>ERZ1370068.10807-contig-9472_pt1 | contig 38362 bp, 41 predicted proteins | sample MGYA00561227_ERZ1370068 | MGnify/ENA primary metagenome ERZ1370068 (study PRJEB38410, sample SAMEA6850437) | metagenome | study: Metagenomic assessment of the ecological functions of the soil: analysis of the soil microbiota associated with the...
CCGGCGCGCGCGGCACCGCGTGCACCGACCCTGCAGCCGGCGGGCAGTGGCGGGCGCGGTGTCGTGGAAGCAGAGCGGTGACGCCCGTAGGCCTCAGCCGAAGATCAGATAGAGCGCGACGCCGAAGGCAACCCAGCCAGACCGCGATGCCGACGAGGGCGCCGGCCTGTAGCCCTTCGACGGGCTTGGCGCCGGGACTCGCCGGCGGGATGACGCGGAGGCTGGTGAGAAGGATCGGCAGTGATGCCCGCGACCAGGATGATCGTGTCGACCAGGGCTGCGGAGCCTTCCATCCGACTAGCCTCTAATGGGCCTCGAACAGCCCTCGCGGGGAGCGGGCTTCTCCGGTTAACGGGTCGGCGGCGCGTCGGGCGGGCGGGCCGGGCGATTCGGACGTCCCGGACGGTCTCGATGCGCGCGCGCTCGCTCCAGCTCGTCGGCGTCAGAAGGCGCTCGCCTGCTGGTCGGCCGACCGGACCACGTAGAGCCGGGCCGGTGGAGCCGTCGAGGGGTAACTTGTGCCGACCGCTCGAGCCGCGCGACGACGCCCGAGCGGGCTTCCATCCGCCATGCGGCTCAACGTATCACCCGGCGGAAGAAGAACGCCCACTCGGTCTGGCCCCGCGACCGCGAAACCGGGGCCGGCGCCGGCGGCTCGGCGGCTGGCGGGGCGGCGGCTGGAGCCCGACCCGCCGCGACTCGGCGACCGACGGTGCCTCCCGCCGGTGGATACCAGGGTGACCCTGCCGGTGATCGCCACCAGCGCCCCGAGAAGGGCGCCGCCCAGCACCTTGAGACGGACCGCGGCGCTGATGAGTCATGACGGATACAGGAGAGGCAAGAACAGGGCCAGTCTTGCATCCAAATATTGCGCGCACTTAGCGTCCCTGCGCTGCGTGGTTCGACAAAGTCTGGGCACCTGACCTGGACAAGCTCCGATCCTGGGAGCCGTGGGAGCCCAACTGGCTGATTTCCTCGCGGCGTCCGTCGTGGCTTGGCTCTTGCTACCCCACGTCGGCGGACGAAAGATGGAGCGCCAGGACGAGGTCCCGGAGGGTCGAGCGCGATGCTGCCGACACAGCATCACGGTGGCATTCATCGGGGGCGAGCTCGCTCATACTCTGGCTCGATAGGCGCCGACTAGAGCCGATCAGGAGGATGGCGGACGCGGACACGCCCGCATCGGAGCAGGCAGCTCATTCGAGCTGATCAAGAAGCGCGGAGCGCTGGTTTGCGTCGTGGCGATAGGGTGTCGCGGTGGACTCGCGGTGTGGGCACTCCGGCACTGGTGACGAGCGTGAATACCAGGCGTGGCGTGCTCGGTGACCGCGGATCCCTACCGGCGCGACCGCAACGGCTTTCCGGTCGGCGCCCAGCCTGGCTACTCGCGGCGGTAGCAGTCCCGCCAGCCCCTCCGGCGCCCAGTCGGGCGCCCCGCTGCTATACTCGAATCGCGCGATGTGGGTATCCGCGCGGATCCGGCCAGAGCAAGTGACCCGGCGGCACCCGGCCGCTTCACGATGTCGAGCGAGGCCCAGCATCTGGCGCGGCTGCGCCGAGTGGCTGCGCGAGGAGCTGCCGGGCTGGGCGTGGAGCGGAAGACCCGCGCGGCCCTGGTGCTGGCGGTCGGCGAGCTGTGCGCCAACTCCATCGAGCACGCGTACGAGGCCGGGGCGGCCAGCCCATTCACGTGTCGATCCAGGGTCTCGAGGACCGGCTCGTGCTCGAGGTGGGAGGACTTCGGGCGTGCTCGAGGCCGCGAAGGCTACGTGGAGCCCGGATCTCTCGACGCGCTACCGGATCACGGGCTGGGCATCCACCTGCGCACCGCATCGCCGATTCGGCTTCCATCGACGTGGTACGCCGGGAGCGCGGGACCCGCTGGACCCTCGTCAGGTTCCGCCGTCCCGGCCGATCGCTCGATCGTGGACGGCGGGGGCGGGGCGCCGGCTCGATCAGGAGAGGCCATGGATATCGAGGTGACTCGTTCGGCCGCGATCACGGTGATCGTCCCCAGGGCGATCTGGACATGGCGGCCGCGGATCAGATGAAGCGCGTGCTGACCGGACTCGTGAACGACGGGTCCGTCAAGCTGCTGGTGGATCTCGGGAGCGTGGCTACATCGACAGCTCGGGCATGTATGCCCTCGTCGCGATCAAAGCTACACGCCCGCACCGCGGGCGGGGACCTGCGCCTCTGCGCGCTGCAGGACGACGCGGGCGATCTTCGAGATGGACTCGCCTGGATCAAGGCGGTCACGATCCACGCCACTCCGGGGAGGCGCTCGCCGCGTATTGACGCGGCGCTCACTGCCGCCGCCCTCGTCCTGGGGCTCGGTGGGGGCGTCGGCGCCGGCCGCCTCGCCGATCCGTCCCCCTGACGGGCGTGCGCACCTGGGTCGTCTACTACGCGGCGGCCCCCGAGGCGGCGGTGGACCTGGCCTGCTTCGACGTGGTCGTGCTCGATCCGCACGCTCCACCCGCCGCTTCCCCTCGTCAAGCGGTTTGCCTGCTGCTGCTGACCTACGTGAGCCTGGGCGAGGTGGAACACAGCCAATCCGAGTTCGCCGCCGTGGCCGGCGAGTCGTGGGTGCTCTCCGCCAACTCCGCGCTGGCCCGAGGCGCGCCGCCCGACGTGCGCGCCCCGGCCTACGAGCGCTGGCTGCCTGACTGCGGTGCCGGCCGCGCTGGCCGGTCCGGTGAACGGTCTCTTCCTCGACACCGCGGACACCGCGCTCGACCTCGAAAGCAGACTGACCCTGCGGTTGCGGCGGCCTGCGCGCTCGAGCGCGTGCTCGTCGAGCCCGGCGCGCCGCCACCCGCGGGCGCTCCTGATGATCAACGGCGGCTTCCCCTCGCGGAGCGGCTGCCGACGGTGCTGGACGCGGTCGCGCTCGAGTCCATCTGGACGGACTATGACTTCAAGGCCAAGGCCTATCGCGTCCGGCCGGCCGATGAGGCGGAGTCCCGGGCGCTCCTCCTCGCCCGGGTGGTCGCGCTGCCTACCCGTGTTCACCATCGAGCAACGCCGCGGCCGACCGCGGCGCGCCCTGGCCGGCCGGAGCTGGATCCGTCGCGCCCGCGCCCGCGGATTCGTCCCGTACGTCTTTCGACGATCGGCTCCCGACCAGGTCTCGACCCACACCCTCGCGCGGTGACCGTCCCGTGACCCGAGCCAGCTCTCGCGCCGCTCCCTGGGGAGGCTCGGCTGCCGCGGCGGGCGCGCTCGCGCTGGGGCGGCCGGTCGCTCCAGCCCCGGCGGCGCTGGCCGCGCCCGCGTCTGCCCCGGGGAGCTGCCGCGCTACGTGCTGGCGCTGTACAAGTCCAGCGAGTTCTCCAACGACGTGACGGCCGCCGGCCCAAGACCGCCACCCGCAACGAGGTGCAATAGCTGGGGCCCAGATGCCGCTCAACTGGCTGGGCTCATGGTCGAGTACCACGACATCGACCGGGGCTGCTGACGAGCGGACGATGTCGGCGCTACCGCGGCGTCATCACGTGGTTCCAGACCGAGGACATGGCCGCGCCGCTCGACTACTTGCGCTGGCTGGGCGCGCAGATCCGCCGGTCGCCGGGTGGTGATCCTCGAGTACCTGGCGGCGCTGCGCGATCCCCGGACCCTGCGGACCGTCGACCTGCCGCGGCTGAGGCGCTGGCGCCGAGCGGGCTCGAGTTCCTGGGCAACTGGACCGGCAACCAGAAGGTGATCGAGCTCCGCCGCAAGGATCCGAAGATGATGGAGTTCGAGCGGCGTCGTTCTGCCCGGCCTGCCCGCCTACCAGCAGGTCCGCGCTCGCCGGCGGACTCCCGCACGCATCTCGTGCTGGCCCGGCGCGACCTGCCGGACTCCGAGAGCCAGGTGGTGGTGACCGGTCCGTGGGTGGCTTCGCGGCGGCTGGTACGTGCGCTTCCAGTTCCCGGGGAATCGGGCGCGCAGTGGTACTGATCCCTTCGCGTTCTTCCGGGAAGCGCTCGTCGACTGGCTGCGGCTGGACACCACCACCCAGGGTGGGCGGCGGATCTGCTATTCGCACATCGACGGCGACGGGATGCGCAACCGCTCCGAGGTCCGCCCGGGCGCGTCCGGCGATCATCCACGAAGATCCTCGAGCGTACCCCTGCCCACCACCGTGTCGGTGGTGGCCGAGGTCGACCCGACGCCCTCGGCTCGCCCGGACCCAGGCGCTGGCCCGCGCCATCTGCCCTGCCCAACGTCGAGGCGGGCAGCCACCCCTGCTCACGCACCCGCTGGACTGGGAGAAGCGGGACGCGGAGCTTTCGACGCTCGCCGCGATCTGCCGTACCTGCGTGGAGACGGAGACCGCGGGCTCCGTCCGGCTACATCGAGGAGCGGCTCCTGCCGCCGGGGCAAGCGGGTGCGGCTCTTCCAGTGGTCGGGGTCGACGCGGGTGAGCGAGGAGGCGACCGCGACCCGGTCGCGCGGCTCGGGGTGCCGAACATCAACGGCGGCGACTCCATGCGCGACCGCGAGTGGCCCGCGCTACACGACCAGTCGCCCCGCGGGCGCGCGCAGGTCGGGTCGGCTAGTGGCAGACCTACACCCGGCGGCCTGGAACGAGAACCCTCTACACCGAATCCCGTGCGAGCGGCCCGTTCTACGGCTTCCAGCCAGCCGTGGTGGAGACGTTCGAGAGCACCGAGATAGCCGCGGCGCGGTCAGCCCCGGTCAACGTCTACTACCACTTCTACTCGGGGGAGCGCGTGGCCTTTCGCTGGCCGCGCTGCGCGCACGTGCTACGACTGGGTCGACGACGGCACAGCCGGTGGCGCTGGCTCTTCACCAGCGAGTACCTCGCGATCGTGGCGGCTTCCGACCGCACGCACGCCCGCGCCGAGCGGGCTGGCGCGTCTGGGACCACGGCGCTGCGCACCGTGCGCTTCGACGACACGCGCGCCGGGGTGGACCTGGCGCTCACGGGGAGTCCTCGGCTGTCCATCACCAGCGCGCACCTGGCCGGGCCCAGCCCGCGCTGATCGTGCTCGGCGACCGTGCGCCCCAGACCCCACTGTGCAGGCGAGCCATCGCGTCACCGCCTGGGCCCACGAGTCGCGCGCGTCGCGGTGTCGCTCTCGGGGATGGCCCGGAAGCTGGTCGAGCTGGCTGGACTACCCGCGGGTCGCGAGATCGCGGCGGAGATCCGCGACGGCGCCGGATCGCGACGCGAGCGGCCGCGGACTGGAACCGACGGACACCTCACCATCCGCGCCGGCGAGGCTGCGGACGTGGAGGTGCGGACTCGGGTGAAGATCGAGCGCTGGAAGCTTGGGCTCGGGGGTGCTGCTCACCCTCGCGCTCCTCGTGCTGTCGATGCCGTGGGCGGCGACCTGGGCTGGGCGTACCGGCTGACCGGCAGTACACCCTGCCCGGGACATGTTCAATCGAACGCGCTGCGCGGCGACACCACCGACGCGCATCTCTGGGTCGGGCTGGCCACTGCCTACGAGGCGCTCGGCGAGCCCCGACCGGCAGATCGCGACGCTCGAGGACGGCGCAGCCTGCCGCGTCGCCGCGATCTCCCGCTGCGGCTACCGACGCGTATCAGGGCCAACAAGGACCCTGCCAAGTGGCGGGCCGCGGTGCTCGAGCGCCTGACCGTGACGCCGGGACCGGACGATCGTCCTGCTGCTCGAAAGCGCCTGCTCAACGCGTACCTGTGGAAGGGCGACTACGAAGCGCGCGGGTCGCGGTGCTCCGCAAGCTGGTGGCGCTTCAGCCCACGACCGACTCCGGGATCGTGGGCGAGCTGGCCGCTCGCGGCGCGAAGCCTCAACCGGCAGCAGGAGGCCGCGACGGTGCTCGGGCGCTTCTTGATGCGGCGAAAGCGCCCCGACGATCCCGAAGGCGCGAGCGGGTGGCTCGCCCAGACCTGCGACTCACGCTCGGGGAGGGGGATCGCGCGATCGAGCACTGTGGAAGGTGCTGGCGCGAGATCGCCCTGGGCGACTGCTCGAGGTCCGCGACCGCCTCGCCTCCCGGCTCCGGCGGCGCGCGGCGAAGGTGGAGGAGATCAGCGCTGCTCAGGCGCCAGCAGCGCGGCCGATCCTCGCGGTGACGAGGGCATCCCGCCGCCGGCTGGTGGAGCCCCCACTCGCGGCGCCGGTGACGGGCCCGCGCGATCGGCGCGCAGCGGAGCCTGGCCGGGCTCCGTCCGCCGCGACCACGACACGCTGGCGCTGCTCGGACCACGAAGCTGCTCGTCGAGCAGACCGCGAGCCCTGAGGCTTGATCGGCGCGTACGAGCGGGCGGTGGAGATCGCGCCGGACCGGTCTCCGACAGCGCGCTGGCCCTGGCCCGGCGCTCTACGAGTGGGGAGCGACCGCGCGCGCGCGCTGGCCCCTGCTCGAGCGCGTGGCGAGAGGCGCGCGCCCGCGGATCGCGCGCTGCAGGAGCGGGTGGCCGCGCTCGCCCAGGCACCGAGGATGGCGGGTCCGCGCTGTCGCGCTGGACCGGCTCGCCGCCCTCTCGCCCCAGGATGTCCGCTACGCGCAGCAGGCCGTGGACGCCCTCGCCGCCGCGAATCGCCTGCCCGAGGCGATCGCGCGGCAGCGGCGAATCGTCGAGCAGAATCTGGGCGCGCCCGGCCCCGCGCTCCGGCTCGCCCAGCTCCATGAGTGGAACAACCAGGAGCGCGAGGCCATCTCTGTCTACGAGGGGCCTCGATCGCGCGGGCACGCTTGCCGGACGCCTCGCTCGGGCGGCTCGCCGAGGCTCTACCGACTTCCAGGATCGTCCCGCGGACTTCGTGCGGGTGGCCGAGCGCCTGCTCGCCCGGCGCCCGGACGACTGGGCCTCCGCGACGCGGCCGCCCAGGCCGCCGAGGGCCCTCGGCCGATTCCCGGATTCGGTGCGCCTGATGCAGCCGATGGTGGCGGCGGCGGCTCTCGAAGGAGGGCCAGGTGCTCCGGTACCTGAGCCTCACCGCGCAGGCCGGCCGCCTGGACGACGAGCCCGCGCGCATCGCCGCCGCGTTCGCGGCGAGCCGCCGCCTACCGGGCGAAGGCGGGCCGCATCCTGATGGATCTCGGCAAGTACCCGGACGCCGATCGCGGAGTACGAGGCGGTCCTCGCGGCGGCCCCGGGCGACGGCGGCGGCGCGGTGGCCGCGCGGCTGGCGCTGGCCCAGCTCTACGACTGGACGGGGGCGGGCGGGCCCGCGCTCCGGCAGTGGGAGAGCCTCATGCGCGCGCGCCCGCGGGACCGCGCGGGTGCTGCGCGAGGTCGGCCGGCGCCAGCCTCGCGCTGTCGCGCAACGAGATGAGCCCTGCGCTGCCTATCGCTCGCTGCTCGACGGTGCCAGCCCGACGACGCGGAGGCGCCTCAAGCGGGCCGGGCAGCTGATGGCGTGGAGCCACGACGCGCGCGGGGTCGGACCGCGCTCGAGCGCTTCAATCGCGTGAAGGGCGGCGACTACGAGGTGCACTACCTCCTGGGCGAGCTCTACGCGGCCGACCGGGATGAGGAGCGCGCGCGCCTCGAGTACGAGCGGGCCCGTCCGGCTCCTGCCCGCCCGCCCCGCTGACCCGGGGCGCCGCGCCTCTTCCCTTGAACGCGGCGGACGCCGCCGCCATACTCCGTCCGGTGACCCTGCTCCGCTTCGCGTGCGCCGTCTAGAGCCTCCTGTGCCTGACCCTGGATGCCCCGATCACCGTCGCGCGCGCCCAGGCGCCGCCCGCTGCGCCCGAGACGCCCGAGGCCCCCGCCCCGTTCGAGGCCGAGATGATGCGGGCGCGCATCCTGGCGCGCCTGGGCATGATCGAGGAAGCGTCTCGCGGCGTATCGCGCGCTGCTCGAGCGCCACGGGGAGGATCGCGCCCTGCGCGAGGACTACGCGGAAGTCCTCGTGGACGCCGGGCAGCTCGACCAGGCCGGTCCGGTGGTGGATCGCTACCTGGCCGACGATCCCGCCTCCGCGCGGCTGCGCCGGCTGAAGGCCCGGCTCGACCTGGCTCCGGGGCGCGCCCGCCGAGGCGGGCCGTCGCCTCGACGCGCTGGCGCGCGAGCAGCCGCGCGACGCCGGCGTCACCGCGGACCTGGCCGCCGCCGAGCTCGGCTGCGGGCCGGTGGAGCCGGGCGCTCGATCTCTACGGGCGGATGCTGGATGCGGATCCGGAGAACCGCGAGGTCCTGGCCGCCTACCGCGAGATCCTCCTCGCCCACGCCCCGCGCGCGTCGAGCTGATCCACTCCACGCTGCTCCAGACCGCGGCCACGCACCACGTGGAGGAGGCGGCGTGGCGCGGCTGGCTGGCCGACCGCTGGTGGCTGCGGGCCGGCGCCCGGTACGGCAGCCATCACCAGGACCGGGTGGTGGGCCGGTCCGCGTTCAGCGAGGAGGTGTGGACCGCGCTGGCCACGGTCGGCTTCCGGCCCACGCGCGCGCCTCGCTCTGGGCCGGGCTCGAGGAGTCGCGGCGCCGCGAGGACATCTACCGCACCGTCGGGCGCCCTCGGCGCGCCGCCTACGACGACGTCGAAGGCCACCAGCGCGACGGTGGACGTGGCGATCCGCGAGCTTGCTCACCAATCCGGTGGCCGCGATTCCGCGGAACGGATCGACCGACCGGGTGACGGTGGACGTGGCCCGGCGCGTCCTGGTCCCGGTGGTGCTGGGCGCCCACTACGACTTCCGCCACTACCGCGTGTCCGGAGAGGAGCTGGGAGACCGCTGGGAGGCGGCAGGGCGGGCCGAGTCTCCGAGCTGGTGCGGAGCCGCGTGCAGGTGACGCTGATCCCGCAGGTATTTTTGCCCGGTACACGCCGACCGCGGGCGATGCCCTGCGCGAGGCGGTCTCGTTCATCAAGCGCGGAAGACGTCCCTGGGCATCGGGACCGTGGTGGGCTGGGACGTGACGCGCCGCGGTGCGCCTGCAGGCCGGCGCGGTCGGGCGCCGCGCGACCTGTTCCGCGCGATCACGTCGTGGGAGGTCAACGGGGAGGGCCGGTGGCGAATTCGCCCTGGCTGGAGGGACCGCGTGCTCTATACTCGCAACACCGAGTCCACCACGGTGGGCGGCCAGGAAGAATTCTTCCTCGGCCGTCTCGACATCCTGTACTGATGACACCTACGTCGCGGCGTTCGAGGATCCTGCTGCTGGCGGCCGCGCTGCTGACCGCGTCCGGATGCGCGAGCGCGGTCCAGGAGTGGGTGAAGCCCGGCGCCGGCCAGGTCGGCCGCGTCGCGGGTGCTCGCCTTCGAGAGCCAGACCACCGCGCTGCGGGCCGGACAGGCCACCGCCGGATCTCCTCGTCACCGAGCTGCTCGCCACCGGGGCGATCGCGGTGATGGACCCGAGCGAGGGCCGCCGACCTCCTCCGCCGCGAGAACCTGGACCCCGCCGACGTGGAGCCGCCTGCCGTCCGCGCAGCGGATCGGCCGGCTCCTGCAGGTGAGCCACGTGCTGCAGGGCTCGGTGACCGAGTATCGCTACAAGCCCGGCCTCTCCGAGACGCCCGCGGTCGGCGTCACCGCGCGGCTCGTGGAGGTCGCCTCGGGGGAGGTGGTGTGGAGCGCGAGCCACGCCCGCCTCGGCTCCTCGTGGATCCGCGAGGACGGGCTCGCGCGCGTCGCGCAGCAGGTGGCCTACGACATGGCCGCCCATCTGACGGGCGCCCTGGGCGACGCCCGGGCGCGGTAAGCGCCGGGTGCTCGCCCACGCTCTGCCTGCGGCCACCCCTACCTGCTCGAGCTGGGCGGCGGGCTTCTCGTTGCTCGCCGTCGTCAACCTGCTGCTGCGGCCGAAGGACCCGGGCTTCCTCGCGGTACAGCCGAATCCGGCCCTCCTGCTCGTCGCGGGTGCTGGCCGCGCCGTCACGGCCTGCGCGCCGGACTCGTGAGCGGGCTCGCGACCGCGGCCCTGGTCTCCGGGTGCATCGTGGCGCGTCTCGAGTACCTGACCGTCACCGAGCTGCGCACGCTCGGGCACTACTCTGACGCCGCTCCTCCTGATCGGCACCGGCTTCGGGCTCGGCGCCCAGCGGGAGGCGCTGCGCCGCGCCGAGCGCGCGCGGGAGAGCCGCGTCGAGGCGCTCGAGCACGAAGCTGGCCGACCAGGCGGTGCGCTTCATGGCCGCCACCGAGGCCAAGCACGAGCTGGAGCGGCGGGTGGCCGACGAGCGCGCGTCGCTCTCGAGCCTCTACACCGCGGCCCGCGCCCTCGAGACGCTCGACGCGGAGCGGCTCTACCCGGCGATCGCGCTCACCGCGCGCCGGTTCCTGCAGGCCGACGCCTGCCAGTGCTACGTGCTGGAGGGCGAGCTGATGCGCCCTGCGCGCCGCCGGAGGACCGCCCCCCGCGCGGTCGGAGATCCCGCCCGACGACGGGCGCTGGTCGGCCTGGCCGTCCGCCTCGGCCGCCCGGTCAGCGTGCGCGACGCCACCGCCATCGGCTCCCTCGACGATCTCCACGGCGCGAGCCTGCTGATGGCGGCCCCGCTGCTGGGCCCGCAGGGCACGCTGCTCGGCTGCATCACGGTGACGTCGCTGCCCTTCCTGCGTCTCACCCCGCGTCGCTCGATCGCCTCGGCCTGGTCGCGGACTGGGGCGCGCGGGTGCTCGCGAACGCGCGGACCCACCAGGAGACCCGGGCGCGCACCATCGAGGACGACCTGGTGGGCGCCTACACGCTGCGCGTACTGCGAGGCGCCGGCTCCACGAGGAAGAGGTGCGCGCCGACCGCTACGGCCGCCCGCTCGCGGTGGTCGTCTTCCGCGTCCACCGCTTCGGGGCGGTGGCGCCGGAGCGCCGCATCGAGCTGGGGCGCGTGCTCTCGCTCGTGTTCTCAGCGGACGCTGCGCGACGTGGACATCGTGATGCCGCTACGCCACCGAGGACTCCTTCGCGATCATCCTGCCCGAGACCCCGCCCGCGCACGCCGAGGTCGTCGTCGAGCGCCTGTCGCGCGGAGATCGGCAACTTCCACTTCGCCCCGTACGCCGACGAGGACGGAGGACCTCGAGTTCTCGGCCCGCGTCTCGCGGTGCGCGAAGCGTCCCGGGGAGTGACGTCCTGATCGCCGCGCTCCCGGCGGGCTGGCTCGCGGAGGCGATCGCGCTTGCGGTCGCGCTCGCGGGTCCCGCGTGGTGGCCCCTGGCCCTCGCCGCGCACGCGGCCGCCGCCTGGCTCGCCGGCCGCGGGCTGGGGCGAGCGCGCCGCGACGCCCGGTTCCTCGCGAGCGCGCTCGTGCTCCCGCTGCCGGGCCTCGGCCTGATCGGGCTCAGGCGATCCGGTTCTGGCAGCAGGCGCGCCGCGCCTCCGGATCTACGCGGGGCTCACTCCGAGATGGCGGGCCTGCCCGGTCCCGGCCAGTCTCCCGAGCCGGTGGACCGCGTCCTCGACTGGCTGCAGGCCCAGGTCTCGGTGCAGCCGGTCGCGGATCTCATCCCGCGCCGCCGACCCGCGCACGCAGCGCTGGGGCGTGCAGGCTGCTCGCCAAGCGCGGAGACGGCGCCGCGGTGGAGCTCCTGCGTGAAGCCCTCGGTGCCGATGACCGCGACACCGCAGATCGCGCCGCCTCCGGCGCGCTGCAGCGGGTGGAGGAGCGGCTGGTGGCGCGGATCGCGCACGCGCAGGAGCAGCTCCGGCCCTCGATCCGGAGTCGCCCGAGCGCCTCGTGGCGGTGGGCGACGCGTGCGTGGCCTACCAGGAGAGCCGGCTCCCGGAGGCCGCGATGCGGCCGCCACTGGCTCGGGAGGCGGAGGCCGCCTACCGGCGCGGCGCGCGCCGCCCGGCGTGGCCCGCGCCAGCCGCGGCGCTGGCCCGGTGCGGCTGGCCCAGGGCGAGGTCGCGGAGGCGGAGGCGCTGGCCGCGGAGTGCGCGCGCGGCCGCGCCGTCCACCGAGGCGGACCTGCTCCTCCTCGGAGGTCTTCTTCGTCCAGGGCCGGTGGGCCGAGCTGCGGACGCTGTCGCGCGATGCGGTCGCGTCCGGCCGCGCCGACGACACGCTGCGCTGGTGGGCGGGGAGCCCGCGGCGTGACCACGCGCCCCGCCCGCCGACGTCTGCCTCGATCCTGGAGGGCACGTACCCGTACGTGACCGGCGGGGTGTCGGGGTGGATCCACCAGCTCGTCAACGCGCTCCCCGAGCTGCGCTTCGCGATCTTCCACATCTCGGCGACGAGGGAGGTGGCACGAGCCGCGCTACACGCTGCCGCCCAACGTGGTGAGTCTCGTGGACGTGGGCATCCACGGCGGCGATGAGCCGGCGGGCAAGAGCCACGCGATGGATCCCGCCCTCGTGAGAAGATCTTCCAGGTATCACGAGGAGCTCGAGGACGGCCGCGCCGATGGCCTCGGCGATCTCCCCGAGCCGGATCTCGCCGCACCAGGGCGCCGGTCCGTCGGTCCACGATTACATCTACGGCAAGCCGTCGTGGGACATCGTGCGGCGCCTCTACGAGGGCCGGGCCTCCCACATCTCGTTCCTCGACTACTTCTGACGTGGCGCTTCACCCCACCTGCCGATGTTCCGGCTGCTGCACGCGCCGGTGCCGGAGGCCGTCCCTCTTACCACACCGCTGTCTCCACCGGGTGGGCCGGGCTGGTGGCCGCGACCCAGCGGGTCCGCCACGACCGGCCGATGCTGCTCACCGAGCACGGCATCTACTCCCGCGAGCGGCGCATGGAGATCGACCAGGCCGAGTGGATCTACGTGCAGCGCCAGGCGCCCATGACCCTGTCGCTGTCGGGACCCGGCTTCTTCAAGGAGCTTCGACCCGGCTCTTCGAGCACCTCTCGCGCATCACTACGCCCACGCCGACCGCATCGTCACGATCTTCGAGGGGCAATCGCTGCAGGCCCAGATCCGCGACGGGGCGGATCCGGCCAAGACGCTGGTGGTGCCGAACGGCATCGACATGGAGCTGCTCGCCGCGCTGCCGCGGCGGAGGCCGGCGCCGGGGAGTTCCGCATCGGCTTCGTGGGACGCGTGGTCCCGATCAAGGACGTGGAAGACCGTTCATCCGCGGCGGTCAAGATCGTGAGCGCGACGCTGCCGGGGCGCGCGCGGTGATCGCGGGGCCCGGCGACGAGGACCCCCAGTACCTGACGAGTGCCGCGTGCTCGCCGCGACCCTCGGGGTGGCCGAGCGCGTGGAGTTCACCGGCCGCGTGGACGTCAAGCAGATCTATCCGCGGATCGACGTGCTCGTGCTCACCAGCATCTCGGAGGGGCTGCCGCTGGTGATCCTGGAGGCGGCCGCCGCCGGCATCCCGGTGGTCTCCACCGACGGAGCGTGCCGCAGAGCTCCTCGAGGGCAGCCAGCCCGCGCGACCGGCGCGCTCGGGGGCGAGCGGGCTGGTGACCGGCCTCGCCGACCCTGGCTCCACCGCCCAGGCCATCCTGAGCCTGGCCCGATGACCCGGGTCTGCGCGAGGAGATGGGCCGGGCCGCGCGCAACCGGGTGCGGGCCCACTACCAGGAGTCCGACCTGATCCGTCGCTACCGGGAGATCTACACCGACATGATCGGGTCCCGCGGGCGCGTTAGGGCGATGGCGGGCATCGGCTTCCGGCTCAAGCGCCTCATCGTCGAGGACAGCAGCAGCGGCTGGCTACGCGCGCACCTCTACGGCGCGGTCCTCTCGGCGGGCCCGTGGCTGCTCTCGATCTGCACGCTCGGCACGCCTAGCCCTCTTCTCCCGGGACCTGATCGGCGAGGCCGCGCACGCGCGCGCTTCCAGGCGATCGTGGTCTACACCTACACGTTCTCCTGATCACCACCGGCGCCGCCCACATGGTGGTGACGCGCCAGCTTCGCCGACGAGCTCGTACGTGGGCCTGCATCGGGAGCCTGGTCGTCTCCTACCGGTTCACGGTGGGATGGACCGCGCTGGCGCACCTCGGGCTCGGCGGCTCTTCACGCGCTGGCCCCCGGGCTCGATCCCGTGCTGCGCGTGTTCGGGGTCATGCTGCTGGTGGTGGTGTCGTGCACCTGGATGGTGATGATCTACCCGGGCGCGGCCGCAGACTACGCGAGCGTGGTGACCGCGTTCTTCGTGGGCAACCTGGTGAGCCTGCTCGCCGCGCTGGCCTTCGGCCGATGGCTCGGCACCAGCGACACCTGGGCGGGTTCCTGCTCGGGCAGACTGGCATCCTCTTCGTGCTCTGCGCCCGGGTGGAGCGCGAGCTCGCGGCGGTGCGCGTGCCTGAGACGGTGGATCTCACCGGCGCTTCGTCCGCTACCTCGGACCCGATCGCGGCGGGTTTCTACAACGCGGCTATCGCGGTGGACCGCATCGCGTTCTGGGTCGCGCCGACCGGCCGCAGCCATCGCGGGCTGGTTCCACGCCTCGCTCTACGACACCCCGATCTTCCTGTGCTACCTTCGGTGGTGCCGTCGCTCCGCGATCTTCCTCGTCAGCGTCTGAGACCGACTTCTACGATCGCTACCGCGAGTACTACGGCGTGGCCACCAAGCACGGCACCCTGCGGCAGGGTGCTCGAGGCCAAGCGGGCCATGACCGCGTGCCTGCGCGACGGCCTGCGCCGCGCGATGGTGGTCCAGGGGCCCGCTGACCCTGGTGCTGATGGTGCTGGCGCCGTGGATCGCGGCCGAGCTCGGGCTCGACGGGCTGCAGCTCGGGATCATGCGCTGCGGACTCGTGGGCGCTGCTGCACGCGCTGTGCCTCTTCGGGGGCATCGTGCTGCTCTACTTCGACCGGCGCGCGGGCGGCCGCCGAGGTCGCGGGGGTCTTCCTGGCCGCCAACCTGCGTCCTCACCGTGATCACCCTTGCTGGTGGGCCCGCGCAGCTACGGGCTCGGCTACCCGCTCGCCGCGCTGCTCGGTGCGCGTGGGCCTACCACCGCCTCGAGCAGACCCTGACGATCTGGAGTACCTGACGTTCGCGGCGCAGCCAGATGGCGCCCGAGGCGTCGGCCGTCGAGTCGAGCCTGACCGCGTCCGCCTGATGGCACCGCGCTCGGCGGGCGAGGCCACGCTGGTGGCGGCCCTGCTGGCCCTGCTCGCGGCCGGCCATCGTCTACCCGCTGCTCCAGGTGCTGCTCGGTGGCGTTTCTCGATGGGCGCGTGCCGACCGCTGCGGCCGCTGCTCGCCTTCCTCGCGCGGCCGCTCTTCCGCGAGGCGTTCGTGAACACGCTGCTGGCCGGGGTGCTGGCGGTGGCGATCGGCAGCCGTGATCGCGGTGCCGCTGGCGCTGCTCACCGTGCGCTACCGCTTTCCGGGCGCGGACGCTGGTCACGGTGCTGGGCGTGCTCCTGCTCGTGATCCCGCCCTTCGTGGGCGCGGTGGCCTTCCAGCAGATCCTGGGGCGGAGCGGCGCGGTGAACCTGCTGCCTGCGAGAGCACGCGGGCTTCACGATCCCGTTCATGGAGGGGCTGCCCGGGGTGGTGCTGGTGCAGAGCCTCCACTACTTTCCCTTCATCCTGCTGAACACCGGCGGCCGCGCTCGGCGGCTCGACCGCTCGCTCGAGGAGGCGGCCCAGAACCTGGAGCGTCCGGGACTCGCGCCTCTTCCGCCGCGCTGCTCGCCGCTGGCCCTGCCGGGCTACGCGGCGGAGCGCTCCTCACGTTCATCCGCGTGATCGACGACCTGGGCACGCCGCTCATGCTGAACTACACCAAGCTGCTCGGCGCCGCAGGCCTACGTGCGGGTGACCACGATCGGGCTCACCGACGTGGACGGCTACGTGATCTGCGTGATCCTGGTGGCGCCTGTCGCTCGGCGCTCTGGCATCTCCAAGGCGGTCCTGGCCCGCGGCGAGTTCGCGGCGCTTCGGCCGGGGCGGCGAGGCGCCGCCGGTGGCGCTCGGCGCGCGCGCGGGACGCTGGCGGCGTGGGGGCTCGTCGCGCTGCTGCTGGGGCCGGCGCTGCTCCCGCACGCGGGCATCCTGCGCTGCTGTCGGTCTCCCGGGTCTGGAGCCTCTCGCCGCTGCCGAGCGTCTACACCCTCGGCAACTACGAGGAGATCCTGGTCCGCTCGCCCGCAGTTCATCGCCAACACGATGCGCTACGCGGCGCTCGCCGCGCTGCTCGACGTGGCGCCTGGGCGCGGTGATCGCCTGGCTCCTGCTCCGCGGCCGGGTGCGCGGGCGGCAGTGGCTCGACACGATCGCCACGGTGCCGCTGGCGATTCCCGGCGTGGTGATCGCGGTCGGCTACCTCCGCGCCTTCCGCGGTGCTGCCGCGTGCCGGGCCTGGGCGAGCCGCTCACCTCGACCTGGCTCATCCTGGTCATCGTCTACGCGGTGCGGCGGCTGCCCTACGCGGTGCGCGGGCCTACGCGGCGCTCCAGCAGCTCGCCCGCGCTGGAGGAGGCGGCCCAGAACCTGGGGCCAACCGGGCGCGCACCTTCCGGCGCATCACGCTGCCGCTGATGATGCGCGGGGCTCTCGGCCGGCGGGCTGCTCGCCTTCGTCACCTCCGGCGGTGGATCTCTCCGTCCACGATCTTGCTGGTGCCGCGCGTGGAGCTGGGGCCGCTCTCCTACGGCATCTACCTCTACATGCAGTCGGCGGTGGGCCGCGGCCCCGGCGCGCGCGCTCGGGGTCGGTCGCGCATCGTGCTCGTGGCGGCCGGTACCTGGGCCGCCACCGCGCTGGCGCGGCGCTCCGGCGCCAGCGCTCGGTTCCGGACCTGACGATGGCGCCGCGCGCTGCGGACCGAGTGGGTGCTGCCGGCCTCGATGCTGCTTCGGCACCTTCGCGTGGTCGTTCGTCTACGTGAGCCTGCCGCTTCCACATCCAGAAGATGTCGACGGCTGGACGCGGCGCGCGACGCTGCGCTGGACCGGGTGGATCCCTCGGCATCAGCCCGCTCGATCACCGTGATCACGCGCGCCGATCTCCGGGGACGCATCCGGCGAGCGCATCGATCCCAAGCGCGGCTTCATCGGCGGTGCAGGCCTTCCAGGGGCTGGGCTTCCTCGGCATGGCGCTCGCGCGCGCACGCTGCCGGAGATGCTGGTCGCCCGCGTGCTCCTGGGGCTGATGGGCGCGCGTGTCCACCTTCGCCTTCATCATGGTGGGGCGGTCGGGACGGCGACGTGCGGCGCCAGGTGTCCGTACATCCAGTCGGGCATGACGCTGGGGCAGGTGCTGGGAGCCCGGCGGTGGGAGCGCGTGGTGGCGGCGCGCCTCGGCTTCCGGCTTTCCTTCATCCTGGGCGGCGTGATGCTGTGGGGCCTGCTCAGCCCTGGTGGCTGGGGCGTGCCGCCCGGCAAGCCGCGCGACGCCGAGGCGCTCGCGGCGACCGGCGCAATCGCCGCGCGAGCTGGTCGACGGCGTGCCTGCGTGGTGCTCACCGGCTCGACCCAGATCTTCTTCCTCGCCGCGATCCTCCCAGCAGATCCTCCCGCCGCTCGGGCGTGTCGGGCGACTCCACGCGCTCGAGGTCAGCGGGTTCCTCCTCCTGATCACCGAGGCTGGCCGCCGCGCGTCGGCGCGATGGCGCGGCGCCGCGCCTGGCCGACGTCGTCGGCGACCGGCGCGCCATCGATCTGGTTCCCTCCTGCGGCTCCTCGGTGCTGGTGGCCGCGCTCGGGCGTCGCGGGCAACGTTGGAGCTTCGGAGTGCTCCGCTTCCTGCAGGTGCTGTGCATCGCGCCGGTGTTCCCGCTTCGGTGGCGGCGATCGCGCAGCGGGCGTCCGGGGAAGCCATCGGATTCGTCAACTCGGCGCGGGATCGGGGCGGCCTTCATCGGGCCGGTCGTGGCGACGACGCTGCTGTCGTCGATGCCGCCCGCCGCCGTCTACCTGGTGCTGGCCGGGATGGGGCTGTCGGTGATCCTGCTCAGTGGCGCGGCTCAACCGCCGCGCGCGTGGCCGAGGGCCTCCGGGGCGAGGGAGGTCGGAGCGGCGTGAGCCAGGACGAGCTGATCCGGCTGTCGGAAGTGCGCATGGAAGGCGTGGGCAAGCGCTACGGCGAGCACTGGGCGGTGCGAGGACGTCTCGCTCTCGATCCGCCCCGGCGAGTTCTACACTGCTGGGACCGTCCGGCGCTGCGGCAAGACGACGCTGCTCCGCTTGCTCGCGGGCTTCATCACCCCCGACACCGGCCGCATCATCGTGGACGACGAGGCGATCGACTCCGGTGCCGCCGTGGAAGCGCAACCTGGGCATGGTCTTCCAGCACTACGGCGCTGTGGTCGCACCTCTCGCGTGTTCGAGAACGTGGCCTTCGGGCTCCGCGAGCGCGAGGTGCGCGGAGCCGCGCTGACCACGCAGTGGCCGCCGCCCTCGGCCAGGTGGGCCTCGCCGGCTTCGAGTACGGCCGGCCGTCGCAGCTCTCGGGGGCCGCAGCGGCGGGGTGGCGCTCGCGCGGACCCTGATCATCCAGCCGCGCCTGCCTCCTGCTCGACGAGCCGCTCTCCAACCTGGACGCGGTGCTGCGCTCACAGATGCGGCTCGAGCTTGGCGCGGCTGCACCGCGACGTGGGCATCACCGACCATCTACGTCACCCACGACCAGGCGGAGGCGCTCGCGCTGTCCACCCGCATCGCGGTGCTCAGCCAGGGCCGGATCGTGCAGGAGGGCAAGCCGGAGGAGATCTACTGGCGGCCGCGCAACCGGTTCGTGGCCGAGTTCGTGCGGGCGCCGCCAACCTGGTGGCGGTGCGGGTGCTCGAGGTGCGCGACTGGGCGTGGTGGTCGACACCGCCGGCGGCTCGCGCATCCCGGTGGCGTCGGGCGGGCACGCGTGGGTGGTCGGGGGATCGCGGTCTCCTCTGCCTCCGGCCGGAGGCGCTGCGCCTCGAGGAGGCCGAGCGCGCGCGGCGGGAGCGCATTCGCGGCAAGCAAGGTGGCCATCACGCCCTCGAGGGCGCGCGCCAGCTCTACGTGACGTCGCGATCCCGGGCGGCACCGTGCGGGTGGAGATGATCACCTCCGCGCAGCAGGGCCAGCAGCTTCAAGCCCGGCGACGACGTCAAGATCGAGATCTCGCCGGAGACGCAGCGTGTTGCTGCCGGCGGAGTCCGGCTGATTACCGTTGGTCATTCTTCCCGCTCTCATGTCTTCCAATGCGGGGCCCGGAAATGGCCCCCGCACTCCCCATTGGCGGACGAGGCCGTTTCCGGCCCTTCGGACAAAAGGGTGTAATCTTCGGCCCCGGGAGGGCGCCATGACCGATATCAGTCCGCAGGACCTGAAGGCGAAGCTGGATGGCCACGAGCCGCTCGTGCTGCTCGACGTGCGCGAGGACCGGGAGACCGCGCTGCGCCGTCTGGACAACGCGACCCACATCCCGATCGAGGAGATCGAGTTCCGCACCACCGAGCTCGATCCCGCCGACGAGATCGTGTGTACTGCCACCACGGCGTGCGCAGCGCCGCGGTCGCCAACTTCCTCCGCCAGCAGGGGCTCAAGGCGGTAGAACCTCGCGGGCGGCCTCGACTCCTGGGCACAGGCAATCGACCCCAAGATGAAGCGGTACCTGGGATGAGCCAGAGCGATGCGCAGCAAAGGCAGACTTGTCCGCGTCGACCGCGACGGTGGCGTCGCGTGGGTCACCCTCGACCGGCCCCCGCTTCGAACCTGATCGTGCCCGAGATGGTCGAGGGATCCGCGCTACCTTCGATGCCCGCTCCGGCGCGACCCGACGGTGCGGGCCGCGGTCATCACCGGCGCGGCGGGCCACCACCGGGGGCATGCAGCTCCAGGTCCTGCGCGAGCGCACCTGGCACCGCCAGCGCGTTCATCGCGAGCCTCCACGAGGCGATCAACCTGGTGCACGAGGCGCCCTTTCCCACCGTGTGCATGATCAGACGGCGCGTGCCTGGGAGCGGGCTTTCGAGCTGGCGATGGCTCAGACCTGCGGCACCGCGGCCGCGGGTGCCCGGCTGGGCCTGCCCGAGATCCGCGTCGGCATTCCGTCGGTGATCGAGGCGGCGCTCCTGCCCGGCATGGTCGGGCCGGGGCGGGCCGCCGAGATCCTGCTGACCGGCGATCCGATCACCGCGGAGCAGGCGCTCGCGTGGGGCTCGTGGTCGGGTCAAAGCGCGCCCGGAAGGGTCGTGCAGCGCGGTGACCGCGGAGCTGGTCGGGCGCATCGTCGAGCGCGCGCCGCACCGCGGTGCGCTCTGCAGAAGGAGCTGGATCGTGCGCTGGCGCAACACCGATCAGCGGACCGCGGTCGAGTACGGGATCAACGCGTTCGGCCAGTCCTTCACCACCGGCGAGCCCCCGCGGGAGGCCATGGACGCGTACCTCGGCAAGCGCAAGCCCCGCTTCGCTTCGTGATCCGCCTCGTCACCCTTCGACTTCTGGGACACCCTCGCTGTCAGCGATTCCCCGAGAATCCTCCGGGCCTCGCGCGCGCCCTGCGCGTGGTGTCGCGATCCGGCGCGCGCTGGACGACGCGGGCGCCCCGGTGAGCGAGACGGAGGCGGAGGACATCCCCACGAGCGTCCGGGCGTCGCGCCCGCCGAGCGCTTCTGAGTTCCTCAACCGCGACCTCCGAGCTCCCGAGGAGCAGCTTCCGGATCGTGCTGGACATCGGGCGGGTCGGCGCGTCGCGGCGCGGCCCGGATCCGGACGCGCGTTCGCGGCGGCGCTCCACATGGCTGAGCACCAGCCCGGTGCTGGTGCATCCCCCGACCTCGCCCGGGCGCGCCGAGCGCGCGGTGCGGGAGCTGGCCGCGCGGGGCGTGAGCCCTCGGCATCGTGCGTCCAACACCGGGCGCACCCCGGGGGGCTGATCCTGCGCCGGGTGCTCGAGCGTCACGGGGCGCTGGGCTACTTCGGGGCGATCTCCCCACCCGACGACGAGGTCGGCTACCGCAAGCCGGAGGCGGAGATCTTCCACGTCACGCTGGAACGGGCCGGCGTGCGGCCGGACGCATGAGATGTGCGCTCCACGCTCGGCGACAACCTGACGCCGACGTGTCGGGGCCCAGGGCGTCGGTGCACGCGCGCCGCCCACCACCGCGGGCTTCCGCCGGCCGTCGGCCGCGGCCGATCTCCGAATCCCCGACCTCGCCGTGCTCGCCGACGAGGTTTTCCGGATAGGCGCCTCGGAAGCCCGGCGGGTAACATGCCAGCCGCCATGGGACTTTCGACGGAGCTCCGGCGCAAAGATCCGCGACATCAAGGACTTTCCCGACCGAGGGCATCCTCTTCAAGGACATCACCACGCTGCTCAAGGACGGGCCGGCCTGGGCGTCCGTCATCGACCACCTGGCGGCCACGCTACCACACCGGCGCGGGTGGATCGTGGTGGTGGTGGAGTCGCGCGGCTTCATCTTCGGGGCGCGCTCGCGCATCAGCTCAGGCGCGGGTTCGTGCCGGTGCGCAAGCGGCGGCAAGCTGCCCGCGCCCACGATCGAGGAGGAGTACGAGCTCGAGTACGGCCGCGACGTCCTCGCCATCCACGAGGACGCGGTCGGCAAGGGCCAGGCGCGTGCTGGTGGTGGACGACCTTCTCGCGACCGGGGCGACTCGATGGCCGGCGACGCTGCGCTGCTGACTCGTCTCGACGGCAAGCGTGATCGGGGCCGCCTTCCTGATCGAGCTGGCCTTCCTCAAGGGACGGGCGCGGCTCGCCAGCGCCGGCCACCGGGATCGAATCCTGATCGTTTACGATTAGCGGCCGCAGGTGGTTGTATGATGGGGCCTGGAGGCGATCCATGACCGAGACGCACGTGGCTGGTGAGACGATGGTGATCGGTGGTGGCAGTCTGGCGGCTTCCGCGGGCCTGGGGTCGTCTCGAGCCCGAGCCGCAGCGGCGGTCCGGCGCGCCTCATGGCCATGAACCTGCATGAATCGTCCCGTGGAGTCTCAGCGAGCGGGCCTGACACCGGAGGACATCAAGCGTGACGCGCCGGCGCCCGTCCGTCGGGCGTCGACGAGTCGGCAGCCGCATGCCGGACGGCTGCGCACACGCATGACCGGATCAGCGTGAGGGTCATGAACCTGCAGCCCGGCCGGCGACATCGACCACCGAGCTCGCGCCGGCCGCGTGCAATCGGTCGCGCTCCCGGCCGCTGATCGTCGAGCAGATCCGCCACCACTTCGAGGCTGACGCCGTCTCCGCGACCGGGACGGCCGTCGACCAGGGACACCAGGCATGGCCATGCGGAACGTCGGGGTGATCGGCTGCGGGCTCATGGGCTCGGGCATCGTCCAGGTGGCGGCGTCAGGCCGGCTTCCCGACGTGGTGGTGGAGGCGAGCCAGGCGCTCCTCGACCGCGGGCTCGGCCGGCCTCGGCAAGAACCTCGACGGGCTGCGTGGCCAAGGCCGGATCGACGAGCAAGACCAGCGACGAGGTCCTGGGCCGGATCACGGGCGTCGATGCGACTTCGAGGACCTCCAAGCGACTGCGACCTCGTCGATCGAGGCCATCACCGAGAACCAGGCGCTCAAGAACGAGACCTTCGCCAAGCTCGACGCGGATCTGCCCGCCGCACGCGCTGCTCGGCGTCGAACACCTCGTCCGTGCAACGTCACCGCGATGGCCGCGGCGACGAAGCGGCCGGGCCAGGTGCTGGGGCTGCACTTCTTCAACCCGGTGCCGCTCATGAAGCTGGTGGAGGTGGTGCAGCACGCATCCTCACCGACGAGACGGCGGTGGCGACGCGCGTCACGAGTGGGTGCAGGCGGTCGGCAAGGTGCCGGTGCAGCACCAAGGACTCGACCGCCTTCATCGTGAACCGCCTGCTCGTGCCCTACCTGCTCGACGCCATCCGGGTCTACGAGGGCGGCCTCGCCTCCCTCGAGGACATCGACCAGGCCATGAAGCTCGGCTGCGGCTACCCGATGGGCCCGTTCACCCTGCTCGACCTGGTCGGGCCTCGACACCACCATGTTCGTGGCCGAGGTGATGTTCGAGGAGTTCCGCGAGCCCCGCTACGCCCCGCCGCCGCTGCTGAAGCGCATGGTCATGGCGGGCCAGCTCGGACGGAAGGCGGGCAAGGGCTTCTACAGTTATCCGGCCAAGTAGGGTGGACGCGACCGGGGGCCCTGACCGGCATGGCCCACGGTCAACATGCGGAGCATGCTGATGACAATCACCTCTGGTACCTCGACGACGAGCAGCGGGCGATCCGGGACCTGACGCGGGATTGCGCGCGAGCGCATCGCGCCGCTCGCGGCCCACGTGGACGAGACCGAGCGAGTATCCGCGCGAGCAGCTCAAGCGGCTGGGCGCAGCAGGGGGCTGATGGGGCTGCACATCCCGAGGCGTACGGCGGCAGCGGCGCGGGCGCCGCTCGGCCTTCGCCTCGCCGCCGAGGAGGTGCGCCTGCGCCTGCGCGGCCACCTCCACCATCTTCCTGGTCCAGAACCTCGGCGGCTACCCGATCGTCCTCGCGGGCAGCGCAGGGCAGAAGCGGCGCTACCTCGCCGAAGCTGGCCAGCGGGCGAGATGACCGCGGCGTTCTCGCTGTCCGAGTCCGCCTCGGGATCGGACGCGGCGGGGATGACCGTGCGCGGGCCGTGCGCAAGGGCGACCGCTACGTGGTCAACGGCGCCAAGATGTGGGTGACCAACGGCTCGCACGCCGGCGTCATCACGGTGTTCGTCACCACCGAGCCCGGCAAGCCGGGCCAAGGGCGTGACCGCGCTGCTGGTCGAGCCCGGGCTCACGGGCTTCACGTGTGGGCAAGCACGAGAGCGAAGCTCGGCATCCGCGGCTCGCCCACGGTGGCGCTGCACTTCACCGACTGCGAGGTCCCGGTGGAGAACCGGCTCGGCGGCGAGGGCGAGGGCTTCACGATCGCCATGAAGACGCTCGAGCAGTCGCGCCCCACCATCGGCGCGCAGGCGGTCGGCATCGCCCAGGCCGCGCTCGACGCCGCGCGTGGCCTACGCGCAGGAGCGGCGCGCCGTTCGGCCAGCCGATCGCCGCCTTCCAGGGCATCCAGTTCATGCTGGCCGACATGGCGATGCGCGGTGCACGCCTCGCGGCTCGTGGTCCACCACGCGGCCGCGCCTGATCGACACGGGCATCACCGGCGCACGCGCTCGAGGCCTCGATGGCCAAGTGCCTGGCCTCGGACACCGCGATGAAGGTGGCCACCGACGCGGTGCAGGTCTTCGGCGGCTACGGCTACACGCGCGAGTATCCCGGTCGAGCGCTACATGCGCGACGCCAAGATCACGCAGATCTACGAGGGCACGAACCAGATCCAGCGTGTGGTCATCGCCGCAGCAGCTCCTGGGCAAAGCGTCATGACCAGCACCGATCCGAGCGGGGATCGCCAGATGAGCGACCAGCGCCAACCGCGTCGCACCGCCGCACCTTCCTCAAGGCCGCCGGACCGCGCGGCGCCGCCGGCTCGGCTTCCCGCGCGGTGCTGCTGCGCGCCCAGGCGCCGACGCTCAAGGTGGGCGTCGTCGCACCCGATCACGGGCCCGCTCGCCGAGCCCGGGCCAGGCATGCCGCCTGGGCGCGCAGATGGCCGCCGACGCGATCAACGCGGCGGGGGGCATCAAGTCGCATCGGACGGCGCTGAAGCTCGAGCTGATCCTCGGGGACACCGCAGACCAAGCCGCGACGATCGGGCGGACCGAGGCGGAGCGCGGGTGATCAACCAGGGCGCCCAGATGCTGATGGGCTCCTTCGACTCCGGCATCCACCGCCGCCGATGGTGCCGGTGGTCCAGCAACGGCGCGGATCCCCTTCCTGGTGGACATCGCCGCCGCCGATCCGATCACCGCCAACGTGGCCAAGGCGGTGAAGGAGGGACAGCAGAAGACCCAGTACGTGTATCGCAACTTCCCACCGGCGCCTCGTTCGGCGCGCAAGGCGGTGCAGTACTTCACCGAGATCTTCCAGGAAGCGAAGGTGTCGCCCAAGCGGGTGGTCCTGATGTACTGCAACGATCTCTTCGGCCAGAACGCCGCCAAGGGCTTCCAGGCCGCGCACGCGGCGGCCAAGCCCTCGTGGGACATCGTGGACGTCATCCCGTGGCCCGAGCCGCCGCAGGATCTCTCCACCGAGGTCTCGCGCGCGAAGGCGGCCGAGCCCGACATCATCGCGCCGATCACGCGGCCGGCCAGCGGCCCAGCTCCTGCTGCCCGAGATCCGCAAGCAGCGGGTGGAGATCATGGGCATCGTCGAGTCCGGGCAGCCCGGGGCCTCTACGAGGCGGGGCAGCTCGCCGTCCTCAAGGACGATCTCGACTACGTGATGAGCAGCCGTGCCGTGGGCGAACTTCAAGAACCCGCGCACCCAGGCGGTCGCCGCGGAGTACCTGAAGCGGTCGAACGGCAAGACCTTCGACACCAACTCGGGCTACTCCTACGACGGCATGATGCGTGATCGCGGACGTCCTCGAGCGCGCCAAGTCCACCGATCCCGACGCGATCGTGGAGGCCCTCCGGAAGTCGAACTGGTCGGGCGGCCTCATGCAGTACGCGGGGCCGGTGGTGTTCAACGAGATCGGGGACAATCCGAACGCGGTCACCACCATGATCCAGATCCTCGGCCGGCAAGCCGGTCGCGGTCTGGCCGCAAGGAGGCCGCGGTCTGCAGAAGTTCGTGTTCCCGCGCCCCGAAGGCCTAGCGGACCCTGGATCCGCGCGCTTGTCGCCCAGGGCCTGCTGAGCGGCCTGCTGTTCGGAGGCGTCTACAGCCTCATGGCGGTGGGGCTCACCTTGATCTTCGGCGTGATGCGCGTGGTCAACTTCGCCCACGGCGACATGATGGTCTGGGGCATGTATCTCGGCCTGGATCGCTCTCCACCCGGGCCGGGCATCGATCCCTACCTGGGTTTCGTGGTCTGCGCCGGGGCGCTCTTCGCTGATGGGCTGGGTCACCCAGCGCCGGCTCGTGGACCGGATCGTGGACGCGCCCCACGAGATGCAGATCCTCCTGATGCTGGGGTCGCGCTCGTGCTCGAGAACGCGGCCCTGGTGGCCTTCGGCCCCGATCCCCAGCGGGTGCGCTCGCCGCTCGCGGGCGGCCACCTCTGGCTCGGCCCGATCTTCGTGGACGTGGCCCGCCTCGTGACCTTCGCGCTGGCGCATGGTGCTCACCCTGGCGCTCTACCTCTTCCTCACCCGCACCGATCTCGGCCGCATCCATGCGCGCGCCGCCGACAACGCCTACGGCGCGCTCGTGATCGGCACCGACGTGCGGCGCGTCTACGCGGCCGCCTTCGGGATCGGGGCCGCCGTGCGTGGGGGCGGCGGGCGGCGCTCGTCTCGCCGATCCTGCCGTTCCAGCCCGCGGGCGGGCTCTCGCTGCTCGGTGGCCTCGTTCAACATCGTGATCATCGGCGGCATGGGGGAGCCTGCCCGGCGCGTTCGTGGGCGGGCTGCTGGTCTCGGTGGCCGAATCGCTGGGCGCGGTGTTCCTGAGCCCGTCCCTGAAGGAGCTGGTGAGCTTCTCGCTGCTGATCGTGATCCTCCTCTTCCGTCCGGCCGGGCTCTTCGGCAAGACCGCCGCGTGAAGTGGCTCGCTGCCGCGGCGCTGCCAGTCCTGCCGGCCGCTGCCCGCGGTGCTCAACTCCTACGCGGTCACCGTGTTCATCTTCATCTTCTTCTACGCGTTCCTCGGGCCAGGCGTGGAACATCGTGGCGGCTACGCGGACAGTCTCGGCCGGCCACGCCGCCTTCGTGGGCATCGGCGCCTACACCTCCGCGGTCCTCTCCGTGCAGGTCGGGCTCACCCCGTGGATCGGCATGCTTCGTGGGCGGCCTGCTCTGGCGGTCCTCGGCACCGTGGTCGGCTACCTGGCTTCCGCTTCGGCCTGCGCGGCTTCTACTTCGTGCTGCTCACGGTGGCCTTCGCGGAGGTCTGCCGCATCGTCGCCCTCAACACCGACGCGGTGGGCGGGGCGCTCGGGCTACTACATCACCTTCACGGGCGACCCGCGGCAGTTCCAGTTCCAGGACAACCGCGCCTACTACTACGTGGCGCTGGCGCTGATGCTGATCGCCACCGGCGATCGTGGCCGCCATCGAGCGACGCGCGCTTCGGCGCCTACCTGATCGCGATCCGCGAGGACGAGAGCGCCTGCGAGGCGCTCGGGCGTGAACACCTTCCGCTACAAGATGCTGGCGATGGTGCGTCTCGTCGTTCCTCACCGGCAGTGGGCGGGACGTTCTACGCGTTCTACCTCTTCTCGCTGCAGCCCGGCGCGGTGTTCGGGATCCCGCTGTCGGTCGAGATCATCATCCGGCCCATCGTGGGCGGCGCGGGCACCGTGATGGGCCCGATCCTCGGCTCTGTTCATCCTGAGCCCTCGGCCGAGGTCTCGCGCGGTCTACTTCGGGCAGGCGGCTGGACCGGCGCGCACCTGATCGCCTACGGCCTCCTGCTCATCGCGGTGGTGCTGTTCCTGCCCGCAGGGCGCCTACCGGCACTCCTTCGCCGCTGTACTCGGGCGCGGCGCCGAGCGCGATAGCCCCCGCTGCTGCCGAGACGGTTCGAATGCAGGCACTGTCCAAGCGCTTCGGCGGCTGTCAGGCGGTGAGCGATCTCTGCTCGTCGATGGCCGAGGCGAGCGCCTGGCGCGCTCATCGGCCCCAACGGCGCGGGCAAGACCACCGCGTTCAACCTGCTCTCTGGCTTCTCTCACGCGCCGACGCGGGGCGACGTGCGCTCGCGGCCAGCTCGCTGCGCCGGGCTCAAGCCGCACGCGATCTGCCGCCTCGGGCTCGCCCGCACCTTCCAGATCGTCCGGCCGTTCCCCCGTCTGACCGTGCTGCGACAACGTGGCGGTGGGCGCGCTGGCACCGCGCACGCCTACGGTCGCGAGCGCCCGGAGCGCGCGCGGGCGGTGATCGACGCGGGTGGGGCTGCGGCGCCAAGCCGACGCGCCCGCCGGCGGCTTCACCCTGCCGGAGCGCAAGCGGCTCGAGCTGGCGCGCGCGCTCGGCCACCGAGCCGACGCTGCTGCTGCTCGACGAGGTGATGGCCGGGCTCAACGCCACCGAGATCGGCGGCGATCGTCGAGCTGCATGCCAGCGATCAACCGCGACGGCGTCTCCGATGCTCTGCTGATCGAGCACAACATGCGCGCGGTGATGTCGCTCTCCCACCGGATCGCGGTGCTGTACGTTCGGCGAGAAGATCGCGGAGGGCCTCGCCCGCCGCGGTCGCCAACCACCCGCGCGGTGATCGAGGCCTACCTCGGCGAGGAGTATGTCCACGCTCCTGCGCGTTGACGGCATCGAGGTCGGCTACGGCGACCTGACCGCGGTCGCGCGACGTCTCGCTCGAGGTGCGCGCCGGCGAGACGGTGGCGCTGATCGGCGCCAACGGCGCCGGCAAGACCACCACGCTGCGCGCGGTCTCCGGCCTGCTGCCGCTCCGCCGCGGGCGCATCGAGTTGGACGGCCAGCGGCTCGACGGCCTGTCACCTCGGCCGAGATCGTGGCCGCGGCATCGCGCACGTGCCGGAGGGCCGCCAGCTCTTCCCGACGATGACCGTGCTGGAGAACCTCGAGCTGGCGGCGCGCACGCCGCCGGCCGGCGCGAGCGGCGCCGAGACGCTCGAGCGCGTGTTCCGACCTGTTCCCGCGGCTGCGCGCGAGCGGCGCGGTCAGCTCGCGGGGACGCTGTCGGGCGGCGAGCAGCAGATGTGCGCGATCGGTCGCGGGCTGATGGCCCGGCCCCGGCTGCTGATGCTGGACGAGCCGAGCCTCGGGCCTGGCGCCGGTCATGGTGAAGGCGATCTTCGACGATCTGGGTCGTATCAACGCGCAAGGGCTCACCATATTGCTCGTGGAGCAGAACGTGTCGATCGCTCCAGCTGGCCCATCGTGGCTATGTGCTCGGAGAATGGCCGGGTGAGCCGGTCGGGAGCCGGTCCGGAGTTGCTCGCCAGCGTGGCACATCAAGCGGCTTATCTGGGCCTCTGAGCCCAGGGCATCAAGCGCTTCCAAAAACCTGCTACATTTCACCCCTGGGGGCCGAGAATAGGTCGTGCGTCGGTTCATCGGGACTTGCTCGTCCCGTTCCTGCTGCTGGCGATCCCGATGGGGATTCTGGCCGGGCTCGGGTTCTATCGCGGCCCACCGTCAGCTCGAGCGGACCGCGCGAGCCGCGGTCGGCGGGACGGTGGACGCGGTGACCGCCCTGGACGTCGACTACCAGGGACTCGTTGCGGCGCGAGACGATTCTCCTGGCCCGCGATCCCGCGGTGGTCCGAGGGCACGGCGAAGGGGACTGGGCCATCCTCGCCCGCGGCGCCTCCCCGCGCGTGCTGGCCGTCACGCGCGACGGGCTCGCCGACTTCATCACGATCCGCGACGCGCGCGGCACGCCGCTGGTGCAGGTGCCGGCGAGCCCGCCGCCGAGCCTCCGAACGCTCCACGGCCGCGCGAGGCCGGTCCTGACCCTGCGGCTGGCGGGCGGCCAGCCGTACTTCCTGGTCACTGCGCCGGTGCAGGCCCGGCCGGACGGGAGCCGGCCGGCGGCCCGGGCACGGTGGTGGCGGGCCGGCGCCTCGAGGGGCTCGACGCTCCCGCTGGACCGCCTCCCCGGCCCGTCCGGCGGTCGTGTTCGTCGCGGGGGACCGGGCGCTCGCGGCCAGCCGGAGCGACCTGCCCACGAGCGGCTGGTCCTGGCGGCCACGGTCGGCACCACCGACGCGGGCGACGAGCCTTCGCGGTCCGCCGGCTCGCGGATCCCGTGGTGACGTCGCCCGACGGCGGCCTCTGGGTGGTGCTGCCGGTGCAGGAGTTCGCGCGGGCCGAGCACCGGCTCCTGCTCGGAGCTTCTTCGCCCTGCTCGGGGCCGGGGTGGTGGTGCTGGCGGCCGTGGTGCTGGCATTCCTGCCGGCGCGCGCTGCCGACCGCGGCCACCGGCCGGATCGGGGCCGCCCCGGACAGCGCCCGGTCGGCGCTCGAGCGGCGCAACCGCGAGCTCGAAGCGCTGAACGCGGTGTTCTCGACGATGAGCCGCGGCGGCGACCTCGCGGCCACCGCCAGCGAGGCGCTCGGGTGTCGTGCGCGGCCTCGCGCGAATGGACGTCGGCGCGATCTTCCGCCTGGACCACGACGGCGGGCGGCTCGTCCTGGAGGGCCCAGAGCGGCATCGATCCGCGCTACCTCGATCGCTTCCCGCACCCGCCCGGTCGAGGGCTCCCTACGTGGGCGACGCGGCGCGCGGACCGGCCAGATCCTGGTCACCCACCTGGACGCTTCGCCACCTTCGGACGCCCGGATCCGGGAGATGGCGGCCGAGCGGGCCCACCGCACCCAGCTCGCGCTGCCGATCCCGGTCGAGAACCGGACATGGGGCGTGATGGCGCTCGTGTCCGCGGAGGAGCGCGAGTTCGCACCGGAGGAGATGGCGGTCCTTCCCGGCGGTGGCCCAGCAGGTGGGCCTGGCGGTCGAGCGGGCCCAGCTCCGCGACACCGCGGCGGCGCGTCTGAACCGGCTCGAGGCCCAGCGCACCATCGAGCGGCACTATCTCCGGAGCAGCTCGAGACCGAGGAGCCTCGTGGTCATCGCGCGCCCGCCCAGCGCCTGATCGGGGACGTTCGTCCGGCGCTGTACCCTGCTGGAAGGCGACACCCTTCGCCCGCGGGTCTGGTCGGACGTCCCGGACTGGATCCGGGATACTGATTCGGGATCGGCTAACCGGCGTGGCCGGCACCGCGCTGGCCGCGGGCCGGGGCGCGCTCGTCAATCGACTACCCCAGCGCGCCCGGCGCGATGGCGGAGTTCATCCCGTTCACGAGCCGGCTGCTGGCCGCGCCGCTCATGGCAGGCGACCGCCCGCTGGGTGTGATGACCGCGGGGCGCGGGCCTCGGCACGCCGCCGTTCACCGAGGACGATCTCTCCATCCTGACCGACTTCGCCACGCAGGCCGCGGTGGCGCTCGAGCACGCGCGTCGTCTTCGACGAGGCCACCCGCAACGCGGCCCAGTACCAGGCGCTCCTCGAGGTGAGCAGCGCGGTCAGCTCGACCCTCGACGTCGACCGCGTCCTGGACCTGGTGGTGGACCGGTGCCGGACCCTGCTGGGGGTGGCCGCGGTCGGCGTCATGCGGGTCGACCGGGAGACCGGGGCGGTGGAGCTGCGAGCGCGGCCGCGGACTGTCGACCGAGTTCATCGCCTCTCTGCGCATGCGTCTGGGTGAGGGCACCACCGGCCGCGCGATCGAGCAGCGCGTGCCGGTGTGGAGCGAGGACGTGCTGAACGACCCGGCCCTGGCGATCAGCGCGGAGGCGCGTGGATTGGTCGAGCGGGAGGGGTACCGCGCGGTCCTGTCCGTCCCCCCTGCTCACCAAGGGCGATTCGCACGGCGCGGTCGCCGCCTACTGGTGGGAGCCCCACGCCGTCGGCGGAAGAGATCTCGATCATGACCGCTCTCGCGGGGCAGGCGGCCACCGCCCTCGACAACGCGCGGCTCTTCGCGCCAGGAGCGTGACCGCAAGGCGTCCGCTGGCCTCGCTGCTCGAGATCAACAAGAAGATCGGGGCGCTCGTGGCGCCGGAGAGCCTGCTGACCTCCATCGCGGAGGAGGCGGCGCGGCTCGTTCGACGTCGACAACGCGGGCTTCCGGCTGCTCGACGGCGACGACCTCGTGGTGGCGGGCCTCGCGGGCAGCGCGGGCCAGACCATGATCGGCCGCGGATCAAGGTGGGCGAGAGCCTGACTGCGGCCAGGTGCTCGCCAGCGGCCAGGCGCTCATGTGCGAGCTCATCGCGACCAGCGTCATGCTGCGCCGAGCACTCCGGGCCGCGGACCAGCAGCTCGGGCTACACGCACTACCTCGGAGTGCCGCCCTGGTCGGGCGAGCGGGCCATCGGCGTGCTGACCTTCCGCGGGCGCCGGCGCCTCACCGCGCGCGAGCAGGAGCTGGTGGAAACCTTCGCGGGCCAGGCCGCCATCGCGATCGACCGACGCGCGGCTCTCTATCGCGAGGCGTCCGAGCAGGCGGAGCGGATGCGCGTGGTGGCCGAGATGGGGCGAGCTGCGTGTCCACGCTCGACGAGGCCCGGGTGCTCGAGATCGTCGCCACCCAGGCGCACGAGTCGCTCGGGAAGCTCGACATCGCCATCTGGCTGCAGCAGCAGGCCGGCGGTCCGCGCATTATGGTGGCCGGCGCAGGGGCCGTCTCCCGGCCCGCTCACCGGGCGCGCCCAGCCGCTCAACCCCCAGCGAGGGCGTGGTCGCGACGGGCCCTGACCGAGCGCGCTCCGGTCTGGACGACCGACGTGCTGCACGATCCCGGATCCAGCTCCGCCCGGAGTCGCGGTCGCTGGAACGAGGAGATCGGCGGCGCGCTCCATCCTCGCGGTGCCCCTCGTCCGGGAGCACCTCCGGGGCGCCCTCGTCGTATCGGCCTCGTCGGCCAGGCATTCCTCAGCCGCGAGATCGAGTACCTCTCGGCCTTCGCGAACCAGATCGCGGTCGCGCTCGAGAACGCCCGGCTCTACCAGGACCTCGACGTGCGCGCGCGGCGCCGCCTCGCAGCCTGGCCCGCCTCGCGCACATCGTCTCCTCCTCGCTCGACATGGACGAGGTGCTGCGGGCCATCGCGGAGGCGGCCGCCGAGCTTGATGGCGTGCGGCCGCCGCACTCCTACACGTTCCACGCCGTCGCCGGATCCGATGGCCGACGACGTCCGTCAAGACGGTCGCCTACGGCGACGGCGGTGGGGTGGGGCGCCGGTCGCCAGCCCTCGAGAGTCGCGGATGTCGCGCAGGACCCGCGGTTGCAGTCCCGGAGTGGGCGGCCTCCCACGGGATCAGCAGCCTGCTCGCGGTGCTCCATCGTGTTCGCACGACGCTGCTGGGGTGCTCTCCTCAACGGGCGTGAGCCGATCCGGCTGAATCCCTGACGATGAGCAGCTCCTCGAGAGCTTCGTGGCCCAGGCGGCGTGGCCATCCCGCAACGCGAGGCTCTACGGCGAGACCCGCGGCCGGCTCGAGGAGAGCAGGGCGCTGCTCGAGGTGGCCGAGATCCTGAACTCCACGCTGGACTCGAGCGGCTGCTGCGCGAGTGTCACCATGAAGATCGCCCAGGGTGCCGGTCGATCGGTGCTCCATCCAGCGCTGGGTCGAGGGCCGCCCGGCCGCTGATGTCCCAGTATGCCGACGGTCATCGAGGAGCCTCGAGGCCTGGGAACAGTTCCGTCGCATGACCGCGGGCATGCCCACGCGCCCGGTGCTCCACACCCGCACGGTCGAGACGCGGCGCCCCGTGATCGTGCCCGACGCCGGCTCACGAGCGAGCTCGATCCCGGCGGAGTGGGTGGAGCTCTACCGACTGAAGTCGACCATGGCCGTCCCGGCTGATCCGGCAGGACGAGGTGATCGGGGTCATGGCGTCTCGACTACACCGAGCGGGCGACGGCCCTACGAGCCGTGGCGAGATTGACCTGGCCATGGCGCTCGCGGGGCCGCTCGCCCTCTCGCTGGCCAACACGCAGCTGTACACCCAGGTGTCCAGGAGCGCCTGCGGGAGAGCGACGGCGCTGCTGTCCGTCGGCCGCGCCCTCTCGCAGCCTGGGAGTCGACGGACCACCTGATGCGCACGGTGGGCGCGCGAGGTGGCCGCTCGCGTTCGGGGCCGACATGGTCGGGGTCTACAGCCTCGACCCAAGCACCAGATGCTCGCCGACCGCGGGCTACTCACGTGCCCAAGCACCTGCTCGAGCATTACCCTGAGCCGGCCCTTCGATCCTCGCGCAGCTTCCCCGCGCTGGCCTCAGACGTGGCGCGAGGGGCGTACCACGCGGAACCGCGCTGGTCGCCCGTGACGGATCCCACGCTTCGCCCGCGGGTGCTCTGGAGTGGCATCGGCGCCGCACTCCGTGCTCTTCGCGCCCACCTCACCGTGCGGGGCGAGCCGGTGGGCGCCCTGTTCCTGGTCTGGTGGCAGACCGGGCGCGAGTTCGAGGAGTCGGGAGGTGCGGCTCGAGTCGGCGTGGCCCGCCCAAGGTCGGCCTCGGCATGGAGAACGCGGAGCTGGCCCGGCAGACCGGGCCTGAAGCTCCACGAGACGGAGACGCTCCTGTCGGTGGGCCAGACAGCTCTTCCCGCCTCGACTCTCGACGTGAAGATGCACCTGACGCGCCAGTTCCTGCGGCACGCGTGGCGCACTGGGCTCGGGGCGGACAGCGCGGGCATGTGGCTGCTGGGGACGACCAGGAGTGGCTGGCGCCGCTGGCGGGCTACCACGTCCCGGCGGGTCGGCTCGAGGCGCTCCGCGACTATGCGGCATGTCGCTCCGGGAGCACGCGTTCTTACCGGGAGGCGGCTCGCGGCAGTCGTGCGGCGCGCGGTCATCTCCGATCGACGGACCCGCGAGCCCCACGCCTCCTGGAGGAGATCACGGCCGGCAGCGCGCCGGTCCGCACGCATTCTCGTGCCGACCTTCGCGCAGGAGCAGATGATCGGCGGGTTCTCCGCCGGCTGGTGGAGAGAAGGTCCGCGAGCTCTCCGGACGCGGAGCGCCGGGCTGATGCTGAGGCGGTGGCGAGCCAGGCGAGGCGTGGCGCTGCAGAACGCGCGCCTCTTCCAGGACAACCAGCGCCGGGGTGCGGGGCTGGTCGGTGCCCCACGAGCTGTTGCCGCGCGGTCGGTCACCGTCAGTTTCGACCTTGCAGGCCGGGATCCTGGACACGCTGCACCAGCAGGTGCCGCGCGGCCTGGACGTCCGGCACATGGCGGTCGGTGCTGCTCGGACGGAGGAGCGACGACCGGCTGGAACGTGGTGCTGCGCGTGCGGACGGGCGCCGGTGCTGACGAGGAGGAGCCCCGCCTCGCTCCCTGGCAGGCGGCCCACCACGACCGTGCTTCGGAGAGCGGCCGCGCTGATCCGGAGCACGGACTACCTCGGCAGGAGTGCCGGCGGCGCGGGGCGGGTGGCCAGCGCGATTGTGACGGCCTATGCCGCACGTCCTCATCGTGCCGATGACCGCGGGCGACCGCGCGATCGGGCTGCTTGCTGCTGGCGCAGCCGGGACCGCGCGTTCACCGAGGCGGACGAGCGGCTCCTCGTCAACATCGCCCAGCTCGTCGGCGCTCATGCTCCGCAGCGCGCGCCTGTACGAGGAGCGCACGCGGCGCCCTCGGCGAGCTCGGCGCGGCCCGGACCAGCTCGGTGCGCACCGAGAAGCTGCGCGCCTCGGCGAGATGGCCCTCGGGGGTGGCCCACGACTTCAACAACCTGCTCGCCTCCATCCTGGGCCGCTCGCAGCTCCTGCTCGAGCGCATCCAGGACGTCAAGCTGCGCCAGTGGCTCAAGGTCATCGAGCGGCTCGGCGCTGGACGGCGCCCGCACCGTGCGCCGGCTGCAGGACTTTCACCGGCATCCGTCGCGACCAGCCGGCGGTCGAGGTGGACCTCAACCAGGTGGTCCAGCAGGTCGCTCCGAGACCACCGAGTCGATCTGGCGGCAGGACCGCGCGCCGGACCGGGGGTCGAGATCCGGTGAGACCGACCTGGCCGAGGGCTGCCGCCGGTGGCGGGCGACCCGGCCGAGCTGCGCGAGGCCTGGTCACTCAACCATGCTGCTCAACGCGGCCGCATGATGCCGAAGGGGCGGATCGCTCACCCTGCGTCGACGGTCGCCGCGGGCGGTGCAGGTCGAGGTGCGCGACACCGGGACGGGCATTCCCGAGCACGGTCCGCGAGAAGATCTTCGACCCGTTCTTCACCACCAAGGGGCCCAAGGGCGACCGGTCTCGGCCTCTCGATGGCCTATGGTATTCTCCAGCGCCACGACGGGCGGATCACGGTCGAGAGTCGAAGAGGGCCGCGGCACGGTCTTCCGCCTGCTGTTCCCGGTCGGCGGTCTCGGGCTCGGTAGGGCAGCCGGCTCCGCCGCCGGCGGCGGCAGCCGCCGCGCTGGTCTCGCTGCACTGCCTGGTGGTGGACGACGAGGAGGAGGTCGGCGAGGTGGTGGCGGACATCCTGACTCACTCAGCGGGCCACACCGCGGTGACGCGTGCGCGCAGCGGCCAGGAGGCGGTGGGCCGGCTCGGGACCGAGCGGTTCGACGTGGTCTTCACGGATCTGGCGATGCCCGGCATGACGAGCTGGGCAGGTCGCGCGCGCGGTGCAAGGATCGGGTGCCGGGGCTGCCGGTGATGCTGATGAGCGGATTCGCGGTCGAGGTGGCACCGGAGGAGCTCAGTCCACGCGCGGCGTGGACCTGCGTCCTGGCCAAGCCGATCCAGATCCAGGACGTCCTGCGCGCGCTGACCGCGCTCCGGGCCGGAGCTCGGCCGGCCGTGACCAGCCCCATCATCACGGAGGCGGTGCGCGCGCTCGTCGATCGCCAGGATCTCGAGCGGCTCGAAGCCGCCGCCGCGATGGAGGCGATCATGTCGGGCGCGGCCACCAACGCCCAGATCGCCGCGTTCCTCACCGCGCTGCGCATGAAGGGCGAGACGGTGGAGGAGCTGATCGGCTTCGCCCAGGTGATGCGCCAGAAGGTGGTCAAGGTCCGCACGCGCGCGGGCGAGATGGTCGGCGCGCGACCGGCACCGACCGCGAGATGCTGATCGACACCGCGCGGCACCGGCGGCGACGCCTCCGGCACGTTCAACGTCTCGACCGCCACCGCGTTCGTCGTGGCCGGCGCGGGCTCAAGGTCGCCAAGCACGGCAACCGCTCGGTGTCCTCGCTCGTGCGGCTCCGCCGACGTGGTCGGAGACGCTCGGCATCAACATCGAGCTGACGCCCGGCCAAGGTCGGCGCGCTGCGTGGACGAGGTCGGCATCGGCTTCCTCTACGCGCCGCTGCTGCACACGGCGATGAAGCACGTCATGGCGGCGCGCCGCGAGATGGGCGTCCGCACCGTCTTCAACATGCTGGGGCCGCTCACCAACCCGCGCGGGCGCCAACGCGCAGGTCATCGGGGTCTACTGCGGCCGCGCTCACCGAGCCGCTCGCCCGCGTCGCTCGCCGAGCTCGGGCACGCTGCGCGCGTTCGTGGTCCACGGCGCCGACGGGCTCGACGAGATCTCCAACACCGGCGAGAGCCGCATCTCCGAGGTCCGCGAGGGCGTGGTGCGGACCTCCACGCGTGCGCCCGAGGATTCGGGCTGCCGCGGGCCTCCATCGGCGACCTGCAGGGCGGCGACCGCGCAGGAGAACGCCGAGATCATCCGCGCGCGTGCTCGGCGGCGAGCCGGGCCGCGCCGCGACATCGTGCTGATGAACGCGGCGGCCGGCGCTGGTCGCGGGCAGCAAGGCGCGCGACTTCAAGGAGGGCGTAGGGCTGGCCGCGCCAGTCGATCGATTCGGGGCCGCCGCGCGGAAAGCTGGACGCGCTGGTGACGCTCTCTCGCAGCGCCTCAGCGCCGAGGCTCCCGTCCAGGCCTCCCCGAGGCGCCCCATTGTAAACCCCCAGTGGCCCATTGACCCCGTGAGCCGGCGGCCCGGTTACAATGGGCGTCGGTCGCAGTAACTGCCTGTCGCGCCTGAGTGAATCCCGATTTCGATGCTCGACGAGGACGCCGAGCGGCCGCAGGAGTTCTAGAACACTGAGCGTAGAGGCTCACTTGCGCGAGTCGCGTGCCGCGGTATCACCAGATCGCTCAGACGCTTCGCGAGCGGATCGCCACGTCGGGCCAGGGCCGGGCGAGCGCCTGGACAATCAGCGCAGCCTCGCTCGAGAGTTCGGCGTCACGCTGATGACACTCCGCCAGGCGCTCGACCTGCTCGAGCGCGACGGCCTCATCGCCCGCCGGCACGGCCTGGGCACCTTCGTCGCGCGTCCCGCCATCGACTACGACATCCTGCAACCCGCGCGCTCGCCGGAGACCTCCGCCCTGGGCAGGACGTGGCCACCCGGTTCCTCCGGAGCCAGTTCGCGGCCGCCGACCGGCGCGTGGCCGAGGCGCTGGGGCTGGCGGAGCACGCGGAGGTGTTCGTGCTCGAGCGGCTCCGGCTCGTGGACGGCGAGCCGGTGAGCTGCCAGACCTCGTACCTGCCTCGCCGCGCTCGGCCGGGAAGTCTCCCCGCGCCGACCTGGCGGTGACGCCGCTCCGCCAGGTGCTGACCTTCAAGCTCGGCCTCGAGATCACCGCCGCCCGCGAGACCGTCTCCCCGCGGTGCCGCCTCGATCGCCGCGCCGCTCACGAGCTGGGCTGCCGCCCCGGCGTCGCCGCCTTCCGCTCCGACCGTGTCTCGGTGGGCCTGGACGGCACCCGATCGTCTACGACCGCGTCTTCATCCCGGGCGACCGCTTCCGCATCACCCGCACCCTGACACTACCGACACGACCACGCTGGCCGCCAGCAAACACACCGACGGGTCCAATCGCGACGCGGGTCCAACCGCGCCCGGCTAGGCAGGATCGGATGAGCGCCGCGCGAAGCGAGCCGAAACCGGCCAAACCGAAGCTCTCCACGCCTTCAACCGCGGCGATGAGCGCCGAAGGCGCGAAGAAGCCCAACCGCCAAACCGAGTTCCTTCCACGTTCAACCACTATGAAAGAGCTTCAAGAGCAATGCAATCAGAACGAAGTAC
>ERZ1370068.9320-contig-8106_pt1 | contig 38358 bp, 59 predicted proteins | sample MGYA00561227_ERZ1370068 | MGnify/ENA primary metagenome ERZ1370068 (study PRJEB38410, sample SAMEA6850437) | metagenome | study: Metagenomic assessment of the ecological functions of the soil: analysis of the soil microbiota associated with the...
CTTTGCACTTGGTCGGGTCAATGAAGATGCCGAAGTAACCCGGCTCGTCGCCCTTCTTCTCATAGACGTTCCAGAACTTGGTCGTCTTGCCGAACTGCTTGCGATAATGCTCGCGCTCGGCTTCGTCGGGGATTTTGGCGAGTTCCTCATCGAGCTTCGACTTGGTGACGACCTTGCCGAGGATGGCGGTGTCCGGACACTCGATGACGCACGCCATGCAGGCGACGCAATTCTCGCTGTTGAGCAGCGGAATCTCCGGCGCGATGTAGGAAAAGTCGCGCAGGATGCCCGTGCCGGCGGGGATGAACGAGCGCAACGTGCCGATGTCGGCGGGCAGGCCGAGTTCGGCCGTGCCGTCGTTGTACGCGCCGACGATGCGGCTGTTGAAATCCGCGACGTTGAGGACGTCGTCGGTGATGGGGACTTGGTTGACGCGGTTCGGTGTCGGCGGGGGCTGGGGCGGTGAGGGTTTCGCTCATAAATGTCTTTCTTGGTTCTTAATCTTAATCTTTCTCTTAATCGTAATCTGCGTGAACCGTTACCGTCTCAGTGTCGTCCGCCAATAATGCAAATCGTCTTGGTCGTGGCGGCCAATGGAGTTCCAAACCTGCAACTGCCGCGGTCCGACTTCGACGGCAATCGGTGCGGTAACGACGTCACCGCACAGACAGCAGCCGAGCAGATCCGCCCGACTTTCGTTGTGAACGGTGGAGCGTGACGTAGTATGGCGCGCGTCGGCGCTCCGAGCAACTCGAATTCACCTGTTCGTCGGTCATCAATGCATTTGCCAGGGTATCCTTCGCCGCTGGCTCGCCAGACTCGCGAAAACCTCTTCCAGCTTTTATGCACTGGGCGCACGCTGCTTCACAGATTCGTTGCAACGCCCTCGCGCAAATGCGTTCGAGCGCGACCATCCGGGAGTTCCGCTGAAGTCAATGTCCGAGTCCTCCAGTTCCGGCGGGCACGTCCTGCTCCCTTGAGAATGCATTGTGAATCCGCAACAAGCTCCCCGCGTCGAACTCGGTATCCGCCCATCCATTTAACCGTCGGTTTCGGAAAGCTCGACAGCTCCTTCGCAACGAGCTTGCCGCAACCGCAGCTTGCCGAATTGGCTTTAGGGACTGTGGTCCATTCGCAGGCGTAGATAACGTCTGTGCTTCGCAAACACCACTTCCTCCTGCGCCTTCGGCTTGGCCGAGGCCGGCGCGGAGATGATGTCCCACGGGATTTCCATCACGCTCTTCAAACCTTCGCGCACGCACTTGAGGTTTTCCTGCACGACGTGTTCGCCGCGTTTGCCGAAATACTTGCGGATGTATTTCTCGACCGATTCCAGCACGTGTTCATCGCTCATGCCGGAGCGCGACGCGAACGGCGTCACGCGGATGAAGATGCCGACGAGGCAGACGCCTTGCATGCGTTGCTGGAGGTCGGCGTCGGTCGCGATCTCTTTCGCGATCTTCACGGTGTCGAGGTAGAAGACCTTGAGCCGTTTGTTGCGGATGAGTTTCTGGCCGTAGGCGGGGATGTGATCCCAGACGCGTTGCGGGTCGGTCTCCGGGCTTTGAATGAAGATGCTGCCTTCGTCGGCGATGCCTTCGAGCGGATTGCCGAGGTTGAAGGCGTTCACGTCGTTGAGCGGGATGAACTCGACGTGCGCCAGTTCGCTGTGCGTGCGGATGTGCTTCTCCGCGACGGTCAGGTAATAGGTCGTGGGCAAACCCTTCTTCTCCGAGCCGTATTTCGGATACGCCTGCACGTAGATGTTGAACAACTCGCCGACGAACGACGCGATGAGTTTGTTGGTCGTGACCGAGCCGAACCCGCCGACGGAATGGCCGCGCATGGAGAACGCGCCTTGCGGGACGGAGGTCCGGGTCGTGGCCTTCGGCCAGCGTCGAGCGCGTGCTTGATGCCGACGACGGAGAATTCCTTCGGATGCGCCGCCATCATGTTCTTGCACCATGGAAATGAAATGTCCGCCGCGTCACATCGCGCGAGCCGAGGCCGGCGGAGCAGGCGTAAATCTTCGGGATGCGGGTAATCTTCGGATAGTTGAAGTCGCCACTCGAACCGTAGCTGAGTCCTGTGAGCGCGTCGGAGAAGCTGAGCCTTGATGCCTTGCACGAGCGGATTGGATTGCGCGAGCGGGTTGTCCATGCGCTCGACGACGGTCATGGCCTTGACGTTCTTGAGCACGTCCACGAGTTGCGTGGCCGGGAACGGCGCGAAGCAGGTGACGTGAACGCACGCCGACCTTGAGGTCCATTTCCTCGCGCATGTAATCGGCGGCGACCTGCGCGGTCTCCATCATGCCGCCCATGCCGACGAGCGCGTATTCCGCGTCGTCCATGCGATAGAAATCCACCATGCGATAGCGGCGACCGGTCTTCGCGTAATACTCGTCCATCGCCTCCTGCACGGCGGCGGGGACTTTGTCGTAGAAATGGCGCTGGGCGATCTTGCCCTTCATGTAGGAATCCTGGTTCTGCACCACGCCGGTCATGATGGGATTCATCGGATCGAACAGGCAGCGGAGCTTCTGATTCGGATCGCCGACGTATTCCTTGAGGAACTCCAGTTCGGGCAGCTTGATGTTCTCAATGGTGTGCGTGGTGAGAAACCGTCCTGCACGTTCATGAACGGCGTCTCCACGGCTTCCGCCGCGCGACGCGGCAATGGCGCGCCAGGTCGCAAGCTTCCTGCGCGTTGCGGCCGAACAAAATTCCCCAGCCGCAATCCGGACACGCTCATCACATCGTCGTGGCCGCAATGGACGTTGAGCGAATGCGAGGTCAGCGCGCGCGCGCCGATGTGGAAAACGATGGGCAGCCGCTTGCCGGAAATCGTGTAGAGCACTTCCTTCATCAGCACGAGGCCCTGGCCGGAAGTGAAGTTGGTCACGCGTCCGCCCGCGAGCGCGAAGCCTTCGCACGTTGTCGCGGCGGAATGTTCCGATTCCGGCTGGACGAACGTGAGCGTGTCGCCCCAGAGATTCTTGTTTCCCGTTGGACACTTCCGGTTTCGTAGCCCGTGCCCATCGTCGTCGAGGACGTGATGGGATACGCGCACGCGCCGTGAGTGATGTTGGTTTCGACCCAGACGACGCCCGCCGCGCCGTCGCCAGTGGTGGGGATTCCGGGATAAGGGGATTTGTTCGCTTCGTTGGTCATAGACATTTTCACCTTGGCGACACGGCCAGCGAACACGCCTTGCCGGGCGTTTAGGCTCGCCGGTGACGCGCACTGTCAGTTTTTTGCCTTTGTCTCGGCGCAAGAACTGTCTCATGCGCCAGTGTCTCACGTAATAAGTGACATAAAACTTTACGCGACGCGGCGGAGGGACTGCAAGGTATTAAATCGCTTGGCTGCAACTTTTATCGCTCGCAAACCGCCCGTCCGGGAAGCAACTACTTACAGTGCGTGCCCCAAGGTACGCGATTGGCTGCACGAAACTGACCATGCGGCCGCAACCACAACTGGCGCAGGACCCCGCCGAATGGCTGGGTGACGCGCATCCGCTCGTCGAGCAACTCGGCTCGGCGGACTGGACTGGCGTCGCGCTGCACGCGCTGGCGGAATCGCTGCGCACGCGACCGGTCGCCATGCCTGCCGGAGCTCTGGATGTTTCTCCGTGCTACCACGAACACGTCCTGCTGCCACACGAACTGCCTTCAATTCAGACAGCGTTCGACCACGCCAGCTCGTCACGAGATTCGTGAACTCGTAGCGCTCGGACCAACCAACTGTCCCGCGAGCCCAGCGCGCGCAGGAATTCAGCCGACGCCAGCCGCCGTTGGGGCAGGCGCACCAGGTAAACTCCGTCCGCTTACGTGACGAGCGCGCCGTGCAACGCTACCTCCACGCCGGTCGAGCAAACGCGAGGCGCATGGCTTGGCATACGCTGGTTTATGGACTGACCTCGCGCTCTATTCGCTGCCGCTGCGACAAGGTCTGCTCGGTTACGCGCATCCAGACCACGCGCGGTTTCATTTACATGCCGCGGCTCGATACGCTGCAGCTGTACGGAGAGCGGATTGTCGCGCGCTGTTCGGAAGAACTTTGCGGCGCTGCCCGTTGACGGTTGGTCGATTGATCGCTCAGTGAGCAAACTCGCTCGGCTTGAGTCTGGCGGGACGCGCCGACACCGCGTCCCGCATCCTTCAGTCCGGATAATTTTCCTCGCCTTCGCCTCGCGCGCTTCTCCAGAACTGTCGCGCCTCGAACCGATGAACAAGTATTTCAACCTCGCCGACTGGCTCGTCATCGTCGCCTATCTCGGTCGGCATCATCGCGCTGGGCGTTTGGTTTGGCAAAGACCAGCGCAACACGCGCGACTATTTCCTCGGCAGCAAGCAACATTCCCTGGTGGGGCATCGGCCTCTCCATCGTCGCGGCGGAGACGAGCGCGCTGACGATCATCGGCGTGCCCGCGATGGCCTACGGCAGCAACATCGCTTTCATCCAGATGATCATCGGCTACGTCATCGCGCGGCATCATCCTCGCCGTCGTCATGGTGCCGCATTATTTCAAGGGAGAAATCTATTCGCCCTATCAACTCTTCGCCGAACGCCTTCGGGCATCGGCGCGGCAGGCACGGCGGGCGGTTTTTCTCTCATCAGCGAAACGCTGGCGGCCGGCGTGCGCGTTTATGTCGTCTCGCATTCCGATTCAACTCATGCTCGGCGTCAGCTGTGCTTGGCCGGTCCATCTGCATCGCTGTTCGTCGTGCTGTCGCTGCTCTACACCTACGTCGGCGGCGTGAAGGCGGTCATCTGGACGGACGCGGTGCAATTCGGCCTGTTCCTGCTCGGGCGGCCTCTTCGCGCTGTTTTACATCCCGACGCTCATGGACGGCGGCTTCGCCGGCGTGATGAAGCAGGCCGCGCAGGCCGGCAAGCTGCACTGGTTCAACCCGCAGTTCTCGCTGGCCGCGCCGTTCAACATCTGGATGGGCGTCATCGGCGGCACGGTGTCGTGATGTCCTCGCACGGCGCCGAGCAACTCATCGTGCAACGCGTGCTCGCGTGCAAGAACGTCGCCGACGGCCGCAAGGCGCTCGTGCTTGAGCGCGGTGCTGATGTTTCCGCTGTTCCTCATCTTCCTGCTCGTGGGCGTGATGCTGTGGGTCTTCTACCAAGGCCATCCCGATGGCAGATTCCGCTGCCCGAAGTCAAACCCGGCTCCGGCATCGCAGACGAACGATTTCATTTTTCCGATCTTCATGATGACCGAAGTGCCGCATGTGCTGAAAGGCTTCCTCATCGTGGCCATCCTGTCGGCGGCGATGTCGTCGGTCAGTTCGGCGCTCACGTCGCTGGCGAGCGGTCACGCACGATGGATTTCGTCACAGGCACGGCACGGCGACGCGCGGAAGAGTTTTATCTGAAGTTCAGCAAGTGGTGCGACGGTGGCGTGGGCGGCGATTCTGATCTGCGTCGCGTACCTGAGCCGCGACAGGTGATGTTCGTGCTGAACGCAGCGTTCACCTTGCGCGGGCTGACGAGCGGCGCGCTGCTTGGCGGGTTGATGCTGGCCGTGTTCTGGAAAAACGGGCGCGCAGTGTCGTCGTCATCGCGGGCATGGTCGCGGCGCTGCTGGTGATGATCGGCGTGAGCCAGATTTCGTGGACGGTTGAGGTCGGCGGCAAAACCGAAACGCACAAAGTCTTCTGGCCGTGGTTCACGCTCATCGGCGTGGATTGTCACGCTGACGGTGGCGTGGGTGACGAATCAATTGGTTTGTCCGCGCTGATTCCGAGCCGCAGTCGTGAATCACCACGAGCAATTTGCCGCCGCACTGCGCGGCCCGCGCCTCTTCCTCGCGCTCGCGCCGATGCAGGACGTGACCGACGGCGCGTTCTGGAATCTCATGCACCGCTACGGCGGCGCGGACGTTTACTGGACGGAATACTTCCGCGTCCACGCCGTCTCGCGGTTGGAGAAATGGATTGTCGAATCCATTGAACAGAACTCAACGGGCCGGCCCGTCGTCGCGCAGATGATCGGCAACGACGTTCCGGCGCTCGTCCGCACAGCGAAGGAACTGCAACAACTCCCCGTCGCCGCGATTGATCTGAACCTCGGCTGTCCCGCGCCCGTCGTTTACAAAAAATGCGCCGGCGGCGGATTGCTCCGCGAGCCGCAGCGAATTGATTCCATCCTCGGCGCACTGCGTGACGCGGTGAGCATCAAGTTCACGGTGAAAACGCGCGTGGGATTTGAGTCGCCGGAGGAGTTCGACACCCTGCTGCCGATCTTCTCGAAGCACTCGATTGATTTGCTCACGGTTCATGCGCGCACCGTGGCGCAAATGTATCGGCTGCCGATGCCATTATGATTTGATTCGCCGCGCGCAGCGAAGCGATGCCGTGCCCCGTGCTCGCCAACGGCCACGTCTATTCCGCGCCAGCAGGCGCTGGAAGTTTTGGCGCGATACCAAGGCGCGTGGCTTGATGATTGGCCGTGGTGTGATCTCGCAGCCCGTGGCTGTTCGAATCAAATCCGACTAGCGCCTGCGCGGCGAGGCCTGCCATTTACCCGACCGGACGGCGACGTGCTGGATTACATCCGCGCGTTGTGGGAATCCCAATCCTCTCCGGCGGTGAGTGAAACGGCACGATGTGCAGCGCATGAAAAATTCATCGAACTACCTTGGTGAGGGAGTGGATGCGCAGTTTCTCCATCAAATCCGGCGCGCCCAGACAGAGGGAGACTTCTTCGGTGCTTGCCATGAGTTTCTCGATCACGACCGACCGGTGAAACTTGAACCGGTAGGCGAAAATGTTGACGGCTTCCTGGCGAGTGCAAAATGGGAAAAAGGAGTGCCGACCGCGGGGAAGGTCTTCCGGCTACCGCCCGATTACATAATAAATCGTCGTGGGCTTAAGCTTGATTTCCTTTGGCCGTCCCGGCGGGACCGGCGGGATAGCCGTTGAAATCGAGCGCGGTGACTTTGAGTTGCGCGGCGTCGGCGCGCTTGAAGCGGACGGTGCCGTTCAATTCCTGCACCTGCCACGGATCGGTGCCGATGCTGACAATCCGTTTCACCGTCGGACTCACCGGCTCGGTTTTGTGGTTGGCTCTCCTGTTCCTCCGACATCACCTGAAGCAGGATGCGGCTCGAGACTCGCCAGCGGTTGATCGTCGAGCGCGACGGCGATGATGTGGCCGAGTTCGAGATCGCTGCTCACGCTGGAGGTCCTTGAGGTCCGCAACGCCTGCGAGTTTCAGCGACCGCTCACACCTGCGCGCGGGCGCGCGTTCATGGTGAGAACGCCTTTGTCGTAGTCGAGCTTCAGTTCGCCCGTGCTGCTGGCGACGGTTTTCTTGGCGTGATCCACGAACGGCGCGAGGTCGGTCACGCTTCGTCGCTCCGGGCTCAGTCAACAAAGCTCACGGCGACCTGGCCCGCATAGTGAATAAGCGGGTCGATGCGCTGGCCGGGCTTCACCTCGGTGCCTTTCGGCACGTCGGCCAGGCGCAGTTCGTCGAGCGCGGCGTCCTGCGGCAACGGCGTGCCTTTCAGTCGAAGCAAATCGGCTTTGTTCAGCTTCACCTCCGCGAGCACCCGGCCCGGCGCGACCAAGCCGCGCCGGTAAATCGAGCGCCGCGGCGGGGAACTGGCCCATCATCGCGGGGTCATCAACGTCCATTGCTGCATCCAGAAGTTCGGGCTTCACCGCCCAGCGGTTGCCGTCGAACGCGAAGTGGACGATGCCATCGCTGTCCTGCAACGCGCCGTAGGCCGCGAAGTAGAGCGGCGCCTCCGAGCGATAGCGGTTCGGACGGCAGAACGTCGTCTCTGAAATCATCGAGGGCTTGCCGGTCGTAGTGCGGGTCCATGACCGGATGCACGAACTGCCGGGGCTTGGTCGGGTCGCCGGCATCGAAGCGCAGCGCGCTGCGATCCGAGTAAGTGTGGCCGTCGCGAATGGACCAGGCAGCGTTGTCGCCCTTGTGATTGCACTCGAAGTAGCCGTGGCGATCAATGAAATCACCGGTGGTGTAGCTGAGCTTTTCCAGCGGGCCGAAAACTTCCGGGACTGGCCGTGGACCAGTTGGAAGGCGTGATCAAGCCCTTGAAACCGAGCTTGCGCAGGAAAGCCACGGTGTCCTGATAAAACTTCGTCTGCACTTCGAACAGAAACGCCGCCGTGTCCTGATCGCGCGCGGTTTTTTCGTTGAAGATGTTCCAGAGCGGGCGGAACCCGACGCGGCCTTCCGTCCGGCGCGTCGCGATTCACTTTCAGGTTCTTCCAGGCGGCGAAGGCGGCGTCGAGCGAGCCGTGCTTCTCGACGAGCCAGTCGGCGAACATGTTTTCCAAGATGCGCAACTGCGGCGTCGGGAATGTTCTTCGCGTCGAAGGTCCAGAAAAAGAGCGAGTCTTCATTCTGCACTTCGACGCCGAAGAGCGCGGGCTCTTCGATGAGTGGCTTTGCCGGTGGTTTCGCTCGGCGTGGTGAGGATCGCTTTCCACCATTCGCGATATTTTTCCTGGAACTTTGGGATTGAACATGAGCGCGGCGAACGGGTGTGACTTGCCATCGTAGCCTTCGAGCCACGGATGATCGGGGCGCGGCGTGAACCAGAGCGGGAAATAAATCGAGAGGTGCGTATAGATTCCCTCCGCCTTCATCTCCTCGACGATGGCGATGGCGCGCTTGACCGCGGCAGGGTTCAATTCGCCGTCCTTGTCAAAAACGGCGCCGTGACGGCGGACGAGGTTCACGCCGTGCTTGGCGAGCACAACGCGCCGTCTGGCGCAGGTCGGCGCGGTCACTCGTCTTCGCCGCGACGGCCCGTTCACCGCCCAGAAGCGCACTGGCTGACCGTTGGCGCTGTGGACGAAAGTGGCCGTCCTTCGCCGCAATGAATCCGTGTGTTCACCGGCGAAATTCTCGTTCAGGAAAGCGCAGATCAATCGGGCTGTTGGTAGAACGGATCGGGCTTCGGATCAAAGGAAACCAGCCTTCAGCAGCGGATGCAGCAGCATGCGCGACCGTGCTGAGGGCGAGCAGTGAGCGGAGGACCGTGAGAGAAAGGAAGGATCGTGCTGGCATGAGAGGCCTCATTCGTTGACATCCGTTGCGAAACAGATTCTCGCGCCCCATAACATCTTGACCGGAATACAACGAAAGCCTTCCTCGAAAGTCGAGCACTCATTCGAGCAGGCACGACGCAGCACACGAGGTCCGCGGCTCGTGTTGCACGTTGCGAACAATCGTCTCGTGTGCTCTGTTTGCTTTCGCCATTCTTTGCTGGCCATGAGCTTGAAAGCTTACTTTCCCGCCTGGAGCTGCCCCTGAAGTTCATTTGTTCGCTCTTCGCCGTGCTGAGTTGCGCCAGCGCGCCACAAACGCCGGCGAGTTTGAGGTCCTCGGTGTTCCCGTAAAGTCAGTGCTCGATCATGGGCGCGGTGGTTGGCGTGGATGAGAAAACCAACAACGCAATTTATTTCAACTGCGCGCAACCAGGCAATCGCTCTGTTCCTGCTGCAGGTCAATCCCGACAACGGCCAGACGCGACAGTTTGCGTCGCCCGTGGGCGAAGGCGCGTGGCGCGTCGCTCGTCACGCCGGATCAATGCGTCTATCTGGGCACGTGGGAGAGCGGCTATTTGCTGAAGTTCGACCCGCGTGATCCGGAGAAGGGACTCGTGTCACTGGGCAAACCGAGCACGACCGAAACTTACATGTGGCAGTTCGCACTCGGAACGGATGAGCGCATTTATGGTTGCACCTATCCGCAGGCGCGGCTCGTTTCGCCACGATCCCAAGACCCGGTAAATCTGAAGACCTGGGTCGGCCTGATGACAGCGAAATGTATGCGCGCTCCATCGCGAGTTCGACCAATGGTTCTGTTTACGTCGGCATTGGAACGGTGCGGGCGCAGGTCGTGCGCTTTGATCCTGCCACTGGGAAAACGAAGGGCTTATTGAGCGAGGCCGAGCGCGTGGCGGGGACGGCATCGGTGTTCCGGGCGATTGATGGCCGGGTTTACGCGCGGGTGGGACAAAAGACTTTTCGTTGCGACGGCGATGCGCTGACAGTGGTTGAACAGACACCAGCAACCAGAGTCGGTGGCCTTTGAGCGAGGGGCGTGTGGTCAGCAACTGGCGCGTGGCAGACGGCAAAATCGCCTACACGCTAACGGCCAAGGACGGCAAGGCTGCGGAGCACAAAGCTGAATTCAACGGAGCGGGGATTCAACTGTTCACCGTGGCGCACGGCCCAGGCGGACGGATTTATGGGAGCACGGCGTTGCCATTGGAGATGTTTGACTTCAGTCCCGCGACGAAGATGCTGAGGCATCTCGGCAAATCCAACGGGCGTCGGCGGCGAGATTTATTCCTTCGCGACCGACGGGAAGCTGCTCTACCTGTGCCGCGTATCCCGGTGGTTTTCTCAGCATTTACGATCCCGACCAGACATGGAACTACGGGCACTAAACCCGAGCAACAACCCGCGCGGATTTGGTCCGATGGGCGATGGGCATTCGCGTCCGCGCGCGATGGTGATGGGCCGGATGGACGCATTTATGTCGGCAAGCCTGCCGCCTTACGGGCAGGTCGGCGGGGCTTTGGGCATGTATGATCCGAAGGCGGACAAGGTCGTGGAGAATTACCGCCATCTGGTGCGCTGACCAAGGCATCTCCGCGTTGTGTGGGAGGTGGCGACGCAGAAAATCTTCGGCGGATCTTCCATCGCGGCTGGTGGCGGCGGTAAACCGACAGCCAAAGAGTGCGTCGTTTTTTCCTGGGACTGGAAGGGAAAACGCAAAGAGTGGGAAAGCGTCGTGCGTGGCAGGCGACAAGGATGTCGTCGCGCTGACGGCGGCGCGCGGCAAGATTTTGGTGTGTCCCGCCCTCGCAAACATTGTTCGTGCTCGACGCAAAGACATTTTCAGATTCTTCACAAAGCCAAAGTGCCATTTGGTTCGGTGCATGAGATTTCTCTGGGCTATCACGCGCCGCATGACTCCGTCTATGGGCTGGCGGGCAACAGCAGTTTTTGCGGTTGATCCCGAGACATTCAGTTTCAAAGAAATTGCCCGGAGCCAGGAACCCATCACGTGCGGGTTTGCAATGACCGATACCGGAATCTACTTCGGCAGCAAGACGCGGTTGGTTCGGTGGGCTTGGGAAGGCAAAGTGACGTCTCTGGCACATGGAGAGAAGCCAGAGGCTGAACACCTGGAGTTTTGCTTGCGGCTTTCTGTTTTCAGCTTTCTGCTTTGTCGTCGGTCTCTTATCACATCACACCGATGAAACGCCATTCACGCGTTCTCTCTGACGCTCACACTTGCCGCCCGGACCGGTGCTCACACCCTCCGCCGAGTCGCGCCTGCCCAACATCGTCATCATCTTCACCGACGATCAGGGCTACGCCGATGTCGGCGTGTTCGGCGCGAAAGGATTCAAAACGCCGAACCTTGACCGCATGGCGAGGGAAGGTTGCAAGTTCACCAACTTCCACGTGGCGCAACCGGTGTGTTCGGCGTCGCGCGACGGCGTTGTTGACCGGGCTGTTATCCGAACCGCCTCGGCATTCACGGCGCGCTCGGGCCGAAGCGCGACGCACGGCATCAACGACAACGAAATGACGCTCGCCGCAGTTGCTCAAGCAAAAGGGCTACGCCACCGGGCATGGCGGGCAAATGGCATCTCGGGCGCCATCCGCAATTTCTCCCGACGCACCATGGCTTCGATGAATACTTCGGCCTGCCGTACTCGAACGACATGTGGCCGCATCACCCGGAGGCAAAACCCGGCGCGTATCCGCCGCTGCCGCTCATCGAGGGCGACAAAGCCGTGAAGGTCGGGCTCGGCCACGAAGATCAGGAGCAGCTTACCGACGCAATACACCGAGCGCGCGGTGAAGTTCATCGAGCGCAACAAGGACCGACCGTTCTTCTTCTACCTCGCGCACTCGATGCCGCACGTGCCGTTGCACGTGAGCGACAAGTTCAGAGGCAAATCGCAGCAGGGCCTTTACGGCGATGTCATCATGGAGATTGACTGGAGCGTCGGCGAAGTCCTCGAAGGCGCTCAAGAAATACAAACTTGAGGAAAACACGCTCGTCATCTTCACCAGCGACAACGGTCCGTGGCTCAGTTACGGCAATCACGCCGGCTCGGCCGGCGCTGTTGCGCGAAGGCAAGGGCACTTGTTGGGAAGGCGGCACGCGCGAACCGTGCATCATGCGCTGGCCCGGCAAAATTCCCGTCCGGCAAGACCAGCGACGCGATGCTGATGACGATTGACCTGTTGCCGACCATCGCGCAGCTCGTCGGCGCGGAGTTGCCGAAACACAAGATTGACGGCCTCGATGTCTGGCCAGTGATCGCTGGCGAGAAGACGCGAAGAATCCGCACGAAGCCTATTTCTTTTACTACGAACAACAATCAACTGCAGGGCGGTAACGAGCGGCGATGGTCGTTGGAAACTGCAATTGCCGCACACCTTCCGCACGCTGGCAGGGCGGCCCGGCGGCACGAACGGAATTCCGGCAAAGTATGAGCAGGCCAAAATCGCCGAGCCTGAACTTTACGATTTGGAGCAGGACATCCGGGAAAGAACCAACGTCGCCGCCGAGCATCCGGAAATTGTGAAGCGACTGTTCTGGCGCTCGCCGAGCAAGCCCGCGAAGACTTGGGCGATTCCTCTCGCCGAGCGCAAGGGTAGCGGCGTGCGGAGCCCGAAGGCTGGTGAAACAAATTGAATGCGGTCAGCGGAGCAGTGTCTCCAGGCAGTAGCTCAGGCATCCCCGCCCTGAGAAGTAGCGCGGGCTTCCAGCCTGCGATACGTCCGGAAGAATGCTGCGAAGGGACAGGCTGAAGCTTGTCCTACCTTCACAGACAGGACGTGTCAGCACACACTCCCGCATTCGATATTTCGTCCCGCGCGTCCCCCACTACTGGCAGCACTGGCTTTTACGAAATTCGGTCTGTCGCCCGCCGTGTTGGAAGGCGTCAAGGCGATGGGCTACGTCGAACCGACGCCCATTCAGCTGCGCGCCATTCCCTCTGATCATGGCCGGCCAGGACGTGATCGGCAGCGCGCAGACGGGCACGGGCAAGACCGCGGCGTTCGCCTTGCCGATTCTGACCACAGCTCGAACGTCACCAGCCCCGCACGCGTCTGCTGATCCTGGAACCGACACGCGAACTGGCCGCGCAGGTGGAGACGGCCATTCGCGACTTCGCGCGCTTCACCGATATGCAGGTCGCGGTCGTCTTCGGCGGCGTCGGCTACGGCCGGCAGAACTGGATGCGCTCAAGCGCGGGGTGGATGTCCTTGTGGCCACGCCCGGCCGTCTGCTCGATCACTGCGGGCAGGCGGCACTTGTCGGCTCGACAACGTCACCCATCTCGTCCTCGACGAAGCCGACCGGATGCTGGACATGGGCTTCCTGCCCGACGTGAAACGGCATCATCGAGCGATGTCCGCGACAGCGGCAGACGATGTTGTTTCTCCGCAACAATTCCGCCGCAGATCGAAACCCTGATCCAGTGGGCGATGAAAGACCCGCAGACCATCGAAATTGGCGCGCGGCGCACACCGGCGGAAACCGTCAAGCACGTCATCTATCCGGTCGCCGACATGCAGAAGGTGGACCTGCTGCTGGCGTTGCTCGAACAGGTGAATTACGAATCGGTCATCGTCTTCTGCCGGACCAAACACGGCGCGGACCGGGTCGCGCAAGTGCTCAAGCGAAGCAACCACGCCGTTGCCGTGCTGCACTCCAATCGCACCCAACAGGAACGCGAACAGGCGTTGCGCGGCTTTCGCGATGGCCGCTTCGAGGTGCTCGTGGCCACGGACATCGCGTCGCGCGGACTCGACATCGCGGACGTGAGCCACGTGATCAATTACGATGTTCCGCAGCATCCGGAGGATTACATCCACCGCATTGGCCGCACCGGCCGCGCCGAAGCGAAAGGCGACGCCTTCACGCTGATGGTGGCCGAAGATTCCAAGCCACGTGATCGCCATCGAACGGTTCATCAGCCAGAAAATTCCGCGCGTGAAGCTGGAGAAATTCGACTACCGCTACACGGCGCTTGTTTGAAGAAGACAAACCCGGCGGCCAATCGCGCGGTCTACCCAGGCGGGGCGCGAGGAGTGCGGGTGCATGGCGGTTATCACTTTGCTCCGGGACGACGGAGACGGTAGGACAAACACGAAGCGAACGCGGAATTCATTCCGCGTCGCCGCACCCATCGCAACGTGATGCGGAATAATTCCACGCTCCCTAACCCTCGCCGCGCCTACTTCTTCGGGCCAGACGTGGCGCTCCAGAGGATGCTCCCGCGAAATTCTTCATTCGAGGTATGTTCGTCTGGATACTTGCGACTGAAATCTTCGATGAGCTGGCGGCCTTCGTCGGCCCGGCCCGTGTTCGTAAAGAGTTGAGCGAGCTCGAGAGGTGATATCCGCGTTCGCCGGATAAATCTCCAAGGCGAGGCGATAGGCTTGTTCGGCTTCGGTGTTGAAGCCGTGGGCAGCCAGGAGATTCGCCGCGGCCTGGGCGTCGTGTGCGTATGACTTCAGCGGCCTCAGTCGAACCGGAAGCCGCTGGATCGGAAAGCACCTGCTGCGCGGTCGTCCGCCAGTAGTCGAGGGTTTGCGCGGCAGCGGTCGGCGGTGAGCATTCGGCCCGTCCTGCGCGCGGAGTTCCATGAGCGGGCCGAGTGGAACGGCGTCGGCGCACGTGCCTTTCATGGAAGTGGATTCCTGCACCGCGAACGAGAGATCGGGATTCTTCTGCATGAGCGTTTGCAGAAGAATTTCGTTGATGGCCATGACGGCGACCTGGCCGGAAACCTGGACGCGGCCATCGGTGATCTTGATGTTTTCGCCGGGGCGGATTTGTTTCGGCTCGTCGGGAAATTGCTGGTCGTGCTGGAGGCGTTTCTGCGCGTCGGCCAGGTAATCCTGGAAGCCGCGTTGTGAATCTTCGCTGGTCAGTGATGCCATGCGGTCGCCGTAAAGTTCCTTCAGGTAATCGAGGTAGCGTCCATCGGCGAGGGCATTTTGCGTGAGAACAATGTGCCGCTCGCCGTCGCTGGTTTCGTTGAGGAGCGTTGGGATGAACCGGCCTGGATCGAGTGCCGCCCACGTAAACCATGCCCGGACGAAGCGAGTCGAGCGCGGCATTGCCGTAGTCGAGGAGCTTTTGCGCCAGGCCAAAGATGGGCCGCCTCGGCGGGACCGTAGGCATCGAGCACCGCCGACCAGAAGCGGATTCAACTCCTGGCCAATGATTCGTCGAATACGCATACTGACCAGAGTGCGTGGCCAGGACCTTCGAACTGAGCGTCTATCTCTTCCCAACGCCCGCCTTCCACGGCATCAAAGAACGTTTCGACTTCGGAAGGAACGTTCCTTTCCCAAGCGGCGACCAATCGCACGAACTATTTCACGGCGGCTTCGACCAAACTGGCTGACCTTGGCAGTGACGATTTGCCTCTGCCGTGAGCGCCGGTCCGCCGGACGAGTGAAAGCGCGGAACGCGAGCGGATCGTTCGCCCGGAGAATTCGCACTCGTGACGGACGCGGATGAGTATGGCGACGACGGCGCAGAGGCAGGCGAGTTCGCGTTCGGATGCGGCAGCAAAATCGCAACCAGAACGACGATTACGCAGAAGATCGCGAGAAGCCACGGCCAGCGGGAACGGCGCGCGGAATTCTCGCCCGCAGACGAAGGTTTTGAGCCGGAGTTTTGCAAGATGGGGCGCAATGGCTTTCTTCACTGCCGGGCGGCAGTTCAACCTTCTTCTTCATTTTCCTTAATTGCTCCAACAGGTCGCGAAACTGTTGGTTCTCCGGAGCGGCCTTCACAGCATTCTCGCCCACCTGAACAGCATCTTGAATGCGGTTCTGCCCCATCAGCATTTGAACGTAGCGGAAAACTCGCTTCGGGACTGGAGGGACAGATTTCGTTCGCAATTTTGAAGGCTTCTTCAGCTGGGGCACTGTAGTTGCGATTGAGGAGAAGAGCGGCCTGTTCCGAAACCAGTTTGGAGTAAGCCTTGCGTGGGTCGGATCCGTCCGGGAGTTTCAGGATCGGCAAGCAACTGTTGAGCGGTTGCGCGCCAGTAATCCACGGACTGCGCGGCGCGCTCGGCGGTCAGTGCGTTTTGTTCATCCCGAACGCGGAGTTCCATGATCGGGCCCAGCGGCGTGGCATTCGCGTACGTGGATTCCAATGGAAACGATTGTTCGATGGCGAAGGAAGCATCGGGATTCTTCTCCATCAAGGCTTGGAAGAGTTTTTCATTGATCGCCATGACAGCGACCTGGCCGGAGACCTGAACGCGGTTTTCAATCATCTTGATGTCTTCGCCAGGGCGGACTTGTTTCGGGTTCGTTGGGAAATTGCTGGTCATGCTGCAAACGCTTCTGTGCGTCGGTGATGTATTCCTGAAAAGCACGCTGGCTGTCATCCTTCGTCAGCGTTGTCATCTGGTCACCGTAAAGTGAACCCGCAGGTATTCCAAATAAGTGTTATCCGCGAGCGCGTTTTGTGTGAGCAATACTGTGACGCTCGCCGTCGCTGGTATCGTTGAGCATCGTGGAATGAAGCAGCCTCGGATCAGTGCCGCCGGCGTAAATCATTCCGGGACGAAGCGACTCGAGCACCGCGTTGCCGTAGTCGAGAAGTTTTTGGCCGGCCAATTGTGCGCAGCGTCGGCAACGCCCTGCGTTTCAATAATCGTTCGCCATTGCGGGCCGTACCAGGAAGTGTCAGTTCCATTCTCGCGCTGTTGCCGGAGTGGATTTGTAAATAGCTTTCATCTCATCATAGCGGCCCGCCTCCGCCGCGTCGAAGTATCGCTCGAATTCGTCGGGGACAGGAACTCTTGAAATGCTCAGCCATTGCATGAGCAAGTTTGCGGCGGCTCTTGGCGAACTGGAATGACTTTGCCGGCGACGACTTCCTGGGCCGTGAGCGCAGGGCCGCCGGGCGAGTAAAAGCGCGGAACGCGAGCGGATCGTTCGCCCGGAGAATTTGCGCTGGTAACAGACCACAGCCCATTGGTTGGAGCCAAAGTGGTGGGAGAATTGGTGCTCGGGCGCGGCAAAAGAATCGCAATCAAAACGATGAGCACGCAGGCGATAGCGAGCAACCACTGCCATCGCACGCCGCGGCTGGGGTTTTCCGTCGGATGTTAAAGGGTTTGGGTTCTCGCTGTTCATAAGGGCGGCGGCGTATTTTCCATCACTGATACAGACACCGCGAGAGCGAAATTTGTATAATATTTCAGGCTTGTTTCCGTGATTGCTCGCCGCAGCTTCTCGGCTAATGGCGCGGAATGTGTGGAGCATTGCCTGACGGGGGTGCTGGTGTTTGCCGAAAAGAAGCTTGCCGCCAACTTTTCCCACAGTGCAAGCTGTGAGCATGGCCGCCCAGCAACCCGCGAGCAAGATCTCGCAACCCAAAGAAGCGGTTTAATTGGGTCGTCGAGTGACTTCCTCCGACGGTGGCTCGTGTTCTACCCTCGAATTGAAGGCGAAGGCCACGGGTCGCGGCTATTACTGCGCTGCGCTGCACGGCGAGTCCGAATACAACATCACGATCAACTCCGACCTGACAGTTTCTTGCAACTGCCAGGATTATGAGGGCATCGGCAACATCGGCGATCTGCACAAGAACTCGTTCGAGGAAGTTCTCGCCGGCCCGTGGCCCAGCGGTTTCGCGACGAACTGGCGAAGGCAAAATGCCGATTCCGACCTGCGTTCGGTGCAATGAGTTGCGGCAGTTGCCCGCGCGAAACGCGCAGCCTGCCTGAAATCCGTCTGCCGTATCGCGGGATGCTGTTGGAGAACACTGTCCGCTGCAACGTGGATTGCACGGGTTGCGCGCGCGAGCACGGCGGCGGACCTTCGGGTGAACAGACAGTTGCAGATGCCGGTGGCGGAGATGGAAAAAATGGCCGACCTCGTTCAGCGCCTCGGCTTGCGCCAGGTTTTCTATCTGAACCTCGGCGAGCCGTTTCTTTCGCCCAATGTCGGCCAGGAACTGCCGTTGCTTCGGAAAAAGAATCCCGACTGCCGCATCGTGACTTCCACGAACGGCATGTTGTTGAATACCGACGCCAAACGCGAGGCGGCGCTGAACTTCAGCCACATTTTCTTTTCGGTGCACGGCATCAGCGACGAGATGTCGGAGAAATACATGCACCGCGGCAGTTTTGAAAAAGCCTACGCCGCAATGAAAGCGATGGTGGAATACCGGAACGCGCGCGGGCTTACGCAGCCGATCCTGGAATGGAAATATCTGCTCTTCAATTGGAACGACCGGCCCGCGACGATCCGGCGCGCCATTGAAATGGCGAAGGCGGCGAACCTGATTTCATTTCCTTCTGGCCGACGTGCAATCCGTTCTGGGGCATTTCCTGGCGTTATCGGCTCGGCCTGTTGAACCATGTGGGCGTGAAGAGCTGGAAAGGCCGGGAAGTGGACTTGCGTCCTGAGGGTCTTCGCGGCACGCCGACGCATCCGGTGCTGGCGGCGGATATGTCTGTGGGCTTGAATCTCCTCGACAAAACAGCCGAGCTGCTTAGGACTGATTGCAGTGTTATGGCGCTATATCTCATTGTTCGACATCGGTTGGATAAAAGAAAGCCTCCATTTGAAAATGACTGGTTTGACAACGACAACGACCGACTCATGGCGATCAAAACGACACCAGAGATCGGAGAACCTTGCGGCGATGCGAAGAAGCAAGGGCATCTGGCATTACATCCACCGTTGTGGCTGCGGTGGATCCTCATTCGAGACCAATGATTTGCCCTCAGCACATATTGCTAAAGTGACAGTCAGCGACGGGAAAACCGAAGTGCAGTTTCAGGACCAAAAGACAATCAACATTCGTCCAGTAGTGCAGACCCGTCCGAGGCCAAAGTTTTTTATCATGCGCCTGCACTGTGACCGCAGATTTTTCCCACTTTTGAAACCAACTCAAACTATGAAACTTTGCTTGTTCCCTACTTCACTGCTGTGCCTTGCCTTCAGTTCGCTTATATGCGTTGCGGAAAGCAGATACGCAACCCTCTCCGTAGGCACCGAATCGAACAGACCAAATCACCCTTCAAGATTTCGAAGTCGCCCGGCTCGCCTCGTGATCCTCAAACTGTCTTTTTCGCTGATGGTTGCGAAATCTTCATTCTCGACATCTTCAACTACAAAGACCTTCAAGGCTGCAATTTTTGTTCCTCTTATTATATCCTCCAAAACCCATCGTGGTAACAGGGCCTCGCTACACTTACCCTGATGTCTGGAACAACCTCGCGACCTACCGACAATGGTGCGTTGTGTCGCTTTCGAAATCCTTCCAGAAACGTCACCAGTGGATAAAACTCTCATCGTTCCGCCGGGAACAAATCAAGTCGAGATCACACTTGAATCAAGCACCAATCTGGTTTCTTGGGCGACTGCGACCAATGGCATTTATGGCAGTCCGATTGAGGCGAGGTTTTTTAGAGTTCACCTGAGGAAATTGAATTAGTCTCAGGCGATTCGGGCAGTATCGGCACTCAACTTATGAATACAACTTTGTTGCTGGTGCATGTGGGTTTGTTTGCTGTTGGCTACTCACCTCGCTTGCGACCGAGAGCAAGGCTGCTGAGGCTTCCAAGTCGTCGCCCAGGCCGAACGTCCTGTTCATCGCGATTGATGACTTTGAACGCCTGGGTGGGATATCTCGGGCGTAATCCGCAGACGAAGACGCCGAACATTGACCGGCTGGCCGCGCGCGGAGTCGCGTTCACGCACAGCTACTGCGCCGCGCCGGTGTGCAATCCTTCGCGGCGCCGCGCTGATGTCCGGACTGCGGCCATTCACCTCCGGCGTTTACGAGAACGACAACGATTGGCGGCGCGTCATCCCGGAAGATCTGCCGCTGACCACCGACATTCCGCAAAGCGGGCTACTACGTTGTGCGGCGCGGGCAAGATTTATCATGAATCATTCAGGCGGCGGACCGAGTGGGATGATTACCTGGAAAGTGCGGGCAGCGATCCGCGAACCGAAAGGCGACAAAGGCGTGGGTGGGATCAAGTTCGCTCCGCTGAATTGCAAGGACGAGGATCTGCGCGAGTGGAAAATCGTCAGCTACGGCATCGACCGGTTGCGGGAGAAGCGCGACAAGCCGCTTGTTTCTCGCGGTTGGCTTGCACAAGCCGCACATGCCGTGGAACGTCCCAGCGCAGAGTATTATGACATGCACCCGCTCGACAGAAATTCAGAGCTGCCGCCGTATCGCGAAGATGATTTGGCAGGACTTTGCCCAAGGCCGGTGTGCGGATGGCCAAACCGGAAGGCGACCACGCCGACATTTTGAAATCGGGCCGATGGAAGGAGGCCAGTTCAAGGTTATCTGGCGGCGATTTCCTATTGCGACGCGATGGTGGGCCGGCTGCTGGATGCGTTCGGACAAATCCGCCTTACGCCACGAACACGATCATTTGTTTCTGGGGCGATCACGGCTGGCATCTCGGCGAGAAACATCACTGGCGCAAGTTCGCCTTGTGGGAGGAAGCGACGCGCGCGCCACTCATCTGGGTCGCGCCCGGCGTGACCAAGCCGAATCACGCTGTGATCGCACGGTGGATTTCATGACCATTTATCCGACGCTCACCGATTTATGCGGCATCCCGACGCCGAAGCATGTGGAGGGCGAAAGCATTCGCGCGTTGCTGGTTGACCCGAAGGCCGCGTGGGACAAGCCGGCCATCACGACTCTACAAATTCATGAATCACACCGTGCGCACGGAAGATTGGCGCTACATCCGTTACGCCGACGGTGGCGAGGAACTCTACGACGAAACGAAGGACCCGTATGAATGGACCAACCGAGCAACAGAGGCGTGACCTGGCTGCCCAAGCGCAAAGAACTCGGCAAATGGCTGCCCATCGGAAAACAAGCCGGACATTGGAAACGAGCGCATTGCCGGGGCGGTGAAGAGCAGGGCGACCAGAAGAAGAAGCAAGAAGCGAGAATAGTTGCTGCCGAGTGGCTACGCGCCGTCCATTACCGCGGCAAACCGCAGTCCGCGCGGTGCTTACTCGTAGTTCGGTAAATTCAAACGCCTCCATCACGGCTTCGAAGATGAGTGTGCCAGTCAAAATCACGTCCGCGCGTTCTTTGGGCAGGCCTGAATTTCCCGGCGTTCCGCCAGTGGCAAACTCCAAAGCCGCTCCGCCCAGCCGCGAACTTTTTTAACGAGAGCCGCGCGGCTTCTGATCCGCTCGCGGTCGTAGTCATCCATCGCATTCTCCATCCGTGCGGCACGGTCGCCGTGCCGCCGGTGCCGACCAGGCGCAGCACGCACTGGTGTTGGGCGTGGATTTTGACTTCAGCGTTTGAGCGCCGGATTCAAGTTCGGCCCGGACTTTGGCGTCGAGAAAATCTTTCCAGCCATTCCCGGCAGGCGGCGAGTTCCTCCGGTTTGGGCGTGTCGCTGGGCGGAATCTTTTCCAGCAGACGCACGGCGCCGAGCGGATAGCTCTGGCGAAAATGTTTCTGGTCGCCCTGGCCCGAGAATGAACTCCGTGCTGCCGCCGCCCACGTCGAGCAAGCAGCAACGGCTCGCGCGCGAGTTTCGGATTGCTGCGTCGCGCCGCGAAACACCCACTCGGCCTCCTGTTCGCCGGAAATGATCTCGAGCCTTCAGAGTCCGTGGCTTCGGCGATCTGCGGCAGCCAGGTCACTCGGGATTCCTCGCGTCGCGCGCGGCGCTGGTGGCGATGATCCGGACGCTCATCGCTCCCGCCTTGCGCGCCGTGCGTTGGCAAACGCGGCCACGGCCCGCGCGGTCTGGGCGATGGGTTCGGGCTGAAGCCGATGCGATCTGTAAAGCCTTTGCCGAGACGGGTCTGCTTGCTGTCCTCGCAGCATCGGGCTGCATCGTCCTGGACCCGCGACATCGGCGACGAGCAGCTTCACGGAATTGTGTCCCGACATCAATGACGGCGCGGCGCGCTTGGGTCATGCGGGGCGATTAGACCAACGGCCCGTGGTTTTCCCAAGTTAAAACGCGAGTGACAATGGCCCACCGTCATTCACACAGAACCTCGGGCCCGGTCTCACCGGCTCTCTCCTCGTCCTAGTTCTCGATATTTCGCTGGTCTGAGGCCGAAGGCGATGAGGATTCCGGCCCGCATGCGAACAGTTCGTTGCGCGTTTGTAACTTTCCGAAGCCGGTTGCCTGCGACAGGGAACGGTGTTATCCTCCCCGAACATTGTGAACGCCGCTCCATTCCACACCTCAGCATTTCCATCAATCGCGAATTGAGCTGGCTGGAATTCAACCAGCGCGTGCTCGATGAGGCGATCGAACCCGGAGAATCCACTGCTGGAGCGCGTGAAGTTTTTCTGCATTGTCAGCTTCCAACCTCGACGAGTTCTTCGAGGTGCGCGTGGCGGGCATCAAGCAGCAGATGGAGAGCGAAGCGTCCGAGCGCAGCGTGGACGGCTTGACGCCCACCGAAACATTTCGCGCCGTTGGCCGGCGCGTCCGCCGCATGGTGCGGCCAGCGCACGATGATTGCTGGCTAAAGCAGTTGCGGCCCGGTCTGGAGAAAAGCGGCTTCCGCTTCCTGCGGGTTGCCCAACTCGACGAAGCAGACCGCGAATGGATTGCAGAGTATTACGCTCGGAGGTCCGGCCGGTGCTGACGCCGCTGGCGATTGATCCGGCGCATCCTTTCCCCACAATTGCTGAATCGCTCACTCAACCTCGTGGTGAAGGTTGCCACGAGGTCGGGCAAAATCCCAGCTCCGCCTCGCGGTGGTGCAGGTGCCGCGGGTGCTGCCGCGTCTGGTCCAGCTGCCGCGCGCGCGACGGGCGAATGGACTACGTGTTTCTGGGCCAGTTGATCGGCCATTTCCTCGGCGATCTTTTTCGCAGGCACGAGAATCCTGGGCTACTGGCGCTTTCGGGTGACCCGCAACAGCGAGCTGTACATTGATGAGGAAGAGGTGGCCAACCTGCTGGCGGCGGTGGAGAACGAACTGCAGCGTCGCCGCCGGGGCGACGCGGTGCGGCTCGGAAGTCGAGCGCGACTGCCCCCGAGGATGCGCGCGCGGACTTGCTGCAACGGCTGCGGCTGAAGCCGGAGGACCTGTATGTCGTGGATGGCCCGCTGAATCCGGCGCGGCTGATGAGCGTTGTAGCAGGGCGATCATTCGCCCGAGCTGCGCTACCCGCCATTCGTCGCGCCCGTGGCCGCGCGTTGCGCGGACAAGCCGGATCTGTTCGCAGCCATTCGTCGAGCGCGACATTCTGCTGCATCATCCCTACGAGAATTTCGACAGCGTTGTGGATTTTCTCGAACAGGCCGCCAGCGACCCGAGCGTGCTCGCCATCAAGCAAACGCTTTATCGCACCGGCGGCGACACGCGCATCATCGGCGCGCTGATGGACGCGGTGAAGAACGGCAAGCAGGTCACGGCGGTGGTGGAATTGCGCGCGCGGTTCGACGAGGCCAACAACATCCAGTGGGCGCGGCAGCTCGGAGGAAGCCGGCGTGCATGTGGTCTACGGCCTGGTCGGCTACAAGATCCACGCGAAGGTCGCGCTGGTCGTGCGGCGGGACGCGGACCAGATCCGGCGTTACGTGCATCTGGCCACGGGCAATTACAATCCCACCACCGCGCGGCTCTACACGGACATCGGCCTGTTCACCTGCCGGCCCGAATTCGGCGAGGACGCCACGAACCTCTTCAATCTGCTCACCGGCATCTGCCAGTTCCAGGCCGATGCAGCATTGCTCGTCGCGCCGTTCGATCTGCACGAGCGCTTGCTGGCAGCTGATCGAACGCGAGATCGAACACGCGCGAGCGGGCTTGCCGGCGCGCATCATCGCCAAGGTGAATTCGCTCGGTGGACCGCGAAATCATCGAGGCGCTTTACCGCGCGTCGCAAGGCGGGCGTGAAGATCGATCTGATCGTGCGCGGCATCTGCTGCCTGCGGCCCGGCGTGAAGGGCGTCAGCGACAATATCACCGTGCGCAGCATCGTGGACCGTTTTCTGGAGCACAGCCGGATTTATTATTTCGAGAACGCCTGCCAGCCGGAGGTGTTCCTGGGCAGCGCCGACTGGATGCCGCGCAATTTCTCCGCCGCATCGAGACCGTCTTTCCGATTGTGGACGGCAACCTTCGCGGAAGCGGGTGATTTCCGAATTGCTCGCGCTGCCCGCTGGCGGACAACATGAGGGCGCGAATACTGTTGCCGGACGGAAATTATCGCCTTGTCGCAGCCATCGGGTTCGACCCAGGCTCGCCGCAGTCAGTTTGAGGGCATCGCTGGCGAGTGGCGGCGGGCTGGACGTTGTAAAATCGCCGCCGCGCGAAGAGCAAATATCCCAGAAGTGACAGTGGCCCGGCGACCGTTTTGAAGATCCGTCAATGAAACCGGAATTCCCAGCCGCGCTCGCCACATCTCGCCGGAAGCATGGGGAAGATGCGGCGCGCCGTACCGCAAACGGCTGGCGCGCTGCCAGGAAAAAGTTTTCGGAGGGCGCGTGCATGAGTTGCGAATCGAGACGCGCCGCATGCTGGCGATGCTCGGCTTGCTGGACGCGTTGCGAGTGCGCGATTCCTTGAAGAAGACGCGGAAGGAGTTCAGAAGCGCCTCGACGCGTTCGACGAACTGCGCGATACCCAGTGCAGTTGTGCGCTGCTCAAGCCGCTCTGCCGCGATTTTCCGGAGGCGCGGGAGTTCAATCTATTGTTGCTGCGGCGCGAGAAGGAACTCATCGGCCAACTGCATCATGACATCAGGCGGTGAAGCAGGCCCGATTGGAACGGCGGCTCAAGGCCTTGGAAAAAGAACTCCGCAAATCCGCGAAGGCGAAACCGAGGAAAGCGAGGTGTCTCGCTGGCCGCCGCGGCGTTGAGTGAGACTTTTGCCCGTGTCGTGTTGCTGCGCCGGATGGTTCGCCGGAATAACACAAAGACGATTCATCAGATGCGCGTGGCCTTCAAACGGTTTCGCTACATGAGCGAGCTGCTCCAGACCATGCTGCCGCGGCTGACCAAGAAACACCTGCGCCGGATGCAGGAGTATCAGTCCATGATGGGTGATATTCAGGACATGGAGAGTTCTGCTCGCCGGGTTGAAAAAGCCGGTCGCGGAGCAAGTGCCTGCCGGACGCAGCGATGCGAAATCTGCGGGAGCAGGGTTGCGGAGGACGCCGCCGCCGTTTGATAGAGCGTTTTCATGGATGCGATTGACGGTTTATTTGATTTCGATCCCGACACCTTCGCGCGCCGGCCGCGTGAGAAAACGCAAACCAGTTCCGCGCTGAAACTCCCATCCTCCGTCACGGTGAAGCCGCGGAGCATGGCGACCGAAATTCGCCAACGACGCCGATCGTCCGCTCACAGCCAAGGGAATCCAGCGGACCAAGCTGCTCGCCTACACGCTGCGCCAGATGGAAATCTCGTTCGACATGATCTTCTCAAGCCTCCGCTGGTGCGCGCGCGGGAGACGGCGGAGATCGTGGGCGCGGAGTTGCGCCTGCGTAGCCGGCTGGAGTTCACCGACCATCTTGCTCCATCCGGGAACGTGGAAGCTGGTGGCGCAACTTAATGGCATCGGCCCGCGCCCGGAAAGTCTGTTGCTCGTCGGCCACGAGCCGTGCGCTCAGCAGTCTGATTTCACTGTTACTCTGCACAGGCAGGCCGAATCTGATCATCTGACCGTTGAAGAAGGGCGGCCTGTGCCGGACTGGAGGCGGAGCACCTTCGCTGCGGGCGTTGCGCGAGCCTGGAGTGGCTCTTGCCGTCCGCGCCTGCTCGGGACCAAGCGCCCGAGCCGCCGTGTAATACGGCGTTCAGGGAGACTCGATTTGGGGTGCTTGCGTGCGCCGCCAGTACGCGGCCACGGTCTTGATGCGTTCCCGGAATTCCTCCCAGTTCACAGAGCTTGATCAGGTAGGGGTTATGCCCCGGCTTGTAGGCGCGGTTCACTTCCTCTGGAGAATCAGAGGAGGACATAATCCACCACCGGGATGAGCCGGTGCGGGTGCGCCGACGGGGAACGCAACCACTCTAGGAACTCGAAACCGTTCACCGCGGCAGACTCAAATCCAGCAAGATCACATCGGGCAACGGATACCGATCGCGGTTCGCATACCCGCCCAAGCCCGCCACATGGTTCCGGGCTTCCACACCGTCGCGGACGACCTGAAGATCGGTCTGGACGCGGATTTTTCGAATTCGGTCACCACAAACAGGGCGTAATACGCGTCGTCTTCCACCAGCAAAAATGTCTTTGCCTTTGCCATGAATTATTACCCGGTCCCAATGTCGCACTCGACTAAGCCGTTGCCCGCCGCGCCAACACGGCGGCGCCCGGTAATCCCGCGTTGTCGCCGAGCTTCGATGCTTTGATCTCGATGCCGCTCATCGTGCCGGGCATCACGTGCTCCTTGGCTGTCTTCACGAGCGTGGGCATCATTTCGTCCTGCAGCGCCTCGATGACGCCGCCGCCCACGACGACGATTTCGGGATTGAGGATGTTGATGAGGTTGGCCACGCCGATGCCGGCGAACTCCGCCGCTTCCTCGATGACCTTGGCGACGAATTTGTCGCCGCGCCGGATGGCCTTGCGCAGGTCGCCACTGCGCATGTCCGTGAGGTCCTTGCCCACGAGGTCGGTGAGGACAGTTTCCTGGCCGTCCTTCACGGCGGCTTCGATCCTGCGGAAGATGGCCGTGCGGCTGGCGAGGGCTTCGAGGCAGCCGCGATTGCCGCAGCCGCACTTTCGGGCCGTTGACTTCGATGACCATGTGGCCGATCTCGCCGGCGGTGAGGTTGTGGCCGCAATATAGATCGCCATTGATGATCAGCCCGCCGCCAATGCCCGTGCCGATGAAAATGCCGACCAGAGACTCTTGGCTTCGCCTTGAATTCCTGATCGAACACGCCGAGCGCGCAAACGTTGCAGTCGTTGCCGAGGAACACGGGAACGTCGAGAACCTTTTCCAGTTCCTTCTTCAAGCGGCACGTCTTTCCAGCCGGGCAGATTCGGCGCGAAGATGACGCGGCCCGATTCGGTGTCCACCGCACCGGGCGCGCCGATGCCGACGCCGCGCACCTGTGCGAGCTTCAAGGTCGCACTCGTCCACCGCTCTCCTTCACGCACCGAGCGATGCGCTCAATGACGGAATCCACGCCGCGACTGGCCTTGGTGCTGAGCTTGGTCGTGCCCTTTGCAGGTCGAATTTGGAATCGAAGACGCCGGTGAGGATTTTTGTCCCGCCGAGATCCACGCCAAGGAAGAATTCTTCTGGATTGGTTCTCGCCCATAGCGTGTTAATCCATTTGAATGGCCAGCGAGCGACCGCGCTGATTCTTCTTCGCGCAACTCGGCGTTGATCTCCTCCACTGACCGATAGCCGTCAATGATGTGAAAGCCGTAAGTGCGTTGCAGCCGTTTGAACTGTCTGGGCCATCAGCGGCTTGGTATTTCAGAAAGCTGATCGAAGATGTCGCGGGCCAGGCCCAGGTCCATGCCGCTCTCCCAGTAATCGAGCAGCGAATATTTCGCGAAAGCGCGCTGGACGAGTTCTTCGGGCGCGACGTTCAGATAAAACACCGCGTCGGGCTCGAGCGCCATGCCGTAAAGATTCTTCAGCCATTCCTCGTCCATGCCGCGCACGATGTCGCGCGCCATGAGCGTGTAAATGTAGCGGTCGGCCAGCACCATCTGTCCGGCGCGCAAGGCGGGCAGAATGATGTTCTCGAGCTGGTCGGCAAAATCCGTGGCGTAAAACAGACTGAGCGTGGTATGGCTCGAGAATGTTTCCTTCCTGCGCGCGGTCGAGTTCCTCGCTCACGAGCGATCGAGCGTTTGAGGCCGACCTGCACGGTCGAGTGGCCGTTGCCTTCGAGCCATTCCACCAGCAGGCGGATCTGCGTGGAGCGGCCCGAGCCGTCCGCGCCTTCGACCACGATGAGCTGGCCCGCGAGCTTGTCCGCGTCCACGCCGGGAATGCCGTGGCCGTAAAAGCGGCGCGGCGTCTTGTGCGGGACGATGACGCGCGTGCGGTTGCGGAGCGCTTCGTCGGTCGGCGGCGAGACGTTCTCGGAGCGGCGGTCGCTGGGCGGATGCTTCTCATACGCTGGACGTTTCCACCGGCGAAGCGACGCCAGGTCCAGTTTTCCGGCGACCAGCGAACGCACGACGTTCTGTTGCGCCTCGATGCTCTGGTTGGCGTCAATGATCATGAAGTTGAACTCCGAACTCATCGCGAGGTATTGCTCGAGGATGCGTCCCTGAAAAATGCGGAAGCTCTCGTACGGATCGGTGGAGAGCCGCAAGTCCATGCCCGCCTCGAAATATTTCAACTGCGGCCGGCCATCCAGAATGCGGTTCAGCGACACTTCCAGGTCGGCCTTGAAGAAGAACGTCAGGTCGGGCAGCGCGGCGAAACTGTAAATGCCCCGCACCCAGTCGCGGCGGACAACCGCGCACCATGTCGCGGGCGAACGCCGTGAAAATGTAGCGGTCGCACAACACGAGATAGCCCGCGCGCAGCAGCGGCACGAGATGCCGCTCGTAACGGTCGGCGAAATCCGTGGCGTGAATCAGGCTGAAGGTCGTGGGCGTGAGCAGTTCGCTGCTTCTTGCCTTTGCTGGTGGCGGCCTTGACCAGTTCGGACGAATTCCATTCGCTGAAATAAACCTTCAGTCCCTGCACCTCGAGCCAGCGTTTCAGCGAGATGCGATTGCGTGGACTTCCCGAACCATCGAAGCCTTCGACGGCAATGAGGCGGCCCGGCATATCTTGAGTTCGGCGAAGGTTTTCGTTGTTGTGCTGATGCAAGCATATCAGCGCCCGTCAGGGAAGCTCGCAAACTTCGGACACCAAAGAACTTCGAGACGCGCTGAAGTCGTAGTTGCGGCTTCAACCTGAATCCACAGTTTGATCCCACAGGGCGCCGCGGTTTCAACTGCGCTTCGGCTCGGAATCAGCGCCACCACGGCCCGCCGGGTCGCGAATCACCGCCATGCGCCCGCCCGCCATCTGGCGCGGCGGGCATACGACCTTGCCTCCGCGTCGGCGGCAAGCGGTCAGGCTGCGTTTGAGATTGGCGACGTTGATGTAGATGAGCCACTGCGGAGGGAGGCTGGCGTTTTCGCCACGCGCGTGGCAGATTCCGGCCACGGTCGTGCCGTCAGCCGGGCTGGTTCATGCAAAAGTCTCCGTAGTCCCCCATGATTCACCTCGGAGAACTTCCATCCCACCACCGCAGCATAGAAGTCACGCACACTTGACGGCTGGCTTGACCGTTAGGATCCGTCCAGGCGATGGGCATGATTCGTGGCTTCGTTGCTCGGGGCATGGGCGAAGTAGAAACTGAGCCGGGAAAAAGATTACAAACAGGATTTGTCATCGTTCACTGAAGAAACTCCAATGAACAGTCGCTCAGGTGGTGTGCATGAAACTGCCGAAGCAGGGTCGGTGTGTGAAGAACGATTCGTTCGCGACTGCGGAGCTATTAGGCAGCAAGCGCCGCGACGTATGTGGGACCCGCTCGATCAAAACTTGAAATGTCCGCACGTCTCGTCGGGAGACAATTTCTGGGCAATGCGGATCGTGAAGTTTTAGCTTTTTCTCGTTTGACCGCTCCGACGTTTTCCTGATGGCACTCAGGCCGCGCATGCTCCTAAAGACAGTTTGGGGTTCCTTCGGGAATGGTTGACTGTATGGCAGCAGAAGATAAACCAAATGCTGAATTCGAAGTCATTCGTCGCCGTTGATTTTGGCGCGGGCAGTTTGAAGCTCGCCGAGTTCGAGGTGAACTGAAGCCGGCGGCTTGCGGCTGAAGCAATGTGTCATCAAGCCGCTGGGCCTCGAAGGCTCGCAGGAAACCCAGCGCGAAGCCGTTATCCTCAAGGCGCTTGCAGGAAGTGCTCGCGGAAAAAGGCATCAAGGCCAGGAGACGTCAACGTCTGCGCTCCCGGCTTCCACGTTTTTCCAAATTCGTCAAACTGCCGCCGGTAGATCCCGGCAAGGTCACGCAGATCATCCAGTACGAAGCGCAGCAAAACGTGCCGTTTCCGCTGCAGGAAGTGGTGTGGGACTATCAAATCCTCGGCACGACTGCCGGCGGCGAACTGGAAGTGTTGCTGGTCGCGATCAAAGTCGGACATCGTCGAAGGTCTGTTCCGCGTGACCGGAAGCCGCGGAGCTGCGGTTGCAGCTTGTGCGATGTCTCGCCCGCGGCGCTGTGCAATGCGTTTCGCTACAACTACGGCGACCTGGAAGATTGCACGATGCTGCCTGGATATCGGCGCCAAGACCAGCAACCTGCTGTTCTTCGAGAAGGGGAAAGGTTTTCTCGCGCAGCATCAATCTCGGCGCCAATTCCATCACGCAGGATTTCGCCAACGAATCGAAGCTCGAAATTCGACGCAGGCCGACAAGATCAAGATCGATGAAGGCTTCGTCAGCCTCGGCGGCGCGCATGAAGAGCCGGAGAACCCGCATCAGGCGGCCATTTCCAAGATCGCGCGGCAGTTCATGACGCGCCTGCACATCCAGGTCAACCAGACGATGCAGTTCTACCGCGGGCAGCAGGGCGGTTCGCGCGCCGCAGCGGTTGTTCCTTTCGGGCGGCGCGTCGATCATGCCTTACACGGCGCAGTTTTTCGCCGAAAAGCTCAACGTGCCGGTCGAGTACTTCAATCCGTTCCGCAACGTGCAGATCGATCCGGCGGTGAACCTGGAGGAACTCGCGCGGGTGGCGCATTCGCTCGGCGAAGTGGGGCGGGTTGGGCCTGCGCAACCTCGCGCATTGCCCGGTGGAGCTGAACCTCATGCCGGACAGCACGCTGCGCTGGCAGAGTTTCAACCAGAAGAAGCCGTAAGCTTCATCGCCACGGTGTTCAGCCTGGTGATCATGGCGTTTCGCGTGTCGGGATATCTCTTCGAGAAACTGGCGGCCGTGAAAACGTGAGGAGGGAGTAAAAGCTGGTGGAGGGCACTCCGACGCAGCCCGGACTCAAGCCGCTCCAGCAGAAGGAGGTTCAGTTCAAGAAAGGTTCACGGCGAGCTGAAGAAAACGCAGCAGGACCTCAGGTCAGGTCACGACATGGATGGAAGACCGCTACTATTGGGCGGGAGATTCTCAGAAGAGCTTCGCATGGCGTCTTGATCCGCGCCGAGGACGTCGCGAAAAGAAACCGGGCACCCGACATCGGGCGCATCTGGATTGAAAGGTTGGAAAGCATGACGCACGACAACGTCAGTCCGGAGCGAGGAACTCCGGCGCCCCTCCGCAGCCCGGTCCGATGATACGAACGACGCGGTCCGATGACCCCCTCGAGCGAGATCGCGTTCGCGAGGCGCTACGGACTTCCCTGAAGGTGGCCGTCCACCACCACCCTCCTCCTCCTCCAATTGGTGAGCGTGCTCCGCCGTTGTCCCCGGCGTTTGCCGTCGCCGGACGGCAGCGCCGCCAGTGCTAAGCACTCCCGGCAGCACAACGAGCGAGGTCGCGAATGTCGCCTTCTCTTGCCGGGCGGTGAAGGCCCGGCGCACGTGGATCACTTAACGCGGTCCCTCCATCGCCTATGCTGTGCAAAACGGAAGGCTGCGGGGAGGCGCCAATCTTTTTCGATCCGAAAGAGACAAAACTCGGCGAGCAAATAAACCCGGACCAGAATCTGGACACCAACACGTTCACCTTTCAATGACGACTGCTCGCGCTAAGACGACCGCTCAAGCTGTAGCATGGCCGGGAACAAGCAAAATCTGCTTTTTGTCGTCGGCGCTGTTGTGGCGCTGGCCTTTGCATTGGCTGGGTGGCGTCCTGCAGTTTCTCTGGATCGAATCACAACGCTGAAGGGACGGCAGACTTGAAGACTGCTGACGCCCAGAGCAGCGAGCCCGAGCTGCGCTGCCGGGTGCTCTGCGCGCCTGCCGCAGCCGTCGCTGGCACGCGTGGCTTCGGACGAGAGTCCCACGCTGACGCTGCGGCGGGCGGTGATCCCGTCACGGGTTTCGGCGATGCCGAGACGGTCATTGCCTATGCACTGCAGAGGGAATTGCAGGCGAGCACCAACCTTTTTCGATCCTCGAACGACGAAACTCGGGCCGGAGATTCATCGGGCCCGGATGCCGATACTTTTACCTTCGATGTGGCGCTCGCGTTAAGACGACCGAATCAAGTTCATGAAGAAAAGCCGAAAACTGAAAAGCCGGAAAGCTGAAATGGTCCTCCAGATTTCAGCGTTTCACGCATTTCCGCATTTCAGCTTTTCCCCTGGAGTATGGCTTGGATCAAGCGAAATTTGTTTTTTGTCATCGAGCACCGTCGTGGCGCTGGCCTCATCGTTTGCGCGGGCTTCTACAACTTCTCGGGCTGGAAACACAACGATGGTGAGGCGGAACTGGAAGGCGTCCTACGAAGAACTCAAGCGACTGAACAATCTGAATCCACATCCGGGCCGCGGCAAGAGGTGGACAACATCAAGCTGGCGCGCGAGCAGCAAAAGCGGAGATCCGCGATTTCTGGCCAAGGCCCAGCGCCGCTTCGAGACGCATCCCGGCAAATTCCCGATTCGCCGAGAGTCACAGGAACGAGGAATACTCGCTCGGCGCTGGCAAGATCAACGATTGACCAGCTCCCGCGCGATGCCGCCAACAACGGGGTCACCATGCCCGAAAGCGCTGGCGCTGAGCCGGAGACAAGAAATTCACCTTTTCGTTTTCTGGTACAGAGTCGGCGCGTGCAATTCGCCCACGGCAGTCTTGAGCCGCTGGCCGTGCAATTGGGCGCAAAGTCAAAGTCATTGCGGACATACTCAACAGGGCCGTTAAGATCGATTCACTCGACCAGCTTTCGGCGCGAGCGTGTAAGTCCTGCCGACGACCAATCCGGGCGCAGACTGATTTACCTGGACGTGCATTCGCAGACCAATGAACTCGCCGTGCTGTCGCCTATGAAGTCACGTTTCGTTGTTTCAGCCCCGAACTGGCCTGGTGCTGGCATCCGCGGCTTCGCCAATTCACCTTTTATGGCATTGTCGTAGAAAAGCATCAACGTCGAACCCGCGGCCATTACGGCTCTTCGTTGGATCAACCGCCGCAGGTGGCCTACGCGCCGACTCCCGCGCCGATTTTGCCGCGCGCCGCCGCCTGCCGAACTACAGATCCGAAGGAGACGCGTTTCGGCAGCGCTACGGTGGCAAAGATTCCTACCGGCCCGCACCACCCCCAGTCTATGCTCAAGCGCCGGTCGCTGCCCCGAAGAGTGGCTCCGCTGACTGCTGACGAGAAGCAACTGAAGGTGGTGGTGTTGGTTCAGATCGTGAAACCGCTGGTGACAAAGCAGCCACGCATGGATTTCCTCAAAAAAGCATTACGAGAAGGTCTCGCTCGGGGAGCGTCGTGGCTGTCTGGGACTGGTGGTGAGCGCGGCGTTCCTGCCGCTGATGATAGCCGGGCGAGCGCAAGTCGCTGGATGGTAATGGCCGACAGAAGATCACCGACCGGCCTCAGGAAGCCTTCGCCCGCTGGTGGATCCGGCGCAAGCAGGAGGCGCTGTTGCGGCGGACTCAGACCCCCTTGAGCCTCGATTTCAAGGAGTCGAACGTCAAACTTATTCACCTCCGCATTGCCGTGGCAGAGTGGCGGAGCGCTACCACCGGAGGGCCGCCTGATCAAAGTCCGTGAAGGGCAACGCCGCGTCGCCGAAGCCAGTAGCGGTGACCCGGACTTCACGCCGCTTTACCTCGGATCATCACTTCACTGCCCGGACGGTGTGTCCACGAACGCGTCGGGCGTCCGCTAGCGCCATCGGCGTGGAACGGGAGTGCGGCGGCCAAGCCGGAGCAGCGTCAGGAAGAAGCCGGACGCCATGCCGCGGCCTGGCGACAAGAATGGCGACGCGTTCGTCATCCGCGAAGTCATGGGCGCGCCGGACGACCCGACGCGGAACTCGGTGCGCGAGTTTGAACGACAGCGGCCGAGCAGGTCGTGCTTTCGAAAAAGGGCGCTATCAGTTCAAGCAGGTGGACGGCTACACCGCGGATCTGAAATACGATCCCGGAGAGAAAGACGTGGCCGGGGGTTCGCGGGCGTGGCGCGCCCAAGCCGGCGATGATTGCGCTGCGGGCGTAGGAATACATTATCAGTGTTGCCATCACCAAGAACGAGGTTGTATTGTCCGCGAAACTGAACAACAAGAAAACGTCCATCCTGCATACAATCCCGGTCCTTGAGCGGTGGCAGTTGTAGTATCAACCAGAAGCGTGATACCCACGACAAAAGCAGCATCTGCTTCCCTTCGGTTTGGTTTTCCCTTTTCGCTGGCAGCGACGGTTTGCTGGCCCCAACCTGCGCCTCTCGAAGAGGACGCGATCAATGAGGCCGTCCGCCGGCAGGCCGACGTGATCACCTTGCGGCATAAACTGGCTCGAGCCAGCAGAGGCCGAAGTCGCTGCAAAGAGCTTGGCGGCGGCCGCCGCCGTAAGCTTTCTACGGCGACGCCTACAGCATTGGTCCAGGGCATCGGCAGCGGTCTACGGCATCGAAGACGAGGCCGCGCGGACGGTCGCCGGTCTTGCGACGGGTGCGGACTGGAGCTGGCGCGGGCTGGCCCAAAAGCGCGGCGACCTGAGGCAGGAAGCGGATACGCGTCAAGTCACCCGCGTGCTGAAAGTGATCCCACCAACGCCGCCGCGCAGCGAATTCAAGAAGGCCAACGACAAGCTCCTGGCCGAGCGTGCCGGCGCAGATTCCCAGCGGAGGCGGCGCGGGAAAGTTGTCGCGGCGGCGCAAAAGGAAAAAGCCGAGGCGATGACCAAGGTCACCGATGGCCGCATTCTCCTGGAGGCGGGCAGGATTTGACGACGCGGAGGCCAAGTTCAAAGAGGCCATCGCCATGGATCCGAAAACCGCTCGGCCTTTTACTATTTGAACCTGGTCAAAGAGGCCGCTACGGTGAGGCGGAGCGCCGGCGCGAACAGGATTCACCGAGGGCGATCGTGACCGTCGAGCAAGCTTTGGGCGATACCCACCAAACGCGAGATGCTGGCCGTACCCAACTCCTACGCCACCACCAACCTCATCTTCACCGGCAAAGGGCCGCCAGGCCATCGTCAGCAAACTCGATCGCATCCGAATGGACACAGTGCTGTACCAAAAGTTGGGATTGGGCGAAGTTGTGCGCAGCCTCAGCGAGGAAGCCAGGAAACGCGACCCGGAAAAGAAGGGGATTAACTTCATGATTGATCCCAACGCAGTCGCTGTCCCAGTCGGGGGGTGACGGGAACGGATCCGACGACAGGATTGCCAGTGGTCGGCGGCGCTGGCTGAAGCGGTGGACATCACCACCGTTTCCATCAACTCTGATCCCCGTTGAACGACGTCCGCTTGGCCGACGTGCTGGAGGCGATTGTCGAGTTGCCGACAAGCCAATCAAATATTCCGCTCAAAGATTACGCCGTGGTGCTTTCGTTGAGAGGTCCGGAAACCACTCCCTCTGTCAATTCGGACATTCAAGGTTGACCCGAACACGTTTTATCAAGGCTTGCGAGGGCAGTCACAGCGTTTCCCGTTGGCGCGACTACCGTTGGTCAGGGCGGCACTGGCGGCGGCGGCGGCGGCGGCGGTGGTGGTGCTCGGCGGTGGCGGCCAACAAGGTGGCGGGCTCTCCACCGTCCCTCGCGTTCAGGTGGCTGGCGGCGGCGTTGGCGGTGGAATCGGCGGTGGCGGTGGCGGGCGGCGGTGGCGGTGGTGGTCAGGGGCGGGGGCGGGTTGCGCTTTATTACCCGAACCAACAACATGGCAATGTCAGCACCGCGGTGGCAACTTCTTCACGACACTGGGCGTGGATTTGGCAAGTCCTGCCGGCCGTCGCTGCCGGCAAGGCTGTCTTTTGGAACGACCGCAGCGGCACATTGCTGGTTCGGGCTACGTCGCAGGACTTGATATGATTGAGGCGGCGATCGAGGTGCTCAATCGTGTGCCCGCAGCCAGGTGAACATCAAGACCAAGTTCGCCGAGATTATCGCAGGACGACTCGAAGGCGTTCGGGTCTTCGATTGGTACTGGGCAACTTCCTCATGGGGAACGGCAAGGCCATAGGCTTGTGGCGAGGAGCTCAGCCGACGCTTAACGGCGCCCCGTCCACGGCCAATCCGCTGGGATTCTTCCCGGGCAACGTCGCCCGGGACCGCGATCGCGCGTCGCTCCCTGCCGATCAACTGATCACCAGGGCGGCTGTGCGCAACCGATTGACACGCCCCCAGGCCAATTGCCTTGCGACGTTTACGGGGATTCTCGACCGACCCGCAATTCCGCGTGGTGATGCCGCGCGATGGAGCAGCGCCAGGGCGCCGACCTGTCTGTCGCTCCCCGGAAGTCACCACCGTCAGCGGGCGGCAGGCGCAGGTGCAGGTGGTTGACCTGCAAACCAATCGTCACCGGCGTGCAACCAGGGACTGAGGACAAGCAGGCCGGGCGACAGCCCGCCGGTCGGGGTGGCACGACGTGGTGCAACAGCCCCGGCCACCGACATTTCAGAACACCGCAGACAGCGGAATCGCAACCCATCGGACCGGTGCTGGATGTCGTCCCCTATATCTCCTCGGACGGTTACACGATTCAAATGTGACCCTTATCCCCACACCTGACTGAGTTTTTGGGCTACGATCATCAGGACCGCCCAATTATTCGTGCCGACGGCGATCACAGGCCAGGGTCAAACCGCTACTGCGCCCCTGCCGCCGCCCCAGTTCCGGTGCGCCAGGTGACGACGACTGCCGTGGTTGGGACGGCCAGACGATTGTGACTAGGTGGATTGATCAGCGATAGACGTCACCGCGGATCAAGGACAAAGTGCCGATTCTGGGGACCTTCCGTTTATCGGGAAGCTGTTCCGCAGTGGAATCTTCGAAACGAAGCAAGAAGAACCTGGTCATCTTCGTAACCCCGACCATCATTGATCCGGCGGGCAACCGCTTGCACTCGGAAGATGAAATGCCGTTTGCGCAAAGCCGAGATTCCGCCTCAACCCACGAGGGACACCCCGCAAGATGAAAGAACGGCTGCTGCGCCATGGCCCATCGATTTTGATTTTGAATTCCTGATTTTTCATTTTTGAACAGGTCGCGCCGGGCCGGGAATTTTTGATTTTGCATTATTAGCTTTGAATTCGAGATTGCTCATCGTTGACGGCCACGCATACGCCCTACCGCGCGTTTCACGCGATACGCGAGTTGCGTTCGCCCGCCGGCCAGCCGACGAACGCCATTTATGGCTTCATCAAGATGCTGGCAAAAATGCGCGCCCGACTTTCGCCCTCGCACTTGATCGTGGTCTGGGACGGCGGGCTGAGCGCCGAACGCACGGCTGCGTTGCCCGAATACGAGGCGCAGCGGCCGGAGATGCCGGCGGACCTCGGACCGCAAATTGATGAAATCATCCGCTACCTCGACGCGGCCAACGTGCGCCTCGTTTTGCCGGCGAGGGCGTCGAGCGACGACTACATCGCATGCCTGGCGCGCCGGGCGCTCGACGCGGACATGGACGTGGTCATCGCCAGTTCGGACAAGGGACTTCGTGCACAGATGGGTGACGCAGGAGAGTCGCCAGAGTCGAGGGTCCAGGGTCGAGCGCCAGAGCCATTTGCCCCTCAACTCTCGACTCTCGACCCCTCGGACGGCGGCCATCGGGCTGCTCAATCCGAATGACAAGACGGAAACGGTGTGGACGGCGGATCAGGTGCGCGCCAAAGCCGGGGTCGAACCTTCCCAAATCGTGGACTGGCTGAGTCTGCATCGGCGACAGCGTGGACAATATCCCGGGCGTGCCGGGTGTGGGTCCGAAGACCGCGGCAGATTTGCTCCAACAGTTCGGCTCGTCGCGGCGCTCTATGGACGTTTGCACGAAGGTCACGTCCGGAACGATTACGCTCAGCGTTGACCGCGCGCGCCGACGCCGTCCGGCGCAATCAAGAATTGGTGCGGTTGCGGGAAGATTTGCCAGTGCGAATTCACGCCGGAGGAAATGGCAGACCAGCCGTCTGACGCCGACCGCTTGGCCCGTTGTTCCGGCAGTGGGGTTTTCGTTCCCTGCTGGCTGAATTGGAAGCGGCGCAGTCACCGCAGGCAGTGTTGCTGTAGAAAAATGACGGAAGTGATGAGCAAGCGCCAACAATTGTCCTGTGTCCTGAGTCTTGTTGGTGATCACGCGACACGAAGTGTCCCGCAAAGCGGGACGATCTTGCGCTTCGAAAAGGGGCGCAGTCGCGCGGAAGAAAACGTGGACAAAGAAATGCACGCGTGTTAAGAGATTAAATACGTAACTGAACGAAGTACGCAGATC
>ERZ1370068.824-contig-10755_pt1 | contig 38356 bp, 59 predicted proteins | sample MGYA00561227_ERZ1370068 | MGnify/ENA primary metagenome ERZ1370068 (study PRJEB38410, sample SAMEA6850437) | metagenome | study: Metagenomic assessment of the ecological functions of the soil: analysis of the soil microbiota associated with the...
GATGTACTTCGTTCAGTTACGTATTGCTACAAGGTCTGGGCGCAGGCGCTGAGCTTCGAGACCGCCAGAGCGAGGTCGATCTCGCCGCCACGAAGAGCCAGGATTTCGTGCTGACGCCGATCACCGATTTCGAGACGCGGGTGCGGCAGCTGCCGGGCGATCTCATCCTCGCCGGCCTGCCGGAGGAGACCAACGACGACAAGCGCATGAAGCGCATCTTCCGCAACAATTGCACGAGCTGCCACACGCCGAGCTACACGCTGCCAGCACCGCTTCGACGAGAACGGCTGGCACGCGATCGTGCAGGCGATGAAGAACGATCAACGTCTACGGCGTCTATCGGCCGGACACGCCAGTGCCGAATCCGGTGCTCGACTACCATCAGAAGGAGCTCGCCGGCTATCTCGCCGCGCGCGCGGACCGAACCAGGGCGGCTTCAAGATCACCAGCCGCGCCGCGCCGCGACCGGCGAAGCGCGCGCGCGTCGTACAAGGAATACGACGTGCCGCTCAATCCGGACGTCCAGCTTCCGCTCGCGCATCCCGCCGATCAACGGCAGCGACTGGACGATGGGCACGACCTCGCGCGGCGGCTCGCTGCCGCACGACGCCGCCGCCGACCACGACGGCAATCTCTGGTTCGCGGCGGTGACGCAGAACAAGACCATGACGGTCGGCCGCATCGACGCCAAGACCGGCGAGGTCGAAGCTGTTCAAGATCAACGCCCCGAACGGCAATGCGGCGCAACGCGCATGGCCTCATCCGCGACGAGAAGGGCATCATCTGGTTCAACGCGCACGTCGTCGCGGCGCGCTCGCCATGATCGATCCCAAGACCGAGAAGATCACGGTCCACATACCGCCGTCGAACATGTCGCAGATCGACGGCCCGGTGACGCTCGACTATGACGGCACCGGCGGCATCTGGGCCGGCACCATCGACGGCGTGCTGCGCTTCGATCCGGTCGAGGAGAAGTTCACCGAGTTCAAGTCGGTGACCCCGAAGACCGCGAACGGCGGCACAGGGCGCCACCTACGGCATCGCCGGCGACCGCGACGGCAACGTCGTGGTGGACCCAGATGGCGTTCGACATCATCGCCAAGAGCGACATCAAGACCGGCAAGTCGATGGAATGGAAGCTGCCGCCCGTGAAGGAGGAGATGGCGATCGTCACGCCGGCCGACCTCAAGTTCTATGACACCTACGCGCCGCAAGGACATCGGCACGCCGTATCCCGTGGTCGCAGGGCCGCGCCGCATCGGCATCGACCGCGCCGCCGGCGTGCTCTGGGTCGCGAACTCCTGGGGCGGCAATCTCACCCGCGTCGACACCAAGACGCGGCGACATGAGCTTCGTGCCGTTCCCCAACCCGACCGCGCACCAGCCCTACGCGACCATCGTCGACAAGAACCACAACGTCTGGGCGCCGATGTGGACCACCGATCAGATCGCGAAATACGATCCGACGGCCGCCAAGTGGACCGTGTTCGACCTGCCGACACGCGGCACCGAGGTGCGCTCGCCTCGCTGCGCGGACCTGCCGGGCGGCAAGCTCGAGGTGGTGTTCTGCTATCCGCGCTCTGAGCAAGGTCGCCGGCGATGACGTTCCGCAGCGACGCTGACATCGGCGAACTCAAAGCGCCAGGCGCCAATAGCCGGCGGCCCGCACGCACTTCAGGTGGCCGCGCCGCTTCGCGGGCGGGGCGGCCATTTTCCGCGACGAGGCGCGCGCCAGCCAGGGGCGTGGCTTGCTTTTGGTTGCCAGATCCCGATATGACACGAGCGCGCTAGCGCCAGCGCCGGGACCTGGAATTCTGTAGCGCAGTAAATAGCGTTAATTGCGAGCCGGCAGAGGCGGCGGGATCGACGAGCTGGCATGAGCGGAGCGCGCAAGGTCTATATCAAGTCGTTCGGCTGCCAGATGAACGTCTACGATTCGCATCGTATGGCGGACACGCTGGCGCCCGAGGGCTATGCCGAGACCGCGACGCCCGAGGACGCCGACCTCGTCATCCTCAACACCTGCCACATCCGCGAGAAGGCGGCCGAGAAGGTCTATTCCGAGCTCGGCCGCATGCGCGCGCTCAAGGAGGCCGCCGCGCGCGACGGCCGCCGCGTGATCGATCGCGGTCGCCGGCTGCGTCGCGCAGGCCGAAGGCGAGGAGATCATCCGCCGCGCGCCGCGCGGTCGATCTCGTGGTCGGACCGCAGAGCTATCACCGGCTGCCGGCGCTGCTGCGCGCGCGCCGAGCGCAGCGGCGAGCGTGCGTCGACACCGAGTTTCCGGTCGAGGACAAGTTCGACGCATCTGGCGCGCCGAGCCGCGCGGCGATGCGCGCGCGCGGCGTCTCGGCCTTCGTCACCGTGCAGGAAGGCTGCGACAAGTTCTGCACCTTCTGCGTCGTGCCCTATACGCGCGGCGCCGAGGTGTCGCGGCCGGTCGACAAGATCGTCGCCGAGGTCGAGCGGCTGGCCGACGCCGGCGTGCGCGAGATCACGCTGATCGGCCAGAACGTCAACGCCTATCACGGCGAGGGCCCGGACGGGCGCGCCTGGACGCTCGGCCGGCTGCTGCATCGCGCTCGCCGAGGTGCCGGGCATCGCGCGGCTGCGCTACACCACCAGCCATCCGCGCGACATGGACGACAGCCTGATCGCGGCGCATCGCGACCTGCCGGCGCTGATGCCGCATCTGCATCTGCCGGTGCAGTCGGGCTCCGACCGCATCCTCGCCGCCATGAACCGCCGCCACACCCGCGCCGACTATCTCGACGCCATCGCGCGCGCTGCGCGCGGCGCGGCCCGACATCGCGTTCTCGCTCCGATTTCATCGTCGGCTTCCCGGGCGAGACGCGAGGACGATTTCCGCGACACGCTGCGGCTGGTCGACGAGGTCGGCTACGCCAGCGCGTTCTCGTTCAAATATTCGCCGCGGCCGGGCACGCCCGCCGCCGACATGGCCGATCAGGTCGCCGGAAGACGTGAAGATCCGAGCGCCTGCAGCGCCTGCAGGCCGGCGATCGACCGCCAGCAGGCCGCGTTCAACGCGCGCTGCCGTCGGCCGCACCTTCGACGTGCTGTTCGAGAAGGCCGGGCCGCCATCGCCGGCCAGATCGTCGGCCGCTCGCCCTATCTGCAGCCGGTGCAGGTCGATGGCGCCGGCGACGATGATCGGCGAGATCGCGCCGGTGACGATCACCGAGATCGGCGCCAACAGCCTGTTCGGCGCGCTCGCAGCGCACAGCCGCGCCGCGCCGGACGCTCGTGCACGGCAGCAGGAGGCCTGATGCCGTTGCGCCCGCTCGGACTCGGACAACGGATCGCTCCTGCCGCCGCCGCGGACGACAGCGCCGCACGCAGGTCGTGCTCGCCTTCGACGACAACCGCCTCGCCTCGCTGCTGTTCGGCCAATACGGGCAGAACCTCGCGCTGATCGAGCGCCGGCTCGGCGTGGTCGCCGAGCAGCGCGGCAATCACGTCACGCTCGAGGGCTCGCGCGACGCCGTGCGAGCAGGCGCGCCGCGTGCTCGAAGGCCTCTACGAGCAGCTCAAGCGCGGCGACGAGCTGGTGCTCCGGCGACGTCGAAGGCGCGATCCGGCTGGCGATCGCGCAGGGCTCGCTGTTCGACTACGACCCGGCCGACCGCGCGGCCGAGCTTCGAGGAGATCAACCTGCGCAAGCGCCCGGTGCGCGCGCGCACCGCCGCGCAGGACGCCTATATCCGCGCGCTGCGCCGCCACGCGCTGGTGTTCGGCACCGGCCCGGCCGGCACCGGCAAGACCTGGCTCGCGGTCGCGCATGCGGTGCAGCTGTTCGAGCGCAAGGAGGTCGACCGCATCATCCTGTCGCGCCCGGCGGTCGAGGCCGGCGAGCGGCTCGGCTTCCTGCCCGGCGACATGCGCGAGAAGGTCGATCCCTATCTGCGCCCGATCTACGACGCGCTCTACGACCTGATGGACGCGCGCATCGTCGAGCGCGCGATGCAGACCGGCGAGATCGAGATCGCGCCGCTCGCCTTCATGCGCGGCCGCACGCTCGTCGAACGCCGTCGTCATCCTCGACGAGGCGCAGAACACCACGCGCGATGCAGATGAAGATGTTCCTGACCCGGCTCGGCGAGAACAGCCGCATGATCGTCACCGGCGATCCGAGCCAGGTCGACCTGCCGCCCGGCCAGACCTCCGGCCTCGCCGAGGCGATGCGGCTGCTCGACGGCGTCGAGGGCATCGGCCACGTCGCTGTTCACCGCCGAGGACGTCATCCGCCACGAGCTGGTGGCGCGCATCGTCGAGGCCTACGACAAGGCCGCGCGCGAGCACGCGCGACGCGCGAGGCGCGGGAATGACGACACGCCTCGCGCAGCGCCAGCGCGGCGTGCCGGCGCATCGACATCGTGGTGCGAGATCGACGTGATCGCTCGGTCGGCACCGCTGGCGCAGCCGCGCAGCGCTGCAGCCGTCGTCGCAGCGGCCGATCGGCCGCCGCGACTGCCGTCACAGCCGGCGCCGAGCTTGCTATCGTGCTCACCGATGATTCGGCGATCCGCGCGCTCAACCGCGATCTGGCGCGGCAACGACAAGCCGACCAACGTGCTGTCGTTTCCGGCCGCAGCGCCGGACAGGCGGCAGCGCGCCGCCATCATACTCGGCGACATCGTCATCGCCTACGAGACCACCGCGCGCGAGGCCGTCGCCGACGGCAAGCCGTTCGCGCACCATCTCGCCCATCTGGCCGTGCATGGATTTCTGCATCTCGCTGGGCTACGATCACGAGACCGACGCGCGACGCCGAAGCGATGGAGCGGCTCGAGCGCGCGATCCTCGCGCGCCTGGCGATGCCCGATCCCTACGTCGCGCGCGACGCCAAGGCGCTGACACCTGACCGCCGATGCCCGTAGCACCGAGCCATCGTCCCAAGCGACGCCCGGCCGGCCGCGAGCCGGCGAGCGCGCAATCTGCCGGTGCCGGTGCCGCGTCCGGCGCGCCGCGCGCGCGAGACGGCGAAGGCTGGCTCACGCGCGCGCTGCGCGCGCTGTTCGGCTGGAAGAGCGGCACCGATCGCGCGCCGACCTCGAGGACGTGCTCGAGGCGCGGCGCCGGCGAGACCGGCTTCTCGCCGGAAGAGCGCACGATGCTGCAGCAACATCCTCGGCGCTGCGCGAGCGGCGGATCGATGGATGTCATGGTGCCGCGCGCCGACATCATCGCCGTGCAGCAGGACATCGCGCTCGGCGAGCTGGTGAAGGTGTTCGAGAGCGCCGGCCATTCGCGGCTCGTCGTCTACGACGACACGCTCGACGATGCCGATCGGCATGGTCCACATCCGCGACCTGATCGCCTTCATGACGGCGCGCGCGGCGTCGAGCCGCGAAGCCAATCGCCAAGCGCAAGAAGCCGCTGCCGGCCGGTCTCGATCTCAAGGCGATCGATCTCTCGATGCCGCTGTCGGCCGACCAAGATCGTGCGCGAGATCCTGTTCGTGCCGCCGTCGATGCCGGTGCTCGACCTGCTCGCCAAGATGCAGGCGACCCGCATCCATCTCGCGCTGGTGGTCGACGAATACGGCGGCACCGACGGCGTCGTCTCGATCGAGGACATCGTCGAGCAGATCGTCGGCGACATCGCCGACGAGCACGACGAGGACGAGCTGCCCGGCGTGGTGCGCCAGCCCGACGGCTCGTTCCTCGCCGACGCGCGCGCGAGTCTCGAGGACGTCACCGCGATCGTCGGCGCCGGAGTTCGACGTCGGCGACGCGGCGCCAGGAGGTCGACACGCTCGCCGGCTATCTGGCGACGCGGATCGGCCGCGTGCCGGTGCGCGGCGAGCTCGTGCCCGGGCCCGGCCGGTTCGAGATCGAGGTGCTCGACGCCGATCCGCGCCGGGTGAAGAAGCTCAAGATCTATCGCAGCCTGGACCGCCCGGGCGCGCACGACCGCGACGGCCGCCGCCGCACAGCCGGCCGACGACCGCGATGCCGCGCCGCGCCGCGCCGGCCGCCGGCGACGCGACCCGCCCGATCGCCGGCGACGCGAATCGGTCAAGCTCTCCGCCCGACGCAGCCGACCATCGAAATCCGCACGCCGGCCGTGACGCTGACGCGCCTCGCCCACTCGATCGTGCTGGCCTGGGGATGGCGGCGCGCGCTGATCGCATTCGCTCGCCGGCGCGCTCGTCGGCGCTGGCGCTGCCGCCGATCGACGTCGTGGCCGGTGCCGTTCCTCACCTTTCCGATCCTGGTCTGGCTGGTCGACGGCGCGGCGGCGGGCCGCCTCGGCGGCGCGTCGCCGGCTGCGGCGATCGCCGGCTGGTGGTTCGGCTTCGGCTATTTCCTCGCCGGCCTCTATTGGGTCGGCTACGCGTTCCTGGTCGACGCCAAGACCTTCGGCTGGCTGCTGCCGTTCGCGGTCATCGCGCTGCCGGCGGGCATGGCGCTGCTTCACCGCGCTCGGCCTCGCGCTGGCGCGGCTGCTCTGGACGCGCGGCGCCGTGCGCGTGCTGGCGCTCGCGGTCGCGCTCACCGTCGCGGAATGGCTGCGCGGCCATCTGCTCAGCGGCTTTCCTGGAACGCCTTCGGCTATGCGCTCGACCTCGCCGCTCGGCGCTGGCGCAGGGCGCGGCGCTGATCGGGCTCTGGGGACTGACCTTCATCGCGGTCGCGGTCTATCGCGAGCCCCGGCGGTGCTCGACCGACGATCGCGCCGACACGCGGCGGCCGCTGGCTGCGCGCCCGCGCTCGGCGCTCGTCGTGCTCGCCGGCGCTCGCCGGCTACGGCGCGCGTGCGGCTCGCGCGCACGCCGACGCAGCTACGTCGACGGCGTGCGGCTGCGCATCATGCAGCCCAACCTGCAGCAGGACGACAAGTTCAACTACTCGCAGAAGCAGCAGGTGATGAGCCGCTATCTCGCGCTGTCCGACCGCGCCAGCGGGCCGCAATCGACCGGCGTGCGCGACGTGACCCATCTGATCTGGCCGGAATCGGCGTTTCCGTTCTTCCTCACGCGCGAGGCCGACGCGCTCGCGCAGATCGCGACGCTGCTGCCGGAAGGCACGGTGCTGATCACCGGCGCCGTGCGCGCGCCCGAGACGGTGCCGACCGCCGCGGTCACGCGCGCCTACAATTCGATCTACGTGATCGACCACGACGGCTCGATCCTGTCGGTCTACGACAAGGTCCATCTGGTGCCGTTCGGCGAATATCTGCCGTTCCAGGATTTGCTCGAGCAGCTCGGCCTGATGCAGCTCACCAAGGTGCGCGGCGGCTTCATCGCCGGCGACCGCCGCCGCGCGCTCGACGTGCCGCGGGCGCCGCAGTTCGCTGCCGCTGATCTGCTACGAGATCATCTTTCCCGGGCGAGGTGCGTGCCGGCGCGGCGAGCGCGCCGGGCTGGATCGCTCAACCTCACCAATGACGGCTGGTTCGGCAGCTCAGCGGCCCCTATCAGCACTTGCAGCAGGCGCGCGTGCGCGCGATCGAGGAGGGCCTGCCGCTGGTGCGCGCGGCCAATACCGGAATCTCGGCGGTGGTCGATCCGCTCGGCCGCGATCGTCAAGTCGCTGCCGCTCGGCAGCCGAAGGCGTGCTCGACGCTCCGCTGCCGCGGCCGCATCGCCGCGACGCTCTACGCGCGCATCGGGCGATGGCCCGGCGCGCTGATCATCGGCGCGTCGCGCTGCTTGTCGTCATCGCGCGCCGCGCGCCGCAACTGTAAGCAAGTCGACGATCTGCGCACAATCGAATTCGTCCGCAATGCGAGCCATGATATGCGAGTGCAGCGATCAGCTGCGAGGCGTCATGGCAACCATAACGAAAGCTATTCGTATATACGACTTAACAGCACGTGCTCAGTGATATTGCACAATTTTCGTTGCGTTGACATGACCAATTCGTGATCGAAGATACAGGATTGCGTTCCGGCGCGTATAGCGGAGATCATTACGGCAGCGCGCGAGCCGGCATAGGAGATGCGTATGATGGCCAAAAAGGCGCCCGAATCCCATCGACAAGCACGTCGGGAGCCGGGTGCGCATGCGTCGCGATGATGCTGGCGCATGAGCCAGGAGAAGCTCGGCGATGCGCTCGGCCTGACGTTCCAGCAGGTGCAGAAATACGAGAAGGGCACCAACCGGATCGGCGCCAGCCGGCTGCAGCAGATTTCGCATATCCTGCAGGTGCCGGTGTCGTTCTTCTTCGAGGGCGCGCCGTAACTCCGCACGGCGCGGTCGGACGGCATGAGCGAGGCGCCGTCGCCCGCCTATGTGTCCGATTTCCTCGCCACCTCCGAAGGACTCGCGCTCACCAAGGCGTTCATGCGGATCAAGGAGCCCAAGCTGCGCCGCCGCATCGTCGATCTCGTCGAAGCAGATCGCCGGCGAGCGACGAGCTGACTGCAACGCGCCGGCCGCAGCGATCGCGCATCGGCGACGCATTCGCCGCGTCTGCCGTCAGTCCACTCTGCCCACATCTTGACCGCGCTCGGGGACGCTGCAAGAAACACGCGCCTGCCGGAGCATGCCGCCGCGGCTGCAGCCGATCCTGCGAGGGGAGTGTCCACAGTGTCACGCGCGAACTATCTCTTCACCAGCGAGTCCGTTTCCGAAGGACATCCCGACAAGGTCTGCGACCAGATTTCGGACGCGATCCTCGACGCCTTCATCGAGAACGACGTCAAGCTCGGCATCGCCGACGACAGCCAGGTGAACACGCGGCTCGGCTGCGAGACGCTCTGCACCACCAACAAGATCGTCATCGCCGGCGAAGGCCGCGGCCAGGCGCCGCTGTTCACGAAGCACGGCGGCAAGGCGGTGATCAATCGCGAGATGATCACCGAGATCGCGCGCGGCGTGGTCAAGGACATCGGCTACGACCAGGACGGCTTCTCCTATCACGGCGCCGACGTCGAGGTGCTGCTGCACGGCCAGTCGCCCGACATCGCGATGGGCGTCGACGCCAAGAAGAAGAAGGGCGAGCGAGGAGGAAGGCGCCGGCGACCAGGGCATGATGTTCGGCTTCGCCTGCACCGAGAGCGAGGTCTACGAGAAGGGCTCGTTCATGCCGGCGCCGATCTACTTCGCGCACAAGATCCTCAAGGTGCTGTCCGAGAAGCGCCGCTCCGGCAAGCTGTTCGACCTGCAGCCCGACGCCAAGAGCCAGGTCACGGTGCAATACGTCGACGGCAAGCCGGTCGGCTGCACCAAGGTCGTGGTCTCGACGCAGCACAATGCCGCAGACCCGCAACGGCAAGAAGTACACGCCCGGCATGGTGCAGGAGCTGATCGGCGACGCGGTCGAGTCGGCGCTGCCGGAGGGCTGGATGCCGAAGAAGCCGTCCGACTTCCTGGTCAACCCGACCGGCAATTTCGTGGTCGGCGGCCCGGACGGCGACTGCGGCCTCACCGGCCGCAAGATCATCGTCGACACCTACGGCGGCTATGCGCCGCACGGCGGCGGCGCCTTCTCCGGCAAGGACCCGACCAAGGTCGACCGCTCGGCCGCCTATGCGGCGCGCTATCTCGCCAAGAACGTGGTCGCCGCCGGCCTCGCCGAGCGCTGCACCATCCAGGTCGCCTACGCGATCGGCGTCGCCGATCCGATGTCGCTGCTGGTCGACACCCACGGCACCGGCAAGGTCGACGAGACGAAGCTCGAGAAGGTGCTGCCGGAGATGTTTCCGGCTGACGCCGACCAACATCCGCCGCACGCTCAAGCTCAACCGGCCGATCTATCGCCGCACCGCGGCCTACGGCCATTTCGGCCGCGCGCCGGACAAGGACGGCGGCTTCTCCTGGGAGAGGACCGATCTCGCCGATGAGCTCAAGCGCGCGCTGCGGCTGATCGCCAGTCGACGACTCGTGGCGACGCGTCCAACATGGCGGCCGACGAGGCCGCCATGCCGTATCCGACGAACAACGCCGGCGCGGCGCATTTTTCGGGCGCCGCAAAGGGCATCGCGCTGCAGCCGCAGCAGGCCGCGCTGTTCGACACGCTGCTGCCGCGGCTCGCGCTCGATCTCGACGACGCCCGCGCCGCCGATCTGCGCGACGCTGTTCCCGAGCCGGTCGAGCGAGGTGCGCCTCGAGATCGGCTTCGGCGGCGGCGAGCACATGATCGCGGAGGCCGAGCGCACCCGCGCACCGGCTTCATCGGCGTCGAGCCGTTCGTCAACGGCATGGCGAAGGCGCTCGCCGCGATCGACGGCGCAGGAGCTCGCGCAATATCCGGCTGCACTTCGGCGACGCGATCGATCCTGCTCGACTGGCTGCCGCCGGACTCGATCGCGCGCGCTCGATCTGATCTATCCCGATCCCGTGGCCGAAGCGCCGGCACTGGAAGCGGCGCTTCGTGCAGGACGCGACGCGTCGCCGCGATCGCGCGCGTGCTGCGGCCGGGCGGCGAGTTCCGCTTCGCCACCGACTGGCCCGACTACGCCGCCTGGACGCTGCAGCATCTGCTGCGCTCGCCGGCGTTCGAATGGACCGCCGAGCGCGCCGACGACTGGCGGCAGCCCTGGCCGGGCTTCACCAGCACGCGCTACGAGGCCAAGGCCAAGCGCGAAGGCCGCGTGCCCTGCTACCTGATCTTCCGGCGCGACGATGAGACTTGTTCGAGCAGATCCGACAACGGCTGCACTTTTCCGGGATCAGCTCTGACCCGGCGCTCGCCGGCGTGCGCGCCTGCCAGAACCGCATCACCCGCTGCGCGGTGCCGGGCGACAGGCGCTCGAAATTCGCAGAACGCGGTGTCGAGGCCCTGGCTCGACGGCCTTGCCGCCGGCGCGCGACATGATGATCGGCGCGCGCGGTCGGCCAGCCCCAGCCGGCCGCCTTGCACAGGATCAGGATCGGGTCGGGCCGATCGCCGCCCATCAGCCGATCCACGACCTCGATCGGACACCGCGCAAAGGCAGCGCCAGCGCGGCGACCGTCTCCTCGTAACTGGCTGTCCTTGGCGAATTCCACGACCTGCGGCTCGTTGAGCCTGCCCTGCTGACGCAGCGCCATCGACCGCGCGCTGCGCGGCGGCGTAGTCGCGCGGCGCGGCACTTGCTGCCCACCTCGTTCGACGACCTTCGCGAGCACGCGCCGGATCTCGGCTTGCGTCTCGGCTTCGGCGGAGGCGAGCAGCCGCTGCTGCACCACCGTCGGTCGCCTTGAGCAGCAGATCGCGGAACAGCTGCGGCGGAATGTCGGGCCGCAGCCCGACCTTCTCGGCCAGAGCGCCGTCCGCACGCGCCCGGCCGACCAGCGCGCGAGAAGCTGCCGTCGGAGAGCTGCGCGTTGCGATTGTCGGCGACGCTGCGCGCCACCGTCGCGATCGCCGCGCCGCACCAGCACGTCGGTGACCGGCTCGCGCGATCGCCGTCCGCGCCCGAGATGGCGAGCAGATGCGCCTGGCTCTTGGTCTGCGCGATGTCGACGAGATCGGCATCGTCGAGCCGCGACGACTGCGTCAAGCACCGGCCCGGCGACCGACGATATCGTCGTCGTCGCGAGCCTGCGCACCACCTTGATCGGCGCATTGCCGACCGGCGCCAGGCGATTGGCACAGCTCGGCGCGCGCCTTCGCCTCGATCTCCTCGATCAGGCGGCTCGAGCACGTCGTCGAACAGGCCGACGTGATCCTCGCTGAAGCGGCTCCGGCGCCATCGATGAACAGAGCGCGGTGATGCGCTGGAGCATGATGCCCGCCGCTCCGGCGAGCCGTGCTGGATGACGTCTTCGAGTTCCGGAATCAACGAGGCCGGACGCAGCCATTCCTCAAATCGACCCGTACATCACGCACGGCAAGCAGACTGCGCCGCGCTCGCAAGATAGTAGGGCGATCATGAAGGAAGGGTTAGCCTGAATCGGGATTGCTGGTCGGATCTCGCGCGGCAATCTTGGGCTGGCGGCCCTTGCGCCAAAGCGGCGAAATCGCTATATTCGCAGCGTCCGCTTATGGACATCTCATAACGGTCGGATGTGATCCGAACGGCTTTTGAGAGTGGGTTCCCCGGGACCCGCTCTTTTTGTTACCGCGCGCCTGACCGCATGATCCGGCCGGCTCCGGGATTTATGAACGTTGAGAATGAGACCGGCTGCGTAGGAGCGAATGACGCAGACGATCGATACCCAGGCGAGCGCCGAGCCCCGCCTGATCGTCGAGCAGGGCGCGGCGGCGCGCGTTGCCGCGATCGCCGAGCCGGTGCTCGACGGGCTTGGGCTTTCGGCTGGTGCGGGTGCGAGATTTCCGGGCTCGCCGGCTGCACCGTGCAGATCATGGCGGAGCGGCCGGACGGGACCATGACCATCGAGGACTGCGAGACGCTGTCGCGCGCGCTCTCGCCGGTGCTCGACGTCGCCGACCCGATCGAGCGCGCCTATCGGCTGGAAATCTCGTCGCCCGGCATCGATCGGCCGCTGGTGCGGCGCTCCGATTTCGAGCGCCATGCCGGCCAGCAGCGTCAAGGTCGAGATGGCGGTCGCGGTCGAGGGCCGGCGGCGGTTCCGCGGCCTGCTCCTCGGCACCGAGGGCGACAGCGCGCGCGCATCCGCCGCGACGATGCCGCGCCGGCGAAGCCGCCGAGGTCCTGCTGCCGATCGAGGACATGGCGGAGGCCAAGATCGTGCTCACCGACGCGCTCATCAGCGAGTCGCTCAAGCGCGGCAAGGCAGGCCGAACGCGCAGCGCGCCAGCGGCGCGACAGGCGCGACCAGCAGCGCGCGACCGGCACGACAGCGCCGCAACGCGCCGACCAGCCGCGCGCGAAGCAATTCCGCCGCGCCGGCAGTGGCCGGCGTGCGGCCCATACACGAAGGAGAGTGACCGATGGCCGTCAGCGCCAACCGGCTCGAACTGTTGCAGATCGCCGACGCGGTCGCCCGCGAGAAGGCGATCGACCGCGGCATCGTCATCGCCGCCATGGAGGATGCGATCCAGAAGGCGGCGCGCTCGCGCTACGGCAGCGAGACCGAGGTCCGCGCCGAGATCAATCCGAAGACCGGCGAGATGCGGCTCTCGCGCCTGCTGCTGGTCGTCGATCAGGTCGAGAACGACTCGACCCAGATCGCGCTCGAGGACGCCAGAACGCGCAATCCGGCCGCGCAGGTCGGCGACTACATCGCCGAGGCGCTGCCGCCGCTCGAATACGGCCGCATCGCCGCGCAGTCGGCCAAGCAGGTGATCGTGCAGAAGGTGCGCGAGGCCGAGCGCGACCGGCAGTATCAGGAATACAAGGACCGCATCGGCGACATCGTCAACGGCATCGTCAAGCGGGTCGAGTACGGCAACGTGGTGGTCGATCTCGGCCGCGGCGAGGCGATCGTGCGCCGCGACGAGATGCTGCCGCGCGAGACCTTCCGCAACGGCGACCGCATCCGCGCCTTCATCTACGACGTGCGGCGCGAGCCGCGCGGGCCGCAGATTTTCCTGTCGCGCACGCATCCGCAATTCATGGCGAAGCTGTTCGCGCAGGAGGTGCCGGAAATCTACGACGGCATCGTCGAGGTCAAGGCGGTGGCGCGCGATCCCGGATCGCGCGCCAAGATCGCGGTGATCTCGCGCGATTCCTCGGTCGATCCGGTCGGCGCCTGCGTCGGCATGCGCGGCTCGCGCGTGCAGGCGGTGGTCAACGAGCTGCAGGGCGAGAAGATCGACATCATCCCGTGGACGCCGACCCGGCCAACTTCGTGGTCAACGCGCTCGCGCCCGCCGAAGTCGCCAAGGTCGTGCTCGACGAGGACCGCCAGCGCATGGAGGTGGTGGTGCCCGACCAGCAGCTCTCGCTCGCGATCGGCCGGCGCGGCCAGAACGTGCGGCTCGCCTCGCAGCTCACCGGCTGGGACATCGACATCGTCACCGAGCAGGAGGAGTCGGAGCACCGCCAGGCCGAGTTCGAGAAGCGCACCAAGCTGTTCATCGAGGCGCTCAACGTCGACGAGGTGGTCGGCCAGCTGCTCGCCTCGGAAGGCTTCAACTCGGTCGAGGAGCTCGCCTGGTCGACGAGAAGGAGCTCGCCGGCATCGAAGGCTTCGACGAGGACACCGCGCGCGAGCTGCAGACGCGCGCGCGCGAGTATCTCGGCCAAGGAGGAGGCCGAGCTCGACGCCAAGCGCCAGGAGCTCGGCGTCGAGGACGCGCTCAAGGAGGTGCCCGGCGTCACCACCGCGATGCTGGTCACGCTCGGCGAGGACGGCATCAAGACGGTCGAGGACCTGGCCGGCTGCGCCACCGACGACCTCGATCGGCTGGAGCGAGCGCAAGGACGGCGAGACCGTGACGCGCACGCCGGCATCCTCGACGGCTTCGATCTCATCGCGCGAGGAGGCCGAGGCGCTGATCATGCAGGCGCGCGTCAAGGCCGGCTGGATCAAGGAAGAGGATCTCGCGCCGCCGCCAGCCGAGGAAGCGCCGGCCGAGGCGAGCGAGGCGCAGGCGCGAGCATGAGGAATGGACGCATCCGGCATGCATGACACGACCGCACGATGACGGCGACGCTCGATCGCCGGGTCCGCGCGCAGGATCGCGCCCGGCACGCGAGCGGCTCTGCGCGGCCACCGGCGAGGTGAACGCCGGTCGCCGACATGATCCGCTTCGTGCGTCGCCCCGGATGGCGCGGTCGTGCCCGATCTCAAGCGGCGGCTGCCCGGCCGCGGCATCTGGATCACCGCGACCCGGCCAGGCGCTCGCGCAGCGCGCGTCGCCCGCAAGGCGTTCGCCCGCAGCTTCAAGCGCGAGGTCCGCGGTGCGCCGGCGATCTCGTCGAATCGACCGAGCGGCTGCTCGAGCGTGCGGCGCTCGATGCGCTCGCCATGGCCCGCAAGGCCAGGCAGGTCGCGATCGGCTTCGCCAAGGTCGAGGCGGCGCTTGCCGGCGCGGACCGGGTCGCCGCCCTGCATGCCACGGCTCCGACGCCGGCCGGACGGCGTGCGCAAGCTCGATGCCAGCGCTGCGGCAGCGGCCCGATGCCGAAAACATCGTGATCATCGACACATTTGCCATCGGCGCAATTGGATTTGGCATTCGGGCGGTCAAATGTGGTACATGCAGCCCTGCTTGCCGGTCCCGAAAGCGAGAGCATTTCTGGCGCGCGTAGCGCGCCTCGAGCGCTTCCGGACCGGCACCACCGCATCGGTGACCGTGAAACGGCCCAGGCTGAAACTCGGCGAGCGGAATGGCTGAAACGACGGAAAAGACTGGCGAAAAGAAGCTGAGCGTCGGCCTCGAACAAGACGCTGTCGCTGAAAGCGCGCGGCGTCGAGCAGGGCGTCGTGCGCCAGAGCTTCAGCCATGGCCGCACCAAGCAGGTGCGTGGTCGAGAAGGTGAAGACCCGCGCGCCTGCCGGCAAGGCCGAAGCGCCGAGCCTCCGCCGCCCGCCGTCCGGCAGCGCCGCCCGCCTGCCGAGGCAAGCGCGCCAGCGCCGCGCCGCGCCGCGGCCCGCCGCCACCGGCCGCGCCGCGCCAAAGCCGTCCGGGCGTGGTGCTCAAGACGCTGACCGCCGAGGAGCAGCAGGCGCGCGCGCACGCGCTCGCCGACGCCCGCCTGCGCGGACGCCGAGGAGCGCAAGATCGCCGAGGAGCAGGCGCGCATCCGCGAGATGCGCGACGCGATCGAGCGCACCGAGCGCGAAGCCGCCGAGGCGCGCAAGCGCGAGGAGGACGATCGCCGCCGGCACGAAGACGAGACCAAGCGCAAGGCCGAGCAGGATGCCAAGAAGCGCTTCGGCGAGCGAGGAGAAGCCAAGCCGAAGCTCACCGTCGGGCGCTCGCCCGCACTGCAGATCGCTCGGAGCCGGAGGAAGAGGCACCGCGCGTCCGCGCCGCCCCGGCAGCGCCGGCGCGTCCCGCCGCGCCCGCCAAGCCGTCGCCGCGACCGGCTGGCGGCGAAGCGCCGTCCGCGCCTGACACTCGTGACCGCGCTCAGCGCCGACGAAGTGCGCGAGCGCTCGGACGCGTCGTTCCGTCCGCCGCACCAGCGGCGCATGAGGGATCAGCCGCGAACGAGCCGAAGGAAAAGCTCGTCCGCGAGGTCACGATCCCGGAATGCATCACCATCCAGGAACTCGCCAACCGCATGGCCGAGCCGGCGCGGACCGTCATCGCGATGCTGATGAAGCAGGGCCAGATGCTCAAGATCACCGACGCGATCGACGCCGATACCGCCCAGCTCATCGCCGAGGAACTCGGCCACACGCGTCAAGCGCGTCGCCGAATCCGACGTCGAGGAAGGCCTGTTCGACACGGCCGACGATCCGGCGACGCTGGCGCCGCGTCCGCCGGTCGTGACCATCATGGGCCACGTCGACCACGGCAAGACCTCGCTGCTCGACGCCATCCGCTCGACCAACGTCGTCGGCGGCGAGGCCGGCGGCATCACCCAGCACATCGGCGCCTATCAGGTCGACTCGCCATCGCACGGCAAGATCACCTTCATCGACACGCCCGGCCACGCCGCCTTCACCGCGATGCGCGCGCGCGGCGCCAAGGTGACCGACATCGTGGTGCTGGTGGTCGCGGCCGACGACGGCGTCATGCCGCAGACGGTCGAGGCGATCAATCACGCCAAGGCGGCCAAGGTGCCGATGATCGTCGCCATCAACAAGATCGACAAGGCCGACGCCAAGCCGGAGCGCGTGCGCACCGAGCTGCTGCAGCACGAGATGCAGGTCGAGACGCTGGGCGGCGACGTGCTCGACGTCGAAGTGTCGGCGACCAAGAAGCTCAATCTCGACCGGCTGCTCGAGACCATCGGGCTGCAGGCCGAAATCCTCGAGCTCAAGGCCAACCCGCACGCGCCCGGCCGAAGGCACCGTGATCGAGGCCAAGCTCGACCGCGGCCGCGGCCCGGTCGCGACCGTGCTGGTGCAGCGCGGCACGCTGCAGGCCGGCGACATCGTGGTCGCCGGCGCCGAATGGGGCCGCGTGCGCGCGCTTGTCTCCGACACCGGCGCGCCGGTCGACACGGCCGGGCCCTCGACGCCGGTCGAGGTGCTCGGCTTCACCGGCACGCCGGAGGCCGGCGACCGCCTCGCGGTCGTCGACAGCGAGGCGCGCGCCCGCGAGGTCACCGACTACCGCGCGCGCCAGAAGCGCGAGAAGTCAGCGGCGCGCGCGAGCGGCATGCGCGGCTCGCTCGAGCAGATGATGAGCGCAGCTCAAGACCGCGGGCCGCAAGGAATTTCCGCTGATCATCAAGGCGCGACGTGCAGGGCTCGCTCGAAGCGATCGTCGGCGCGCTCGAGAAGCTCGGCACCGACGAGGTCGGCGCCCGCGTCATCCATTGCCGGCGTCGGCGGCATCACCGAATCCGACGTGACGCTGGCCGAGGCCTCCGGCGTGCGCGATCATCGGCTTCAACGTGCGCGCCAACAAGGAAGCGCGCGAGGCGGCCGAGCGCGCCGGCATCGAGATCCGCTACTACAACATCATCTACAACCTGGTGGACGACGTGAAGGCAGGCGATGTCGGGCCTGCTGGCGCCGACGCTGCGCGAGACCATGCTCGGCAACGCGCACGATCCTGGAAATCTTCAAGGTCTCCAAGGTCGGCAACGTCGCCGGCTGCCGCGTCACCGACGGCATCGTCGAGCGCGGCGCCAACGTGCGCCTCATCCGCGACAACGTGGTGGTGCACGAAGGCAAGCTCATGCCAGCTCAAGCGCTTCAAGGACGACGCGCGCGAGGTGATCGCCGGCCAGGAATGCGGCATGGCGTTCGAGAACTACCAGGACATGAAGGTCGGCGACGTGATCGAGTGCTACCGGGTGGAGACGATCCAGCGCTCGCTGTAAGTCAATCCGGGCCGACGCATTATCGCGGCCCAGCGTTGCCGGACGCGAGCCCGGCGATCCATGTCTTCGCAAGGATCGATGCGCAGGCGCAAGTCGACCGGAACCAACGCATGGCACGCCATCAGCACCGCGATCATTCGGGCAACGCCTCGCAGCGCCAGCTGCGCGTCGGCGAGCTCATCGCGTCATGCGCTCGCCGAGCATGCTCGCGCGCGGCGAGGTGCACGATCCGGTGCTCGAAGGCCACCTGATCACCGTGCCGGAAGTGCGCATGACCGCCGACCTGCGGCTCGCGACCGTCTACGTGATGCCGCTCGGCGGGCGCGATCAGGACGAGGTGCTGGCCGCGCTCGAGCGCAACAAGCGATTCCTGCGCGGCGAGATCGCGCGGCGCGTTAACCTGAAATTTGCACCTGACATCCGATTTCGCATCGACGAGCGATTCGACGAAGCGGAACGGATCGAGAAGCTCTTGCGAACGCCTGCGGTCCAGCGCGACCTCGACAAGCCGACGACGGAAACGAACGACGATGAACGAATCGACGCCATCAACGCTGACGCCGCAGCCCGCGGGCGAGCAGCCGCGGCAGCGCAAGCGCGAGAAGCGCGACGTGCACGGCTGGCTCGTGCTCGACAAGCCGGTCGGCATGACGTCGACGCACGCGGTGAGCGTGGTCGAAGCGCGCTCTACAGGCCAAGCGCGCCGGCCACGCCGGCACGCTCGATCCGCTGGCCTCCGGCCTGCTCCCGATCGCGCTCGGGGAAGCGACCAAGACCGTGCCGTTCGTGATGGATGGCCGCAAGATCTACCGCTTCACGGTGCGCTGGGGCGAGGAGCGCGACACCGACGACGCCGAAGGCCGCGTCGACCGCCACCGAGCGCAGCGCGGCCGACCGCCGACGACGATCCGCGCGCTGCCTCCCGCGCTTCACCGGCACCATCGCGCAGGTGCCGCCGCGCTTCTCCGCCGATCAAGATCGACGGCGAGCGCGCCTACGATCTCGCCCGCGACGGCGAGGTGGTGGAGCTCGAGCCGCGGCCGGTCGACATCCATCGCCTCGAGCCTGGTCGAGATCCCCGACCCCGACCACGCGGTGCTCGGCGCCGAATGCGGCAAAGGCACCTATGTGCGCGCGCTCGCCCGCGACATGGGCCGCGTCGCTCGGCTGCTTCGGCCACGTGGCGGCGTTGCGGCGCGACCGGTGTCGGACCGTTCCGGGAGGCAGCGATGCGTCGCGCTCGAGCCTCGCAGCAGGCGGCCGGCCGCCGAACCGCCGACCGGCCGCTAGGCAGCGCCTGCTGCCACCTGCTGCCGGTCGCAGCCGGCGTGCAGGGCCGTGCCGGCGCTCAGCGTCAGCCGTGCCGATGCCGCGCGGCTCGCGCGCGGGCAGGCCGTGCTGCTGCGCGGGCCGCGATGCGCCGATCATCGACGGGTCGCCGTGGCGATCTTCACGCAAGGCGACCTGATCGCGCTCGCCGAGGTCGAGCCGAGGCGAGCTGCGGCCGCGCCGCATCTTCAACCTCAACGTCCAGCCGCGCTGACGCGGCCGCTTGACAGACAGTGCAGTACGTGGCGCTGCAGACCAGAATCCGCTGGTTTCGGTTAGACTTAGGCCTTCTACCTTGACCCGGCAGGCGGCTTCCTATATTCTCGCCGGTGCGCGGGCCATGTGCCCGCGCGCAAGCGCATATGCCGCGACCGCGCTGGACGACATCCCGGCCCGGCCGCCGACCGTAACCCTCGAAAGCCAGAAAAGGAACCCCGATGTCGATTACGCCCGCACGCAAGGCGGAAGTCATCAAGACCTATGCGACCAAGGCCGGCGACACTGGATCGCCGGAGGTGCAAGTGGCCGTCCTTTCCGAACGCATCAACAATCTGACCGAGCACTTCAAGAGCCACGTCAAGGACAACCATTCCCGGCGTGGACTGCTCAAGCTCGTGTCCCAGCGTCGCCAGTTGCTCGATTATCTCGCCCGTACCGACGAGGGGCGCTACAAGTCGTTGATCGAGCGGCTGGGCATCCGCCGCTGAGTCTTGTGCGCGCGGCGACAGGCCGCGCGTTTATCGAGTGGACGAGATACGCGGGATCAGGACGTCATCCGCCGCATCATCCGGCAGCGAGGATGCTGCCGCAGTCCGGCGACGGCGCGAATGGTCGCCCGTCCGTCAACAGGAAGGCCCGAAGGCCATGGCAGGATCGCTGGATGCTGATGCGGCGCGCGAGCATCGCGCGCGTCAGCCTCTCGCCGTCTTGCTCATGGCTTTCGCCGCTTCCGCGAAAACCGTGAGAGACAAACGCAATGTTCGATATTCATCGTGTTGAGCTCGACTGGGGCGGGCGCAAGCTCGTCCTAGAGACCGGCAAGATCGCCCGCCAGGCCGACGGCGCCGTCGTCGCCACCTATGGCGAAAGCAAGCTGCTCGCGACCGTGGTCGCCGCCAAGGAGCCGAAGGAAGGCATCGACTTCCTGCCGCTCACCGTCGACTACCAGCGAGAAGTTCTACGCCGCGGGCCGCATCCCGGGCGGCTATTTCAAGCGCGAAGGCCGCCCGACCGAGACGGAGACGCTGATCTCGCGCCTGATCGATCGCCCGATCCGTCCGCTGTTCGCCGACGGCTGGCGCTGCGAGACGCAGGTGATCGTGCACGTGCTCGTCGCACGATCTGCGAGAACGATCCCGACATCCTGGCGATGGTCGCGTCCTCGGCCGCGCTGACGCTCTCGGGCGCGCCGTTCATGGGTCCGATCGGCGCCGCGCGCGTCGGCTTCGTCAACAACGAATACGTGCTCAACCCGCAGCTCGACGAGATGCCGGAGAGCCAGCTCGATCTCGTCGTCGCCGGCACGCAGGACGCCGTGCTGATGGTCGAGTCGGAAGCCAAGGAGCTGACCGAGGAGGTCATGCTCGGCGCCGTGATGTTCGGCCACCGCCACTTCCAGCCGGTGATCGACGCGATCATCAAGCTCGCCGAGAAGGCCGCCAAGGAGCCGCGCGAGCTCAGACGTGTCCGACAACGCCGCGCTCGAGAAGGAGATGCTCGGCCTGGTCGAGAAGGACCTGCGCGCGGCCTATGCGATCCCCGACAAGATGGCGCGCCACAAGGCGGTCGATGCCGCCAAGGCCAAGGTGATGGCGCACTTCCTGCCCGGAGGGCGTCGAGAACCCGCCCATCCGCAAGCAGCAGCGTCGGCGGCGTCTTCAAGGAGCTCGAAGCCAAGATCGTGCGCTGGAACATCCTCGACACCGGCAAGCGCATCGACGGCCGCGACGTCAAGACCGTGCGCCCGATCGTGTCGGAGGTCGGCATTCTGCCGCGCGCCCACGGCTCGGCGCTGTTCACCCGCGGCGAGACGCAGGCGCTGGTGATCGCCACGCTCGGCACCGGCGAGGACGAGCAGTTCGATCGACGCGCTGCCGGGAACCTACAAGGAGACGTTCCTGCTGCACTACAACTTCCCGCCGTTCTCGGTCGGCGAGACCGGCCGCATCGGCGCACCGGGCCGCCGCGAGATCGGCCACGGCAAGCTCGCCTGGCGCGCGATCCATCCGATGCTGCCGGCGCACCACGAGTTTCCCTACACCATCCGCGTCGTGTCCGAGATCACCGAGTCGAACGGCTCGTCCTCGATGGCGACCGTGTGCGGCACCTCGCTCGCGCTGATGGATGCGGGCGTGCCGCTCAAGCGGCCGACCGCCGGCATCGCCATGGGCCTCATCCTCGAGGACAAGCGCTTCGCCGTGCTCTCCGACATCCTCGGCGACGAGGACCATCTCGGCGACATGGACTTCAAGGTCGCCGGCACCGAGCACGGCATCACCTCGCTGCAGATGGACATCAAGATCGCCGGCATCACCGAGGAGATCATGCGGGTCGCGCTCGGCGCAGGCGAAGGACGGCCGCATCCACATCCTCGGCGAGATGGCGAAGGCGCTGACCGCCGCGCGCGCCGAGCTCGGCGAGCACGCGCCGCGCATCGAGACGTTCAAGATCCCGACCGACAAGATCCGCGAAGTGATCGGCACCGGCGGCAAGGTGATCCGCGAGATCGTGGAGAAGACCGGCGCCAAGATCGACATCGCGGACGACGGCACCGTGAAGGTCGCCTCCGCCAACGGCGACGCCGATGCAAGGCGGCGATCAACTGGATCAAGTCGATCGCCTCCGAGCCGGAGGTCGGCCACATCTACGAAGGCACGGTGGTCGAAGGTGATGGACTTCGGCGCCTTCGTGAACTTCTTCGGCGCCAAGGACGGCCTCGTGCACATCAGCCAGCTGGCGCCGCGCCGCGTGCAGAAGGTCACCGACGTCGTCAAGGAAGGCGACAAGGTCAAGGTCAAGCTGCTCGGCTTCGACGAGCGCGGCAAGGTGCGCCTGTCCATGAAGGTCGTCGACCAGGCGACCGGCGAAGACCTCGAAGCCAAGCAGAAGGCCGAGGGCGAGCCGCACGAGCAGCGCCAGGAAGCCGCCGGCGGCGAGTGATCGCCGCGGCAATCAGATCTGATCTTGATTAAACAAGTATCGCCCCGACCAGACATGGCCGGGGCGATTGCGTTCAGGCTCAGCTACTAGGCCCAATGATGGAGGAGAACGTGCGCCGCTCGATGCTGATGTCGCGGTGGCGACCCGAGCGTATTCGTGATCCGGCCGCTCAGCCTCGCCTTCATCACCGCGACCGTGCTGATCTCTCCTGGTGACGGTGGCGCCGACGGTGCGCAAGCGGCGGCTGGAGGTAGCGATTGATGCGGCGCTGGGCCGCGCCGGTGCTAACGAGTCGAACTCGCGCTGCGTGCTGATTGGCACTTCCAAGAACTTGGCCAGCGTTGCAGCCGGGGCGTGCGCCCGCTTGTGCACGCGCAATACGAAAGGCCGCGCCCGCCGAATTTCGACAAACACAAAACTCATCGCAGTAGGTAGCTCATGTCAAACATCTGGTGCCGTCGGTTTCCGGCGGCGGCCGTTGGCGTCGTTGCTTTCGCCTGCGCCGTCGCCTCGCCTATCGCCACCCAGCGGGCCCAAGCTAGGGAGAACCCGTTCGATGGCAATTGGAGATCCTTAATTCGAGCGAGACCCGCATGGTGAAGAGGGCCCCGTGGCACATGACCGTCCGGAACGGCGCGGTTGCCGGCGGCGGCGACCATCCGGCGGAACGGGGCAATCTGGCCACCGGCATGGCGAGATGGATCAGGCCCGCCATGGTGGATGGCAGACCGGTCAGCTATTCGGGCACTTTCCGCGGCAATGTGGGTTCTTGGCACCTACGTCGCTGCAGATCACGATGCAGCGGCAGCTTCACCGCGAGGCGAGAATGACGGCTATTCAACGCAGCAGGGCACGTGAGGGATGTCCGCACCGACGGCGCTGTTGATCAGCACGCAGCCGAGATGGTCGCGGACCCGACGCTTGCTGAGCTGTTTGAATCAGAGCTTCGCCTGATTTGGACATCCCAAAGCGATTCAGCCAAACCAAATCATGCTCCAGGCAATCTCACCCGGCTTCAACGCCGGACTGTTTGATGATCTGCAGATACTTCGCGCTCTCCGCTCGCGACGAAGGCGGCGGTCTCGCCGGCCTTAACCTGCGCCACCGCGGCCGGAAATCCGGAAAAGAAGAAACGACGTGCTCGCCCAGGAGATCGTTCCCAAGGCCAGCCCCGCCCCCTTGTACGGCACATGGGTCATGTTGGTCTCGCTGCGAAGCTTGAGCAGCCCCGCAGGCCGATGCAAAGTCTAGTCGCGCGGCCCCACCAGAAAGAACGTCCTGGTCGCGCCGAGACTCTTGATATCGGTCGAGCCGCGCTCCTCGAACACGAAATGATCGGCCGCAAGATCGCGGAACGCCTCGCTGACCTGGATGCGCCCGGGCTCGCCATGCGACTCCATGCGCGAGGCGGTGTTCACGGCATCACCCCAGACATCGTAGGAGAAGCGGGTGTCGCCGATGACGCCCGCGGTCGCCGGCCCGCAATGGATGCCGGCGCGCAGGCGGAGCTTGCGGTCGCCAAGCGGCGGCTGCTGCTCGATCACCTCCATCATCGCGAGCGCCAGACGACCGATCGCGACAGCGCCCTCGGCTTGCCGCCCGTCGAAACCAGCCGCCGCCATGTAGCTGTCGCCGATGGTCTTGATCTTGTCGGCCCCGTATCGCTGGCACAGCGTATCGCACGCGCGCACCAGGCCGTCGAGGAACTCAACCACCTGCTCGGGCGCGAGATGTGCGCGGCCTCAGTGAAGCCCGCCAGATCGGCGAACATCACGCTCAGCATCTCGACGCGATCGGCGATCCGCTCCTCGCCGGCCTTCAACCGCTCGGCGATCGGGCGCGGCATCATGATGTCGATCAGGCCATCCGATCGGTCGCGGGCATTCTCCAAATCGACCTCGGCGCGATCCTGCGCGGTCAGCGCGTAAGAAGCAGATCGCGGCGATGATCGACATGGCATTGACCATGGCCTGTATGCGACAAGGTAGTCGCGGAACTCGATCCTGCGGGATGAGCAATCCATCAACCGGCGACTAGGTCAGCAAGGTCAGCGAGCGCTGCCAGAGACAGCGCGAAGAAGACAAGAAACAGTGCGCCATCGCTCGCACTCCCACCAAGAGGAGAAAGATGCTTGAAAATAATGTGGAAGTAGACCTGAAGATCGCTGGCCGAGGTCCAAGCAGGCAAAACCAACGAACTGAATGCCCAAAGCAGAAGCAAGGTGGCCAGCGCAATTGCGCCGATGTTCTCACCGAAGCGGTGCAGCTGCGGGATGAGCAGCGGCACAAAGATCATGAAGACGTTGTAAATATTGATGGGGAGCAGGCCATAGAAATCATGCAGCGAAAGCATGACGATAGTGGGAAATCGTGCTGCCCAACCGTTGCCAAGCACTCCGCACGTTCACGAAACGCTGACGCCCGACCACGAATCTCAGGGTCAGTCGAGACAATGCCAACGGAGACAAGAGCCTGTCGATCCAGGCTGGCAGATGGACCGGACTGCCGCAGGTGGCTTTCCCGAGAAGGTCGCGTAATCGCGCCACGCGCGAAATGAAAATCCTTGTGTCGCAAAAACCGCCCGCCGACCCGTTGGCCATGCCAATCGATTGGGTCCACCTACGACGCCGGGCGCCGCGCGGAATATGCGCTTGCAGTGCCGCCAGCGGACCGCTCAATTGCCGCCGTGCCTGCATGTTTACCGGCCCGCAAAGCCATTATTTGCCAAGTCAGGATGTTAACCGTTCCGGAACGGAGCGGAGCGCCGAGCGCCCGGCCTGGCTGGCCGGCGCCCTGGGGACAACCCAAGCGCCCTCCGCAAGACAATCCGACATCGAGTGACGGCCATCACATCCGACTGCAGCTAAGGCGGGCCTAGATGGGGACGACTGGACGAACGAGGTTAACGTCTGCCGGTCTTCCCAACCCGCGCACGGCAGATGTGAGGGACCCGCCGGGACGAACAGTCCCGGCGGGCTTCCCCTTCACTATGACGGAGAATGCTGGAGTCATCACATCGACAGCGTCCCTGCGGTATGCTCCGCTGACCTCTTTCGCGAGACCCTACGATGCCGAAGCCTTCCGCCAGCCACCGATCTTCTCAGCGCGCTCCCGAGCGGCTGTCTCTCGGCCTAGTTCGCCAAGGCTCCGCCCACGACGGCTCACGGCCGACCAGGTCCTGTTCATCAGCGGCGACGAAGGCGACGGCTGCTATCGCGTCGACGACGGCTTGCTCAAGGTCAGCGTGGTGGCGCCGGCGGGCGGCGAGCGCATCCTCGCCGTGCTCGGGGCCTGGCGCGCTGGTGGGTGAGCCTCGATGATCAGCGGAGCGCCGCGCTCGGCCTCGGTCTGCCGCGCTGCGCGATTCCAAGTTGAGCTTCGTCAGCCGTGCCACCTTCGACACGTTCGCGCGCGACAATCCCGAGCTCTACAAGCATGTCATGCAGTTGCTGGCGAACCGCCTGATCGATACCAACAACGCGCTGGCGGCTACCACGTTTTCTCTCGCTGCAGGGCCGCGTCGCGCGCTCCCTGCTCAGCCTCGCCGCCGGCTTCGGCCAGGACGTCGGTGGCGGCCGCATTCTGGTGCGTCAGAAGATCACGCAGAGCGATCTTGCCGCCATGGCGGGCATCGCGCGCGAGAACGTCAGCCGCATTCTCAAAGAATGGACGCGCCAGTCGCATCGTCGCGCCGCCTTGCGGGCTACTATTGCCTGGAGAACAAGGCCGCGCTCGAGCGCGAGGCCGAGCTGTAGGACGACGCCGTAAGATCCTTGGACGTCAAGCCTTGGCCTTTTCACGCAGGCCCTGCGCGGACTTCGGCGCGATACCGAGAGCCTCGGTCACCAGCTCGCCCGAGCGCGATGAAATCAACCTTGCGCGGCGAGGTCTGCCGCCAGACCAGACCCGATGGTGCGGCCCGGCTGCGGCGGCGCAAGCCGCAGAAGCTTGATGCGCTCGTCGCGCACCTCGACATCGACCGCGACCTGCGGCACCAGCGTCACGCCGTAGCCGTTCGCCACCATCTGCATCACGGTCGTAAGGCTCGTCGCCCCGAGCCCCATGGCGCCGCCGCTGCCGCGCCGTTGCCGCAATAGGCGAGCGCCTGGTCGCGCAGGCAATGGCCCTCCTCGAGCAGGATCAGCCGCTCACGGATCGATGTCGTCGAGCGTTGACGCGCTCGCTCTCGGGTGCGGATCGCCGGCCGGGACCGCCAGCAGGAACGGATCGTCGAACAGGGCATGGCCTCGAGCTCGCCTTCCGCGACCGGCAGCGCCAGCATCACACAGGTCGAGCGCACCGCGGGTGAGCTCGTCGAGCAGAACCTTGGTCTGGCTTTCGCGCAGCTCCACCCGCAATTCCGGGCAAGCGCCGCTGCAGGGTGGGTAGAATGCGATGGCAGCAGGTAGGGCGCGATGGTTGGGATCACGCCGAGTCGCAGCCGGCCGGTCAGCGGCCGTCCGTGGTGGCGGGCGAAATCGACAAGATCGCGCGTCTCGGACAGCACGCGGCCACCGCGCCTCATCACCTCAATGCCGATGTCCGTCAGCACGACTTCGCCGGGCCGGCGCTCGACCAGCTCCACCCCGAGGACCTTCTCGAGCTCGCGGATCTGCATCGACAGGGCCGGTTGCGTGACCGCACGAGGCCTCGGCGGCCCTGCCGAAATGCCGGTGCTCGGCCAGCGCCTCCAGATATCGCAATTGTCTCAAGGTGATCATACCGATCAGATATTCTTATCGGGCTGGTTAGGCAATACGATTTGACCTGATCCAATCTAGCGGCCCATGGTGCCGCCCAGCCCGTCCCGGGCGATCACTTTCATGCGGAAGAACCCCGAAGAAGGGACCGCCGAACAAGACGGAGAGAAACATGGACGCAAAGACGGACGACAGCGCGGGCAAGTGCCCGTTCGTCGCACACCAACCGCGACTGGTGGCCGGACCAGCTGGACATCCAGGTTCTCCATCGGAACTCCCCGTCGTCCGATCCGATGGGCAAGGAGTTCGACTACGCCAAGGAGTTCAAGAGCCTCGACCTCAACGCCGTGATCAAGGACCTGCATGCCTTGATGACGGACTCGCAGGAGTGGTGGCCGGCCGACTTCGGCCACTACGGCGGGCTGATGATCCGCATGGCGTGGCACAGCGCGGGCACCTACCGCATCACCGACGGCCGCGGCGGCGCCGGCGCCGGCCAGCAGCGCTTCGCGCCGCTCAACAGCTGGCCGGACAACGCGAACCTCGACAAGGCGCGCCGGCTGCTGTGGCCGATCAAGCAGAAGTACGGCCGGAAAATCTCCTGGGCCGACCTGATGGTTCTCGCCGGCAACGTCGCCCTCGACTCGATGGGCTTCAAGACCTTCGGCTTCGCCGGCGGCCGCGCCGATGTCTGGGAGCCTGAAGAGCTGTTCTGGGGTCCCGAGGGGACGTGGCTCGGCGACGAACGCTACAGCGGCGAACGCCAGCTCGCGGAGCCGCTCGGCGCGGTGCAGATGGGCCTGATCTACGTCAATCCGGAAGGGCCGAACGGCAAGCCGGATCCGGTCGCGGCGGCCAAGGACATCCGCGAAACGTTCTTCCGCATGGCGATGAACGACGAGGAGACCGTTGCGCTGATTGCCGGCGGCCACACCTTCGGCAAGACCCACGGCGCCGGCGATCCGTCACTGATGGGCCCGGCGCCGGAAGGCGGCCTCATCGAGGATCAGGGCCTCGGCTGGAGGAGCAAGCATGGCACCGGCTTCGGCGCCGACGCCATCACCGGCGGCCCGAAGTCACCTGGTCGCAGACGCCGACGAAGTGGAGCAACCACTTCTTCGACAACCTGTTCAACAACGAATGGGAGCTGACGAAGAGCCCGGCCGGTGCGCAGCAGTGGAAGGCGAAAGCGTGCGCCAGCCACGATACCGGACGCCTTCGACAAGTCGAAGAAGCATGTGCCGACCATGCTGACCACGGACCTCTCGCTGCGGTTGGACCCGGCCTACGAGAAGATCTCGCGGCGCTTCTTCGAGAACCCGGACCAGTTCGCAGACGCGTTTGCCCGCGCGTGGTTCAAGCTGACGCACCGCGACATGGGCCCGATCGCGCGTTATCTCGGCCCGCTCGTGCCGAAGGAGACGCTGATCTGGCAGGATCCGATCCCCGCGGTGGATCATCCGCTGATCGGGGAGCAGGACATTGCCGCTCTGAAGGCGAAGATCCTCGCGTCCGGCCTGTCCGTGTCCCAACTTGTCTCCGCGGCTTGGGCGTCGGCGTCGACGTTCCGCGGCTCCGACAAGCGCGGCGGCGCGAACGGCGCGCGCATTCGCCTCGCGCCGCAGAAGGACTGGGAGGTCAACCAGCCGGCCCAGCTCAAGACTGTCCTGCAGAAGCTCGAAGCGATCCAGAAGGAGTTCGGCAAGAAGGTTTCGCTCGCCGACCTGATCGTTCTCGGCGGCTGCGCCGCGATCGAAAAGGCCGCGAAGGCGGCCGGGCACGACGTGAAGGTCCCCTTCACGCCGGGACGCATGGACGCGTCGCAGGAGCAGACCGACGTCGACTCCTTCGCGCCGCTCGAACCGCGTGCCGACGGCTTCCGCAACTATATCAGCGGCAAGCGGCAGTTCATGTCGCCTGAGGAAGCATTGGTGGATCGGGCGCAATTGCTGACGCTGACGGCGCCGGAGATGACGGTCCTCGTCGGCGGCCTGCGCGTCCTCGGCGCGAACGCCGGACAGTCCAAGCACGGCGTCTTCACCAAGAAGCCCGAGACGCTGACGAACGACTTCTTCGTCAACCTGCTCGACATGAGCACGCAATGGCAGCCCGCTGGCTCCGATGGCGTGTACGAGGGCCGCGACCGCAAGACGAAAGCGGTCAAGTGGACCGGCACCCGCGTCGACCTGATCTTCGGTTCGCACTCGCAGCTCCGCGCGCTTCGCGGAAGTCTACGGATGCGCGGACTCGAAGGAGAAGTTCGTGAAGGACTTCGTGGCGGCGTGGACCAAGGTGATGAACGCTGATCGCTTCGACCTCGCCGCCTGACCTCGGCGGACAGGACTTCATGCAACTTCAAATCCGGGGCGGCGCTTCAAAGCGATTTGAAGCGCCGCCCGCCACGACTCCCCAACCTCGATCGTCCTCACAGGTCGATGCGCTCCGACTGCACTTTCGCTCGCCCACTACGGGCAAGGCACGCGCTGACCGCTGGACGCAAGAGTATGTCCGGCTCGCCGGATCGGTAGGAGCGGAAGCGCCGAGCACAATCAGCTATGGCTTCAGGTGGTACCGCTGCATAACTGTCCGCGTATGTGGTGGCCCTGGTTGCGCCAAGCGATCCGAACGTCCCATTGGCATATGATCCATAGCGTTGGAGATGCCGGCACAATTGCCCCGTAATTTGCTCCGTATGTCGGCGGCGCATATGCATATGACCCATAGTTCGCGTATTGCCCACTGCAGGCGGCGTAGTACGGATCACAGTAAGTCCGAGCTTGCATACGCCAATCCCGTTCCGACTGCCGCTGCACCGACCGCCGCTGCACCCAACCCAGCCGGGCCGCCCCAACCTCCGCCCCAGCCCCAGCCAGGCCTGTAGCCAGGCCTGCCAGGCTGGCCGATGCGCCTGCGGATAGGGTTGGAGACGCGCGCGACAGACCCGGCATTCGCGACTCTGGCTCCTCCACCAAGGCCACTTGCGCGTGCGCCGCCTCCACCCCCACCTCCGCGGCGAGCGTCCGCAGTATCGATCACCATCGCGGTCGCGATCACTGTTGCTATGGCAGCAGCGCCAATGCTTGTGTGTAAGCATCGAAGCCTCCTTTGTCGTCGCCGACAAAGACAACGCATCTCGGCAAAGATCGGCACGGTTGAGCATGTGCCTCATGTCGACGCGCGCCATTGCCTATGCGCAGCCCGGCTGATGTCGCTAACATGCCCATGCGCTCGAAGGGATCAATCTTAGGTTCATGTCCAAGCAAGGTTGGTGCGAGAACGATCAGCGCGAGAGATGCGGGGCCTCACTCGCTTCTGAATGAACTTAAGTATCGATATCTGTACTTAGGGCTAGTGCCGCCGAGTTGACTCCTACATTCCGGGGCGCCGCGAAGGCGCGAACCCGGAATGCGACGACGAGACTCGCGCTGGCTCGCTGTTTGCCTTTGCGAGTGGCCCGGTGAGCCCGCGGGCGCAGTCGATGAACAGTTTCGCGACCGGGTTCAGCGTCCGGTCCCTCAGTGCAACGATCGCCACCGGCCTGGGTCGGATCGGCAGCTTCACCGGCAATGCCTTGACCGGCGAAGGAACGTCGCTGAGTGCGACGGCGTGCCGATGGAGGTAGCGCCCGGTGGCAAGCGGCTGATTGCGCAGGTGAAGCGAGAACGAAATAATCCGGCGCTGCGGCAGCTGCAGGCCGCTCGACCGAAATGCCTCCGCCACCAGCGATCCCGGCAATTCATTCAGCGGAGCGAGGCCAAAGGCTCGTCAACCAGGTCGGACAGTGCGATCTGTACGCCTCCGCGCCCAGGGGCTGTGCATTCCCGCGATGACCTGAAGCTGCTCCTCGTACAGGACATCCGCGCGCAGATCCTGCTCCAGGAACGGAGTCACGATCCGGCCCATCACCAGGGTCGAGGCTGCGCTCGCGCAGCTCACGGAAATCTCGGCGTGGCGGTGATCGTCTGCTCGACGTGAAAAACGATCCGTGGGTGCTGTTGCAACAGCCGATCGATGATGACGAGAGCAAACCGGCCGCGATCCACTCCGGGCAGCCGATGCGCAGCTCGCCGACGGTGGGATCGGCCAGGAACTCGATCTCCCTCACGCCCTGCCGTAACGCATCGAAGGCAGCCAAGCCGTGGTCGAAGGGCACGGCCGTACATGGTCGGCTCGACACCGCGCCGCGTTCGGTCGAGAAGCCGCACGCCGAGCGTCTGCTCCAGGCCGGCAATGGCCGCGGACACGACGGGCTGCGAGACGGAAGATGGCGCGCCGCTTTCGCCATGCTGCCCCATTGCACGACCGCGAACAGCACATGCAGGGTCGCGCAGTTTGAGGCGGCGTCCGATGCGATCTTCCCACTGCATGTTTGCCATGGCAAAATCTATGGGAGCGATAGGAATATCCAGCTTTATTCCTATCGCACGATGGACGACGGTTTCAATCGCAAATCGATCGGCGCATTCGGATACTCGGCCGGCGAGCCGCCAGGAGGTTGTCGATGAGCCAATCATTCGTCATGCAGTGATCAGTCGCCGAGACGTGTTGGGCGGCGCTCGCATCATCGACCGCATGCGGCGTCCGAACCGCGCGAGCGCAGGCGCGCTATCCAGACCGCAACATTCGCGTGATCGTGCCGTTCGCGGCAGGCGGAGTGGGCGATCTGGTCATGTCGGATTCTCGCTCCCAGAGTTGAGCAGATGCTCAGTCAGAAGCTCATCATCAGATCGAAGCCGGGAGGCGGAAATCTCCGGAGCGAGGGAAGTGGCGCGGGCGGAAGCCGACGGCACACGATTCTCGTCGCGGCTTGCGGCAATTTCGTCATCAATCAGTTCCTGACGAAGTGCCGTTCGATCGCTCGACGCCCTGACGCCGATCGCGAAGGTCGCGGAGGTGCCGATCGTGTTCTTCGCGCATCCATCCGTGCCAGCTCGTAGCTCACCGGTGAGTACGTCGCGCACGCGCGGGCACATCCCGGGAAACTAAACTACGGCTCGCCCGGCAATGGCTCGATCAATCATCTCCTGGTCGCAGCGCCTGAAGCAGATCGCAAATATCGATATCATCCACGTTCCGTTTCGCGGCTCGCCGCCGGCGATGCTTGCCACTCCTCACCAATCAAATTCAGCTGTTCCCGGTCGGCCTGGTGGTCGGCGCGACCCATCTCCAGGACCGGCAAGCTCGTCGCGTTTGCCGTCAGCACGGACAAGCGGATCCCGGCATTGCCCGATGTCCCGACCGCCATCGAGGCCGGCCTGCCCGATCTCACGATTTCCAACTGGTGGGGATGGCGGTTCCGAAAGGACGCCCGAGCCCGTGATCCACCTGCTCGATCAGGCCGCCACCATGGCGCTGCGCGATCCGAACGTCGTCGAGCGCTTCACCGCATTGGGCCTGCTCGTGCCCATACAGAGCGGAGGCAATTCGTGGCGAGCCTGAAACCGGAAGCCGCCCTGTGGTCCGGAGATCGTTCAGCGCGGAAGAATCATCGGAGAGTAGGGCCCTGCAACATGATTGTCATGGCGATCGGCGGCGGCATCGGTGGGCTCACCGCTGCGCTCAGCCTGCACGCCGCCGGCATCGACGTGCGCGTCTACAGAATCGGTCGCCGACATCAGGCGGTTCGGCGTCGGCATCAATCTGCAACCGAACGCCGTGCGCGAAAGCTGATCGAGCTCGGCCTCGGCGGCGCTTGGCTGCGACGGCGATCGAGACCGCGGAGCTCGGCTACTACAACAAGCACGGCCAGCTGATCTGGTCAGAGCCACGCGGGCTCGCCGCCGGCTATGCCTGGCCGCAATACTCCGTCGACCGCGGCGACCTGCAGATGATCCTGCTCGACGCGGTTAAGCAGCGGATCGGCGCTGCGAACGTATTCACCGGCCATCACCTGGTCTCGTTCGAGCAGGACGGACGGGGCGTCACGGCCGATTCACCGACCGCCGCGGCGGCCAACCGCTCCCACCGCGGACCGGCGACGTGCTCATCGGTTGCGACGGACTGCACTTCCGGCGACGCGCGCCGGCTCCATACGAAGCGAGGGAGCGCCCGTGTGGAGCGGGCGCATCCAATGGCGCGGCGTCGTCGAGGCCGAGCCCTTTCTCGACGGCCGCACTCACGCGACTGATGGGGTTCAGCGGGCGGCGCGCGGTGGTCTACCCTATCAGCAAGACAGCCGGCGATCGCGGGCGCTCGCGCATCAACTACCGGGTGACGACGCTTCGCAGACCAATTCGCTGCCGGCGAGCGCGCAACGTGGGACCGCGTCACCTGGGATCGCGGAGTGTGCAAAGATCGCTTCTTCCACCGCTTCAAGGACTGGAACTTCGACTGGATCCGGTTCGCAGACCTCATCAGCCGCACCGACGAAATCTACGAGTATCCGGTCTACGACCGCGACCCGTTGCGCGCGCTGGAGCTTCGCCGGGTTACGTTAGCTCGGCGACGCGGCTCATCCGGATGTGGGCGATCGGGGCGCGGGCCGGCAGTCGGCGATCGTGGATGCCCGCGTGCTGGCGCTTCGCGCTTGCCACCGCGCCCACGCCCGAGCGGGCGCTCGAGCAATACGAGGCGCAGCGGCGGCCTGCCATGAATGCGGTGACGCCGCAGAACCGGAAGTTCGGTCCCGCGACGTCGTGATGGAGTTGGCTGCGCAGCGCGCCCTGAACGGCTTAAGCGCATCGAGGACGTGGATCCCCGCACGGCGAGTCATCGCCGACATTGCCCGCGCTAAGGTCTGGCGGCGGCTCGCGGCCCTGAGGAGCTCAACAGCAGGCCCTCGCTAAGCTTGCCGTACCCAAACCATTGACGCCAGACCAGCTACTGCGCCGCGTCCTTCGTGGCCGGTTCGCCGTTGTTGGCGGTATCATCACCTCAATCTTGAGCAGGCTTGGACGTGCGCCTTCCGCCGCCGGGTGGCTCGGCGGCGGCGCCTCGGCGGCTAAGCTCAAGCCGGTAGTTGATCCAGATCGCCGCGATGATGGCGAACGCGATGAAGCCGGTGGCCGATCCGTCAGCCACGATCTGCGGATCCAGATGTCGCGCAGGGGCATCTCTCGGCAGACTACTGCGCCGCATCCTTGGCGGCGCCGCTGCCGTTGCCGGCCTCGTCGCCGTCTTGCAGCGCGCGCGGCTGCGGCATGGTGATGATGTTGTAGCCGGAATCGACGAAATGGATGTCGCCGGTGACGCCGCTCGAGAGGTCGGAGAGCAGATAGAGCCGCGGCGCCGCCGATCTCGTCGAGCGTCACGCCGCGCCGCAGCGGCGAATGGCGCTGCTGGAAGGCGAACATCTGCCGCGCGTCGCGCGATGCCGGCGCCCGCGAGCGTGCGGATCGGGCCCGCCGAGATGGCGTTGACGCGGATGGCGGACGGCCCGAAATCGACCGCGAGATAGCGCACCGAGGCTTCGAGCGCGGCCTTGGCCACGCCCATGACGTTGTAGTTCGGCATGGCGCGCTGGCCGCCGTTGTAGGTGAGCGTCACCATCGCGCCGCCCGCCGGCATCAGCGCCGCCGCGCGCTTGGCCACCTCGGTGAAGGAGAAGCAGGAGATCAGCATGGTGCGGATGAAATTCTCGCGCGTGGTGTCGGCATAGCGGCCCTTGAGCTCGTTCTTGTCGGAGAACGCGATGGCGTGGACCAGGAAGTCGAGCGAGCCCCATTGCTCGCGCGATCGTCGCGAACACCGCATCGACCGACATCGACCTCCTCGACATCGCAAGGCAGCACGAGCGATGGAGCCGACCGATTGCGCCAGCGGCTTGACGCGCCGGCCGAGCGCCTCGCCCTGATAGGTGAAGGCGAGCGTCGCGCCATGCGCGGCGAGCGTGCTGGGCGATGCCCCAGGCGATCGAGTGGTCGTTGGCGACCCCATCACCAGTCCGCGCTTGCCTCTGCATCAGCCCCGGCATGTGCTCCATCCATCTGTCATTGTCCGCGCAGCCTCGTCCGGCATTCTGCCGAGCGCCGGCGCCCTGGCTCTCGAAGGTTTCCGTTGGGCTCACGCGTCCAGCCGCTTGAACACGACCGACGCGTTGGTGCCGCCGAAGCCGAACGAGTTCGACAGCACGCAGCCGAGCGTCACGTTGTCGCGGCGCTCGCGCACGATCGGCATGTCGGCGAAGGCCGGATCGAGGTTCTCGATGTTGGCGCTCTCGCAGATGAAGCCGTTGTTCATCATCAGAAGCGAGTAGATCGCCTCCTGCGCGCCGGCGGCGCCGAGCGAATGGCCGGTGAGCGACTTGGTCGCCGAGATCGGCGGGCACTTGTCGCCGAACACCTCGCGGATCGCCTCGATCTCCTTGAGGTCGCCGATCGGCGTCGAGGTGGCGTGCGGATTGATGTAGTCGACCGGCGGCTTCACGCCCTCGAGCGCCATCCGCATGCAGCGCACCGCGCCCTCGCCCGACGGCGCCACCATGTCGTGGCCGTCGGAGGTCGCGCCGTAGCCGGCGACCTCGGCGTAGATCTGCGCGCCGCGCGCCTTGGCGTGCTCGAGCTCCTCGAGCACCAGCACGCCGGCGCCGCCCGCGATCACGAAGCCGTCGCGGTCGACGTCGTAGGCGCGCGACGCCTTGCCGGGCGTCTGGTTGAATTTCGACGACATCGCGCCCATGGCGTCGAACAGCACCGACAGCGTCCAGTCGAGCTCCTCGCAGCCGCCGGCGAAGATCATGTCCTGCTTGCCGAGCTGGATCATCTCCGTCGCATTGCCGATGCAATGGTTCGAGGTCGCGCAGGCCGACGAGATCGAATAGTTGACGCCCTTGATCTTGAACCAGGTGGCGAGCGTCGCCGACGCGGTCGACGACATCGCCTTCGGCACCGCGAACGGCCCGACGCGCTTCGGGCCCTTGCTGCGCGCGATGTCGGCGGCTTCGACGATGGCGCGGGTCGAGGGCCCGCCCGAGCCCATGATGATGCCGGTCATCTCGTTGGAAATGTCGCGCTCCTCGAGCCCGGCGTCGCGGATCGCCTGCTCCATGGCGACGTGGTTCCAGGCCGCGCCGCCGCCGAGGAAACCGCATGGCGCGGCGATCGACGACTTCGCTGCGGATCGAGCGTGGGCGCGCCGTGCACCTGGCAGCGGAAGCCAAGCTCGGCATATTTGTCGGCGCGCACGACGCCGGACTTCGCCTCGCGCAAGCTCGCCAGAACTTCCTGGGTATTGTTGCCGATGGATGAGACGATGCCCATCCCGGTGACGACGACCCGCCTCATGCCCGCCTCATCCGATCATGACTGCGTCGCGATCTGACTAGGTCTGCCGTCGACTGTTCGCAGCAGCGCAATCGCGGCATCGCGCGCCTCGCGTCAGGCCCCGCTCGGCTGCATCGCGTCTCATCGCGGAACAGTCCGACCTTGAGGTCCATCGCCCGGTAGATGATCGACGCCGTCGCGCCTGACAGCCAGCCGTCGGCGATGCCGAGCACGAGCTTGGAGCGCATCACGCGCTTGATGTCGATGCCGTAGACGACCTGCTTGACGTTCGGCAGAACCTGGCCGGAGAACTTGATCTCGCCGATGCCGAGCGCGCGGCCCTTGCCCGGCGAGCCGAGCCAGCCGAGGAAGAAGCCGAGCATCTGCCACAGCGCATCGAGGCCGAGGCAGCCGGGCATGACCGGATCGCCTTTGAAGTGGCAGGGAAAGAACCACAGGTCAGGCTTGAGATCGAGCACCGCCCGCACCAGGCCCTTGCCGTATTCGCCGCCCGCTTCCGCGATCTCGGAAATGCGGTCGAACATCAGCATCGGCGGCAGCGGTAGCTGCAGGCCCTTCGTTGAACAGCTCGCCGCGGCCACAGGCCAGCAGTTCCTCATAGCTGAAGCTTGAGCGCCGGTTCTCCATTGAAATCCCAGTCGTTGGCGCCGGGCCTGAGCAGGCCATCGGGAAGCACTCCTCAACATAGGCAACCGTCCGACAAAGCCAGCCGTCCGCCGCACTACCATCCGCAGAATGGCCGAAGCAGCGGCTGGGATCTCGCCCGAAGCTGCTGTCAGGAGCAATCGGGCCGAGCCGGCAACATCAGCCTGATTTCCAGCGTTTACGGCACCCAATCGCCTCGGGGGCGCCTCACTGAGCGCTCGCAGTTTGGAATTGCCATAACGCTAGTTGCGAAGCAGTTGCATCTTTGGCGCACTATGTTACAAATGCAACAATCTGGCAGGCTCTGATAATGGGCCTTTTCGTGGATGTGTCATGACTGTATCGCGCACCATGGTGTTCACCAATTTGGCCGAGCCGTCGGCGGAAGCCATAGCGGCGGCGGCTCACTCTGCGCGAACTGGCTGTCCCTGGCACGACGTCAAGGCGATGCTGCGGCAGGTTGGGCTTGCGGCCGACGCGTCAGCGCATGGCGCTCGGCTGGATCCTGTTCGGCAAGGGCGATCGGCACATCACGGCCGAGATGCTTTACGAGGAAGCGTCAAAGGCCAAAGTGCCGGTGTCGCTCGCGACCGTGTACAACACCTTGCACCAATTCACCGATGTCGGGCTGCTGCGCCAGGTCGCCGTCGATGGCTCGAAGACCTATTTCGACACCAACAACACCCAGCATCATCATTTCTTTGTCGAGGGCGAGAACGCCCTGCTCGACATCCCGGACTCCGCCGTGATGCGTCGAAGAGTCGCCGATGCCGCCTGAAGGCTACGAGATCGCCCGCATCGACGTGCGTGGTGCGGCTGCGTCGCTAAAGCGCCGGAGCAACGCACATAACTGTGTCGATCGCGGCATGAGGTCGCGTACGACCTTGGCCGCATTGAGCAAAGCGAAATGGGACATCACGGTTTCGCTGCTCTACCCGAGGCCGCATAGCGCCTCGTTACTTTTGCGTTTGATTGAAATATCCGCACATCAGGCGGCGCCTGATTTTTCTTGGTCGGCATCAGCAGCCCATCCGCGCTCAGGAAATAGTTCTCCTTGCCGATCATCACCTGCGCGTTGGCTTCCATCAGGTCATATTTCGATCCAGACCGGACGCGGATTCGGGGTTGCGGACGTATTTCTTGTCGACGGTCCACGGACGCGTCAAGGCATTGTCGATCGTGGTGATGACGTCGTGCATGATGTTTGGATCGGCCTTGTCGCGATAGATGCGCTCCTTGAAGACCGATTGGTTGTCGAAGTGCAGCGGCATGCCGAGCTCGTCGTAGGCGCGCGGGCCCTTGAAGGCCGCGGGTCTCGACCTCGAGCACGTCGTAGCGTGCCGTCGCCGTCCTCGTCGATCCATTTGCCGATCGAGTAGCCCTGACAAGCGTCGGCATCGACGTCCGCCGGCCAGTCGCGTCCGTCGGTGAAGATGCGGCGATAGTGGTCGTACATGCCGACCAGGATGTAGGTCGCATCCGGCGTGACGACGAATTCCAGCGGATAGAACGCCATCATCATGTGCGGCATGCCGGC
>ERZ1370068.9762-contig-8515_pt1 | contig 38350 bp, 66 predicted proteins | sample MGYA00561227_ERZ1370068 | MGnify/ENA primary metagenome ERZ1370068 (study PRJEB38410, sample SAMEA6850437) | metagenome | study: Metagenomic assessment of the ecological functions of the soil: analysis of the soil microbiota associated with the...
CGTTACGTATTGCTATCTCAGGCCGAGTGAGAAGATGCGATCTTGAGGCGGAGAGCGCTGAATTCCTTCTCGAGGTTCGGGTCCTGGCCAGCCCGAACCCAGTTATGGCCTGACCTCTACTAGGGGTCGGCAGGAGTGTCTCGGCCCCGTGCTCTTTCGACGACGGCGTACGCCCGAGCCGGGTCCTTGAAGTGCTGCCCCAGCAAGAGGCCGGCATGTGATCCGGGTAGATGCCACCTCACAGTAGCTAATAACAGCCAGGAAGATCCGGCGGCTCTCAGCTCTTGGACGTGTGGCGTGAACTGGCCGGCACCGAGATCCCACATAATCCGAGGCTTCGCCACAAATAGCTGCTCGGCCTCGTCGTATTTCCTTTCCGGGCCTGCCATCCCTCGCGAGCGCGAGCACGCGCAGACGATCTGGGATTAGGTAAATGTCACCGCTGTTGCGCGTCGCGTCGGCGGCCTGCGCCACCACTAGCCTCGGCCTTGTCAGATCCCCCATGATCCGATACGTTTCCGCTAGTAAAAACTGGGCACTCGCCAGAAGACGAGAGAAACCGCCTCTTTCGGCTGAACTTACCGCTTCGTAGAGCAGCGTCAACGCGCGCTGATTGTCCTCTGATCTCGAACGAGTCGCGCTACTCTGATCAGTGTCTGGCAGAGCTTCACGTTCTTGTTATCCGCCCGTCGCGCGCGGTGAGTTCGTCCGCTAATGATGGGGCCTCCTGAGTCTTTCCGACCCCTTTGAGAGCACTAACCTTTCCATCGAGGATGACGTATTGATACCCCATCTCTGGATCGGAGCGTGCCACGCTCAGAGCGCGATCGAGGTAGGTCAAGGCCTCGTCGTAGATGCCGCTCAGAGCTAACCCTGTGCCGATCGCACCCATGAAGCGAGCTTGGGCGGGCTTGTCACCGCTCGCGACAGCGCCGAGTAGTGCGCCTGCGACCAATTGACGGCACTCACCTTACATCGCCTTCAAGGAACGCCTGCCGAAACCAGTTCACCACCGGCCCGATTCTTCAGCGCGTGTTCCCCATCTTGTCCGCGAGATCACGGACCGCCATCCGATCGCGCTCTCGGCGCTAGTCGCATCAAGCTCGCCATCCACATCACCCTTCACGATCAGACAGGAAGAGCCGTAGTTGAGGGTCGTTTTGCGACCAGCGGGTCCGTCGGCAGCAACGCGTCCAACTCCGCAGAGAGGGCGGGAGTGAGTGCTCTTCCATCGTGCTCCGGAGCCGCCCAATTTTCGCGTAGAGCGCATTCCGCTGATCGTAGCTGCGAAAGCCATCTTCAGCTTTGAAAAACAAGTCTCGGGAGTCCGCCCAACTGTACTTGTCGCCCAAACGAAGGGCGCGATCCAGGAAGAAGTTTGGGGAGTCTCTTAGTGCGAACGCGGACGATGCACAACAAAAAGGCCGAAGCACTTTCAGCTTTCTCATGGAACCTCCGAGGAACGGCCGGGAGCATTATATCGATTCGCAGAGCATCCTTTGAGAACCGATGCTCTTTCCGCACCGAGCGAACTGGCACCGATGCTTGGCACTGCGCCCGATCCACATGGAACGCCGGACCCGGACCCTCATCTCTACTGGGATTCGCGGAACCAGTTGTAGGCCGAATAACGTTTTGCAGAAACCACTGAGCTTCAGGGGCATGATCAGAACACCTAAGGCGTAAAGCACGACTGGGTAATATCTCCAGCTAAAACTGGCTCCTACGAAGCCGGAGCAAGTAGCGACCCCTGAAGGCGGAGTCTGGGTGGGATCAGCTCTTGCGATGCGACTACGTTTTCATTCTCCAGCTTGGCTGTTCCCTTGTGAGACACGAGTGGAGTCTCAGGTTTCACGAAGAATCTGCATCTCGTACTCGCCCACCTCGCTACCGATCTGGCAGGTATACCGACAAGGCCAGCCGCCGCGACTCGGTAGGGAGAAGCAACATCAGCACCGGGAGTTGGTGGCTGGTCACACTCGGACCGGAGACTGATTCTAAGATCGAGGCACCGCGATCTCGAACTGGCATCGGGGATCGCTTGCCGAGGAACTGGCTCCTTCCTGAACGACCGTTGGCTCCGGTATTCGGCGATCGGGACCCGCACGGAAAGCGTAGAACCAGACGGCGAGGCCACGGTGATGAGCACGGATGCGCAAAGAGCCAGGAGCTTCGCGTGTTTCTCCCAAACCTTCTCTCGGCGCATGAGAGGCGTTCATACTCAGCGAAGCACGGAGAGCAGCAGGTCAGAGTGATCCACCACGTTCCGGGTTCAATATCACTCGCTGGCCTTTCGAGCGACGACCTGCAGGTGTCTGTTGGTGGCGGGCATCCAGTTCTCTCGGCGTTCGGGAAGCCGGTGCGGAGGAATGCGTGCTGTAGCCGCGAGAGTTGGGCTTCCAGCCAGGGAGGAAGCTTCTCCGAAGATGAGGTTACCGATATTGGAACTCTTGGGTTCACGGCTGTCCCCGTCCTATCCTGTCCCTAAGCCGGCGCGCAGCAGGCGATTTCGCGCTTGCTCTTAGCTCCGTTAGCAAACTGAACTTCAGCATTGTGCGTGCTGATGCCCAAGCGGCTGCCGATTTCCGCCCAGGAATCGCCGGAGATCCGGCGCATCAGCACGTCCGCGTCTCTCGTCGAGAAAACAAAGCAGCTGTTTGGGGTAGATCTCGTCTCACCAGAGTCGACACCAATCTTGCTGGCTTCCGATGTTCGCGCTGGCGACGGATTCTACGGACTCGACATTACTGTATTCTTCCGTCGTGGATCACGCGGCGGTTGTGTTTACCGAATAAACGCCCAAAACAAGTATGAGTTCAGATTACGAATGGAATTGCGCTTTAGATTCCGACCGAGCGGCTCTCGACACGCAGTGGCAGGCAGCTTCGAGGTCTCGGCGGCAGGCGCGACATCCTGCCCCAGCGCGCCGTAGGTGCTGGAGAACACGATTCCAAATCCGATGGGCGGCTTCGACCACCTCCCGTCTGACCCGGTTCCCGTGTTCATCAGTCTCGCTGATCCACAGCGGCGGATGAGCGATTCTCTGGTCCTGCATGAGACTACCCGCATAAATTCCTCCGCCCGGTTGATAGCTACGGAAGGAATGCAGTCACAGCCAACATAATAGAGAGCTTTTAGGAACGATGAAACCTCAAAGTGTTCTTACAGCCCCCGCTTAGAGTGTTTCTAATCAGATGTCCGGTCAGCATCCAACTTTATTGGTATGTCTGGAGTTATTGTAGCGTTTGAGGTTTTGTCCAGCAGAAGGCTCTTTATCCTCAGGAGGCGTCCTTTTTCATGAAATGCACGGAGAGATCTCGAAGTATGTTCGTTTCCCGGGTCCTGATAGTCGGATTGGCGGTCAGCGTGGTCCCTCATTTCCGCAGATTCCGGTCGGCACTATTGGAGGTGTGGTTCTGGATCATCAGAGGCCGCGATACGAGATGCCAACGTCTCAGCCGTGAACCGCGAGACGGCGCGCAGCGGTCCGCGAACTCGGATTCGGGCGGACGGTATCTCATCGCCGAGCTTGCCGCCGGGAACTTACGAGGTCAAAGGGCAGCGCTAGGGCTTTGCACGTTGGTTCAAACGGTCACGGTATCGACCGGAGGCAGTTCGAGAGTCGACTCTGCGACTCCTGCTCGGGGTCGTTGAGCAAATCGTCGAGGCGTCCGACCGGATCCCACCGCTCGACTATGATAATCACGGAATCAGGAAGCGTGGTCTCCCGGTTCCAGATCGAAAACTTGCCGCTCAATGGCCGCGAGTTCACTTCAGTTGGCGGTCCTTGGACGCCGGCGTCACGTCCGCACCGACGGCCGGCTTCTTCACTCGGCAAGTCGATGTCTCCGTTTGAGTGCGCCGCCCGGAAGACACGAGTCACGATGGACGGCGGTCCCATCTATGGTCCGGTGGCGGGCGGCACGCCCGCAGAACTTCTTCACAGGAGGTCGTTCGCGAGTTTCAGATCTCCACCGTAAACTTCCGACCTGAGCACGGGGTTGACCGGGGTCGGGAGCGATTAACGTCAGTCACCCAATCTGGCGGAAATGATTACCACGGAAGCGGGTTCTTTTTCTTCCGCGATCACAATATTGCCGCCTACCCGCGTTGCGCCGAGAGCCGTCTCAACCCCGATCCCTTCTTCGCTCGGCGCCAGACGAGCTTCCGCGTTGGAGGGCCACTGAAGAAGGATCGCCTATTTTTCTTCACTAACTTCGACGCATATGAATCAGGACGGCGCGCGTTACGGTACAACCAAAGTGTGCTCCGACTTTTGCCGGCTTCGGTGGCATCTTTCCGAATTTCTTTACGAGGCAGCCAGGTCACTGCACGGTTCGATGTTCGGATCAACCGAAAGAATAGCCTGATCCTACGTTATTCACACGATGGTAATGATGGCTTTGTGCCCACCTTCGGGACAAGGAAGTCTCCCCTCGAACTGGAGTCGGAATACCAATTGGTCCGACCAGAGCGTGGGGTCCCTTACAACGACCGTGGAGACCGAATCTGACCAATGATCTCCGCGTTCTCGTACTGGTATTGGCACACTCGGAATCTCCCCCAGGACCGACAGAATGTCCAGGCGGGTGTCTCGGGTTGGGAATGCCGGAGATCAGTATCCTGGGCACCAATTTCGTGATTGGGAACTACAGGTTTGTGCCGCAGAGGCGGAGACTTCCGTCGCTACACACCGACGAGACAGCGTGACATGGCAGAAGGGACGTCACCAGCTTGCGCTTTGGCATCGAGTGGCAGTTTGACCGAGGGGTGGTTTCCAGCGCTGGTCGAGCCGGCATCGATGGGTCCTATATTCGCCGCAGATTGCCATGCATTACAACGCGGACCCGCGAGTTCCGCCTCAGGCGCGAATTCCACTGCCAGCGTCGTTTCGGAGCCTGAACGATACCTCCTGCAACTTCCTCTCGGAGGAGCTTCCATCGGGTTCGGCGATCCGCGTCAACCTCCGTCTCTTCGATCTCGAACGGCGCGAAGACGGATCACATCATTCGCTTCTACATGCAGGACAAGTGGCGGCTCAAGCCCAGGTTCACCTTGAACTATGGTCTGGCCTATCACTATGAGGACAGACCTTGCCAACCACGATCTAAGCAAGCCCACCTATCTTTCTCCACTCTTGGAATCGACGGTCTGGCGCCGACGGAGCACGACAAGAACAACTTCGCGCCTTCCCTCGGCTTGGCCTGGGCTGTGACTCAGGATCACAAGACCGTGCTCCGCGCGCGGCGCGGGCCTCTATTACGAGTTGCCCCTGGCTCTAGAATCGGCTGCAGGAACGGTCGACGATTGGTCCACGAGGAACCGGGCAGAATAGTTGTCAACAGCTCCCTGATTCCGAATCCGGTTCCAGGACTTCCCACAGTTCCGCTCGGGCGCCCGCTAAACTTCCAAGATGGCCCACGTGCAGTTCACCGGGGCTCTGCTTCTCTTTCCATTCTGCCAGAGCGTTCGCAGCGGTCTCGTACAGCAATTTGGCGATCCCCAACAGCTGCCGACCTCTCCATCAGGAACATCGAGGTGTTCAAACAGGGTAGTTAGTCTCTTGGCACACGACTTCGTCGCGCCATACGCAGAGCATTTCAATGTTGGGATACGAAGAGAACTTTCACGGGACTTCATTCTGACGGCAGATTTTGTCTTTGCAGCGGTTCGTCCATCAGAACACCGGCAATGTTGACCTCAATCGCTGGAACAGCGCTCGCTGGACCTGTCGATCCCAGCGATGCACCGGACAGCAGGCTCTGAATCCAAAGGCGCAATGCTCGACAGGACCCATCTCTCAATGCAACTAAGCGCCGGCCGTTCTCGGTATCAGGGTCTGCTGGTAAAAGCCGATCGACGTTTTTCTCGGGGTTTCAATTTGGAATTGCCTACGCGTTGTCCAGTAGCGCGGGGTCGGACGAGATTAGGGAACAACGACAATTGGTTCGAGGGCGGCTACGGGCCGACCGCGGGTGATCGACGGCATGCGCTCACGGTCTCCGGCATCGTGGCACCCGCCGTGGCTTCCTGACTCTCTCACCTCCTCTACCTTCGTAGCTAGCCGCCGTTCCGTGCGCCCAGCTTCCCTGGGATCGATCCTCAACGGAGATGGCAGCCGTAATCAACGACGTGTTGCCTGGAATCGGAATTGGAACGGAATTGAACCGCGGCGTGAACGAAGCGGGATCCTGGGGCGGCTTGCCGCGTGACCAGTAACAGCACGTTGGCGGGGAACCGCACTCCAACTGGGCCGTAGGTGATTACTGAGCGCGGTCACTCTTTCCCGGCAGATTTCGCTTTGCTGGAGACTCCTCGGCATTCTCGATGGACATCCGCTGCTTCCGGCGGCGGTATTCAGGCTGCGCGAACGACGTGAGCTGAACATCTTTGGCGAAGTCTTCTCAACGCGCCTGCAACGTCGACCAACCTCGCCGGATACGGTACGAATCTCCTTCTGAGCCCTCTCGCATTTGGGCAACCCGCCAGCCGAGCAACGCAGTGGTGCTTGGCTCGGCGGACCACGAGCTTTCAACTCGGGGCTCCGTGGCCAGCTTTTAAACGACGCAGTTCGCTGGGATCAGCTCGTCCGCTAGCCACCGAGCGCGCCCAGTGTGCCGATCGGCGGCGTCGGGCGATTCTCCGTAGACGTGCGCCATTTCCCCAGTCGTAAGCCGACAGACCTGCGGATGCGCGGCGATTGAACCGGCGACAGGCCCGTAAGGAAATGGTGCGCCGGGCGGTTGTTATGCCGAAAGCGCTCGTTACTCCCTCCGGAAGCTCCGCCCACCCCGGGTCGCCGGAAACTGCGCCCCCGGCCGATGCGCGGAGAGCCACCGCTTATCCGGCATCGAAGCGGAGGAAGGCCGTGAGGAATTGGACGACCAAGGAAGCGAAGCTGTCGGTCTGGAGGGCGAAGCGCGTGGACCCAGACTGAACTGAGAGTGCACCTAATCATCGACGACATCGCGAGCCCAAGCCTGAGCCGTCCGCGCGAGCAGCGCAGGAACCTTTCAGACACTGCGGCTGCGCGCCATCACCGCTGGACCCAGGCCTGGCCAAAGGCCCCGATGGAGTGCGGATAGAGATCCGCGCGCCTTCAGTATCGACGGAGGAAGTCCGCCTGCACCCGGTCAGTGGCGGCGATCAACGGGCAGTATGTCAAGTCGTCACCAGAGCATCGCTGCGACAGTTTGCTCGACGAAGATCTGGAACGAACCGCGCCTGGTTACCCAAGTCGCCACGGATCTCGGTCTCTCCCGCGCGTCCGTGTATCGTCTGCTCAAGCGTGGTGCCCTCCGGCGGTTCAAGCTGGCGGCGTGGCGGAGACGTCGTTCAGCGACCTCTTACGCGAGCACCCAGAAGCCATTCCGATACTCGACGCTCCCACGCGATCAAAAGGAATGGCTAGTTCTGAATGGATACCCGGATCCTTCGCTGTCTGTGAAACGGCCCAGCGTTAGGGGCCTTCTGACTGAGGTCAGCCTCGAAGATGTGCGAACTCTGGAAGCAGATCGAACTCGCTGCATCACTCGCTCGACGCGTCTCACCGCGCTGCTCGATGTCGCATCATATCCAGATTGCCGAGCGGCGATGCCATTTGAAGGTGGCGGACGCGACCGGGATCAATCCCCATCAAGCGGCAGCAAGTTGCGTCAGCGGCGACAGGATCATCCGCGAAGACGAGGCAGCCAAGACGCCTCATCGGACCGTGCAACGGCCCATTGCCTTCCATGGCCTCAATCCCATCGGCGATAACAAAGTGAATCGGGACGGACACGGCGAGCTCGACGATAGAGTTGTCGATGCCCTGCCAGTGCAGAACGTTCTTTGGCCAGCCATAGATCGAGCCGGGCAGAATCCCGAAAGAGTTCTTAAGGCTCAACGTGACGCCGGCCCAATGATGAGTCTTGATCTTCGGCATGGAGATCACGACGTCCGCAGACTGGACCGTCGTCGGGAGCCAGATTTCTTCCAATTGAGTCAATCCGGTTCCGGGCACGACACGCGTGACTGAATCGAAGTTGAGATCGACGAACTTGGCGCGTTTGAGGATCTCAAGCTGCGCCCGCAGACCGCTTTCGTCCAGTAATAGATCCGTGTCCCGAATGTGACCGGGGCCTTCGGCGACGATCACAGAGGCTGCACCCAGCCTGTAGAGCGCGTCGATGACCGATGCAATCAACATCGGATGTGTGTTGATGGGGCCGCCGGCGAGTACTCAACGAGATTCGGTTTCAGAAGCACGCTTTTCCTTGAACCGACGGTCTCACCAGTTGAAGGCCATGCTCGACGACCTGCGGCGTCCGTTCGTGAGCGGTCACAGTGAAGAACCGCGACATGGGAGCGTCGCGGCTCTGCGGTACGGGACATGAGATGCCTTTGACTGATGGATCGCCAGACCAGCCGTCGCCGCCAAAGCCGCCGCACGCACTAGTGAACGACGATTCATCGGGAGGGCCTCCTCAAATCGTATGGGACGTCTTCCAATGCGAGCGCCACCAGAGCGAGAACACGGTGAGGCAAGTTGTCGAGCTTCGCGGCGGCGCATCGTTCGAGACTGATTCTTCAGAGTGATCCACGCCTCTGATGCCCATGCAGCTGAGAGTGCCATCACAGCCCATGCCAAGAGAGTATGGTGAAGAAGATCCTTCGAGACGAGTCCCAAGGTAGTCCAGCGATCTGCGTAACAGAACCTCGTGGCCCGGACTACCAGTTGCGCAACGCGAGGACGTGCCATTGCGGTGAAGTCGGGATGTGGATCTAGGTCGACTCCGAAGACCACGGAGTTGCCGGCGTTCCATCCGCCTTGAGGACACGCTCGATCTAGGAGCATCGCAGTCGCAGGCCGCGGTGCGCGGGTGACTCCCGGCGCCATGCCCGAAACGCCAAGATGGAAAGCGCCGTGGGAGCGACCCAGCTCACGGTACCAGGAACCCACGGCCACCCAGATTTCGACGGATCGAAATCGAACTCTGTTTATCAAACAGACGGAACTTCCACTGCCAGAGCCAATGAGACTCAAGGCCCTCGCAGTTCCGATAGCCATTCGAATCGCGCGCTCGGCCGCATGTCTGACCGATGCAGTTTGAAACGGTCGAATTGCCAGAAGCGCCAGCGCGGTGTGAAAGGCACTCAGCGGTTCAATGTTGGGAAGGGCCGACCAAGCGCCGGAGCGATGTTGCGTCCCGAGCAATGCGCGAGGGTCCGCCTCCGGAATTCCTTAGCGCCAGGAGACTCAACGCCGTGTCCTCGATCCCGTGGCCGGAAGTCGTGGTCAGCCGTTGGAGTATCTGGCTGCGAATCGTCACACAGGATTCTACGCTCATCCAGGTCCAAATGATGCCAGTTCTCAGTCAAAGCTCCGTGTGATGTCCTAGGCCGTCTCACGTTCGTGGGATGACGCCAGCCGTGCAGGGCACATTTATCTGCGGGATGTCGAGATGGTCTCAAGTTTGTGGGATGTCATCCGTGTTCAGGATCAAGTTCGTGCGGGATGTCGGCAGCGTCTCACGGTTGCGGATGACCGGCAGTGTCGCACGGATGTGGATGTCGCGCGCGTTCAGCATGAAGTCCCTGAGGATGTCACGAGCGTCTCAGGCTGTGGGATGACCAGTGGTGTCGCGCCAATGCGGGATGTCTCGCGTGTTCAGCATAAAGTCCTTGCGGGATGTCACGGGCGTCTTCACATCCGTGGGATGTCCGCGCATTACGCTCTTTCGATTGACGATTGCGCGGCCAGGAACTTCGATGAGCGCGAGGACTCCCTGTCGAGACGAAGCGAAAAGCTCGGTTTGACTCTGAACGAATCACGCCGTATCCTTCTCTCAAATGTTCGCAACACCGCAGAACGTCGCCGCAGGGCTCCGCGAAGCCGGCTACGCGACGGACCCCGTCTTGGTGCAGATCATCTGGCTCGCGACCAAGATGCAGAAGCCGATCCTGGTCGAGGGTCCACCAGGAACGGGCAAGAACCTACCTGGCTCAGGCATTCGCGGCGGCAGCGAGGACCGACCTGATCCGACTGCAGTGCTTCGAGGGAATTACCGAGAAGCAGGCCATCGGCTCGTTCGACGAGGCGCTGCAGCGGCTCTACCTGGAAACGCAGGTCCAAGTGACCGACCGCGAATGGGACAAGCTCCGATCAAGTCTTCATACGTTGGACTTCTTCACGCAAGGTCCTCTGCTGCAAGCCGTGCTGCAGCCGAAGCCGATCGTGTTGCTGATAGACGAGCTCGACAAGGTGGACCAGAAGTTCGAGGCTCTCCTCTTGGAAATCCTCTCGGATTGGCAGATCACGATTCCGAAGCTTGGAACCGTGAAGGCCAAGACGATTCCGTTCGTGGTGATGACCTCGAATCAGGAGCGCCGGCTTGGGGGATCCGCTGCGGCGGCGCAGTCTCTACAAGAGGATCGAGCATCCGGACGTTCGGAAGGAAACGGAGATCCTCGATATCCGTACGGTCGACGCGCCGCTGGAATTGAAGGCGCAGGCGGTAGGACTAGCGCAGGCCTTGCGCGGCTACAACCTGGTGAAGCCGCCTATCGATCGACGAAATCGTTCAGTTCGTCCGAGCCTTGCAATTGCTGGGCGAAACCGAGATTCGGTGGATGCGCGACGTCCTGTTGCGCGTTTCTCGCGAAAACGGAGGAGGACGTCCAGCGCCTGCTGCTGAAGAGACGGATTCAAGAGCTTGAGTGGTGACGGCTCTCGAAGTATCGAGACGAGGCGTTGGCGGCGATGAGGCCAAGGACGGAGCGGCTGCATGAAGTGGTTGATGGCAGCTCGCCATAGCCGGGACCTGCTAGTTTCGGCGCAGCCGGCTGAGAGTGCGCCGTTGGGCAGATCATTGGGCTGGCGAGTACGGAGTAGAACGCGAGCTGGTATATGCGCAGTCATCGAGGCGGAGTCCGGCGGAGATCCCAGAGCGATATCGAGTGCCGGAGCTGTTGGGGTGATGCAACTGATGCCCGACACGGCGGCCGTGTTCCGAGTCCGAAACCGATTCGACGTTGAAGACAATGTGCGGGCTGGCGTTGCCTATCTGGCATGGCTGCGGGATCTGTGCGGTGGAGACCGGCGCTTGATTGCTGCCAGCTACATCGCCGGCCAGAACCGGGTGCTGCGGCTTGGGCTCAACTTCGCTTACTCAAAGACGTTCACGACTACGTCACGCGCGTCGCGTACTTGTATCGTCGAAACCGTTGGGAAGACGTTGCTGCACGAGAAGGAGTGGAGACAAGATGAGACCTGTTATTTTCTTCGCTGGTACGGCGCTGGCCTTGGCGCAGACGCAGATCAAACCGGTCGTGAGCCAACGAACCGTGAATGAGCAGGTTAACGTCGTGCGATTGGCTCCGCGCTATGCGACGGCAATTAGACTGCCGGAAGCGGTTAGCTCGGTAGTTGTTGGCGACCCCGTCAAATTCCTGGCCGAGCATTCCGACAAGAGCCGACGTTTGGTGTTGGTGGAAGCCGGTATCCGAAGATGTCGCTGAATCGAACCTCCTGGTAACAACCGTGAAGGGACGGCATTTGAGCTTTCTGCTGCGCAGTGAAGGGACGTCAGCGCAGCCGCCCGTGGACTTGGTTGTGAACTACCGGCCCGCGGGTTCGTTCCTGGTCGAGGAGAGTGCTGTGGGGACCGCTGAGGTTTCCGGAACGGAAGATCTCGTACCCAGGCGGTCGGTCGCGGCGTCTGGGGCCAATTCGGCAGAGCAGAGTTCTTAGACCGGCGCGGGTGGAGACCCAGAGTACAATCGAGCCGCCCGAGCGCGACGGGCTGGCCCTGCTGCTAGAGCGGCAGCAGCGGGCCAAGCTCCCGGCGCTCTACGGGATGCGCACGACCACGCCGGACGGGAAAGGAGACCTCGTCAAGATTGGAATCTCCGAGGTTGTCGATCAAGGCAGTGAAGTAGTCGTGTTGTTCTCAGTGGTCAATCCGCAGGCCCACGCGGTGGAGATCCTGCCACCGCAGATCCAGTTGGCGGGCAAGTTGAAGAAGGGTTTCCAGTCAAGCGGAGCCACTGGGGCACGAGCCAGCAACTGGCCGTCAAGGACTTCCGGCTGGCTGCGGCGTCGCATTGGTCCAGGCGAGCGGACGGATGGTGTCGTCGTGTTCGGGCGTCCCAGTTTTAAGCAATCGAATGAGACGCTGTTTCTGCAGATTGCGGAGAGCGGCGCGGTGGACAAGCCGGCACTCGCGCCGATTGGATTCGGAGTTTCAGCCGTCCGGAAGGAGATGAGCCATGTCGAATAACCTGAGAGATGAAAAGCTGTCCCACGGGAACGGAGAACCGGCAGGGGCGTCCGAACCGAATCCAGATCCTAACGCGCAGCCTGGACGCCGTGATACCCGGTGACGAACCTGAAGAGACTACCGTCAAGGGCAGGATTGAAGAGTTTGCGGCCCGGTTTCGCCGCCCGGTGGAATCGGCGCGAGACCAGAAATCAGGCGACCGGCTTCGCGGCGCGCTCATTCTGGTTGCTACGGCGATAGGTTGTCTATTCCTGTTCTTCGGGCTCTTCACAACGACCACCGATTCTTCAAAGAAAGAGCGGAAAACGCAGCCAAGCCTGGGAGGCCGCAGGCGGCGGGCACGACGGCCGAAACTGCAAACCGATCAGTTGGTTCCGCAGTTGAACGTCACGCAGCAACCGAACGAAGAAACCGGGGAGCTTACCGAGAAGGATCTGTTGGGAACGATGCGGAACCGCGGGACTCCGGTTCCAGCGGAAAACGTGCCCAGGCCGGTAGCAACGGCGAAGCAACTGCCGCCGAGGCGCGCGACGACGAATCCGGCACTGAGCAGCGTCGACTTCGACGATCCACGCGCTGGCAGAAGCATACCGCCGGCAGGGGCTGCCGCCGCCCCGCCGCACACGGACGTGACGGATTGGAATGCCGCGATAGCCGACTACCAGGCCAAGCAGAATCCAAAGCCTGCGCCGCCGACACCCTGTTTCGAACCCGAGCGAAGCGCTGCGGAAATCATCGTTCGTCTACGTGCGGACCAATGTGGCGAACACGGCAGTAGGCACCGGTGTCGTTCCATCAGTCCAGCAACGAAGGCCGACCGCGCCCTCGCGCAGGGACCAAGTTGGTGGCTCGGCTCCAGTATAGAAGCGAGTTCCGCGGCGAAGGTGCCAGTGGTCGCGGTGATCGAGTACAACTACGAGCAGAATGGAGATCTCATCATTCCGGCCGGCACCAAGGCATACGGAACACTAGCGCAGGCTACCCCACAAGGTTGGGTCACCATCAAGTTTGACGCTCTCGAATACCCGAATGGAGTACAAGAGAAAATCAATGGTTCCTCGCTGAGCATGGAGCAGGGCGTGCTTCAAGGCATTGTCAACGGAAAGAACACTGGCAAGAAGTTCCTCACGCGCACGCTCACAGGTATCGGTACGATCGCCGCCTTCGCGGTCGGCGGTCGTGGGCTGGGTGGCCAAGTGGATAACTCCGATTCTGCTGCGCGAACGTCTGTCGTCCAACGTTGCGATGGGCGGTGAGCAGGAGTTGGCCATGCTGGCTTTCCAACAGAACATCGTGGTTACGGTGCCGGCCAACACACGCTTCTATTTGGTCCTCAACGAACCGGGCGTAACGCGCCCCCTCGTCGTTCGAGGGCACTGACGGCTCCTCCGGCAAACAGGCTCTTTCTGGCCGGGAGGAAGTGCGGACAAGCGGATTGTGGAAGCGCCTCGAACGGATCTCCGCTCGCCGGGATGTCCCAGCAGGAAGTTCAGGAATTGATCTCTATCCGGAACGAAATGCGGGAGATGAACCGGCTCATCAAGACGCAAAATCCTCCAAGATGTTCCCTCAACAAGAACCAGAGAACTAGTTCGCAGATAAATAGTTGCCTAAATGCGGCGTGGACTCTTTCCGTCGGACCCGGAATCGGATATTCTGAGGATGCTCGAACGGAAAGTCCATGCCGCATTTTGGTTTCACGAGCCCTCGGAGCTGGCTGTCCTACAGAGTAGGTTGGCTGTTCGGCGCCGGTGTGACCAGGTCGCACGTGAGCTGAGTCTCGGCATACTGAGCAGAACGAACGACTGCATCCGCCCAGTGCTGAGACGATCGGCATGGCTGTATCGCAGTGTGATTTCGTTCGCTCTGGTTGGGGCTGAGAGTTGGTCGTGCCTGCAAGACTGTTCATTCGGGATTCGCGGCTGGACACATGTGCTTTCGCTGCCGCTAACTGTCGGCGTTTTGCTTGTGCTCCCTCGCCCTCACGTCAGATGGCCTCTTGCTGGTCGCGCGGGCATTATGTGCTGGTGACTGTATCGGGTCTGTTGCAGAGCGCTGTACGTGCTAGTCGCTCGAAAACTGATCCGGAATCAGTCAGGCCACCGAGATGGCAGTGTACTCTCTTGGCTCCTGTGGTTCTGATGTCATCGGCTCGTTGTTTGGGCACTGTTCGCGCTTTGAGACCGAGGGCGACAACTGCGGCGAGTGGCGGCTGGTGGTCAACAAGCGGCCGAGCGAAGCCAACCGTCGCGAAGACGCAATCGCAGCACTGGTCCAACATCCCTCAAGTGAAGATGCAAGACGCCGGTGGGAGCAGCAGCGCGAAAGCGGAGATGTCTTTCGATCGCGCGAAACCGCCTCACCAAACAGCGAAGCAGTGTCGTTCAGAACGGGATTCTTCTCTACGGCCCGCAGGGAACCGGAAAGAACCTCTGCTTGCGGAGGCTGACGGCTGGGGAGTTTGGCGTCAACTTCCATCACGTCCGATGCCCGGAACTGGTCGGGGCAGAACACCGGCTCCGGGGCGCGAGCGCATCCGTGGAGTCTTCGAGTCGGCCGCTGCGAACCGGCCGATCGTGCTCTTTCTCGACGAGATCGACTCCATCGGCAGTCGAAAGCAGGAGCAAGGGCACGGCACGGATTCTGGCGGCGGTGGCCGCGAAGTACAACTCGCTGGTTACGCAATTGATGCAGTCGATCGACCAGTACCGGCAGATGGACGGCCTTCTGATCGTGGCCGCGACGAACTATCTCGACGGACTCGAGCCGACCTTGATCCGGGATGGACGGTTTGACGCGAGGATCCGGCTTGACCTGCCGAGTGAATCTGAGCGCGCAGAGATTCTTACCGCCCAGTTGCGCAAGTTCCGCTGGAAGAATCACGATCTAACGGCGATTGCGAAACGCACGCCCGGGTGGAGCCCGCGCGATTGAAGAGCCTGGTGGATCGCGCTGCTTTGTGCGCACAGGAAAAGGTGATTGAGGAGCGGCACCTCGTCGAGGCACTGGAAAGTACCGGTGGCCGTGACCAGGGGTCGCTAGAGCCGGTGGGCTGGGACGATGTCGTGTTGCCCGCCGCCGTGGTGGGCGACTTGCGTGCGTTGTTGGATCTCATGAAGCCCGGACGCGCGGAGGAATTGTCGTTGCCGGCCCCGACGGGCCTCATTCTTGTCGGGCCGCCCGGAACCGGGAAAACATTGGTAGCGAAGCTGATCGTCATCCCAAGCTAAGCGCAGTTTCTACGCTGGTGAGCCCGAGCGATGTTCTGGGCAGCGCGGTGGGCAGGGTCCGTCAAGCGGTTGTCGGAGATCTTCCGAAGAGCCAAGGATAACGCGCCCTTCCATCGTATTCTTTGACGAGATGGACGGCTTGTTCCCTGAACTCCATGGACAGATGAACCAGCACGATGTCCAGTTGGTCGAGCAGGCGTTGATCAGAGATTAGCGCATTGAAGCCCGAACACCAGATCTTTCTCGTCGGCACCACGAACTATCTCGACCGGATTGACCCGCGGATTCTGCGGGGCGGCCGTTTCAGCGAGAAAGGTCGTAGTCCCCGTTCCAGACGAAGCGGGGTACCGGAAGCTCGTGGTGAGGTATCTGGGCAAGGCCCGCCTTGGACGAGAGTTGACGGTCCAGGCTTTGGCCGAACGAGTGGCCGGCATGGCCCCTGCCGATCTCGAAGCCACGATCCAATCGATGAAGCGCGTCGCGATGCGCCGCATGGATCCAAATGCCAAGGAACTCCCTCCGCTGAATCTAGGGCGATCTTGACGAGGCGCTCGGCCGAGTCCAGCCTCGATTCTGGTCGTCTCCCATCTAGACACCTCGTTTTCAGGCTGGTTGCAAACTCCACGCAACTCGTTTTGTGGTTCCGGAAATCCCGTGTATGTTTCTTGTGTGCTCGGGTCAACGCCTGAGCCGAATCCAAATCGAACGTTACGGGAGGTCCTCTCATGTTGAAACTTTCGGGAACGAACCGGCAGCGGGCGGCGACCTTGCTAATGGCCGTCCTTTGTCTCGTTGTCTTCTCACAGGCCGTGGTGCTCGCCCAGAATCTGGGTGCGGCGCCTGCAGGTGAACGTGGCTGTTCAGGGTCAGACAGGCGCGCAGCCCGAGGGCGCGTTTCTCAACCTGGTTAACTGGATCGGCAACGTGATCGCCCCGGTCGGCGCCGGCTCTGGCTCTTGCCGGTAGCCTCATCTCACTATGTGGCCGGCCGCGGCGTCGGGCGATACGTCGTCACGGCGATCGGCTGTCTGGCGGTTTCGGGCGTCACGCGACTGCTCGAATTCTGGATCGCTCAAGGCGGTGGCGGTATTTCATAAGCCCTCCGCTTGCACGCACCGAGAGGCGGGCCTGATTCGAGCCATCCGATTCGAGCTAGCCCGCCATCCGGTGTCCGAACGAGGAACCGATGCCTACTCTGATTTACGACATCATGCGCGTCATGTTCGCACTGACCGGCCCCGCCGCGTTCGTCTGCTTAGTGAACGCCGGCATCGCCCTGCGAAAGAAGGCGGGACTGTGTTCTGGATAGGTGGCGGATTCTCGCGCTGGATGCTGTGGACCGTGATCTTTCTGGCGCTCTGAGCCGACGCTGGTGTGGTTTCAATTCCTGGGTTTTCCGGTGTTCTTCCGCCGGAGCCGCGGATCGGCAACAGTTGGCTCTCGGAATCACGACGGGCCTCTACGACGTTCGTGAACGATTTCGTGGTCGCGCGCCTAGCACCGGTCCTGGCGGCTTTCTTTGTCACCCGGGCAGTTCTCGATACGGCGAGTGGCACCGGACCGTTGCCGTCACTGTTGAGCGCCATGTTCTTGTTGGCAATCTCGCATCGACCCACGCACTGATCGACGCCTGGACGCCGGTGGGCAACCGCTTCTCGATCGTGCTCGGGCTTGAATCCATGTGGAACTATCTGGCAAGCCGGATCTTTCCGCTCGCGGCGGGATTGGCAATCTGCGGGGCGATCATTCAGTTCGCCTTCAACCGCCCAGGGTATCTGCGCTTGGTCGCCTGCGCGGGCGGGTTCCTGACGGTCAGCGCGCTTGTGGCTTCTGATCAACCGGATGATGACGTAACGTGAGAAGAGATATGTTTGGTCCAGATCCGAGTTGGTTCGATGAGTCTGGTGATGCCCTACATACCGCTTGTCGTTGTAGCGTTTGCGGCGCGGGACGCCTGGACACGGCGGCGCAGATATGATGGCGCTGGCACTCATCGAACGAGGGAGGAAGCCGTGGATTTCCTGACTGGGCCTAACGAACTTCACGAACTGGTCCGGCAACGTCATCATGCCGACCCTGGCAGGAATATTCTTCGTCATCGCGATCCTCAGAGCGGCGCGAAGCGCGCCGCTTTCAGTACGCGATGTACGCCGGCCTCATGTCGCTGATGGTTTCAGGAATTCTGCGCGGCATCGAGACGTTCTCGCGAGTCCGCGCTTGGAATGACCCGGACCAGGTTTGGGTGACGCTGCTGGGACTGGTGAATTGGTCGGCGAACGTGTTTCTTGCCTGTGTATGGCGTCCTTCAGGTAGTCATGGCCCTTCTTCACTATGGTGGCGCTGGATTTCGGATCTATCCCGGCGCTCCGTGGGCGCGGCACATTGTGATCGCCATGGCGAGCTTCAGTGTTTCGGGCCTGCTGCGGATGGCGGAGTTCTTCGTTCAACAGGGAACGGGCGGAATCAGTTAGGGAGGATCCCATGGCACTCGAAGTCACGCAGGTACACCGCAACCTTCACCAACGCGTCACGTGGCTGTACTTGGAGATCGAAGACATGTTCTCTGATACTCGGACTCGGCGGTACTGGCTGAACTTCATCGGTCGCTTTCTTGGCCGTGAGATTTACGGCATCCCACTCAGCTTCCTCCTGCTGTGGGTGGTGCCGATCTCTGGCGATTCCATGCCTGTGGCTGTTCAAGTATGGAAAACCGCAGAGGGTACCTTCTGTGATCTTCTGATCTGGCAGATCAAGCCCCATATCTACTGCGGCCTGGAGCGGGACCGCGAACTGACCAGAGGAGTACCTCAAGTAATGCCGACCACCATGTCCGAGCACAAGAAAGCGTTGCGCAAGCCAGCCGCTCTGCGAGCTGCTGCCCGTTCGGGACTACCTGGACGGCGTGGCTGTGCAGATGGATGGCAGCTTCGTCGCGGGCTACGAACTCGACGGACTCAATTCCTACTATCACGACGATGACGTGAGGAATCGATCCAAGCGGCGCCCTTGAGGCGCTGGTGCGGTCGTTACCCGAGCGGTCCATGCGAATGCAGGTTCGCTTCGAGATCACCGAAGGAATCGGCGACGTCGAAAACACTATCCTCGCCTCAACCGAAGCGAGAATCCGGTGCTGCAGGACATCGACCGGATCAGAATGCAGCAGTGGGACGAGAACGAGGAGAGGGGTTTCTATCTCCGGCATATCCTGCACGCCTACTTCATCTGGAATCCTCGCACTCACCACGAGATGGCGGACCGGCAGGAAGGAAAGAAGAGGAACTGGTTCAGCCTATCCGCCGACAAGTGTATCCAGCGGGAGCGACGGGAGCACGAAGATCTGTTGGCCGAGTTTTCGTCGCTGATGGCGGGCGTCGAGCAGACCCTTGCGGCGACGGGAATGCGCATTCGACGCATGACGGACGACGAGATGTTTGTCGAGGCCAAGCGCAGTCTGAATCCGGTGTTCGAAGACCGTGGGCCTTACCGGCATGGCGAATACTCGATCGACTACCGGAGCGCCCGAGAGCAGATCGTCAACACCAGCATCGAAGACGAGCAGGAGGGCTACATTCAGGTCGGCGGGTTCCTTTACACGTTCGTCAGCATGAAGGACCTACCGGACGGCACGTTCCCGGCATTCTGCGGGAATTGATGGTGCTCGATTTCCCGGTCGTGGTCAATGCCGGAGGTGACGATCCCGGATCAGACAAAGTGATTTCTGGCTTCAAAGGCCGGATGAAGAAGATGCAGGCGGCGCAGATCGATTCGAGGGCGGCCGCATGATCAACGTGGATGCGGCTGTGGCACACTCTCAACTCAATGACGTTCTTACCGCAGTGATCTCCTCTTCGCTCAAAGTCTGCGAGTATTCGTTGGTTGTCACCATCCGCACTTCCAAACCGGTCGTGAGCCGTTCCGGACCTGGAAGAGGCTCAAAGGGAGCTCAACCGCCGCCGGGAACGGGTGATCCACGCCGTGGGGCGGATGAATGGCGCCGCGCCATCCCTGAGTCGCTGGCCCAACGCCGGCTGTTTCCTATCGAGCCTGCCCGGGATGGCAGGGCCCAATCAACGCGAGATGAGCGCACTCACGCTGCACGCGGCGGATCTGCTGCCCATCGAGACACCCTGGCGCGGCACGGTGCAATCGCCGCTCATCTTGCTCGAAACGCCGTACCGCCAGTTGATTCCTTTCTCTCCCTATGACTCTTCGATGGGCGACGCCAACATGCTGTTCATGGCCAAGTCTGGCGGCGGCAAGACATTCATGGCCCAGATGTTCTTGCTCATGATGGCGCGTTCGAACCCGCTGATCTCCATCGTCGAGCGTGGTGATTCCTATCGCCCTCTGGTCGAACTGATGGGCGGACGCGTGATTGAAGTGGATCTGGAAGGGTCGGAAACACTGAATCCCTGGGATCTGCCGCCCGGCGAAATTTCGCCGACCAAGGACAAGATCGCGTTCCTGAAGAACCTCACGCGCCATATGATCGGGGATCTTGGGCAGGCCGACACATCGCTGCTCGACAACATTCTTACGTCGGCGATCGCCGAGGTCTACAAGCGCGCCGCGATTCGCGGGAACAACCGACGCCTACGTACTCGGACCTGAAGGACGAGCTTGGCAGTGGAATGACGAGGAACGCATCGAGCACATCCGGCAACTGGCCCAACTGGCGTCCGTCTCGCTGCGGCAATGGACCGGAGAGAAAGGTGTGTACTCGAAGCTCTTTGACCGCCACACGACGATGCGTACAGATGCAAACTGGCTCTTCTTCAATATCGAGGGCTGAGTTCGGACCCGCGCCTCGAAACGGCGATGAGCATGTTGATCGCGCAGTCGATGTCGGAGCGGTCTTCGGGCCGGTCAGGACAGGCGTCGATCACGGTGCTCGACGAGTGCTGGGCGCACTCTCGATTCACCCGTGTTGGCGGATTGCGTCGTTCAGTTGTTCCGCACGGCACGCAAAGCGCGGCGCCAAGCGTATGGGGAATCAGCCAGACGCTGGAGGACTTTGTTGGTACGAAGCAGAAGCCGAAAGAGCACGGCGCCGGCATTCTCCGGAACACGTCGGTAAAGGTCATCGGACAACAGCCGGGTGACGTGAGTCCGCTGATCGATCACTTGGGTCTGAACGAAGTCGCGCTGAACGAGATTAAGCGATTCTCAGCACCACGCAAGGGACGAAGTGCCGAGATTCTGCTGGTCCTCGGCGAGAAGTCCGAGACCACACGCAAACGGTGCGGCTCGTGCCGACCGGAGTGGATTACTGGGTGGCGACAACGTATCCGCGGGAGCGGGCGTATCGTGCCTGGTATCTCAAGGAAAACGCCGGGCGGCCACTGATCGATCTCTACAAAGGACTCGCCGCGCGGTTCCCGCATGGGCTCGCGGACCGAGGAAGCGCTGCCGGAAGAGATGTCCGGGTTCGTGCAAAGAGCGAGTGCGAAGCGAAGCGAAGTGACCTATGTGGCTGCCGGAGTTTGAGACGGCTAGGCCGGAAAGGAGTACGGACACCGATGAGCACAATCCTCACAAAGCGCTGGCGCGTAGCACTGGTCAGCATTCTCATGGTCGTCATGGTGGCGCCGCAGCCGGCCTACGCCCAGGGGCGGCCTTCTGTCCGGCATCACTGGCATCCTTAGTGCACTGAATGGCGCGACGGCGGCCCTACAAAACTTCATCGACAACGTAATGAGGCCGATTCTTCAAAGCATCAGCGCCGCTTCTTCCGCAGTTCAGAATATTCTAGGCGCCTTGCGGAACTTCTTTGAACAGGTTGTTTGGCCGGTCGCCGAAATCAACCGGATTCGAGGGCTCGTGCAGCAACTGATCGCTCCAGTTCTCGGGCGCGCTCAACACTCTGTACGGCATCAATGTGAGTAGCGCCCAACTTCCCAACCCGCGCCAGCTCGAAACCATCATGCGGAACAGGAGTGCCGGAGACCTGGCCGGGCTCAGGACCGCTTTCGTCCAGACCTATGGAGCCGTTCCCGCTGCCGCAGACGCGCATCCTCAGGAGCGGGACCTGATGGATGTCGATGACGCGATGACCATCGACCACCTGATGATGCTCAAACTGGCCGACGCGGGCGCCGATCAGACAGTCGCGGCGGCGGGAGCCATTCAAAGCCACGGACTCGTGGTCGCGCCGGGCACCGCTGCCTACAGTACAGCGGCGGCACGCATTGCCACGCTTGAAAGCAACGCCGCATATCCAGAAGATGATCGCGAGTGCGCTTCGGCTGGAGGCAGCGCGCCTCGGGCACGACACCATGACGGTCAAGCGAAGCGCCACCTTCACGCGCGAAGTCGCGCTCGAAGACAACAGAGCTGAATCGGTAGGAGGCCAGGAGATATGCCAGCAAGTCTAGCCTTATTCTTCGGTCTGTTCGGGCGAGAGTTGGAAGTTGGTGGCCAGCCGCCGAATGCAGATCATTGCGCTGCTCGTGATTCTGGCTCTGTTGGTTCCGCAGCCGGCGAATGCGCAACTCGGCTTCCTAACGGGCTTGATCAGCATCATTTCCAGCGGACTGAGCGCCGTCAGCGGGATTCTTTACGACCGTGAATAGCACGCTGCAGAACGTGATCGGTCCTTTGTTGCGCGGTATCAGCGGAGCCATGGCCGCCATTCAGAGCATCACGCAAGGGATTCTGGACTTCCAGCAGAATATCCGTCTACCCGCTGGCCGCGATCAACTCCGCCCGCGCCTGGTCGGTCGGGTCCAGGGCATCTACAATGCGATCCGCGGCATTTGGAGCACGGTAGTCCGCAGCGCGACGCTCGTGAATCCACAGGGTCTGGAGAACGTGATTCTGTCCAAGGATGCAGGCCAGATCGGTACGGTCGCCGCCCGCTTTTCGGCTGTCTATACTCCGTTGCCGGCGCGCGACCGAGGTACATCCGTCGACCCGGGACGTGATCGATAGCTCTGACGCCGCTTCCCAGGCGGCGATGAAGCGATCCATGGCGATCGACGACATCGCGGACCGCGAGCTGGCCGCCGCCGATCAGATGATGACGGCGCTCGCGAGCACTGCGCCCGGGTACGGCGGAAATGATCGGAGCGCAGGCTGGCGCTTGGGTCGTTCGCTCCCAGGCATACACCCAACAAGCGCTGGCGGAAATGATGCGGCTCCGCGCCATCGAGTTGGCGGGTCAGGGCGCGCAACTGAAAGAGTCGCACGCAGGTTCGCACGCGAGACCAGAGACAAACTGACGCAGATGAACCGTTAGGAAGGATCTCGCGATGTTCTATTACGAAGCAGATGTTCAATACGGCCGCTCAACGGCATCATGTCGGCGGGGCTAATGAGCACGGTCTTGACGGTGGCGTACGGCATCCTGTTGGCATCGCTCTTGTTTAGCGCGTATGAGGCATGGACCAAAGGCGGCGACGTTCGGGCGCTGGGCGTCGCCGGTGTCAAGTATCTGGCCCTGGGCGCTCTCTTCATGAACGACGGCGCCGTGTACGAGCGCGTATTCCGGGACGTCCTCGGGCGTTCAATCAGATCTCTCACACCATGGCGGGCGCCGGACCGACCGACGTATTCAATGCATGGAGGAACGACCTGTTCGCCTACGGCGCAACGATCAGGCACCTTCCTGAATCTTGTGACCGCCGGGATGCCTGCGCTGCTCGAGCGCCCTCCTTCTGTTGATCGCCATGATTGTCTATCCGGTGGCGTACGCGTTGTTCGCGGTTTTCTATTCACTCTACGGGACGATCCTGTTCGTCACCGGTCCGCTTGGTGCTTGCGTCTGATGCCGAGCTTTGGATTGGGTTCGTTGGCGCGACGTTACGCGGTCAACGTCATGATCTTTGGGCCTCGTGGGGTTTGATCTTACGGCATCTTCTGCCGCCTGGCGATCGCGATCAATGTTAACAGCATGGCGGCGCTCACATCCGCCAACAGCTTTGCGGGCGTACTCGCCGGGGCGTCTCAAGAAGATCCTACTGGCTGTCGCGAGCGTCCTGTTCTCGGTTTGCATTTTGCTCATTCCAGTTCTGGCGAAGCGGATCGTCGAAGGAGATCTTGGCGGCTCCATGCTGACCGTTCTGGGAGCGGCCACGACGATGGCTCAATCCTTGATGTCGATCGCGGCGGGGGCTAGTGGTGGCATGGCAGGGTGCAGCAGCCGGAGGTGGCGGTGGTGCCGCTGCAGAGCTCCGGGGGCGGAGTTGCCGCCGCCTCTTCAAACACTGCTCCGGCCGGTCCGTCTGCGGCTGGCGGTGGAGCAGGAAGCAGCGCCACATCTGGCGGTTCTCGTTCGCCGCGCGGCCCGTCCGGCAGCGGGCGCGGACCGGGAGACTTCCGGCCTCCCAATATTCCGCACGCCGCGGGTTGGCTTGGCGGCGCTGTGGCTGCCGTGGCAATGCGAGGTGGACAAAGCGCGGTAGCTGCTGGCCGGAAGATGCTCGGGGCCGGCGAGCAGACGGCGGCTGCTCCAACGGTATCCACGGGATCGCCGGGTCCTGAGTCTGTGGACGAGTGGGTCTGAAGAATAGGCAAAGGAGCGTGGACATGTTCGGTACTAAGAAGAAGCAACGAAGCGCGTTGCCCGAAAAGCAACAGCTCACCAAGTACTACGAAATGGATGGCGCTCTGCGCGCGTACGCCAATCGCATGGCCCTGCTCGGCATGACGTGCGGAGTGTTCGCCCTGGGCACGCTGGCCCTCTTTGCCTATGTCCGGTTGCAGCCGCCGGTCGTGATCCGCGTCGACAATTCCGGCGAAGCAACCGTGGTTGGTGGCGACACGGTGAAGGTTGGCACGAATGGGTTGATGGGCCTGCTGAAGGTCTCGGCGAACGGGCCGGAGAATTCTCCCGGCGAGGTTGAAGGCCGTGCCGTTGTTCGCAAGTTCCTCACGAGCTACCTCACGTACACGCCGGCGAACGTGGAGCGCCAATACGCTGACGCGCTCAACATGATGACACTCAACTTCCGGCAACTGACCATGAACAAATTCCGGGAGGACGACATCCTCGGCAAAGTCAAGGCGGATGCCATCACATCGAGCATCAAGATCCGGTCGATCGAACCCCAGCAGGGGATGCCATGGACCTTTCAAGTGTTTGCCGCGAAGGAAGTCCACCGTCTCAACGCACAGCGCATCGAGTACACGGAAAAGATGGTGTGCCGTTACCAGATGCGATTGATCTACGTGGGCCGGTCGGCGCTCAACCCCACGGGCCTCTATCTGGGCGAATTCTGGGAACAACAGATGGTCGGAGAAAAAGACATCGATCTGGACCAAAAGAGCGGACTGCTGGACCGTGGCGACGAGGTACCGAAATGACGGCCGCAACGGACGCGAACTGGGCGCCACTGGAAGCAAGGCTGAATGGCGACGTCGAAGTCATCCGCGAGTTTATGTGGATGTACGGAGATAAGGACACCGGCGTTGAGTACTACAAGCATTCAATTACGCGCCGTTATCTTCTGCTTCATCGCGATGGCCGTTGTTTCCAGCAATCCCTAAATGGCCTGGTCGAAGTGGACTTCGGCACGGACCTGCGCAGGGTTCGCGAACACCTGGAGGAGGGGCGTTAGAAATGGCGACAACACTAGAAGCGTCCTGTCGGACCGAAGAAGGAGAAAGCCAAACGCAGGAGCCGGCGGGGCAACCCCAGACACGGCGGAGAATATCCGCTTCTTCGTCGGCAAGCCATGCCGCAATAAGGAGGCACCACAACTCGAACGGGAGGTAGCAAGCGAAGCGGAAGGATTGGTCGCGGCGTTCAAGACCGATGGCAGTCTGTTTCTGCTCAGCGAATACACGGTAATGCAGAGGATCGAAAGCGGTCGCGTGACGCTTGGAAAGGAACCAACCGCGGCCGCGAGTCAACGGGTTTCTACCGTCAACGCAAGTTGATGTAGAAGGCACCCACGCCTTACGTGGGACTTCGCTTTCGGGCCTTCAACAAGCACGACGAGCAAACCCGGTTCAGGTAACACTCGACCGGGCAACACAACGGAATAGGGCGGTCTCTCAAAGGAGGCCTGACCCGAAACAGCAGTGTTTCGGCAACAGGCCAACTTGGGAAACCAAGCTCGTGGGGATTTCCTCACGAACGGTCTGTTGCTTCCACAACCAACCGTTCGAACAAGGAGAAACCCATGACAACCTCTACAACCGTTACGAAGACTTCCGGCCTGACGGTCATCAACCTGAAGGTCACGAAGGAAGGAAACATTGAACGCAAAATGACCGACGTCAGCCCACAAGCGCAGTTGAACAACACGCTTCTCGAAGCCTTGTGCCCAGGGATTCGTGTCGCATCTGTGACTGTGACGCCGGAGCCTCTCGATCAAGTGGAACGCGCCAGAGTGGAAAGCGCTCTTTCGCGGTTCAACGTCGACGGCATCGACTACCGGCTGATTGGTGCTTCTGGATCGGCCAAAAGCGGAAAGTACTACGCGGTGGATGCTCGTTTTGAACGTCCTCTCGCCGCTCGCTTCTCCGATTGGCCGCAAGCTGCTGTGACGTACTTCGAATTCTGGTCTCTCCTTGCCAGGTGAGAATGCAGATTCCACAAGGCCGCGTTACCGTGGTGCCGGATCACGAATTGGGAACGAATGACTGTCGTGGCTGGATCCGCAAGTCGCTGTTTGACAAGCTGGTCTCTACCCGATGGCCGTTTCTACCAGTTCCGTCTCGCGTTCGCACAAACACAGGCGAAAGGCAGCTTCAAGGTTATGCGCGACGATGTCGCCGATGCCTTGGATACCGACATTGTCCTGCCTGTCTCGTCCGTCAAACCTGAATACAAGGGTCCCAGCAAACTCGTTGCCTGGCTCACTGGCGAAGCACGTACGTTCGCCGGCGAGATGATTCTTGGCATTCGTGAATGTTCGCGGCTCCTGAACTTCGAGTCGAGCTACACGGTCATCCAGCACGCTCCGGAAGACTCCTTCGCTCACGAAATCAAGCCGCACGCCCTCGCCCAATCCTCCAAGCTCAAGGAACTCCTCGAAAGCCGCGACTTCACGGAGTTGTTTCGACTTCTCGGAATCTCAGAAACTCAGCGCCCGCTGATGGACGAGACTCCGGCCGAAGGCGACGACACTACTTCCGTGGAACGCTCCGTTCTCGAAGGAATTCTGAAAGCCGATCCGACTGGGTTTCTGATTCAGCATCCCTGGGTCAACAACCAGTTGCAACGGGTTCTGGCACGATGGGCGTTCAAAGTCTGCACGGCGGGTGGTTTCGAAATGCCGGCGTTCGCGTTGGCGAGACGATGGCTACCTGTTTCTGCACGGCGGAAAAGTGTACTCCGGGTCCGACTGGATGCCGCAGGATCGCTCGATCAATTCCCTGGCCACAAATCCGCGGGTTGGTCGTTCGCTATCCGGTGCGCATGAAGGAAGACTTGCTCCCGTACACCAAGATTCCCACTTCAGAACTGCGGCAACTGCTTGCGCGAGAACTCGATCGTCAGGGATGTTTCGAAAGAGACGCCCTGGCCGAAGTGATTGCGACGACGCAGTTGGAACTCGAGGGCACGTTCACTTGCACTCGAAGACCGCAGCCAAGAATGGGGAGACTACGACTTCGACTTTGTCTGCGTAGTGGAAGGCGACCGCTTCCCGAGGTTTGTGGAGCATCGCTTCAACTACAAAGGCAACGGCGCGGTCGAGAAAACCAAGGCAAAGAAGGCTCGCTCACCGTGGTGGAACCTTCCGCAGGTGGCCGTTGGCGCTATGGGAAATCAGATCGGCTCAATCACCGACCTGATGACTCAATGCACAGCGGCTGGCCGGGAAGATCTTCAGCGCGAGCTGGTCGAGCAACTGCAAAACGCCCTGGATCAACTGAAACACGGCGTAACACCCGACCAGGAAAAGATCCGCTCCATCCGGGATGCGATCAAGCAGACTCCGGCGGCGCAGTGGCTTCGAGCGAAGAAGGTTCGATCCGTCAAGGATCTGCCGGAACACTTCGAATGTCCGCCCAGCGACCGCATTGGAGCCATGTACAACCTGGTCCGCAAGGAACTCACCGACTTCTTCACGAACCGGATGCCAGTAGGACAGTTCCGCGGTCTTGTCCAAGGGTATGAGTTCACCCAGGGCATGGTCGATGACTGCCGAAAGCTGAACAAAGCTTGGGCCATCACGATCCAGGCTGGTATCGCGCGGAAGCAGGTGCTGTTAGGGACAGTTCAGCAAGCTGAAGCTGCGTTCGAGTCGGGTAAGGACGACAAAGCGCAGAAGTCGAAGCTGCTGCATACCCTCTGTCAGGCTCGGGCGGTTTTGGGGGCGTACGACCAACAGTGGCAAGAAGAGATTCGCTCACTGATCTGGCTCGTCCGCACTTGGGCCGGGCACAACGCAAGAGAATCGCATGGGATGGCTGCAGGCGCTCCACACGGTGGTCTGCGGCACGAAGAGCGACCAGGCATCTGGATCTCTTCCGTTCTACGCGTTTCCCAACGAGATGTTGAAAGCGATTGTCGAGCGAACCGGCGGCCGTCCAGTGCAACTGGCGGTACCGAAGGTGAGCGAAGGCATGGTCGAAATCGACGATGAGGGACGTTGTTTCCTTGTCGAGCAGGTCGAAGGTGGAGACGGTCAGATGTATACCAAGGCAACCTTCCTGATGGCGGTGACGCGGGACGGTCAGGTTGTTTTTGACGGTGGTCGCGTTCAGTGGGTTCATCCGTTCCCTTACAGTGCGGGCGCGGGTGAGATTCGCAACGGGAAGCTCGAAGTTCCCGGATCGCGGCAAATACCGTGGGTAGCGTCGCCGGCGAAGCCCGTTCGATAACCAACCCCGGCTGGTGTCACGGGAAACGCGTGACACCTGTCGGGCAGAGCGTGTCAGAAGTGGATTGGCCCGGGATCACTACTCTTCGCGAGTTGTGGTTCCTGGCCATAGCCAAACCAACGAGGAGGTACCAACCATATGAAATCGTTCCTGACGATCTCAGTCGCCGCGGCGACAATGACGCTGGGCTTGATGGCACAAAAGCTGGAGACCCAGAAACCGGATCCAACAAAAGTCCTTCGCGTCGAAACCGCGAAAGACCATCTGACGGTCATCGAACTATCCGACGCGGTAACGATGGTGGCGGTCGGGAATCGCAGCGCCTTCACCGTCGAGCGCCGCGAGAACAAGGTATTTGTCACGCCCACCGACGAAGGCGCGAGGACCAATCTCTTCATTTGGACCAGCGGCGGCCGCTACGCCTACGAACTGGTTCCCGCCGCGGACATCGATCAAATGCACTTCGCCATCGATCAACGTCGCCACGGCTAGTGACTTCTTCGATCCCCGCGCCGCCCACGGCCGAGGTCGCCCCGCGATTGCCAGTTGAGATGTTGACGGAAGCGATGCCGGTTTCCGTGACAGGCGAGCGGGAAACGAGCGGACGCGTGGAGGTGACGCTGCGCGACCTCTATCGCAAGAATCACCGGCTCTATCTGCGGTACGCGGTGGTCAACCACACGGCGCCGGGTACCTACCCATTCGCCCGGCTGCCTGGTTTCTGGAAGGCATCCGCGCTCAGCAGTCCCTCATTCCGGCTGGAGAACGCCAGCTCGGTGAAAAGCTCGCGCGAAGCGTTAGAGCCGATGCCGCAACCGTGGTGGAGTTGTGGACGCCGACCAAACTGCGATGGTCCTTGCGGGTGGTCAGGGCTGGGGCTGGCTTGTGCTGGAAGAAACCAGACCCAGCTTCGCCGGACACCGTAGCCGTGCTGCGATTGCAGTTTGCGGCTGACGCGAAAGGTGAGGTGGACGCGCTCCTGGTTCTCCAGCCCACAGCCGCACCGGAGGTGGCCCGTGCCCGGCCCGCCGTTGAATGAGCCGGGAGTGTTCACGGTAAAGGAAGTCCACGCGGAATTCGAGAAGCTGCTCCGGGACCGTCGCCACATGGGACTAGCGGAATCTCATCGGGAGACATCATTCCTCGAACCGCGAAATCCGTTCCAAAAGAAGCGACGCGAAGCCGAAGCGGTGGGTGGTTGCAGCGTGTGGCATCAGCGTTGCTCGGACTTCTGATCTTCAGCTACTTCCATCTGAGATAGAGAGTCCCTCCATGCAAGAGCAACCCGAACATCAAGTACCGCCCGTCTCTGCATCGAAGAAAACCCAGCGCTTCTGATCTGGCTCCTGTTGCTGGTGGCGTACCTGCTCGTTGCCGCAATCGCCGAAGTACGCCTGGTTCATCCGTGACGAGCAGATTGCCGAAGCGACTCTTTGGCTCTTGCTGATTGTTGACGGCGGCGTTCATCGCCGTTCAGCAGTTCCTTCGAGCGGGCCGAATCAGAGAACAAGCCTGGCCGAAGCAACTACCGACCGTCCCGCCACGCGGGAGCGGGAACTGGTGGAGAAGGCGTGGAACGAAGAGAACGCGGTCGTTCTCGGATACGACGTTCATGGTCAACCCTGGAAGTGGAATGACGAAACCCGGGTCATGCAGGCGTTGGTGTTGGGACAGACCGGCAGCGGCAAAACCACGCTTCTTCGGAACATCATCACCCAGGACTTGATGCGCCGTGTCGGACCTCCCGGCGAACGGAAGAAGATCCCGATGGTGATCTTCGATGGGAAGGGAGACCTTGAGTTCTTCCACTCGCTCCTACCTTACATACACCGCGCCGGCCGCATGGCCGACCTGCGGCTCCTGAATCCTCCCGGCCTGACACTGTCGGTCCAGTACAACCCGTTTGCCTCCGAAGACGACAACTACATGGCGCAGGTGTCGCATGGTATTTGGATCGTTCAATCTGCACAAACGAGTTCTTCGCGAAGCATCAACTGAACTACCTTGCAGACATCGTGCGCATTCTTCACTACACCGGCAAACGGTTCAACTTCTACGACGTGATGGTCATGGCGTCTCGATCAGGCAGTGATTGAGGACCAGGTGGCCATCGCGCGATTGTGCATGGCGCGGGATCCGGAGATCTCCACGCAGCGCCGGTTGAACTTCGAAATGTCGGCCCAGTAGCCTGTTCCAGTCCTTCGGCGACCGCGAGCGCCTACCAAAGATCCAGGGCTTGCTCGAACGAGTGCATGACGTTCCTCGACGACGAGCTGAGCGTGATCACCGGTCCTTACGACAACCTGCTGTCCATCAACGACGTCATCGACAACGAACTGATCCTGTTTGTGAGCCTCAACATCAACAAGAACGCGGCCCCTGTGAAAGCCCTTGGAAAGATGATGCTTCAGAATCTGCAGCTGGTCGTCGGCAAGCGATACGAGACGGAGACCGAACGGAAGCGGCGGAACAAGCCGCTCTTCTCCGTCGTGATGGATGAATTCGCTCCTTTCGGCTACAGCAACTTCTGCGCAGATCCTGAACACGGCGCGCGGCACGAACACGGCGTTCCTGTTCTCCCTGCAATCCCTTCCGCAATTGCTTGAGGTCGGGAAGGGGTTCCAACAGGACGTATCGTCGGCGCCGGGTACAACGATGCTGATGCAAACCCGCGACGAGGAGACCGCCAAGTACTTCAAGCAGGCGTCTTCCCAGGTCCCGGTTCAGAAGCGGACGCAGCAGTTGTGGCGCAACGATTTCCTGGGATTCGAGCGATACGACAAGGCGTTGGGCGCGTCCGAGCGCGAGCAACTCGAATTCCGGGCCCTCGATCATCACATCAAGAACCTCGGCAAAGGCAAGATGGAGATCCTCGATGACGGACCCAATCCAGGGAACATTGCACGGCCGTCTGCATGTTCGGCCGCCCAGCGATGTCCGCGTACCGCTGTTTGAGCCGACGGTATTGCCGAAGCTGGAGTCGTCGCGCGAGGACTCGGAAGGCGCCAACCTGCGATTCAAGGATCAGAAGCTGGCGGCGATGGTGGCGTTTCCACGGCGCCGGTAGGAGGCAGACGATGTCACTGAGAGCGACTCTAATGTTCCTGGTTGCGATTGACGCATACGGCCAGGCACCGCAGGCAGCGCCGCCAGCGCTCACGAAGAGCGCAGCCGGCGCAAACTCCAAAGGCAAGGAACCGGCGATTCGGTATGTTGAAAGCGGCTCTGGCGTGGTTGCCGTCAATCCCGCGCAGCCCTACCGGCCCATTCCGTCAGGCGCGGTGGCGCCGCGTGATTCCATCTTCGGATTCTATTTGCGCGTTCTCAATCCCCAGCAGATCAATTGGGGAACGGAGATCGACCGGAGACTGGCGAACCTCCGCGAGCAGTCGGTCGGCAATCCCTACTTCCGGCTGGCGTCATTTCAGTTGGGACTGATCGTCATTCTGCTCATGCTGTGTTGGGTCTGGTGGGACAAGATGCGCCAGATCAAGTGGGTTGCCGCGGAGTGTTTGACCGACGCGCTGAACGCGAGAACACATCGCCGAGAGCCGGGCTTGGAGGCAATCGACCGCCACAACCGGCACATTGAGTTGTGCAATCGCGTGATCGAAGGGCAGAGTTCCGGGATTGGTGGAACGACTCGACGCTGGAAATTCGGCGCTGACTGTGCGTGAACTGCAAACGGAACTTGCGGCATCGCGCGCGAATTGCGCGCGGCTGCAGCACGAGTTGGACCAAAGCAAGGTCGAACATGCGCAGGTGGACGGGCGGCTGGCTGCACTCGAAGCCGAGCTGAGGCGGAAGGCGGCGCATCCAGACCCCGACTTGGTGGCGCGTCTGGAGCGCGCCGAGTCTGAACTGGCAGGCCGAAAAGATCGGAAGGCCAAGCCATGATCGTCTGCGTTCTGTCGTTGGGAAGTTACTGGCGTGAGCCGAATGACGGACGGCCGGTCGTCTGGAATAGTTCGGGCGTGCTCGATCAGCGCGGATTGCGGCCCCGGGCCAAGGTATTCGGCCACGTCCGACTCAACAGCAGACTGTATCAAGAGGCGCTGGGAACGTCAGGTTTGAGTGGATCGTGTTGGCAGGCATCGCCACTCTGGGGAGCACTTGGGGATCCGAAAGCTGGCGCTTCAACGACGGGTCCGGCGCAATTCGACTGCCAGATTGGTACCTCGTTTCGGTAACGGAGCAACTCCGTCGGGACCCTCGATGATGGAAGCTGGGATCCCAAGAGACAGCCTCCTGGTTTCCTTTTCGGAATGGAAGGCGAGGCAGGAAGCGCTCCTCCTGGTCGGTCGCCATGGCTGGTTGCGCGGCAGACTCGGGCTCGGCCGTGCTCACGCCGGGCGGGCCGGATGGCGACTGGCACGTCAAAGGGTGGTGACATGCGATACCCGAAGGGATCCATCGTGCTGTCCGATGCGCTGGATGTTCCGGCACTTCGGAAGGTCTACCAGGCCGGGCACGCCACCGCGTGGCAGCTCTACCGGCACTCAATCCCGTCTACGACGAGAGCAAGTGGAAGAGCTTTGTCCGCAGACTTGGCATCCTGAGTGAGCGGCATTTCCTCATTCGCCTCGTTGTTGACGGGATGGCCGCCCCGGTATTTGCGCTGGGAGACGAAGGCGCCCGGTCGCTGCAGGGCCGCTTCGCCCACGGTGATCGAGCCGGACCGCGAGATTCCGACCGAGGAGACCGCGACCATGTCTGGCAACGATGTCGAGTTATTTGAACTGCAACTGAAGCTGCGCCAGGCGGGTGTCGTGTCGTCCTGGTTGTACTGAACCCGAGATTCGCGCCGACAACGAGCTAATGAACTTCGGCTACGCCAAGGACTACGACGCGATCGTGACGTTCCGATGCGGGCAGAAATCTGGAAAGGTCGCGCTCGAATACGAGCGCAGCCCGAAATCGACCAAGCAGTACAAGCGCATTGCCGGGATACTTGAATCGCGAAACGAAGATCACTTCCGTCCTCTACCTGGTGTGCAACGTGCAGATGGAATCGCTTCCTGCTGAACGGTCTGTGCGCGGCACTCGCCGCCAAGTGTACGTCTGGTCAGGCTCACCAATTCGCGGAACATCCCCACCGGAGGCAGTGCTCGTCGACGTCGCCCAGCAAGGTGACAACATCGGCTCGCGTGACTGCCTCTCCTAAACAAATTCAAGAAAGAAGCCCTTTGATGCGCCGCCATTGGTGTGTCTTTGCTGTACCTTTGCTGCACCGCCGTTGCCTGGAAGTATCTCGGACTCAGCATGTTGCGATCCGACTACCGGTAGTTTGAGGCTGTATTCGGGTCTGGAGGGCTGAATCGGCCTGTCCGGACGGGCTTGAGTGGGGTTGTAGGGTTGGCCGGTTGGGTGTTGGTGTGTGGGGTGTGTGCGCCGTGCTGGTGGGGGAGTGATTGGTGGTTGTGAAGTGTGGGTTGTGGTGTGTGGTGTGGTGTGGTGCCAGTGGATGAGGAATTGATTAGCCGTGAGGCGACGGGTGGCGGGTGAGTGGGTGAGTTGGCAGCCCGGGAAGTGTGTGGTGGTGCGAGTGGGATGCTAATTGGGCAGGTGGTGCAGGCGGTGGCACGGTTGTGGCGTGTGCGGACTTGAAGTGAGCGTGTCGAGTAGCGTGTCGCCGTCCTGGTGAATCGGTTCAGGTCGATGGGCGGTGCGTCCGTGAGTGGCGTGATTGCGGCTAGCGCAATCTGTGGCCGCAGATCGGCGCATCCTGGTACGCCGGTGGCCGAGCGGAATCGAAAGCGAGAGATGCATGGCTTACGGTGCGCTTGCGAATACGAAATCACGGTACAGGGATCTCGAAGCATTGGTGGACCACATGTGAATATGACGGCGAGTGGACTGCGTGGTTCGAGGAGAACTGGTTAAAGCCGCAGGCTCAAAGCGCTGATACACCGCACGTCCGGTTCTTCGGTGGAAAGACGTCGAGTACGACGGAGCTTTCGGAGAGCGTTTGGCGAATTGGGAAAGCCCGGCGGCGCCCGCGCGGAGTTCTCTGCTGTACGGGTGACGGATCCCTCGCAGAGCGATGCCGTGAGGGGAGCAGCGAGTGTGGAGCACAATTCCAGCAAATCAAGTGAAGGAGAGCAGCAGATGTACGTGAATGGAACAGCAGGTACGCAGGACAATTCGGCGCCGCCTATCGCGACGGCGCTCCTGGCATGAATGGCATGGTCGCGCATCTAGCGGCTTCACGCCGGCGCGCATCGAGGAGATCAGAATTCAGTTGCTCGATCCGTTCGATCCGGCGGAAATCAAGTGGCGCGTGACGGGCGACGTCGAGCCAGCAAGGCAGAAATGGCCCGGTGAAACGGGGCCAGTTGGTGGCGTACGCACGACCAGCGTGCCTACACGGACCGGCTGAATGAGATTTTCGGCGAGTGAGGTTGGACGCGCACCTACAACGTCCAGGTGGCGCAGAACCTCGAGCTGGACGCCTCAACAAGGGCGCTAACGGACAGAAGCAGAGCGTCATTTGCGCCAAGGTCGTGGTCGTTTCGACGGTATCGGTGAGCGGCCTTGGGTCGCACACCGGCGTCGGAGAGGAATGGGCGGACGGACGAGAATTCGGCGACGCGGGCGGAAGCCCAGGCATTCAAGCGCGCCTGCGCTCTGCTTCGGACTGGGCCGGTACCTGTACTGACCTCGACAAAGTCTGGGAGGATTTGGATCAATACAACCGTCCGGTGCGCAGTCCCAACTCTGCCGGATTGGGCGCTTCCTGCCCACGCGAGGCGGCCGGCAGCAGCCGCAATCCCGTCCCGCATTCGCCGGGTCCAGCGCAGCCGCGTCAGGACTTGTTCAGCAGGAGATGTTGGCTAGAGTAACAGCAGTTGTGCGAAACCGTTGGGTTCGGTCTCTCACAGTTCACGCTCAGAAATACGGCGGCGTGACAGATGCGTCCAAGATCGGATTCGCGAAGCTTACGACGGTGTTCGAAAAGCTGACTGATCTGGCAAACGGAATCGAACGGCTTCGAGCTGCATCGGCGAAATTGCCCGACGGGCGGTACGCAGCGATTTGCCGGTGAGCTGAACTTCGCCAGTGACTCATTGGACGATATCCCCGACCGCGACGGACTGTGCGCGCTACTGCAACGCGTCGAGGCGGAGGCCGGCGCAGCGGCGACCGGTGCCGCCCAGCAGCAGCAGGCAAACGGCTCAATCGAGGAACTGCGCGGCGAAGCTGCTCAAGCGGCCGGGAAGGTTGCCGACGGTGGACGCGCCGGCTGGCCCGCAAAGTTCGGCGACGTGATCGCACAGGCCACCGGACGGTAGGGTGACGCTAGAACGCCTAAAGAGCCTGACTGGATGCAGACGCTCCTGTCCTCGAAGCGGCGCTCACGAAACTGGCTGCGTAGGCGAACGCACGCACGATGCCTGGCCGGACTCACTTGTAAAGAGCGCCTCGTCACGCATTCCGAGGCGACGGCGCTCCCTTAATCTTGATCTTCGGTACACCGGGACACGCTCAGGGAGTTGTATTAAGAACTGCGCGGCGGGTGCCGGCAGAAATCAATAAGGCACGGGACACGTGCAAGACAATCAGGTAGTGCGGTGCCGGCGCAGCTGGTTCCACGCAGATGGCGATCCACCTCTGTCGACTTTCAGAACATGGACTCCCTAAGGACCGACTGTCTGAGTCAAACCCTGCCGCTCAAGCGCTCTTAAATATTCGATACCGTCTTGGGAGGTTCCTCAGGCCTGACGATGACTCTCTCCGCCAGGCTGCCACCACAGCCCCGGAGCCAAGTCGAGGAGGTGAAGGATGAATTCGTCGGGGTGCTGCGCCCAATACCGAAGGGAGCGAGGACATCAGACGGAAAGTCGCGCAGGTTCATCGTGACGGATCACATTCGCTTGGCCGCAACGCAGCCGCCAGTACATGTCTGTCATCATCGGGATCGGGAAGTTGTAAACCTGAATCAGATCCTCGTAACCGATTAAGAGCGCGTCGATAGCGTGCTTGTCCATCAGCATACGGGTGCGTTCCAGTTTGTCACGTGTGAGGTCATACTGATTTTTGAGCAGGTTGGAAATCCACTCCTCGTGAACGCCGGCCGACCACTTCGCACGAAACAGTCCCAGGACTGCCAAGTGCATGAGCAGGTTTCGAAGCTCCGCGGATAGAGCAATGTTTGCGTCGTAAAAGGCGCTGAAGCCGGCCACGAGACTCAGAGTCCGATTTCCTGTCGTACGCTGCCAGTTCCGCCAGTGCAGCCCGCCGGTCCGCATCGGCGTGGCGTTTGTACGCCATCAATCCCTGGAATCGTACGCGGCGGTGCGTCCCGTGACGCGGCGGAATTCAATCTCTTCTCGTCGAGAAGCTGGATCAAAGAGGGCCGCGAGATGTTCAACACGTCCGCCGCTTCTTGCGTGGTGAGTTCCGGCATGTACCGGGATCAGAGTGACGGCATTCCCCGCGCCATCTCCTCAAGAATATGAATCAACAGCATCCGGACAACCGAGGCGGGAATCTTGACCGTCTCTTTCGCCGGATCGTCGATCATGCGAAGTCGAAGTGGCTCCTGGCAGTCTGCACATGTGAGGCGAGGACACGGCTCGATTTCGGCAATGATATTTCCGCCTGAGGGAAGAGTTGGTGCCAGTGTCTCTTGTGCCATTTTTGCGCTCTGTCCTGAACCAACACTATCAGCGACAAACGAAGCATTTCGCAACCAAGCGAAGCAGTCGAATTACCGTCCCCAGCTTTCATCCTCTTTATATAGGCATGGCGCATCCAGCACATGCCCGACCCACAACCTCGACGATGTCCAGGGACGGTCGCCACCAACCAACCCAATACAAAAGGAGAACTCAGATGTTTGCAAATCAGAACGTAAGCGCGAGCGAGGTGCTCAACACGAGATATGAATGTACGCCCTGGACGGACGTGACCGAGATCGTCGGCACCTTCCTGATTGGTGGCCGAAGCGGTGGTGGCCCACTGGGTCGAGTATTCGAAAGGGCTGCTGCTGTTCGTGATGGTGCCCGGGCGACGAACGCTCAGGGAGAATTCTATGTGTACGACCGGAAGAAGGGCAGTTTCTGGCTGCTGAGCCTGGCCGACAGCGTGTTCGGCGGGTACTCCAGAGCCGACATGCTGGCAGAAAATCAAGGACTTCCGGCTGTTGGACTTCGCGCGAAGATCCCTCCGGCCTGCCGGGCGGTGAAAGGATAGCGGCAAACTCGTTTTGCGATTCCGAGAAACAGGTGTAAAGAATACCTATGCCGGAAGTCCTGCTGGCAACGCCCGAGATGGCGGCTGAGTACGCGCGGTGGTTCGTGAATCGCCGCGCGTATACGCGGCAGTCGGATCGGCCGCACCCGCGAGTCAGGGCGGCACTACTACTACCGGCCACGCGCCGAGGGCGGCGGCGAGCTGGGCGCTGGAACTGGAAGATGTCCGGCGTCACTTGGCTGGCGAGATCACGCTCGGGATCTACGCGATCAATCCAGAAACACAGCGGGTGAAGTGGATGGGGATCGACGCAGACTACAAGCGGTCGCTCGACGACTTGCTGAAGTTGCAATATGAACTCCAGCAGGACGGCATTCAGGCGGCGTCTGAACAGAGCCGGCGTGGCGGCCATCTTTGGATTCTGTTTGAGACGCCTGTGCTTGCAACGCGCACGCGCGTATACATCCGGCACCTTGGCTGGAAAGCTGTCGGTGCAGGTAGAAGGCGGTCGGGCCCGTCGGACGGGATCGAACTGTTCCCGAAGCAGGATCGCATCGAAGCGAACGCAATTCGGCAACGCGATCCGCGGACCGCTCGGCGTTCACCGGGCAGTCAGCCGGCGCTACTGGTTTTACGGGGCAACAGCACGACCTCGAAGCGCAGATGAAATATCTGCGTGAACTGTGAGCGCGTCACGGAGGACAACTCTCCGAGCTGATCGCCGGCCTTGCGCTGGTCGAAGAAGAGCGTCCCCGGCCTCAACTGGCGACCGGACACGCTCCGACCGTTCATACTTTCAGATTCTCGACCGTTTGAATCGGAAACGGGTTGCGGCGGGTTGGACGCAATTGGTCATGCAATGCAAAAATACGTAACCGAACGGAAGTACAA
>ERZ1370068.691-contig-10632_pt1 | contig 38349 bp, 45 predicted proteins | sample MGYA00561227_ERZ1370068 | MGnify/ENA primary metagenome ERZ1370068 (study PRJEB38410, sample SAMEA6850437) | metagenome | study: Metagenomic assessment of the ecological functions of the soil: analysis of the soil microbiota associated with the...
CGCCAGGCATTGCGCCCCCTGATGCCCGGCAAACAGCGGCGCTGCGCCTTGGCGGCCGCAAAGGCGGCGGCCTGGGAACAGTGCCTCGACTCAACCTCAATGGCGTTGGCTGCCGCGATCGTCGCGACGGCCTTGGCCCGGGCGGCAAGATCACCGACCACGCGGCATCGGCTACCCCGGTGGGGTCCCTCCGACCAGCTGCGCTTCCATTAACAAGACCCCCGGATTAGTTTTCCTCGTGGCCAGACGGCTAATCTGGCTAACTCACGATACCCATCAGTACCTTGGGACGGCCTTCGGGGGACGTCAGCAAAGGAACCCTGAAAATAAGTGAAATATCATGCCCGTAGACATTGAGCCCCGCAGGACGCGGTCAATGCGGCCCCGCACCAGCGTGGGGCAGCGCGGCCTCGGGGCCGCCCTGCGCATCGGCCTCATCAATAACATGCCCGATGCGGCCCTCCAGTCAACCGAAGCACAGTTTTTCGGGCCCTCAGGGCGCCGGCTCGCAGCCCGTCACTGTGCGGCTGTCCTCCTTTCCCGAGCCAAGCCGCAGGCAGTGCCGACGCCCCGGCGCAGATCGGCTCCACTGGCCCCTCGAGGAGCTCCTGGCCGAGCCCCTGGACGCTTTCATCATCACCGGCACCGAGCCGAAGGCGGCGCGCCTTACCGATGAGCCCTACTGGCCGCGCTTCGCGCAGCTTCTGAGTATGCCGAGAGCCACCGAACCGCGAGCATCTGGTCGTGTCTCGCGGCGCACGCGGCGGTGAGACCCTGGATGGCATCCAGCGCCAGCGCCTGCCGCAGAAGCGCTGCGGCGTGTATGCGCACAGCACGCCTGCCGGTCACGCGCCTCTGGCCCGAGGTGCCGACGCCCCTTGAGATGCCGCACTCGCGCTGGAACGGAGGCTGTCCGCCGAAGCGCTGCGCCAGGCCGGCTATACGCTCCTGAGCTGGTCGGACGCCACCGGGGCGGATGCCTTCGTGAAGGAGCGCGCCAGCCTGCTCCTGTTCTTCCAGGGACACCCGGAATACGAAGGCAAAACCACGCCCTCGAGCGAGTACCGCCGTGACGTCGGGCGCTACCTTAACGCCCAGCAGGCGCACCTACCCGACGCTGCCCCTGGGTTACCCTGTCCCCGAGGCGACCCGCCTCCTCGAGGCATTCCAGGCCGAAGCGCTGGCGCAGCGCAGCCTGCGCTGCTCGAGCGTTTCGCTTCGCGGCCGTCGCGGCCGCGCCTCACCAACAGCCGGGGAGCCGCGGCCGTGGCGCTCACCGCAACTGGCTTTCGCACATCAATGCCGCGCGCCGCGCAGCGCGCGCGCCAGAACCGATATCATTGGCCTAAACCCATGAATGACGTTGCCGGGAAATCCTTAGCCGGGCCCGCCGTGCGCGCGGCAGCCTGCTGGCCCTCATCGGCCAGATCTCCGGAGCGGCCCGATGCGGCGGTACCGCTCGAGGGACGCCTGGAGCGGAGCTGGGCAGAGGCTCGCATCAAGATGGCGGTGAATCTGATGCTCGCGGTCGAGGGGCGAATTCGACCTGAACATCCCGCAGCAGGACATCACGCCGGAGTAACTTCCGCTCGGTGAGCTCGATCGAGGCCCTGCTCGAGCGGCTGCTCGCGCTTAAGCCTTAGCCTCGAGCGCGGCGACGAGCTCCTGCGACATCCTCAAGGCTGGTCTCCGCGCGCGTCACGCACACGCGCACCACCTCGCGCCCCTCGGTCTTGGCCACCGCCACCCAGGCGCGCCCTGAGCCCAGCACCCGCTTGACGAGCTCGCGGATCGGCGGGAAGCCGGCCGGTGGCGTCACGCGCAGCACCGCGAGCCGCGAGTCATTCGCCACCTGCCAGCCGCGCGCCACGAGGCGCTCGCGCACCGCCGCGGTGACCGCCGCGGCGCGCTCGATACAAGCCGTAGCCGGCCCAGCCAGCGGCTGCGAGTGACAGGAACAGGCGCAAGCCCAGGAAGCGCCGCGACCACTGCACCGTGTTCAGGTACGGATCCAGCGCCGTGACGCTCGAGGGCATGAACTCGGCGGCGACCTTGAACGCCGCGCTCAAACCTGTGGGTGCCGCGTGATGAACATGCCGCAGCCCATGGTGGTGGCGAACCACAGCAGGGCGTCGATGGTGATCGAGTCGGCGAGCTCGATGCCCGTGAACAGTTTGCGCAGACGTTCGAGGCGAGCGCCGCCCCGCCCCAGGCCGCATCCACGTGGTTCCACAGGCCATAGCGGCGCGCCAGCTGCGCGCACTCGGTAAGCGGGTCGACTCATGCCGGCCGCGGTGGTGCCGGCGGTCGGGGAGATGAGCACCGGCACGACCCCGCGCGCGCGTCCGCGGCGATGGCGCGCTCGAGTGCGCCTGCGTCCATGCGGCCTCCGGCCGTAGGTGCCGATGAGCCGCAGCGCATCGCGTCCGACCCCCGCCTGGTGCACGATCTTGAACCAGGCGGGCTGGCATTCGCGCGAGGTATACATCGCGACCGGACCGCAAACGCGCGCAGCGCCTCGCCTCGAAGCGCGGCCCGCACGCGACAGGCACACCAGCGCGGTGTAGTTCGCCTCGAGCCGCTGGTGGTGAAATGCCCGCCGCTGTCCTGCGGCAGCCCGGCGCGGCGCGCGATGGCGCGGATCATGCGCCTCGATCTCGACCGGCGCCGGCGAGGAACCGGAACTGGCCAGCTGCGATTGAAGCGAGCCGGCGATGCGATCCGCGCACTGCGAGGGGAAGTTGACGCCGGGTTGAAGAGCCCGGAGTAGCGCGGGTGGATTCATGTGCACCACGCCCTCTTCCAGACGCGCGATGGTCCACTAAGAAGTTCATCGAGCGCGCGGGGCGTCGCGAAATCAAACTGCGCCAGCTCCTCACGCAGCGCGGCGCGCGCCAGGGTCGGCACGACCGAGCTCTCGCGCCAGCGCTCCCCGCATCCAGCAGCGCGCGTGAGCATCCTCGACCCGCGTACGCGTGGCGCGGTCCGGGAACAGCGCCGGCGGCGGCGCAGCGCAGCTCTCGCCCGCGCTCATGTGCCGCGCGTGGCGACGTCGATGCGCCTGGTCGAGGTCCGCGATGATGTCGTCGATGTGCTCGATGCCGATGCTCAGGCGGATCGTCTCCGGGCCGACGCCCGCATCGCGCTGCTCCTTCGATCGACATCTGCCGGTGGGTGGTCGAGGCCGGATGGCAGGCGAGCGACTTCGCGTCGCCCAGGTTGACCAGGCGCTTGAACGAGCTTGAGCGCGTCGTAGAAGCGCTTGCCGCCGTCGAAGCCGCCGCGTGATCGCCGAACGTCATGAGCGAGCATGCCGCGGCCGCCGAGATACTTCTGCGCCAGCGCGTGGTAGGGGTTGTCGGGGAAGCCGGCGTAGCTGACCCAGGCCACCCGCGGGTCGCCGCGCAGAAACTCGGCCACGCGCTGGCGTTCTCGACGTGCGCGCTCGACGCGCAGCGCCACGGTCTCGATGCCCTGCAGCAGCAGAAACGCGCTGAACGGCGACGAGCACCGCGCCGGTCGTGCGCTGCGAAGACGCTGCGGCAGCGCGCCGATGGTAGGCCTTGTCGCCGAAGTGCTCGGTGTAGACGAGGCCGTGATACGAGGCGATCCGGCTCGCTGAACATCGGGAAGCGCGGCGCGCTGCTGCCGCCCAGGGAAACCTGCCGCTGTCGACGATGGCGCCGCCGAGCGTGGTGCCGTGGCCGCCCATGAACTTCGTGAGCGAGTGCACGACGATGTCGGCGCCGTAGTCGATCGGGCGCGAGCAGGATCGGCGTCGGCACCGGTGTTGTCGACGATCGAGCGGGATGCCGTGACGCGCGTGACGCGCGCGAGCGCCTCGATGTCGCAGATGTTGCCGGCCGGGTTGCCGACGCTCTCGCAGAAGACGCGCGCGTGTCCGGCGTCGATCAGCTTCTCGATCGCTTCCGGGCGATCGGACTCGGCAAAGCGCACCTGACACGCCCTGAACTTCGGCAGAGAGGTGCGCGAACAGCGTGTGCGTGGTGCCGTAGAGCTGCGGCACCGAGACGATGTTGCTGCCCATCTCGGCGACGTTGAGGACGGCGTAGTACAGCGCGGCCTGGCCGGAGCTCACCGCACAGCGCATCGATGCCGCCCTCGAGCGCCGCGACGCGCCGCTCGAGCACGGTCGGTGGTCGGGTTGCCGATGCGCGTGTAGCGGTAGCCCTCGACTTCGAGATTGAACAGCGCCGCGCCGTGGTCGGCGCTGTCGAAGTCGTAGGCGACGGTCTGGTAGATCGGCACCGCGACCGCCTTGGTGGCCGGGTCGGAGTCGAAGCCGGCGTGCAGAGGCGATGGTTTCGCTTCATCGTCGCGCTCGGGTGCGATAGGCTGGCGCGCGCCGCCGTAAATCAACTATTGTCGATTTGTATCATAGAAGGTAACGGAGCATCTCGACGCACTGACCACTTGGGTTCTGCCAAGTCTCGCACGATGGCAGCGGCAAAGCGACGAAAACAAGCGATCGCCTGTCGAGGCCTGGGTCCGCGCGCTGGAGCGCACGGCCCCGTCGAGCGCCAGCCGCTCGCTGACCCTGCCGCTCTCTGATCGGGCAGCTGGCGGCGCGCTTGAGGACGGCCCGTCGCGCTCCAGCGGCCAGCGCGACGCCACGCTCAGCTACCGCGGCCTGGAAACGCGAGGCGCTCAACCGCTACGCCTCGCTGGGGCTCGCGCGGGGTCTTAAGTCCGGCGATGTCGTGTGCCTCTTCATGGAGAACTGCCCGCACTACCTGGCGATCTGGCTGGGCCTGAGCCAGATCGGCGTCACTGTCGCACCTCAACACCAACCTTCGCCGGGCAGGCGCTCAGCCACTCGATCAACACCGTGAGCCCCCGTCTTCTGATCAGCGGCGCGCGGCTCGCGGCGGCGGTGAGCGCCGTGCGCCGCGAGCCTCGCAGGGCGGCTGGAGTGCTGGGTGAGCGGCGGCGAGGCTGAGGGCCTGGCCGCGGCTCGATACGGGCGATCGCGTCCCTCGTCGGGGAGCCGCCGCCGGCATCGCTGCATCAGGCGCCCACGCTCAGCGAGCGCGCGCTGTGCATCTATACCTCCGGCACCACCGGGACTCCCCAAGGCCGCCAACGTCAGTCACTACCGCCTGATGCAGTGGAGCCACTGGTTCGCCGGCCTCATGGACGCCGGCCCGAGCGACCGCATGTACGACTGCCTGCCGATGTATCACAGCGTCGGCGGCGTGGTGGCGACCGGCGCCACGCTCGTCGGCGGCGGCTCGGTCGTGGTCCGCGAGAACTTCTCGGCGAGCGGCTTCTGGGACGACGTCGCCGCCGAGCGACTGCACGCTCTTCCAGTACATCGGCGAACTCGCGCCGCTACCTGCTGAGCAGCCGCGCCGCAGCCGCACGAGGCACAGCACCGGGCTGCGCCTGGCCTGCGGCAACGGGCTGCGCGCGGACGTCTGGGTCGCCGTTCCAGCAGCCGCTTCCGGATCCCGCAGATCCTCGAGTTCTACGCCGCCACCGAGGGCAACTTCTCGCTCTACAACTGTCGAAGGGCAAGCCCGGCGCGATCGGCCGCATCCCGCCCTTCCTCGCGCACCGCTCTGCCGGTCGCGGTCGTGCGATTCGACGTGCGCGACGGGCCTGCCGGCGCGCGATGCGAACGGCTGCTGCATCCGCTGCGGCGCGGACGAAGCCGGCGAGGCGCTCGGACGGATCCTCGACGGCCGCGGGCGCTCACGGCGCTTCGAGGGCTACACGGACGCCGCGGCCTCGGGCGCAAGGTGCCTGCGCGACGTGTTCACCCGCCGGGCGATGCCTGGTACCGCACCGGCGGATCTGATGCGCCAGGACGCGCAGGGATTCTTCTATTTCGTGGATCGGGTGGGCGAGACCTTCCGCTGGAAGGGCGAGAACGTCGCCACCACCGAGGTGGCCGCGGTGATCGGCGCCTGCCGCGGCGTCACGGACGTGGCGGTCTACGGGGTCGCCGTGCCGCGGGCCGACGGGCGCGCGGGCATGGCGGCGCTGGTGGTCAACGCGGACTTCCAGGCTCGCGAGCAACTGCGCGCAGCCCTCGGCGGCACAGTTACCCGCCTATGCGCGCCCGGTGTTCCTGAGAATTCTCACCGCCCTGGAGCTCACCGGCACCTTCAAGCTGCGCAAGCAGCAGCTCGCCGAGGAGGGCTACGATCCGGCGCAGGTCCGCGATCCGCTCTACCTGGATGATCCGGCGCGCGGGGCCTACGTGCCGCTCGATGCCGCGCTCTACCGCCGCCCTGGGCAGCGGCACGCTGCGCGCTTTAGGCGCCCGGTGCGCAGCGCGGCGAGCTCAGGCGGTGTTGCCGGCATCCACCGTGAGCGTCGTACCGGTGATGTTCTTGGCCTTGTCGCTGAGCAGGAACTCCACCGCCGCGGCCACGTCGTCCACGTCCGCCAGGCGCCGCAGCAGCGCGCTTGCGGCGCAGGATCTGCTCGCGCTGGGCGCCCTCCAGGTCCGTGCGTCATCTCGGTGTCGATGAAGCCGGGCGCCACCGCGTTCACGGTGATGCCAGAGCGGCCCCACCTCGCGCGCCAGCGAACGCGTGAAACCGATGCAGGGAGGCCTTGGTGGCCGAGTAGACCGACAAAGCCGTGATAGCCGGTGGCGGCGACCACGGAGGCCATGCTGATGATGCGGCCACTGTGCTCGCTCATCATCGAGCGCACCACGTACTTGGTCAGCAGCAGCGGGGAGACCGTGTTGAGGCGCACCAGGCCCTGCGATCTGCTCATCGCGCATCATCGCGAGCACCCCGGAGGTACCCAGGCCCGCGTTGTTCACCAGCCCGTACAGCGGCCCGAACTCCCGGCGCAGTCCGCTCACCAGTGCAGCAATGGCGTGCGTCTGCAGCAGGTCGAAGGCGCGAAAGCGGATCGCCCCGCTGCGGACTTCGCCGCATCGATCGCGGCCCCCGAGCGGCGCACTCTGCGAGCGCGCGATCGCGATCACCTGGCAGCCGCTCGCCGCGCGAGCGCGCCGGTGATCGCCAGGCTCGACCCGGCTGGCGCCGGTGACGATGACGTTACGCATTCGGACGCACCAGCTTTCCGGCAGCGGAGATTTCCAGCGCCGGCACGATGCGGATCATCGCCGGGACGCCAGGAGCGGCCAGCACCTGCTTGCAGCTCGCGGTGAGTTCACGCACGAGTTGGGCCGCCGCCGGGCGCGGCCGGCGCGCGAGAGGATTCCTCCGCCAGCACCACGTCCGCGGTCACCACGCGCCCCGGTGATGGGATTGCGGCGCGCCTTGACGCGAGTGACGTGCGCACCCAGGGGTGGGCGTTGATCACCGCCTCGACTTCCTCCGGGTGCACCTTCATGCCGCCGGCGGTGATGACGCCCGCCGCGGCGGCCGCAGCTGAAATGGTAGCGGTCCCGCGCGCGCCTCGACACGATCCCCGGTGTCGACGAACCCGTCAGGGCCCCTGAGCGGCTCAGCAGCCCCAGATAGCGTTCGGCCGTGCCCGCGGAGCGGTCTGCAGGATCTCCTCAGCCACCCGCAGCTCCACGCGCGCACCCGCGGCGCCGACGAGGGACACCGGGAAGCCGGCGCGCCCGTCGCGTACTTCGAGGCGACGCCCGCCTCGGTGGAGGCAAAGCGCGTGCGCCACGATCGCCTGCGGTACGCGGCGCGCAGGCCATCGAGCACGGCCTGGTCGGCGATCTCACCGGAGAGTCGCGCGTAGCGCGGCGCGAGGCTGCCGGCGGCACCGCTCATGAGCGCCTTGCGCCAGTGCGAGGGCGTGCCGGAGATATGCCGTCACGCCCGCCGCGGCCGCGCGCCGGAGGAAGTCCTCCACGGACTCCGCCGGGTCGGAGAGCATCAGCGAGCCGCCGTGCACGCCACGAAAGAAGATCTGCAGGCCGCCGTAGCGACGGATGTCGTAGAAGGTGCTCCAGGTGAGCGAGCTGGCTCCGGCGGCGGCGGCTGGCCGGCGAGCGCGCTCGTGAGGCTGGCACAGGGTGTGCAGCACGAGCTTCGGCGCCCCGGTGGTTCCGGAGGTGAGGAGAATCCACTCGGTGGCGAGCAGGCGGCGCCGCGACGCAGCCCTTCGCGCTCAGCGTCGGCTGCAGCGTGATCGCCGGAAGCCCGATCTCCTCCGCCGCCGCGCTGCCTCGTCGCGCACGCAGCAGTCGGCTTCAGCGCCGGCGATGACCCCGGGCAGATGCTGCGACGGCAGGTCCGGCGTGCACAGCACCGAGCGCCGTGCGACGCCATCGAGTTCGAGCATCGCGAGCGAGGCGCGCGGTCAGCTGGTCCTTCGCGGTGAGCAACACGCTGGCGCCGTGCAGTTCCTCGAGCCGCGCGCCGAAGGCGGGAATGCCGCGCGAGGTCGGCGAGCCTTCAATTACGCCGCGGGTGCCGTGCGGGCGCCCGGACGGGGAGCCCGTGGCGCTGATCGATTCCCACAGCGAGCGCTCTTCGCTTGGCAAAGTTTTCGTACAGCCTGACGAAGTCACCGAAGGTGACGGGAAACTCGATCGCGACGCTGGCGCTGAACGGATCGATGCCCAGCGAGTCCTGGAGCCGCGCCACGATGATCGCGAAACTCAGCGAATCCAGCCCCGACTGGACCCCGGCTTCAGCCCATCCGACAACGGCGAGCGTGCGTTCCTGCTCGATCGCGACCTGTTGGAACTGTGATGTGATCGTGGATCTCACCGACATCTCTTTCGCTCCGGATGAATGGCGCCGCAGTTGTCTATCTTACGCGACTGCCGTTCGCGAGCAGCGGAACTTCAGGCGTGCCGCCGGCACCGGGCATCACATCCTCCGTGAGCCGGCCTCTGCCGAGAGTCAAACCGGAGGTCATGTCTGCTAACATTATGATTGTAAAGGTACATGTGGCCTGAACAAAGGAACGATGCGAGCGCGAGATTGTAAATAAGTTCGCGTCCGATGCGGGTGTCACGCGCGGCCGCCGGCGCTGATCCCGCAGCGCGCAGGGCGCCAAGCGGCGTCCCGCCACGGAACCGTAGCGCGTGCGCCACGTCCGCTACCGTGCCGGTAACGCCTTGTATAATGTCCGGGTTCAACTGCAGGCGTAGCAAGCTCTAATGTCCGACACCAGTCTCCACCCTGAGGCAGCCGTCCCGCGGGCACCGGTGATGCTGCGCTCACTTCCGAAGTGGCGGCCCTGATCGTCGCCGCCCTGCAGATCTCGAGGTCGCCCTGCGGACATCGATCCGCACGCGCCGCTGTACGGCGAGGGCCTCGGCACTGGACTCCATCGACATCCTGGAAATCGCGCTCGTGGTGTCCAAGCAGTACGGCGTACAGCTGCGCGCCGACAGTGACGAGAACGAGCGCATTTTCGGCTACGCTGCGCCAGCTGGTCGACTACATCACCGCGCACAGGACCAAGTAATCACCTGACCACGTTGCCGCTGATCGCGCACTCTTCGGCGGACGCCGTCGTGGCCCTACCGCGCCGGGGCGGCGGCTGTCGGCCCGGCAGTTCCTGGCGGACGTGGCCCTGGTGCGCCAGGCGCTCGGGTGACGGCGCCCACGTGCTCAACGTCTGCACCGATCGTTATCAGCTTCACGGTGGGATTCGCCGCCGGCCTCTTGGCCGGCAAGGTGAGCCTCGCTGCCCTCGACGCACACCCCGGAGGTCATCCGCCAGCTCAAGGCGTTCGCACCCGACGCCGTGTGCCTCACCGACAGCGGCGACTGCGACATCGAGCTGCCCCAGGTGCGCCTACCCCGGCGAGGCGCACGGCAGCCGCGGCGCTTAGTCCCGTTCGCGGTGCCGCAGATCGAGGCACCCGGCTCGTCGCCTACCGTGTTCACCTCCGGCTCCACCGGCACCCTGCTCCCTACCGCAAGACCTGGGGTCCGCTCGTGCGGTGCGTGCGCGAGGAAGCCCGGCGTCTGGATCTTCGGGGACCAGCGCCCTGGTCGATCGTCGCGACCGTGCCGCCCCAGCACCAGTACGGGTTCGAGTCGAGGCGTGCTGGATGGCGCTCGCCGGTGCTCATGCGCTGTGCGCCGAGCGGCCCTTCTTCCCGCGCCGACATCGCCGCGAGCCTGGCCGCGCTGCCGCGCCCGCGGGCGCTCATCTCGACCCCCGTGCACCTGCGCGCCCTCACGACCAGCACCGGCACCGTGCTGCCGGCGATGGACCTCATGGTCTCGGCCGACCGCCCTTAAGCCAGCAGCTCGCCGCGCAGGTCGAGCAGCGCTACGACACGCGCCTGCTGGAGATCTATGGCTCGACCGAGACGGGCCAGATCGCGGTGCGCCGCCCGACCCACAGCGCGGAATGGCAGCTGTGGCCGGGGTCGCGCTTCTTCGTACGCGACGGCGACACCTGGGCCGAGGGCGGCCATATCGAGCAGCCGACCTGCGCATGTGCGATGTGCTGGAAAGCGTCGGGGCGCGTCGCTTCCTGATGCATGGGCGGCTGGCGGACCTGGTGAACATCGCCGGCAAGCGCAGCTCCCTGGCCTACCTCAACTACCAGCTGAACTCGATCGCCGGGGTCCTGGATGGCGCCTTCTTCCACTGCGACGAGGCCGCGCGCTGCGCACCGCGACGTCACGCGTGTGGCCGCGTGCGTGGTCGCCCCGACGCTCGAGCCGGCGCACATCATCGAGAGCTGCGCCGGCGGATTGATCCGGTATTCCTGCCGCGACCCCTGCTGCTGGTGCCGCAGCTGCCGCGCAACGCGACGGGCAAGCTGCCCCAGGAGGCGCTGCAGGCGCTCGCCGCCGCGCACCTGAAGGTGCAGCGCGGCCTGAGAGCCAAGCGCATGCGCGCCACGAGCACCGTCACCATCACGGCCGATCATCCGGCGCTCGCCGGGCCACTTCCCCGGTGTCCTGATCGTTCCGGGGTGCTGCTGCTGGATGAGACCCTGCGGGCACTGGAGCAGGAACACGCGCCCGGCCGGACGCGCTGGCGCATCGGCGCGCGCGAAGTTCCTCAAGCCCGTGCATCCGGGGGAGACACTCCTGGTCGAGCACGAGACGCTCGCCAACGGCTCGGTGCATTTCTACATCTCCAGTGCCGGCGCCGCGGTGGCCGGGGCACCCTGCTCCCGGCATCGGCCGAGGAGGACCCGCGTGGCGAGCAAGCCCGGCGCGGCGCCTTGCCCGAGCGTCCCGCCAGCACGCAGTGGGTCGAGATTCCCGAGCGCGCGGCACCTCCGCGATGATCGCGTTCGGTATCGCGACCGCGCTGCGCATCGGCCGGCCGCTCACGCGGCTGGCCCTGTACATCGTCGCGGCCTACTTCTTCGCGTTCGCGCCCTCCGTGCGCCGCGCCTCCCGTGCCTACCTGCGCCGGGTGCTGGGGCGAGCGCCCACGGCCGCCGATCGCTTCCGGCAGCTCTACGCCTTCTCGATCACGCTGCTCGATCGCCTCTACCTTCTCAAGGAGCGCTTCGACCTGTTCCAGGTTTCGAGCGAGGGCGAGGAGCTGATGCTCGAGACGCTGGCGCGCGGCAACGGCGCCTTCCTCCTCGGCTCCCACCTCGGCAGCTTTGCGCTCGTGAGCTCGGTCGCGCCGGCGCCCCGGCCTCAAAGTGGCGATGGCCATGTACGACCGGCAGGCGGGGCTCCTGGCCTCCTTCTTCAACGCCAGTGGCGCCCCCAACGCCCCGGAAATCATTGCCCTCGGACACCTGGAGGCGATGCTGCGCATCCGCGACTGCCTCGAGGAGGGCAAGTTCGTGGGCATGCTCGCCGATCGCACCTTCGGTGAGGGCCAGGCGCAGATCGTGAACTTCCTCGGCAGTCCGGCCCTGTTCCCTGTAGGTCCGATGCGGGTCGCCGCGAGCCTGCGGCGCCCGGTGATCTTCATGACCGGGCCTGTACCGGGGCGGCAACCGCTATCACGCCGTGTTCCGGCAGATCGCGGACTTCTCCGTGCCCGCACCCGCAGGGCGGGAGGCCGCGGTGCGCGAGGCCATCGACCGCTACGCGCAGCTGCTCGAGCACTACACTCGCTCGGACCCCTACAACTGGTTCAACTTCTATGACTTCTGGCACGAGGGCGGCCTGCCGGATGAGTCCGTGCGCGACCGGCGCGCATGAGCGTGCGCGCTGCGCTGGCAGCGGTGTGCGTGCTGATCGGCAGCGCCGCCGCGGCGGACGCGCCAGCGAACCCCGACCCTGGATGAGCTCCTGAGCCTGCTGGCCGCGCGCCGGCACGGCCACGTCACCTTCACCGAGGTGCACGAGATGGCGATGCTCAAGGAGCCGCTGCACTCCTCAGGCGAGCTCCTCTATGAGGCCCCCGACCGGCTCGAGAAGCGCACGCTCAAGCCCAGGCCCGAAGTGCTCTTGCTCTGAACACGGGGTGCTCACGATGCAGCGCGGCCACCGCCAGCACGTGGTGACCTCGCCGACACCCCGCAGCTGGTGCCGTTCGTGGAGAGCATCCGCGCCACGCTCGCCGGGGACCGGGCGGCGCTCGAGCACTACTTCGCCGTGGGCTGCGACGGGGACCTCGCGCACTGGACGCTGCACCTCGTCCCGAAGGAGGCGAGCCTCGCGCGCAGCGTGCGAGGAAGTGCGCATCAGCGGCGCACGCGATGCGATCCGGGAGGTAGAGATCCGCCAGAGCGACGGCGACCGCTCACGGCTCACGATCGGGCCCGGAAGTCACGCCATGACCCGCCCCGCCCTCGCGGCCACGGTGGCATTCATGGGTTGGCCGCCGCGCGCGGCGCTGCTCGCCACGCGCACCCATTACACCACCGATCTCTCCGCCTTCCTGCTCCAGGAGCGCCCAGCGCCAGCCAGCGCGTGCTCATCGAGCAGTTGCGCGAGGGACCTGCGGCGCGCCTCATCATCGCGGCGATCGGCGGCGGCGATGCCGCCGCGCGCGCGCAGTCTCGGCCGCCAGTGGCGCAGGGACTGCGCGCCGACCCGCGGTTCGCCATCGGTCAGCAACGGGATGCGCAGGGGCTGCAGGCCGATCGCGAGTTCCTGTTCCGGCACCGCTACCTGCTGAGTGAGGCGGTGACCCCGCAGCGCTTCACGGCCAGCGGGCTGCACGAGGCGATCGCAAGCTCGCTGGACGCGCTGGCCGCGCCCGAGGCCCTGCTGCTGAAGGAGCTGTTTGCCCAGGATCCGACCGGGAGTTGCTCGCGATCGTCGATGCCCTGGGACCCGAGCGCGCGCCGCGCACGACGCGGGGCGTGTGGAGCTCGCGCGACGGCACGCTGGCGCTCTCCGTCCTGCAGACCCGCGCCGCGGGGGCGGATACGGATGCGCAGCAGAGCCGCGTGCGAGGCGGTGCGCCAGGCATCTGCGCGCGCGCGACACGCCGCCGGCGCGCAGCGCGCCGCGGTGACGCTGCGCCTCACCGGTCCGCCGGTCTTCGCCGTGGCCGCGCGGGTGCTCATCAAGCACGAGGTCATGCGCCTCTCGCTGCTCAGTGCGGTACTGATCACGCGTGCTGCTGCTGTTCGTGTACCGCTCGTCGTACCGGCGCTGCTGCTCGGCCTGGTGCCGGTCGCCTCGGGAGCCCTGGCCGGCATCGCGGCGGTCGCACTCGGATTTGGCGCGGTACACGGCATCACGCTCGGATTCGGCGTCACCCTGATCGGCGAGGCGGTCGACTACTCCATCTACCTCTTCGTGCAGCGCGGCTCGACTGGCGCCGCACCGGTCTGGCCGACCATTCGACTGGGAGTGCTGACCTCGATCTGTCGGCTTCGCCGCGCTCCTGCCCTCGGATTTTCAGGGGCTGGCGCAGCTCGGGCTGTACTCCATTGCCGGTCTGACGGCGGCCGCCCCTCGTCACCCGCTTCGTGCTGCCGCACTGGCTGCCCGCCGGCTTTGCGATCCGCGACCTGCGCGCAGCGGGAGCAGCGCTGCAGCGGGCACTCGTGCGGCTGCGGCCGGCGCGTGTGTGCCCTGTGGGGCGTACCGCTCTCGCCGGGGCGGTCCTCTACCTGCACCGCGGCGCACCCTGAACCGATGAACTGTCCGCCCTGAGTCCGGTGTCGGTGCCGGACCAGGAGTTCGATGAGCGCCTGCGCGCGCGACCATCGCCGCGGGACGTGCGCTACATGGTGGTCGCCTCGGCGCCCACGCGCGAGGCGGCGCTGGAGTGCCGCGCAGACGCTCGCCGCGCGGCTCGCGCCGCTCGTTGATTCCGGCGTGATCGCCGGGGTCGAATCCGCGAGCCGTTACCTGCCGCCGGCCGCCACGCAGCGCGCGCGCCAGGCGAGCCTGCCGGAGGGGGCCGTCCTGGAGGAGCGACGTGCGCGCGGCCGTGAACGGGCTGCCGGTGAGCCCTGACGCCTGCAGCCCGTTTCGTCGCGGCGATCGCCGCGGCGCGCACTGCCCCGCTGCTCACGCGCGCCGACCTCGAGGGCACCTCCTTCGCCGCGGTCGCCGATGCGCTGCTGGTGCAGGAGCGCCGCGCGGCTTCTCGGCGCTGCTGCCGGTGGCGGCGGTCGCCTCGCGGCGACCTCTCGGATGAGGCGGTGGCGGCGGTGCGGCGCGTCGTGGCCGCCGGGAGCGACGCCAGCGGTGCTGCTCAACCTCAAGGGGCGAAACGGATCAGCTGTACTCCAGCTACCTCACGCGAGGCGGATCCGGCTGTCACTCGCCGGCTTTGCCGCCATCGTGGTGCTGCTGGGCATCACGCTGCGCTCCGGCCGCGCGCGTCGCGCGGGTGCTGACGCCGCTGGCGCTCGCCGTCGTGGCGGTCGCCGGGCTCCTGGTGGCCGCCGGCGCGGCCCTGACGATCCTGCACCTCATCGGCCTGCTGCTGATCGTCGCGGTACGGCCTCAACTACGCCTTGTTCTTCGATCGCAGCAGCATGGCGGGCGAGGCCGCGTCAGTGCCGCTCACGCTCGTGTCGCTGCTCGTGGCTAACCTCGCGACCGTGCTTCGCCTTCGGCGTAGCTGGCCTTCTCAGGGTGCCGGTGCTCTCGGATCTTGGGGCCACGGTAGCACCCGGGGCCGCGCTCGCGCTGTTGTTCTGCGCACTGCTGTCGCACGGCCGCCGCCGGCCGCCGCTGATCGCCGGGCGGCTCGCGTGATCGCGTGATCCGTACGCTGTGCGACGCGCGCCGACCCTGCGCCGGGCGCCGGTGCAGATCGTGCTGTTGCCGGCGGCCTATTCCGGACCGGAGGATTTCTGCAAGGCCGGGTTTGGCACCGCGGTGCGCACACGCGGGCTCAACGTCGACGTGTACGTTCGCCGCGCTCGATGTGGGCCACGTCACGGATCGCTCGGTGGTGCCACGCGTACTGGCGGTGAGTGATCGGCGCCGCTGCGCGCCGCCGCGGCACAGCTGTGGCTCGGCGGCATCTCCCTCGGGGGTTACGTGGCGCTGTGCTGCGCGGAGGCTGAGCCCGCAGGGGCTCGCGGGCCTGTGCCTCTTCGCCCCGTATCTGGGGAGTCATATCATCATCTCCGAGGTCGCCCAGGCCGGGATCCGGGCGTGGCGTGCGGGCGATCTGGCCGATGACGACGACGAGCGGCGCGTATGGCGCTTCCTGCAGCGGCGCGAGGCGGCAACGTTGCCCCTGCATCTGGGCCTGGGGCGCGAGGATCGCTTCCTGAACGCCAGCAGCTGCTCGCCAATGCCCTGGACCCGGCTGAAGTCGATATGGTGCCCGGTGGACACGACTGGCCCACGTGGCTGCGACTCTGGAGAATTTTCTCGATGCCCGCATCGCTGCCCGCCCCTGAGAATTATTCATCGGAAGCTGGCGACCTTCCGCCCTGGTGCAGGGCTCCATTGCGCTGCACGTCGCCGCGGCCGCCGCGGTTCTGGTGCGCCCGCCACGCTTGGCCGTGGGCGCTCGGCGCAGTGCTGGCTCAACCACCTGCTGCTGTGCGCCGCGGGCCTGTGGCCGCGCAGCCGGCTGCTCGGGCGGAACCTGACCGCGCCTGCCGGGCACCGCGCGCGCAGGTCGCCCTCACGATCGACGACGGCCCGGATCCGGACGTCACGCCGCGCGGTGCTGGCACTGCTTGAGGCGCAGCACGCCAAGGCGACCTTCTTCGTGCGTGGGCGAGCGGGTGCGGCGGCATCCGCAGCTCGCCCGCGAGATCATCAGCCGCGGGCATAGCCATCGCAGAATCACGCTCGAGCGGCATCGCGTGGCGCCTTTCGCTCCTGGGCCCGCGCGGCATGGCGGCAGGAGATCCGGCGGGCGCAGGACTCGATCCGTGGAGGTCACCGGGGAAGTGGCGCAGTTCTTCCGAGCACCGGCCGGACTGCGCAATCCGTTTCTGACCTGGCGCTGGCGCACTGCCAAGCCCGACGCATCGCCAGCTGGACGCGCCGCGGCTTCTGACACCGCGACCGCGGATCCGGAGGTGGTGCTTGCGCGGCTGACGCGCGGACTGCGCAGCGGGGACATCCTGCTGCTGCACGATGGCCACGCCGCGCCACCCGTGACGGCACGCCGGTGGATTCTCGCCGTGCTGCCGCGGCTACTGGCGCAGCTGCAGCAGGCGCGGCTGACACCGGTCACGCTGCGCGCCGCCCTGGCGCCCGCGCGGCCGGCATGAGTCCAGGGGTCCCTTGAGCGCGCTCCTGATTCCGCGAGTGCGTACTACCGGCGCGCCGGGCTGCTTCGCCTGCACTGGCGCGCGGCAAGCTCAAGGGCGACCCGTCTTCCGCGCCATCCTCGAGCAGGACTGCTCGCGGACCGCGCACGGCTGCTGGATCTTGGCGCGGGCCGGGACTGCTGGCCGCCTGGCTGCTCGGCGCGCAGCTGCCAGGCGAGCGCAGGCGACGGGGCGTGGCTGCCGCACTGGCCACCGCCGCCGGCCTTCAAGGCCTACGTCGGCGTCGAGATCAACGCGCAGGAGGTGCCGCGCGCGGCGCGCCTCTCCGCCCTGATGCCGGCGTCGCGCTCGAGATCGTGCATGCGGACATCCGCGACGTCGACTACGGCACGCCCGACGCCGTCGTAATCCTGACGACTGCACTTTACTGACCACGTCTCGCAGGAACGCGCGTGCTGCGGCGTGCGTGGGCCGCGCTCGCCCCGGGGTGCCGCTGCTGCTGCGCATCGGCGATGCGGACGGTGGCATCGGCTCACGCTGAGCAAGGCGGTGGATCACGCCGTGGCGCTCGCCCGGCACGGGCGCTGGACGGCTGCTGCACTGCCGACCGCTGCGGAGTGGCAGCGGCTGCTGGGCGAACTCGGTTCTGCACGCGCACGGTGCCCCATGAGCGTGGGCACGCCGTTTACGAACATGCTGCTGGTGTCCGAGCTGCCATGAAGCCGCTGCTACTCAGCGCCTTCACCGCGACCAGCTGCCTCGGCTGGGAGTCGGCTGACGCTCGCGACGCTGCAGGCGGCGCGCACCGGGCTTGCCCCGTGTGGGTTCGAGACCGTCGCGCTCAATACCTACATCGGCGAGGTCGGCGGCGTCGATGACACGCGCCTGCCGCCAGGGTCCGCAGAGTTCGAGTGTCGCAACAACCGCCTGGCGTGGCTCGGTATCGCACCCAGGATGGCCTTGCGGAAGCGGTCTCGCCGCCGCCGCGCGCTACGGGCGGCAGCACGCGTCGGCATCTTCCTCGGCACCAGCACCTGGGATCCTCGGATTCGGAGCCGCCTACCGCGCGCGCGATCCCGCAACCGGGCATTGCCGGTGAGCTTTCGCTATCCCGGGGCCCACAACACCTTCTCGGTCGCAGCTTTCACACAAAGCGCCGGCTCGGGCTCAAGGGACCTGCGGTGGTCATCTCGTCCGCCTGCTCCTCCAGCGCCAAGGTGTTGCGTCTGCGCAGCGCGCCGCCGCTGGCGTGATCGACGCAGCGCTGGTCGGCGGGTGGACTCGCTACGCCACACGACGCTCTATCGGTTTCCATTCGCTGCAGCTGGTGTCGTCGACGCCCTGCCGCCTTTCGACGCGGCGCGCAACGGCATTCCATCGGTGAAGCGGCGGCGTTTGCCTTGCTCGAGCGCCCGGGGAGCACCTCGACGCCGACGCGGTGCTGCTGCTGGGCACCGGGGAATCAAGCGACGCCTACCATCTGTCCCTCGCCGCATCCGCAGGGCCGCGGGGCCGCTGCCGCGATGTGCGCTGCGCTCGCCGCGGCGGGCCTCGGCGCGCGGGACATCGGCTTACATCAACTTCCACGGCACCGGCACCTGGAGCAACGATGAGGCCGAGGCGCGCGCGGTCGCGGAGGTACTGGGGCACAGGCGCCCGGCAGCTCGACCTGTTGTTGGCGCCACCGGGTCACACGCTCGAGGGCCGGCTGCGCGCTTCTCGAGGCCTGTTGATTCGCGCGCTCGCGCTGGCGCTCCAGGCTTCCTCGTAATGCCTGGCAGGCGCGTCAACACGCGTACCGTGGGACCCGGCACTGACCGATCTGGCTCACCTGTCCGCCAAGCCAGCAGCCGCGCCGCTCAGAGCGCGTCATCGCGAGCAGTCCCTTCGGCTTCCGGCGAAACTCCAAGCTGCTTTGCACCTGGTGCTGGGACGAGCGCGGTGAGCGCGGTGCCGCTCAGCGGCTGCATCGAGGGTATCAGGACACTGCTGGGATGGCGCCGGCATCGAGGGCTGGCTGCCGCCGCCGCGATCCTTCGGCGCGCCGCACTGCGCCTGGGTGAGCGCACCGACCGTCGCCGCCGCTGCCCGGCGCTTTGCCGCCGGCCGAACGGCGCCGCGCGGGCGCGGTCGTAAAAACTGACGCCGCCGCGGGACTGGAAGCCACCCGCCACCGCGGGCGCGGCGGCCACGCGGACCTGGCGGCCGTGTTCAGCTTCCTGGTGGGGCGACGGGGTAAACCGTCCTCGCGAGATCTGCGGAGGCGCTCTGCTGCCCGCCACCTCGGACTCGGCAGGCTCTCCTGAGGCCGGCTTTCGCCGACTCGGTTGCACAATGCGGCCTCGGGCTACTGGGAGAGGGCCACGCATTGCCACGCGGGGCGACGGCGGCGGCGAGCGCTCTGTGTGCCTTCATGCTTGGCAGCTTCTCGCGGCGCGGATTCACTGGAGGCGCTGACGCAGGTCGCCGTACCGGAGCGCACCGGCGTGCTGCTCGGCGTCCATGAACGCGGGTCACACCTTCCCGAGCCGATCCGCGCCACGCGGCCGGATGCCAGACGCCTTCGCGGTGGCCCTGCGTCATCGCACCGCAGGCCAGCGGGCTCTCCGCCTGCCTGGCCCGAATCGAGGCACACGCAGAGCGATGCGCCCACGCCGACACCTGGACTGAGCCGCCCTCGAGCGCGCCGCGCGGGATCCCGGCGGCCCGCGGTCTGCCGCTGCTGCCACGGCACGGCGCGGGGCGCTGGCGGTCACGCTGGTGCTCTCGCAGGCACTGCCCCGGCGCACCTGCGGCTCGGGCGACTCCACGGTGAGTGCATGCCGCTAGACCGTACACGCCGGATCGAGACGGCAATGGCGATATCCCCACAAGGGGCGCATGCCTGCTCGACGCCGTAACTGTCCTGGGATTGCGACGCGCATCCGCTGCAGTCAGCACATCGACCCACCGCACGCCGGACAACCCAGCCCGCGCGCCGCACGGGCGCCTGGGCGCCGCCTGCAGGGATCGAGTACGCCGGCCGCGAGCCCTTGGCGGTTGCACGGCGCCCTGTGCGCCGCGCCAGCGCGCCGCTCGCGAGCACCGCTGGCGAGGGGCGTGCGCGGCAGCGGCGCTCGCGGTCGGCTACCTCGCGAGCGTGCGCAACGTGGTCCTGCACGTCGCGCGCGACCGGATGATCTGACGGAGATACGCACTCATCGCCGCCGCGAGGGCGCGGCGATCACCGGGGATCGCCCGCACGGTGCTGTCCGAGTTCTCGGTCGCTGGAGCGCCCAGCACGTCCGCTGCTGGAGTGGACGCGCCAGCGTCGTGACATTGGATGGCGCGCTTCTGGCGCGGGCGCTGTGCGTGACCGCGAGAGCCCTCGCCATGAGCGCGCGAAGCGCGCCAGCGCGCGCTCGCGTGACCGGTCGCAGAAGCGGCGGCATCGGCGGGGCGCTGTCGTCGCCGGCTGGCGCGCGACGCGGGCTACGTACGTAATGGCGCGCCACCAGTGGCGGGGGCGTCGCGCGGCCGCGCTCGTGAACGAGCAGATCCGCGCTGCCGGAGGTTGCCGGCGAGCGATCGTGAGCTGTGGATGTCACGACGGCACGCAGGCAACGCGCCGATGCGCTCCGAAGGGCTCCTCGAGGCGGGACCCATCCAGATCCTCATCAACAATGCCGCGGCCTGCACGATGATGCGGTACTGCCGGGCATGAGCGCCCAGCGGTGGCCACCCGCGTCATCGACGTGTCGGTGAACGGCTTCTTCAATGCCACTCCAGCCGCTGCTGATGCCGATGATCACCCGCTGGGGCCGCATCGTGAACGTCTCCTCCATCGCCGCCCTCATCGGCGGCAAGAGGGGTGACAGGTCAACTACGCCGCGCTGGGGCGCGCTCAACTCGGCCACCAAGGCCCTGGCGCTGGCACAAGTCGCGACCCGGGGCGGGTGACGGTGTATGCAAATGGCCCCGGGCATCTTCAGCGCGCACCGCTGACTGACGGCGGGACTGCGTGTTCGACGCGGCGGCCAGGTGGAACGCCTCGTTCCCATGTGAATCGCGTCGGGCTTCCCTGAGTGGAGGTCGCCGGTGTAGCCCCCATTCCTACTCCTGCGGAGGATGCGGCGTACGTGACCCGCGCAGGTGATCTGCGTGAGTGGCGGCATGGCCACGAGGCGCCCACGCGACGGGATCGGCAAAGAACCAGAACCATACGAGCGGGCTGCGCACCGCGCGGGAGAAATGATTCCAGCGAGGAAGTTGGCGGCGCTCCTGGTGCGCTTTTGCAGCCTCTCCGGCGCCTCGTTCGCAGCGGCCGGCGTGCGCGCAGCGGTACTTCGCGCCCCGGGCGCGGCGGCGGCCTGGGATCACCCTGGGCCTGCAGTGCCGGCCGCGCAGCCGGTGCGTGAAAGCGCCGCCCGGCTGGAAGAAGCCCGCGCTCGATCACTGGTGCTCCCAGCCTGCACGAGGAGCTGCCGCGCGCCCCAGGACGCGGTGCCAGGGGTGAAACTCATCGAGATGAGCAGCGCCACGCCACACGCGACATCGCCGCCACGCGGACGCGACCCTCGGCGTGTAAGCCCCAGCGTCCGGTCCTGGGCAAGGCGCCCAAGGCCGCAGATGGATCCAGTGGCTCGCGGCGCGGGGTTCAGGTGGCTGCGTGCAGCAACCGCGCCGCTGCGCAGGCGTGAACGTCACCTGCTTGCTCACCAACATGCAGCGTCGCCGCCGCCCCGAGCGTGGCCGAGCACGCGGGATCGGCGTCGCGATGTCGGTGATGCTGAGCCGGCACCTGGACTACTTCCTGAAGGAACAGCAGCGAGGCGCACTCGAGGGCGGTGACACACCGCGCCCGGACGACCTCGAAGGCAAGGCCGGAGCTGCTGGTGGTGGGGCGCGGCGGCATCGGCACGGAAGTCGCTGGCGCGCGCACGCGCCTGGGCATGAGAGTGATCGCCACGCGCGCCAGCGGCCGGCACCGGGCCGGACTGCGTCAGCTACGTCAGCCTACCGGATGAACTCCCTCAAGCTCGCGGGGAGGCCGACTTCGTCCGTCGGCAACTGCGCGCCGCTCACGCCCCAGAACCACCGCGATCTTCAACCAGCAATACTTTGCGACCATGAAGCCCACCGCCTACTTCCTGAACGTCGGGCGCGGCAAGAGCGTGGTGACGGCCGATCTCATCAGCGCACTGGGGCGGCAGCGCGAAATCGCAGGCGCCGGACTGGATGTGGTGGACCGGGCCCCTGCCCGCGGCGACAGCCGCTATGGCATCGGGCAGGACCTCATCATCACCTCAGCCGTATCCGGCCGACACCTCCGTGACGGCCGGCAGCGCACGATGCTGCTGCGGGAGAACCTGCGCCGTCGGTGCGGCCGGCGAGCCGATGCTGGCGGTGGTGGATATCGAGCGCGGCTCACCGAGGCACCGGGCATCACGGCGGATCCGGTCCTGGCAACTAGGCTCCACAGCCACGTCGGCAGGTAACGGCGGGCTGCCCGAGGCAGCCCGCCGCAGCCACCGCGTACTGCGATTATTGTTTCACCCAGACGGCCGTCTGGCTTCTCGCCTTCCTTGCCAGGACTCCGGACACATCCGTGTAGGTGCGCCCGTCGGCCGCCATCGTCTGCATCCGCTTGGCTGCTCGACGACGCCGTCGATCTTCAGCGGTAGTAACTCACCTTGGTGGGGCGAGAAACTGTCATCGCATAAGTGAACTTGGGTGGCAGATCCGCCGGCCGCGATGGGCGGATCCCTGCCGTCGGCGGGACCACCGCCGAAGCCTTCATCTCGGGATCTCGTAATGGTGATCCAGGACGGGGGAGGAGATCACGAAGGTGCGCGGTCCGCTGGAGCCTCTGACCTTAACGGAGACGCCAGAGTGCCCGATCCAGGCCTCGCCGGGGCCGGTGCGCTCGTGGACGTCCTGCTTCATCGCGAGCACTGCCGTCCGCGTTGGTCCCGGTGAAGGTCATCGTCAAGCATCTTGCCATCGGCGGACAGCCTCGCGATGGCGCTTTGCCCAGCGCCTTGCCGTCTGCCACGACCGAGTCCCCGGCGTTCTTGCCGGCCGCCGTCCAGACGTCACCGCCGAGGCGGTGGGGTACTCTCTCTGTGCCGTCGAGTCCAAAGTCATAGCTGACGTTGACCCCGTCGGAGTAATGCAGCATCGCCCCGGGACCACTGGAATAAGTGAACGTGTCGCCCGTGAGGTGACTGCGGGCCTCGTCCAGTTTCGAGGTGCTGACCCAGGGACTGTCTGCCGCGAGCGCACGCGCCTGCCGGGAGTGCAGAGCAGTGAACAGATGAGAACGAGTGCTTTCATGATGGTGATCCTGTGCGTGGTTGGAAGATGACGGTTCAGAAGACTCTTTTGCCTGATGCCCTCGAAGTGCGGATCTGGCCGGGGCCGCGCGCGGGCGCTGCGGCGGCATCCGTTATGACCAGGAAACTGCCGCTCAGAGCGTCATAACTCTCCCGCTCTGGATGAAGTGACTGAAGGAGCCGGCGGCCGCGCGCTCGCCCGGAGGCGAATCCGATGGTGACGGGCCCGCCGACCGCGGCGCGGATGGCCCCGGCGTGCTACCGCGGCGGCGCAGATCGAGGAACCATCGGCGGGGATGCCGCTGCCGGTGACCTGCCCCGGGGCGACCTTTCAGGCGGGCAGCTGAAACGGAAGCGCTCACCGTTGAGACCTACAGGTTCAGGTCCAGGGGACTCGAGCGCGCAGTCGATCTCCTGGATGCCAGGTCGGCGAGACAGCGGGCCGCACAGAGCCGCCAGCGCCACGGTAAAGAGGATGCCCGGACAAGCCGCACAGCTCGTGCCGCGAGACCGTGATCATTGCCGCCAGCAGCACCGTGGCCTCCTGCGAGCGGCGCGCCTGTGAAGTGCGGGCGGCAGCACGTGCCGGCGCCGACGGCTGACGTCCTAGCCGTCGCACTGGCGTTTCTCTGGCAACTGCATGGGAGGCCCCCGCCGGGCTACAAGTCCATGACCGCGTTAGAAAACCGCGTCTACCAGTTCAAGGGATTCGCGAGCTCGATCCGGCCGAGCATCGATTTGCTTGCCGACGGCACGCCCATCGCCCTGACGCCGAAGGTATTCGGACACGCCTGGTGCTTGCGCAGCGCGCCGGCCCGTCGTCAGCAAGGACGAACTCATCCCACCCCCTGGCCACGCGGGGCTACGTCGATGAGTCCAATCTACCAGCACATCTGGCTGATCCGGCGCGCCTCGGGGACAAGGAGAGGAGGCCTCGCGCTTCATCGAGACGGTGCCCAAGGTCGGCTACCGCTCGTCGCGGCGGTGACGGTGCGCGAGCGGGAGGCGGTGCGAGTGCCCGAGCCCCGAGCAGCGCCGCCGGAGCTCGCGCACGTCGGGACGGTGCTGCCGGTGGGGCGTCCGGACCCCGCGACGGCGCGTCCCTGGTACATCGCGCCCGACCGTGCTTAGGCGGGGCCGCGGCGGCCTTGCCTCGTCGCTGCCTTGCCACAGTGGCGCCCTGGCGTGCGCCAGTTCGGCAGCCGCCCTCCACGCAGGAAGGACCGTAGCCTTCGTAGGCTTCAGCAACCTGTCGCGCAACCCCAAGGATGCGGCTGCTCGCCTGGCACTGACCAGAGATGCTGAGCGCCGAGCTGAGCGTGAGCGATGACCTGCGGGTGCTGCCGGATGGAGCTGGTGCCGCGACTCGAGCGCCGACATCACTGCGCCGCCGCGGGGCTACTCGTTACCGACGCTCGAGCGGCTGCGACGGCGCCTGGACGCGGACCTATGTCGTGAGCGGCAGCTACCGTGACGTGGAGCGCGCGGAGAACGCGCCGCTGCGGGTGGACATCGCCCTGGGCAGGACCTCGCAACGCGCGCTCTTTGCCTGAGTCTCCAACCAGTCCGGCGTCGCCGGCCTCATGGCGCTGGTCACTGCGCCGGCCTACACTGCGCGACAAACTCGGTACGCGCCCGCGGGTGCGCAGGATCTGAGCCTCATCGCCAACGTAACCCCCAACGTCGATATCGCCGCGGCGGTATCGGCTTCGCGCTCGATGCCATGCAGCACGGCGATGCGGCGCGCGCCAGGACGAACCCTCGAGCTCATTGCCGCAGCCCCGGCCGTACGCCCCGGCCTACGCCGAGCTTGCCCATGAACGGCGGCGTTGGGATACCGGGAGAAATCGCAGGCGCGTTGCCGCGCGAGGCTGGCGCGCTGGGCGGCGAACCCCGCCGGAAGAGCAGCGACTGCTTGCCGCGGCGTGCTCGCCGCTCAGGCTCGGACCGCGCAGGCCGCCTCCGAGGCGTGGCAGAAACTGGTGCATCTGAAACCTGCCAACGCGGATATATCGCCTCTCGAGTGCCTGTGCTGCACAACTTTGCTGCCAGCAGCGTGACCCAGGCGCAGCAGACGCTCGGATGAACCGCAGCATCTTCCCGGCGCCGCCAGCGATCCGCGTGGTGGAACTCGCCGCCGCCCGTATCGCCAGCAGCCGTGATGATGCCAGGGTGCCGCGCAGCACGCCGCGGCGGCCCTGCAACAGGCGCCAGGTGCACGAGGCCCCGGGCCTGATTGCGCCCCGCGCAGCTGCAGTTGGGAGGCTCGCGAACTCCAGCAGCGACATGAGCAGGCCCACGCCGACTTCGAAGCCGCCATCGCCGGTTATCGCACCATCAGCAATCCGCGCGCGCGGCGGCGGCGCGGCGGGCACTCGCCGCCGGCCCGTTGTTGGCGCAGCACCGCACCTAGGCAGCGCGCGAGGAATATCAGCGCGCCATGGCCCCTCGAGCAGAGCATCGGTGACCTTTGGCGGGCCAGACGCCGTGTCATGCGGACCCATGCGACATGCTGTGGCAGGCGGGCGACCGCGGGACAGGCGGCCGCGGCGCCACGCTCCAGCTCAGCCGCGATACGGGTGACCTGCCCATGCGAGGATCTGGATGCTGCGAAAGCGCTCGCGACGATCGCCTCGGATGACTCGGCGAGCGAGGAGGTGTTGAACGACATGGACGCAGCGGGTTGCTTGCTGAACGAGCGCATCGGCGACGCAGGCAGCGCACTCCTGGTCGCTGGCCGCCTTACGCCGATGTGCAAAGAATGCGCGGCGACCTCCACGGCTGCCCGCGCCACCTGCGTGCGCGCCACCGCCGAGGCCACTGCACCGAGCGATCCGCGAGTTCATTTGCCTATAGTGGCTTCACCCGCGCGCTGGTCGACCTGACCGCGGCGACGCGGTGGCCGCCCGGGCGGCGCTCGAACGCGCGTCATCGACTCTGGCGGCATGCCGGCGAGCAGCGACCTGTACGCCAACAACGCACGCATGACGCTCGCTCAGCTGGACATGGACGCGGCCCGCTGGTCCGACGCACGCGCCGAGTTGCGCGCGGCCGCCGGTGGCTTTGCCGGTGAAGAGGCCCAGACCGGTGAGGCGGATGTGGAGGCGCTCGCGCTGTGCGACCAGCAGACCGGCAACCGCGAGGGACGTGACCAGGCGGCAGCGCGTGCGCAGCGCTGCGCCAGGCCATCACCTCGCGTCAGGAAATCTACGTGGTCGACATCGCGTTCGCGCAACTGCCGAGCAACCGCGCGTGCAAGCCCCGCCGCGGTGAGCAAGCTGCTGGCTCTGGCGGCCGATGCCGAGCGGCGCCAGTGGATCTCTTGGTCTCTGGAAGCAAAGCTTGCGGCGCGTGGAACTGCTGCACGCACGGCAGGCAGCGGCGCGCGCTGGCCCTGCAGCGGGATCTGAAAGCACGGCGCGCGCAACACGGCTTCGGCAGGATCGTCAACCGCCTCCACTCGCTATGACCACGCCGGGGAGCCCTGACCGGGAAGTGCACGCGCCAGATGGGCGCCCCGCCGGGCGATCAGGCGCGCGCGTTCAGCCGAGGAGACGATTCATGCGCGGATTTCCTCGCGCGCGGCGCGACTCACCGTACATGCCGATGTGGCCCGGTGGGCACGTGGCACAGGCGGTGTAGTCGCGGCCGTGCCGACGTACTGGCTTTACCGCCGCGCAGGCATCCGGTGCGCGATGTGATCCTCCAGCGCGTACAGGTTCAGCAGCGCTGGCGGATGCGCCGCAGGTCCACGCGCCGGCCGCCGATACTGACGCGTGCCGCGTACCAGGGCGTTTTCCTGGTAGAACCAGCGACGAACTGCGCCGGCGCTGCCGCGCCGCCTGCGGGGCCATCGAAGATCCAGCGCTCCATGCGCACGAAGTCCGTCCACCGCGCGCCACTCGGGACGGCCGGTGAACGGCAGCTTGACGTACTTCTCCTGCGTGAGCCAGAACACAGCATCAGCGCCAGGAACAGGCTGCCGAGCACCTCGGGCAACGTTGCCGCAGGCCGCCATGAGGTCCGTATCCACCCCGCGCACCCAGCGCGACAGCGGTTGAGCCGGGGTATGAAAGTCCACCGGGGTGGTAAGCGTCACGAGGTGCGCCACCTGCTGCAGGTGCAGCGCCGCGTAGCACAGGCCTGAGGACTCCGCCCTGACACACCCCCAGCAGGTTCAGCGCCTCGCGTCCGCTGCTGTGCAAGACGTGGCGCACACAGGCGCCGAGGCGTCCTCGACTAGTCCTGAAGGTCGGTGTAACGCTCGGACTGCATCCGGCGTGCCCCAGTCGATCAGGTAGAACGCTGAAACCGGCCTCGAGGAGCCGCCGCACCAGCGAGCGGTCCAAAGGCCTGCAGGTCCAGCACGCGCTGGCCGGTTGACGACGCGCGAAGCCATGAGGAGGGGTGCCACCTGCGGCCCGCGCTGCCGCGGATGGGTGGCAGGTACTCGTAGAGCGTCGTCTTACCAATACCCTTAGCACTGCGCTTGTGGCGGTCGCGCCGACCTGACATCACGGGCCTGGCGCAGGCGCGCCAGCGTTTCGGCCACGCGCAGCGTGAGTTCGAGTGACCGACCCGGCGGCATCGGCGGCGGAGGCGCTTCAAGTACGGCGCCTGCGCTTAGCGGTTTGCGCGCTTTGCCGCGCGCCGCATTCGCCGTGTGCGTGCCGGCTGGCGCGCGGCGCGGCGGCACGGCTGGCAGGGCGGCGGCCACGCGCGCCTTCCCTCGAATTGTGCCAGGCGACGGCTCAGATCCTTGATGGGCGTACAGTGCGTCGACTTCCGTGCGCGTGGGCGAGCCCGAAGGCGCGCACTAGGCCTCCGGCGTGGCGGCGCTGTTCCACGAGCAGGGCCGCGGAGACATTGGCAAGTTCGCTCTGCAGCCGGGCGAAGTCATCGCGACGTGCCGTGCTCTCGCGTACGCCCTCTTCCGCACAGCTCACCCATTGCTCGTAGAGTTTCAGCGTCTGATCGGCGCTGGGTACTGCTGGAGAGGTCTCCGCGCGCACTCACGGCGCGCTGCCGGCCGGCACTGCGGGCGATCTCGCCCAGTGCGCCGCCAGTGCGCCTGCAGCTGTGCAAGCCGCGCCAGCAGTTCTTACACCCCTGCGCTTCCGGCTGTTGCACACGGCCGGCCCGAAAGGCAGTGGACCGAAGGGCCGGGAGTAGCCGATCCCGGCGCCATTCCCGCGCCGCGACGCGGCCGTGAACCACGGACCGGCTGACTGCGACAGGCGCAGCCATTGCTTCGAACTGGCTCGCCAGCGGACCGGCCAGCGAGGACCAGTCGTGCGGCGCTGCGCTGGCCCGCCGCTCGCGCCGGCGAAGGTTTTCACGCAGTTCGAAAACGCTCCCGCCGAGGCCGCGTACGCCTCCGGGCCTGAATCCGCCGCCACCAGATGCTGTTTCCACAGGCTGTATGCGGCGCGAAAAACTGTCGCTGCGGCGTTACACGGTGGTCGGTGCGCGGGAGCTAAGACTCATGTATAAACCGGGTTGTTCCGTGCCGGGGTGGTTGAGGTACCTCGTGACCTGCATCATTGTGCTGCATACCCGGGGCTTACTATTCCGCTCTTCGCCGAAGCGTCGCGCGCTGCACCCGCAAGCCGTGCGTGACCGAAAGAGCGCTTAACCATAGGCCGAAGAACGTCTGATACGCAAATACGCCAACCGGCGGCTTTACGACGCGCGGAGACAGAGCCGTCGCGTGATGCTCGATGACCTGCGCAAACTCATCGCCGCCGGCGAGCGCATCAAGGTCATCGACGACAAGAGCAACGAGGACCTGAGCCGCGGCATCCTGCTGCAGATCATCGCAAGCGCCGGAGCAGTTCGGCACGCTGGTGCTGAGCACGCAGTTGCTCGGAGGCGATCATCCGCTTCTACGGCAACCATTCAGCAGCTGCTCACTTCGTACCTCGAGCAGAGCATCGGCGGCCGCTGCGGCAGCAGACTCTGATGCAGGCCGAGATGCCAAAGGCGCTCGAGACGCCGATGGCGCCGATGGCCAGAAATGGCGCGCCAGAATATGGAGATGATAGCTAGAATGCGCCCGATGCTATCGGCCTTCAGCCCCGCCCCGCCCCGCCAGCAGGAAAAACCCAACAAGACCGAGCCCGGCAAAGCGCTGCCATGGCTGACTCGGCGGCGACGACCGCCACCTGCGCTGTGGGCCACCGGCATTGCATTTGAACAATCCCTGAAACAGGAGACATCGAGACGTGGACGTTCGTGGCAAGACTCCGTGGTAACCGGAGCGGGACAGGGCTCGGCCGCGCGCTCGCCCTGCGCCTCGGCCGCAAGGGTGCGCAGCTGGCTCTGCTCTGACACCAACCGGAGGATCTCCGAGGAGACACGCCAGCGCTGCTGGCGAGGCAGGGCGCCGCAGCGCGCGGCGCCTACGTTGCCAACGTCGCGGACGAGACCAGCGTCGTTACCACCTCGCGCAGGTGGTCGCGGATTGCGGCCGCCTTGACGGTCTTATCAATAACGCCGGTGTGCTGCGTGACTCGCTCCTGCTGAAGGTCAAGGACGGCGAGGTGGTCAGCACGATGTCGCTCGCCCAGCGGCAGGCGGTGATCGATGTCAATCTCACAGGCGTGTTCTCTGCGGCCGCGAGGCGGCCCAGCACATGGTCCGCCTCGGCAATGGCGGGGTGATCGTCAACATTTCAGCATCTCGCGGGCCGGCAACATCGGGCAGACGAATTACTCGGCCAGCCAAGGCCGGAGTGGCGCAGCGCTGGCGTGTGGGTGGCCAGGCGAACTGGCCCGCCACGGCATCCGCGTCAGGCTGCGTGGCACCGGGGTTCGTGCACACACCCATGGTCGAGGCGATGAAGCCCGAAGCGCTGGCCAAGATAGACCGCGCCGATTCCGCTCGGTCACGCCCTGGGAGAGACCACGAGGAGATCGCTCACGCCAGTCGACTTCATCTTTGAGAATGATCTGTTCACGGGGCGGTGCCTGGAGGTCGATGCGGGGCTGCGTATGTAACCGCAGTTGCACAAAACACTCGTGGACTATTTTTCAGAATGACTCTTGAAATTATTTAAGATTATCAAGTACTTATTAGACATTTTGCTGGCTTTAACCTGATTCAATATTTCCTCTTGCACTGCATACAAATTTCCGTATAATGCCCAGTCATTCCACCCGGCAGCGGAGATGACCAACATGACCGACCACACTTTTGACCCGACCACCGTTCTGACCGCCACCCGCGAGGCGCTCGCGCCCGTGCTGAAGGCGCAGCAGGAAGGCTTCCAGGCCCCCGAGCGGCTTGCCCGCCTGCAGCTACGCCGTAGCCGGTGACGTCCTGCAGATCCGGCCTCGCGCGCGTCCACTGCGACGTTCGCCGCCACCTACGGCCAGCGGACTGCCGAGCAAGCAGTACCGAGCTCAGGAAACCAGCCATGCGCCACGCGGTTCGAGAACGGAACCAGCTTTGCGCGGGGCGATGCCCGATGAGGTTTGCGACGGTCACGTCTGAGATCCAGGCCGAGATCGGCCTTCAGCTCTCGTGTTCCGAGATCGCCGCGAAGGCAGTGCCTGCACGGGGCGCGGCCTGTCTATTCCTGGCGGTATCTTCACACCCGGGGCGTGAGCCCCGGGGTGTTGTCTTCCTGCTTGGAAGGACCCGCCCGAGGCTGACCTTCGCTCCAAGAAGAAAACAAGCGGCACCAGTCCACCAAGGGCGCATCGACCAGCGCCTGAAGCGGAACTCTCCGAGCCGCCGATCAGGCGCGCTGCGCCAGTTGCGCGCGGCTCGCCGCCCTCTCCGGCGGGCTGCGCCCTCGATGACTACGCCCGCGCTCGGCGGGACTGGCACCTGAATCCCGGCCGCTCAGCCCGCGCGCGGCGGGCGCGGCTTCGCGCGCGCAGCGCCTACGAGAAGACCCTCGGCAGCTGGCGGTTCCTTCGCGCAGTGCCGCGGTCAGGCGATACCGCTGGCGCCCGGCTCACGAGAACCTCGGGTTCGCCACTGCCGCCTGAGGCGTCTGGCCGTTTCAACGCCTTCCTGCGCGCGCCTATGGCAACTGGGCACTCGGTGGTGGCAGGCATTGCAGCCCACCGAGGGCCAGGATGTCGCGGCGCTCAACGCGCGAACTCCGCCTGGCACGCATGCCGCTCGGCGCCGCTCGCGCCTGCGAATTTCCCCTGCACCACCAATCCCGGTGCCACCAAAGCGCACTGCCGCCGAGTCCGGCGCAACCTGATCCGCGGGCTTTGAAGAACTGGCTGGAGGACGCCAAACGCGCGGTCAGAGTGCGGGCGCACCCTGGCACCGAGGAGTTCGAGGCTCCGGCACAAGCGCAATGTCGCGGCGGATGACCCGGGCAAGGTCGTATTCCCGCGGCCGCCTGGTCGTAACCGCTGCAGTACTCGCCCCAGACCACCGCGAATGTCTACGCCGGGCCGATCCCATCCTTCTCGCCGGCGTCGGATCAGCGAAGTACTACATCACTGGACCTTGTCGCCCGTTAGAACGCTCGCAATCAGTGCGCCACCTCGTCGAGAAGGGGCACACGGTCTCTTCGCGCGATTTTACCTGGAAGAACCGGACGCCGCCGACCGCGAGCTCGCGCATGGACGATCTACGTCCGCGACACGGTTTTCCTGGAAGCGCTGCAGCGGGTTCAGCCCACCTTGTCCCGGCCAGCAGGCGCACGCGGTCGGCTCCACTGCATCGGCGGCAATCTCTGCTCGCCATCGCGGCGCCACCGCGCCTCGCTCGGGCGCAAGGAATTCCGCTCGCCTCGGTGAACCCTGTTCGCCGGCGCAAACGAGATTTCATGACCGGGACATCGGAGGTTACTGTCGGTACTTCATCGACCCCAGGCCGGATCGCGATCAGCGTGGGGCCATGGTGCACCAGCTCCGGCGTGCTCAGGAGCGCTGAGCGTATGGGCGCCGCGTTTGCGCTGCTGCCGCCTCCCGCGACCTCGCTTTAATGTGGTCACCCGCGGTGGATGACAGTACGTGCGCGGCGAGCGCCCCAAGCCTCAATGACCTCATGGCCTGGCAGACTTGCCGACGGCACGCGCATGTCCTAAGGCACATGCACACAGCGAATACCTGGAGCGCCTTTTACCTGAAAGAATGAGTTTGCGCCGGGCCGCTTTGCGGACGAGCCGGGGTGCGGCACGTGGATCTCTGCACAGGCGCGACGGCGATCGTTTGTCGATCGGCTTTCGGAAGCGGACCATGCGGCACCCTGGCGCTCGGTCTACAAGGCGTCGTGCGCTCACGCGCAGCGCTGACTTCGCCTTCCTGCTTACCAGCGGCGGCCAGCAACGCACGGCATCGATCTAGCGGGCCTTTCAGCGTCCTCAGGCGCCGCCATCGGCTGCTCTTACCACCGGTTACTACGCGACTGACTTTAACCTGGGTCGCGCAGGTAGTGAGTGGTTCCAGCCGGGCGCCGCCAGCAGACGATACCCTGCCGGTGGCCGGCGCTGGCAATCGTCGGCTCGTCGCGCATTCGCACGCTGGCAGCAGCATCCCGTCCGCGCCGTCACCGTCGAGGGCCACGTCCTGAGCGAGGACGCCCTCGGCCGTTAGCGTCCACGCGGCTGATCTCGGCGCGTCGACGCCCGCGCAACGCACCACACACTCGACCGTTAGCCCAAGTTCGCGCCGTCGCAAGTGCGAGACATTTGCGTGTTTCCCTGTTCGGGTTGCTTCGCACCTGGACGAAGCTCAACCGGGCGCGGTGGATGATGGGAATGGCCCGCATCTTCGCTCGAGGCAGCGTCATCAAGAGCAAAACGCCGATCGCAGGGCGGGGCACCGAAAGCCTCCGGATCTCCTTAGCTTAAGGGCGGCGGGGTTGCCGGCTGACCTCGAGTCCTCTCGGGCAGATCGTATCCACGCGCATCCGACGCGCGCATCGGCTCATGCGTTCCCAACTGCGACAGACAGATCGATCAGCGTTTTGGCAGCGATGACTCAGATTCCGTTCTGCACGCGGATCACGCTGCGGTCCGTGTTGACCGCAATCCTCATCAGCAACCCAGGCATAACCTGCAAGCGCGCAGTCGCCCAGGCATCACTGCAGCGATCCTGCACCACTGTGCCCGGCGATTTCCGGCACGCCCGCAAGCGGCGTGCTCGCCGGACAGACCTACACCTTTCACCCCCACGGCCTGATGCCGATTCGCGTACGCGCCCACTGGCCTTTGCCAGTGCGAACCGAAGCCGTCGTGTGGCCGCCTTCTCCCAGCTAGCATGACGGCCAGTTGATCCGTGTAGCCGCGCCGCGGCGAACGTCGGGAGCCGCTCGAGCATCGTTCTCGCGGTTAGCGACCGGCTTACGGCGCGGCAGCGCTTCCGGCTTTTCGGCGTGCACAAGTTGAGCGGTGCGGCAGCGCCAGCCGAACGCCTTGCACTCTCCGCCTGTCATTTCACGGGGGACTCCGCCCGCCGGCGTGCAGGCTGGCAGCAGCTCATGTCCGATCTCAGCCCACGGCGGCGATCCGGGCGGTCTGCCGCTTCGTCCACCTTTCAGTGCAGATACAGCCCGCGTGGGCGAGCCTTCCGAGCGTCGCAGAACTTGGACCGCTTCGAGAAGCGGTGCCGCCTCCGAGCTGGCTTCCACAGGCCGGCACCTACGCCAATGTCTTAATCGGCGCGAGTGATGACGGTCATCGCCATGCGCGCCTCCCCGCCTTCAGCAGCGACGACTTCCGCGCCGGTGGTCACCGGTACGGTGGCGTTGCTCGATCCCTGACCGAACCGAGCCGGAGATTCCGATGGCTAGCGCGCTACCCCGATCCCAGCGCGGATCGCATATTACAGGCCTCCCACGACGAACCTCACGCCGGTGGGGCCGGCTCGCCGTACGCCGGCGATATCCAGTTCGATGCACGTCAGCGCACCTCGCATCGGGCACCCTGGTATTTTGGTGCTCAGCGGCCTACACACCTCAACGGGAACCGAGAACAGCGCACCTGTCACCCATTAGCGGAGTAAGACGATCCCGTGAATTACCTCCGGATGACTGAATCCGACGTGCCCCGCCAGCGCGAGAACGCTGGAGAATCGGCGTACCTAATGCGCTCAAAGTCGGAGAGCGCTGAAGTTAAGAAGTTGGGGGACCGGCCGGCTGGCGCTGCCAAGCGCATCGCCTACGTTCCACCGGTAGCGCCCGGGCGCGTTATCAGGCACCGCACGCGATCTGCCGGCGCCTGTGCAGAGAAGGGTCACACGGTCATCGCGGGCTGCGGGCCCGGGCTCGACGCGCAAGGAACGCTGGCTGAGCCGACATGCGCGCCGAGGGCGTAGCAACGTCCACGCACTCCGAGGGCAACGTCGCGGACTTGGGACTCGACCAAGCGCGCCTTCGATAGCGCGCGCGCCGAGGTCGGGCGCGATCGACATCCTGGTGAACAACGCCGGCATCACCCGCGATGGCATGTTCCAGAAGATGACCAACGAGGCCTGGCACGCGGTGATCGAAACCAATCTCAACTCGCTGTTTCCACGTCACCAAGCAGGTGATCGACGGCATGCTCGCGCGCGGCTGGGGCGCGGATCGTCAACATCTCCTCGGTGAACGGCCAGCCGCGGCCAGTTCGGTCAGACCAATTACTCGACCGTCAAGGCGCGGCATCCATGGCTTCACCATGGCGCTGGCGCCAGGAGGTCGCGGCGCGCGGCGTGCACCGTCGAGCACGCGTGTCGCCCGGCATACATCGGCACCGACATGCGCACGCGGCCATCAGACCCGACCGGCTCGAGAAAATCAGCGAGCGCAATTCCCGGTCAAGCGCCTGGGACGAACCGGATGAGATCGCCTCGATCATCGCCTGGCTGGTGAGCGATGACATCCGCGTTTCGCGACCGGCGCCGACTTCTCGTCTGAACGGCGGTGCTGCACATGGGCTCGACTGCATCGCCGCGGTGAACTGAAATGCTGAAGGTATGCGTCGGCGCCAGGCGCCATCGGCGGCTTTCTCGGCACGCGCCTCGCGGCCGCCGGCGAGGCAGCGTCTGCGGCGCTGCGCCCGCGGCACGACGCTGGCGGCGCTGCGCGATCACGGCTGGCGGCTGGAGGAAGACGGGGCCGCATGGCTGCAGTGCGCCGGCGGCGCACGGCGTCCGATGACCCGCAGGAGCTCGGACCCCAGGATCTCGTCATCACTTACCGTGAAGGCCCCGGCGCTGCCGGCCCTGCGCGCCGAGCCTCGCGACCCCTCCTGCGCGGCGGACACCCTGGTGCTGCCGGCGATGAACGGCGATGTGCCCTGGTGGTTCAGCGACGGCGATCGCGGCTGCTGGCGGGTACACGCCGCTCGAGAGCGTCGATCCGGCGGCGGCATCGCCGGCGACGATTGCCGACCGCGCAGGTCATCGGCTGCGTGGTGCACGCGAGCGCCGCCACCGCCGTCTCCGGGCATCGCGCTGCATCGGCATGGGACGGCGGTCTGATCATCGGCGAGCCCGCGGGCGGGCGATTCGGCGCGCGTGCGGGCAGCTCGGCGGACTAGACTCACGCGCGCAGGTTTTGAGGTCGACCTGCTCCGCAGCGGGTCGCGTTACGACATCTGGTACAAGCTGTGGGGCAACATGACCATGAATCCAGTCTCGGCGCTGACCGGCGCGAGCATGGACCGGGTGCTCGACGATGACCTGGCTGCGCGCCTTCAGTGCCGCCGCGATGGCGCGAGGCGGCCGCTCGTCGGCGCACCGCATCGGCTGCGCGACGTGACCGTAGTCGCCGCAGGATCGGCACGCGGTGACGCGCAAGCTCGGCGCGTTCAAAACCTCGATGCTGCAGGACGTCGAAGCCGCTGCGCCCGCTCCGAACTCGACGCACTCGTGGGCGCGGTGCGGAAATTGGCCAGCGGGTGGGCGTACCCACGCCGATGATCGATGCGCTCTTCGGATTGACGCGTCTCTTCGGGCGCGTACGCGGGCTATACCCGGTCTAAAAAGCCTTTCGCCTTTAATTTTTTTCCAGCGCGCGCGCAAGTCCTGTAGCCAATTTCGCGCGTCGCAATGTTCAGAGAGATCCGCGATGTGCGGCGCGGTACGATTTACTGCCGCCCGAACGCAGAGGTGGCGTCGCCGCTGGGCACTGCGCGGTAAGTGCGTCCACTGCAAGGAAGATCATCCGTCGCAGACGGAAACGCAGTAATCTCGGTTCGCATGAATCTCGAGGGCTGGCGGTCCGGGTCCGTAGGGAGTACGGGGCCACCGCCAGTTGATCTGCAGGTGCGGTAGCACGCACCTGTGGCTGCGGTTCCACTTGCGGCACACGCCGACGTCGAGGGGACTCACGCGGTGAATCAAGCTGTCTTCTGCACGCGTGCCGGCAAGGGCGCGCCCGGTTTCTTCATTCCTCACCGCAATGCTGCTGTTCTGTGTCGCGCTTTTTTTCAAGTGGTGCGCGCACGCGAGCGGCACGCTCACGATCTCCGGGACACCGGCGGGCACGCACAATCGCCGTCGGCAGCGCCTACAGCTTCCACGCGCCGAGCGTGAAGGAAGTTCCATCACGGGCCGCACGCGCTCGCGTTCAGTAATCGTACCACCAAGCCCTCGTGGGCGAGCTTCAGCGCCACCACGGGCAGAAGCTCTTCCCGGCACGCCGACCGCTGCCAACGTCGGCAAATCTGTACGCCAATATCGGCATCGCGGTCAATGACGGCATCAATGCCGCCGTGCTCTCGTCCTCCCCATCACGGTGCAGGCGGCCGGCGGCACCGCGCCCCCGCTGCTACGTCCGGGATTGTCGATCCTTCGGGTCACGCCGGCACGAGCGACCGCCGCCGTCGGCAGCGCCTACAGGCTTCGCCACGCCGACGGTGAAGGATTCCCTGACGGGCCGCACGCCTCGCGTTCACTATCGTCTACAAGCCGTCGTGGGCGACGTTCAGCGGCACCACGGGCAAGCTCTCCGGCACACCGACCGCTGCCAACGTCGGCAAGTACGGCAATATCGGCATCGCGGTGAATGACGGCATCAATGCCGCCGTGCTCGCCATCCTTCTCCATCACGGTGCAGTGCGGCCGGGCACCTGCGCAACCGTGAAGGCGTCTCGGGACCCCGCGACCAGTGTCGGTGGCCGGCGGGTGCTGCCGCTATAAATTCCAGCCCACGGCGACCGATTCCGCGGGCCCGGACGGTCTCCCTTCTCGGTGCAGAAACAGTGCCCGCGTGGGCGACGTTCAGCATCGCAACCGGACTGCTCTCGGGTACCCCGTCGACCAGTCAGACGGGTACCTACAGGGACATATCCTCGTCAGCGCCAGCGCGACGGGCAGGCCTGCGAGCTCTCTTGCCCCCTTCGGCGTCGCGGTCACCAGCACCACACCGCCCGCGGCCGCCGGGTCGGCGACGCTCTACTGGACCGCTCCCACGCAAAACACCAACGGCACGCCGCTCACTCAACTTTGCTCGGTATCCGCATCTACTGCGGCACCTCATCCGCCAGTCTCAACCACGTGGTGCAGATCCCCGGGGCCACGGCAGACCAGCCACACGGTCGCGAATCTCGCCGCCGGCACCCGAGTACTTCGGTGCGACCGCCTACAACACCGTGGGAGCCGAAAGCGGTCTGTCAAAAGGTCGGCAGCAAGACGATCCAGTAAGCGGCGACCGCCCTGCGCGGCGTCAGGTGCTGAGCCCGGGGCGGTCCGCATGAGCGGCCCGCCCGGGGCCATCACCGGGGGCAGCTTCCAGAACTTGAGGGTGAAGTTTGCGAAGATCCACGCGACCCAAGAGGTCGTAAGTCGGAGAAGAGAGTTCGGCTGCCCGGTGCCCGTCACGACGCTGCTTTGCGACGATGGGCGGATCCTTGTCCAACGGGTTGTTGACGCCGGCACGCAGAGTCAGTGCCCGTCCGACGTCCCAGATGCCGAGACAGGTCGATGCTTAGCTGACCGACGGCATGTGCGCATCAAGGCGTCATAGGCCCCGTTGTTGAGCGCCGGATTCGGATCGTTCGTGTCAGCGCCACCTACCTGGCCGATGTAGCGCCACTGAACCGAAGCCAGCCAATCGGAAAAAAGTTAGCGACCCCGCGTGTCCACACGCAACGGGCGCAAGCGGAGCGCGCTGCGGCACGAGCGGCGCGCGGGCGAGCACCTGAACGCGTGCTTCGCGAGCGGCAGGCTGAGCACGCGTGGGATCCGCGCAACTCCGGCGTACAGTGCTCGCGCGCACCGTCGTCGGTGGCCGCTGGTGCGCACTGGGGCGCCGCTGATGCCGCCGGGCGCGCCGCTCAGGCCGCACGCGTTGCGCGCTGCGGGCGCAGCCTCCTACGCTCAGCGCACGGAAGTCAGCGAAGCGAGGAGTATCTTGCGGCTGTTAGATCACGTCGCGCAGTGTCGTCGCAGCCGTTCGTGGTTCCAGCGGCGACAGCACCCGCTGGCGGGTGACCGGCGCGAGCGATTTTGCCACGCCCTCTGACCGCTTGCCCGCTGCGCTACGCTGCTCGCCGGACGAGCTGGTACGCACCTGCGTTGCGCTCGCCTACTCCGACGGCGACAGCAGCGTAACTGAACAAAGTACA
>ERZ1370068.170-contig-10150_pt1 | contig 38345 bp, 68 predicted proteins | sample MGYA00561227_ERZ1370068 | MGnify/ENA primary metagenome ERZ1370068 (study PRJEB38410, sample SAMEA6850437) | metagenome | study: Metagenomic assessment of the ecological functions of the soil: analysis of the soil microbiota associated with the...
GTTGTACTTCGTTCAGTTACGTATTGCGAGTTCGACCGGTGTCGGCGCGTGGAGCGCCTGAGCGCCGACTACTGGGCACGCCGGTCTGCCGGCATCCGCCGCGTGAAGTAAGTTTTAAAGTTCCTCGGCGATCCCTCTGCAATCGGCCTGATCACCCGGTCGTCCACGCATTGCGACTCGACTACACCGAGGCCATGAAACAGATTGACGTGGTCAATGCCGTTCGGATGACGAACATCTCCGCACGCGCTTCATCGACGAAGCGCTCGAGCGCCGCCGTTGCCGATGGCGCGACCCAGCTCGCCATTCTCGGCGCGGGATTCGACTCGCACGCCTATCGATGCCGCGAGCTGCTGGCACGCGTCCAGCATCTCGAAGTGGACCGCCGGGCGATGCAGGATCTCAAGAGAGCGCGCGTACGCGAGGTGCTGAGGGCGCGCCGCCGGCGAATCCCGACCCCTATGTCGAGGCCGACTTCCTGCGCGACGGTGTATCTGCGCGATGTCCCGCCTCGACACGGATTCGATCCGGCGGCAGAAGACGTTCTTCATCTTCGAAGGCGTGACGATGTATCTGCCTGAGGACGCGGTGCGGCGCACGCTGCGCTTCGCGGCCGCGAAGCCCGCCGGGCAGCGCCATCGTGTTCGACTTCGTCTATCAATCGATGATTGACTGACGCCATCGCGCCGGATCGACGTCACCACGGTCCCCGAGGCGGCGAAGGCGTTCGTCGGGCGGAGCTGTCGCTTTCTTCGGCGAAGACGCCGCCGCGCGCTATCTCACGAGAGCCGACGGCACGCAGGTCGGCGCCGAAGCGCTCGCCGAAGCGATGGCGCGATGGTTGCGAGCGCGCGCGCCGCCGGGGCCCCGCAGATGTCTTCTGGCCAGATGCGACAACAGCAGCGGCTGATGTCGCATCAGGTGAGACGGTCGCGATCGTCCCGACTGCGGCGCTGACGGCCGCGCCGGATTATCGAAGCAATCCGCTTCGAAAGCGTCCCGATGGCTCCGTGCACCGGGCGAGAGGAGCTCTTCTCACGCCGCAGCCGGATCGCAGCTGCGCCGCCCGTGTATCATGAGGAGGGTCGGACGAAAACTCGCATGCCGGATCTCCCGCGTCTGATGCGAGGGCAGCTGGAAGGCGGCGCCGACCAGCGCGGATGCTGCCGAGCGCGACCTCGCACATCCAGTCAGTCCTCAGACATGTTCGTGAAGGCGATGGCGTCCTGCTGCCCGAGCGCGGCTCGCAGAGGGAACGCCGCTCTGGGCGTTCATGGTTTCGGGCAGGAGGAGGAATGGAACAAGCCGATCGAGGACGGCGATCCACGCGCCTCTGAGATGAAGACGACGTAAACACCGATCAGAACGACGCTTGGCGATTCCGTCGTAGACCTCGCGACCCCTCCGATCTGTTCGAGCTTCAGCTCACGCCCAGGCACGGCTGTCTCGTCACTGTCGTCGTCGTGAAACTCAAGTCACGGTCGGCAGTAGAGCAATTCGGTTCCCGGAGGCGGTGCTCTGAGCTCCAGCGGGGCTGGGCGGCTGCGAAATCATCTGCACGGTATCAGAGTGGCAGGACAGCAACACCACCACGACGATGAAGTCATTAGCCACTCGCGAAACGACGTCGTAAAGGTTTCAAGAGGATGATGCTCCCCAGAGCCACGAAGTAGAGGAGCCGGAGGTAGGAAGCGCGGCTTAAGAAGAGCTGCGCGCAGCGGTAGCAGAAGACGCGAGCAGGAATGCGGCCCGGGAATGGGCCGATAATCAACGCGATACGATCTCGCCGCGCCGGGCAGGTGCTCGACTTCGCTTCTGGAATCATCGCCAGACCTCTCGCTCGCAGAATGCGTAGAGGCTGCGAAATCGGGTCACTATTTTTGGCGCCGGGGCACGGGCATCGACGGCGGCTTCGCGGCCTCGACCAGCACCGGTGGTTCTACCACGTTCGCGTTGTCGCGGGCGGCCTGCGACATAGGCGGCAACAGTTGCTCCCGCCGGCCGCGGATCGTGGCCGTGATGCCCATGCCCGGACTTCGAGGCATGCTGGGTTAGCCCGCGCTCTGCCGGGCGACTGGCGCTACGATGGTGATGCACCCCGCCCTCCATGGCGACGACGTTGATCGTCCCGGGCTTGGCCTTCACCACGGCATCGCGCAGCTGCGGCGGGCGTTGATGAAACGCCGGGGATTAGGCACCAGCCCACATCTCCGCCTGCTGCCGACTGCAGGATCCTCGGGTAATCCATCGCCACTTCATTGAACAACGGTGCGCCGGCCTTCAGACGCTCCATCAGCATCTGCGCCTTCGCGGTCGCCGCCTGCGGTGTCGCCGCATCGTCGCCGGTGCGGTTGTTGATGCCGGCGTCTCTCCCGGCGATCCACGATCTGCGCGATGTGATACGCGTCCTCGAGCAGGGTTCCAGACGCTGGGCACTGTTCGCGCCTGGAAGTAGGCGTCCGCGTCCTGAGCGGTGACGTTGATTTTCGACGTCACCTCGCCTTCGATCAGTTTCTGGATCGTGAGGTCGCGCCCCGTCGCCTCGCGCGCATATGGCGGCCGTCAGATTTCGCGCCGCAACTCGCTGTTGAATGTGTCGTCGGGGAATGTTCATTTGCTGCCCTTCGTTGAAGGCGGCATCGAGGAGTCCGCCGTGGGCGCTCGATCTTCAGCTCCCGGGCCTTTGGCAGCATGATGTCTTCAGTGATCATCCGATCGAGCACGTTCAACTTCAGGGGCGGCGCTTCGTCTTCGGAGATCACCGGGTTGGGCTGCACCAGGCGCCGGTAGGATTTCTCGACGGCATCGCGGCGGATCTCTCGACCATCACGACGGCCCCACGTCCTGAGAGACGGGTGCCGCGGACGCAGGTGGCGGCGCGTGGATCGGCAGGCGCCGGTCACGACGCCACCGCGAACGCGAGTGCCGGGAAGAGCGACGGTCAGGAATGAACATCAGTGCTCGTTCACTTCTTGTCCTTCAGCACCGGATGCACCCAGCCCGCCGTCAGAATGTCCGGCGACGGCCGGAAGCTCAGATAGTCCACGTGCTCAGGGATGTCGAGCCATCCGTGCACCACGCCTGCCGGGATGATGATGATGTCGCCAGGCTTCACCACTTTCTTGACCACTTCATACGCCATTCCGCCGCATGTCGGCCCGTTCAGGTCCGGCGAGGGGGCTGTGCCGTCCGTTGACGATGTAGCCGTCGGTGAACATCGTTCCGCCGCCTGAGACGATGTAATAGCCTTCGGTCTGCGAGTCGTGAGTGATGCCGCCGGCCAGCGTCCCCAGCCGGAGCCGTCGCCATCTGGCGCCCGCACGGAGTCGGCGGTCTGAGCCGCCGCCCTGCCGGCGTCGCCGCCTGCCGCGCGGCTGCCGCGTTCGCGGCGCGGCGAACCGGCTGACGCCGTTCACGGTCTTGCCGCGATGAATGATGCCGACCGTGAAGTTCTCGTGGCCGATGTCGACCACCTTGATGTTCCGATCGATTCCTTGCCCGTTCTTGTTGACGATGTCGACTTCTTCCTTGCGTGATGTAGGTGGCCGTGGGTCGGTTTCGTCTTCCCGCCCTGGCTGAACACTACCGCCGGAGTCAGAGCGAACGCGATTTCGGCGAGCGCGCGTAACGTTGTCTCTTCCGCATATGCCGTCCTCCTCGTGGACAAAGCCGCCGCTTTGACTATAGCGCCGATCACGACAACTCTGTTGGAGCTATGAGGCGTCCCGGTCCGACGGCAGCCGCCATCCGTTCATCCGTAGGGCACTCGCGGCGAGAGCGTGATTCGGTCGAGGGTTGTGGTTACGCTTCGCGCGACTTTGAGTAACTCGGACCCGCCGCGAGATTGCCGTCGAGGAGAGACTCGACGCGATTTCCCATCCCGATCGGAACGTCGCAATCGCCTCCTGCTCCCCGGCATGACAGTTTCCCGCGCCGATCCACGTGCACGGCGCGCGCGGTTCCGGCAAGCAGGTTGAAGCGTCCGCTGGCGATCGCACCGACAACAGGCTGCCTTCCCGATGACGGGGCGACGATAAGGCGGTCTTGTTCCTGGCGTCGGCCAGGAGATCGCGTCGACTGGTTCCCCGATCGCAAAGCACGTCCGATTGACTTGCCGGTCTTATCGAAGCCGAAGATTTCCCACTCCGCCAGGACGAACAGCCGACGGTCGCGGCCGCCGAAGACCGAGGCGTTCGGGCGAGGCACGCTCACGCTCTTCGTCACGAACCGTTCCGCAGAAGTCCAGAGACCAGATCGTCGGACCCGCGGAGGATGAACGAAGCCGCCGGAGGAATGGATGGATGTACGTCGAGCAGCTCGCCGTCGAGCAGAAGAGCGGTATCCTGGCTCTCGAAGGACGCGCCCGTCGCTCGACGTGCTTGACGGCGGTCTTCGCCGTCGGAGTTTGCTGAGGACGAACAACGGAAGGATGGTCATCAGACCGTCGATGAACCGGTAGGGTCGGTATCGGTTCCCCAACGGAGCACGCCATTGGCGTCGCCCTCAGTTGCGCGTCTCCGACGTGAGCGTCTCGGTCTGCTGATTTTCGACGACTGCGTGTTGAGTTCGAGTTGTCGTCGTCCGGGTTGTGGACGGCGATCGTCGCGCGCTGCTGCCCGACTTGTCGAGACCGATCATCGACATCGCGACTGGCCCGCTGGTGCGCTCGAATTCGTCTCCGCTCTTCTTGTACCGTCCCATGATCACGACCGTCATCCCGTTGATCGACGTCACGCTTCGAGATCGCCGAACGTGATGTCGCCGCAGTCAATCCGCGCTTTCGGCAAAAACGATCGACGGCACGTTGAAATCGTCCACGCAGTCGCACAGCCCGTCGACGCCGTCGTCGCCGCCGGTGCACCGTCCTGGGGATCATTAATGCGCGCCACATCAGGTGATGTTCATCGTGACGAACACGGCATTGCTCGTGTCCGTCGCCTGGAACATGGCGCGCCCGGCCTCCCGTGCTTCGCCATGTAGTATCCAGTTCATGGTCGCCGATCCAGGACGCGATCTTTCCGCGTTCGGCAGGACATTCCATTCCCTGATCAGATCCGGCACGCCGGTGATGGTGTAGCTGAAGGACGATCGTTCCACGTGTCGGCGAACGATAACACTCCAGGCTGTCACATGGAACGCTGCGACCACCGACGTCAGTGGAAGTCCGACGAGCTCGATTTGGACGGGAGGGGAGTGAACAGCCGCGTGCTGTCACACGCACGGAGTCATGAATGATCGCGCTAGAATCTGCATCGATGTGGCTCTGCCACCGCTCGCCCGCCTTGCCGGGCACCTGACCTTGAGCAACGAATCGGCGTGGGATCGGGCAGGCGATGTGCGTGCCGCCAGCGTTCGGACCGGGCTCCAGAGCTGCCACTTCGCCGAAGTATTTCAGCGGCGAAAGCTCGATGCGGGTGCAATCGATTGGCGAGATCGTCTCCTGGCTGCAGACGTGCGAATACGCGGCCGATCTGGACCTTTTTCAGAAGAAGGATCACTGGCAGCATCCCGGCACGTTCGAGGAACGGCGGCGCGGCGATGCGAAGGATTTCGCGCTCTGGGCCCTGGCGGAAGCTGACCGAGGGTCGGCGTCGGGCCAGTACGTGGGGCGCGTGGTCTGCGAAATTCATCCCGGAGCGATCGCCATCACGGCATTGGGTGGTGTATCGCATTGACGAACCGCGTTTCTCTTCGAGCCCGCGGCGCGAACAGCGCCGGCGATGATCCGCCCGCTCGAGACGCGATGGACGATTACATCCGCACTTCGCGGTGAATTTACCGTTTCGAGACAACGCGTTTGCGGGATGCGCGTCCGCTTCCACGACTGCGCGACGATCAGCCAGTTCCGGACCCGACTTCGGCAGGCAACCGTGGGCAAAGCTGCAGAACCAGAGCGATATTCGTCGAGGCGCAGAACGAACGCGACCTGAAGCTCGACTACTTCAGCCATGTGTTCGCCGATTTTGCCGCCTGCCAAAGAACACCCGACGAGCTTCGCGCTGATTTGCCGCCGTCTCTGAGGAAGCTGGTCGAAGAGTCTGAAATTCCGGAGATCGATCCCGAGGACGAGCACAGCTCGACTGGGGCGAGATCAGACCCTGAGGGGATCGGATTCTCAACCAGCGGGACGAAGGAAACCGCGTAAGAGACGGGCTGGCGGGTGCGAGCACGGTAACGCGCGGCTGGTCAGTTCGAGCGATATGCGCTGTATGGCGAGCAGGCGCCCGACGAAAACGATGCGCACGTCTCGCTGGACGCGCTTCGCGAGAGTTTGCGGCGCCTGCTCGCCTCAACACTTCATACGGCCCGGCACTGGTCCGCGGGAACAATCGCCGGCGGGTCATGCGGAAGGTTGGGCGCTGGCGTCGTCCTCTGCCTGGGGGCTCATCATCCGCGCTTCTGCTCGACATGATCGCGACGGCCAAGCAGCCGGACCAGCATATTCCTTCAGCGAGCGCCTTCTGCTCGCCACGCTGTTCAGCGCGTCGTGCTGTTCGGCTGTCTCGGCGCGTATCTGAGCGTGCAACGCGGAGCTGCAGGAATCGCAGGCGGATGGCGGCGATCCGGTCATTGGCATCCTGGGGACTGCACGAGTTCGGTTCCATCTCAGCCGTACTCCGCTGGTGGCTGGCAGGCTGTTCGCGATCGTTCTGGTACATTCATCATCGCCGCCGGATTCATGACCGGCACGTTGTTCCCCTCGACCTTCTCCCGGGCGGCGTGCCCGCCGGCATCATTCAGTGGGCCAAGCTGCTCATCTGGGCGTTTCTTGCCGGCTTCGCAGAGCGGCTCGTCCCTGACGCACGCTCGATCGACTGGTGAACCAGGCGCAGATCAAAGGGTCTGGCACGACGATCGCGACCCAGAGCACGCAGCTGGGCCGCGGCGGAGCGGGAGCTCAAAAGCCGGAGTTACAAAAGATCGACCCCGGGTTAGTCACTCCAGGATCGACGATCACGATCGAAGGCAGCGGCTTCGGCGCCGCACGAGGATCCGGACACGTGCGCTTCAACGGAGCCGAGATGCGGGCATCCATCGATCAGTGGAGCTGACACACGGTCATTCAAGCGAGGCTCGCGCCGCGGTTGATGGGCGCCGTCGAGGTCGAGGTCACCCTGGAGAGTGGCGATCGTCTCGCCGCGCCGGCGGATCAGATGCCGACCGTGGACACCGAGTAGCACACCTTCATGCAAAAAAGATAGACAGCCGATTCAATCTTCGCGTGGCCACGCTGATGAAACCATCGCACTGGGGTGACGGTGAAGGAACGCACAGAACCAGCTTCCCGGCGTGATGCGCGTCCCTCGGCGGCATCGCTGTTCTCCGACGGACGGTTCACTTCGCTGCGCGCCGGAAGGCCGATGATGCTGGCCGTCAACATCGACTTCAACCAGGCATCGGGTGACAGCTTCGAGATCGAAGTCAAAGGCGATGCCGACGGCTTTCGTCTCAAAATGCCCGGTCCCGCGCGCGGGCGCATTCCCGGAACCGTGCAGTATCGCTTTCAGGTCGGCTGATCCCGGATCTCACCATGCGCGTGTACCATCATCGCCATCCCCTGTGCTGGATCCAGGCTGCGGCATCGCTGGCGCAGACCGCCGGCGCAGGCCAGGTTCTGCCTCGCGGCCGGCATATCGCGCCGAAGCGTGAGGGCGGGCACGACGGCCGAAGACCGGGCCGACCTCTCCGGCCCGCTGGCGAACTCGTGCTCCGTTTCTTTCGGCGCTCGTCGACGACCAGCCCAGAGCGGCCGTGATTCACGCGTTCGAGGACGCACGGCTGACGAAGCAGCTCGGGACTTCGGCGTCGAGCGGCGGCACGCACTCGCGTGCCGTTCGCGGCGACTCGCCGTCGATCCTCGGACTGGCGCTTTCGAGCACGGTGTGATTGGCGGGGCTCGAACCGGGGAATCCCATCACCGTTCCGTGGGAACCTGGTCGGCGCTGGGAGGCGGCTCTGAAACGCGGGGGTTCGGTCGCGCCATGACGCCTGATCGTCCCGAGATCCGGGCGCTCTGGAGAATCTCGTTCACGGGGTGTCGTTCGATCCGGGAAACGCAGAGCTGGCAAGCGTCGATCCGTCCTGGATCGCCTGACGGCCTGGTCGGTGCGCGCGAACCTGAAGGGCCAGCGCGATCCGCGAGATGCGGCGTTCCGCGGGCCGCTGGACGACGCTCGACCAGGGGGAACGCCGCAGAAGATGCCTCGCCGCCGCCAACGATGCGATGGACATGCTGATGAACGAGCCGGCGTTCATCCAATGGCGCGAAACGACGTTCGCCCGCGTGCGTGCCGCCGCCGACGCCGAACTCGACGCCGTGCGACCGAGCGCTTCACGGCGTTCAGGCGCATCGCGCGATCCGACATGACCAACTCGGCGGTTCAACGCGCGGTCGAGCGCACGCTCGAAGCATGCCTGAACGAGCGGCAGTCGCTCGTGGAGACGGTCCTGCGCACGCCGCTGGTGGTGCTGGAATACACTTTGGAAACAATCGTCCGCTGAACGAACCGGCGGACCTCGGAGGCATCCGCCTGGTCGCCGGAGGCGCCGCTCCTGAGCGGATCGCTCGTCGCGAACGCAGCCGTCTCGCTCTACGATACGGTCCCCGAGGGCGCCGAGCGAGTCCTGCCACTTCGACGGCTCGCTTCAGTGGGACTGCGATGCCGCTCGGGGCGCGAGCGCTGCGGGGGCGGTGGTCCTGACGCTCGCGACTCGCCCGCGTGGCATCCAGAGCGGTGTCACCCTTCAGAACGCCTTGATCCCACAACACGAAGGGCACCATCGGGGTCCTGCAGCTGAAGGCGTCGATTCCGATCAAACAGTAGGCGGGCGTGCAATTACCCGTCTCGATCCACCTGGGCCAGCCAGTGACCGAGCTCCAGAAGGAAAAGGTAATGCGCGGCCAGGTCGGCATCACGTTCGACTTCGACTCGCTGGTCGCAAAGAGCCTGCGCCCCACGTCAGGACTGAATCGCGCTGTGGATTTGGACCATGCGGATTCTCGGTGTGGTCTCGACCTCGCGCGCGGGATTCGCGAGTTCAGAAGCCATCACCGGCGTCGCCCGCGATTCGGCGGCCGGCACCCCAGGCGCGACACGCAGAACGCGCTCGCAAGTCTGGGACCCCGGTCGCTATCTCGAGATTCTTGCGCCAGCCGATCCCGAGCAGGCTCCAGGGACCCACGCGTCAACTACCGGGATCTGACATTCGGCGGGATGGGCGCTTCAGACGCGCGGCATCGACGCGGTGATCGTCCAGCTTGAGGGCCGCGGGTGTGAAATCGGCGATGCGTCTCCGGGATCCCGCGAGACGCGCGAAGGAACGCTGCTCCAGTGGAAGACGGCTCAAGTGCCGGGCGGCCGCGGGCCTCGAGCTGGCGCCATCTCTGGATCGAATGGAGCCTCGACACGATGCATCCGGAGCGCAAGCTCGCCGGAGGCCATTTGCCGGCTCGGCGCCATCAACCTCGGAGCATCCCGTATCCTGGCCGGCTGCAGGCGACTCTTCGCGGCTGCGGGTTTCCACCGCAACTCTTCGACAGGGCGCTTCGGCCCGCACGACGCTTGACCCTCGGCCGCCCCAAGGGCCGCGTGACGTTCGCCGGTCCCCGATCAGGGATTTTTACCGCAGCCAGTCGAACCACCCGCGTCCGGATCCAATCCGAAATCCGGCGACCGCGTCCGTGTCTTCGTAGCGGATGATGCGCAGCCCCGAAAAGAGCTGGACGAGCTCGTTCGTGTCGAAGACGACCGGAGGACCGATCGGACCCGACGGTAGCATCGCGGTGGAACGCCTCGACGATCACCATGCCTCCGGGACGGAGCGACCGCGTGACTTTCTGCACGAACTCCCGCGCCCCCACATAGCTGAGCACGATGAGATCCCGCTGCGCGCTGCCCCAGTCGAACTGTTCCCTCGCCGGCGACCGATGTGGTGATCGTGACGCCAAGCGCCTTGGCCCGCTCGTTCGCAGCGGCGACGGGCGCGATCCGCCGGATCGAATCCGACCGAATCCCAACCCTGCTGCGCGAGATAGATCGTGTTTCTGCCCTGCCCCATGCCCACGTCGAGCGAGCGGCCAGGCTTCACCCCTTTGATCATCTCGGCCAGGAACGCGTTGGGTGACGTGTTGAACGTGGGGTTGGATGAGGTAAGGATCCGTTCCACCGCTCGGCCTCGACGCGCTGCCCGACGCGTTGAATGAGCGCGATCGTAGACGCCGCGCGCTCCGCCGACGCGCCTCCGGTTTTGAGCACATCGACATAGCGCCCGTACCACATCGTCGGGCACTTGATCTCTGGTGGTTGCGCGAAGCTACCACTTGAAGAAGGCCTGGTAGGTGGCGCCGTCCTCCGCCGTGACGTCAGGCGGCAGAGGCATCTGCTGCGCCGCGTATACGGCGGCGCTCAGGACCGTCAGGGCGACCGCCGCGAGCAGGAAGAGCCTTCGGCGCACGTTCGGAATCCGGTTCGCCACGATCTTAGCGCCTCATAATCGCGGCGTTTCAAGAAGAACCATGCCCCCGGGCGCCGTCTTCTCCTCAATCGTGAACTGGAGCTATCGAAGCTGGGTGGCGCGCTTGGCGACGCGCTCCGTGGACGCGGCCAGGTGGTGCTCGTTGCTGGCGAGCCGGGAATCGGAAAAACCACGCTTGCCCAGGAGTTCGCGGCCAGAGCGGCCAGACGAAAGGTGCGCGTCCTCTGGGGTCGTTCTGGTGATCGCGAGGGATCGCCCCCGTACTGGCCGTGGGCAGAGGCTCTCCGGCAATTAACCGAGGCCAAACGCAGTGTCGGCGCTCTCTGCTGCGCCGCGCGACCAGTACTTCGGCCTCGTCCTGCCCGAACTGCGCGCAGAAGTTCGACCGGGAGCGTTCGTCCTGCCGGACGACGAATCTGTTCGTTTTCATGTCGCCGACGCCGTCCGGGCGCTCTTTCATCGCGCGGCACGGCACACAGCCTGTTCTGCTCGTCCTCGAGGACATGCACTGGGCCGACCAGGGCTCGTTGTTTCTCCTCGAGTTCATCGCGCAGGACATCGGCGCAAGTCCGCTGCTCGTCCTGGCGACCTATCGCGACGACGAGGTGACGGCACCGCTCAACCAGACACTGTCGAACTTGCGCGGCTCGGCGCACAGCGCATCGCGTTGAATGGTCTGACACGTCGGAAGGCACCGGGCGCCTGATGGCCAGCCTCACACGGTCGCCGGCTCACGCGATCGCTCGTTCGGCGGATTCACGCACGAACCGACGGCAATCCGTTCTTCGTGACCGAGATTGCCAGGCTCGACACCGCGGGATCCGCTGGCGATTCCGGCAAACGTGCGGATGGCGATCGCGAAGCGCATCAACCGGCTGCCGGAGTCCGCCAGGCAATCGCTTGTCGTCGGTGCCGTGATCGGACGCGAGTTCGATTTCCCTCTGCTCCGCGCCGTGCTGCCGGGCGTGCATGAAGAAATCCTTCTGCAGGCGCTCGACGGCGGACTGAAGACACTCGTGATCGAGACCGCTGGCGTCGCGCGGCAAAGACTGGTATCAGTTCAGGCACGCGCTCCTCCGCGACGCCGTCTACGAGAGCATCTCGCCGAGCCGCCGGGCTCGCTGGCACGCGACCATCGCAAGAACCCTCGAGACCCTTCTCGGCGACGGCGTCGAAAATCGGGCGGCGGAGCTGGCGCAGCACGCTGCCAGCGCCGGCGCGCTGATTGAGCCGGCGATCCTCGCGAAATACTCGCTGCATCGCCGGCGAGACGGCTGCTGACCGTGCATGCGTTCGCAGAGGCGCTGTCGCACTTCGAGCGCGCGTGGCGTGCGCGAGAAGGACTTGAGTTCGACGCGGTCGGCGGCGGCGACGCTCGTCGGCCTCAGGCGGGCGCAAGCGGCGACCGCCGCCACGTTGGAACCGGCAGCAAGGGTGGCTCACGCTGCGTCGTGCCATCGACTACTACCTGCAGGCCGGAGAAATCGACCAGGGCCGTCGCCGTCGCGACCGATCCCCATATTTCAGCCGAAGGCGCTGCCGACGTCGCCGCCACGATTCGGCAGATCCGCGATGTCACGCCGCGCGGATCCGCTCGAAGAAGGCTGGCTGCTCGCGCGGCTGGGCGCGGCGGAGTACTTCGAGACCGGCGATTACGCGGCAGCGCAGGCAGCATTTGCGCGGGCGCTTGGAATTGCGGCTGGCGAGCGCGACGCCGTGGGCCTGGAGCTCCGCACGCTCGCCTACGCCATATCGGTCGATCATTTCGATCTGCGCTGGTCCGACGCTGCTCGCAAAGAGCCGTCGGATCCGCGAGCTCGCGCAGCGCGGTCGACGATCCTCGGTCGGAAACCTACGCGCGATTTCGCGTAGCCTACGCGCTGACGCACACCGGCCGTGCCGACGAAGGGAACGCTCGAGTCTGATGCGAATCTTGCGTTGGCCGAACGATTGAAGGATCGCGGCCTTCTCGCGGACGCGCTCTACGTCGAAGAGCGTGCTCGCTCAGCTGAAGGCGACTGGCGCGAGGCCCGGGCATACAGCGATCGCGCGCTGGCGATTTCTGCGCATCAACTCCCGTTCCTCATGACCCGGGTGCTCCTGGAGTGTGAGACGGGCCATCGAAAGGCTGGCAACGCATATCTGCAGCGACTCCTGGCCGCCGAACAGCGAGCCGGCCCCTGGCCGCTCGCTGGCGCGACTAACCGCCATTGCGCTACTCGCAAGCCGGCTGCTTGTGGAACGACAACACGATCTGTGACGCCGCGCTCCGGGCATCACGCGCAGTCCTGGAGAGGCGGCCGCAACCCGCCTGGCGCAGGTCGCTTGCGCGTCAACAGCCGCGGGACTCGTGGCGCCTTCGCAGGTCGAAGCCGGAACGAGTGCGAGGAGGAGCTCGAGTTCCTCGGAGCCATTCAAAGGAATGCTCGTGGCACCATCGCCGATCGCAGACCGTCTTCTCGGCTCGCTCGCCCATGGCGCAGGCCAGACAACGCCGTGCCATCGATCATTTCGAGGATGCGCGTCGCCTTCTGCCGGAAGAGCCGGCTACCGCCCGGAGCTGGCATGGACGATGTACGCACTACGCAAGGACACTGCTGGACGTCCGGCGCGGCGACCACCAGAAAAGGCCGCCACTGCTGCTCGAGGAGAGCCACGATCTTTCTCAGCAGCTCGGGATGCAGCCATTGAGCGCCGCCATCGCGGCATTCCGGCAGCGCTACGGATTGCGACTGGAACGCAAAGCCGGTCGGTCTGACGAATCGCGAGCTGGAAGTTCTCGGGCTGCTCTCCGTGGGCAGGACCAACAAGGAAATCGGCGACGCGCTGTTTATCAGCACGCAACACGGTCGCCATTCATGTCGCGCGCGTGCTCAGCAAAACGGGCTCTTCCAACCGGACCGAAGCCGCGTCGTATGCCGTGCGGCATCATCTGGTTGGCGCAACCCGCGCCTAGCCGCGCGCTGCCACACAGAAATAGTCAATTCTGGTGATAGGCAGGCGCCCATCCGGCCGCTAGGTTCAGCAGTGACTCGCAGCTTCCTTTGAGAGGAATGGAGCACGCCATGAAAACACACAGAGTCGCAGGCGGCGGAGGCGTACAGCTGCACGTCGTCGAGACCGGCAACCCGAAGGCCGGCCCGTTCTGTTCATCCACGGCATTTCGCAGTGTTCGCTGGCCTGGAGCCGGCAGCTGGACTCCGAGCTGGCGCGTGACCATCGTCTCGTCGCGATGGATCTGCGAGGGCATGGTCTGTCGGACAAGCCGCGCGACGCCTACGGCGACTCCGGCTCTGGGCCGATGATGTCCGCGCGGTGATACACGCTCTCGATCTGGATCGCCCGGTTCTGAGCGGCTGGTCGTGCGGCTCGCTGGTCTTTCTGGATTACATCCGGCATTACGGTGAGGACCAGATTGGCGGCATCCATTTTGTCGGTGGCGTGACGAAGCTTGGCAGCGATGCCGCGATGGCCGTGATCAAGCCGGCGTTCCTGAACCTCGTGCCAGGTCTCTTTGCGACGGATGTCGAAGAGAGCGTACGGACCTTCGGAGTCCTTCCTCCAGACCTGCTTCAATCAGTCGCTGTCGGCGAGCGATCTTGTACCTGATGCTCGGCTACAACGTCTCGGTGCCGCCGCACGTCCGGCAGGCGATGTTGTCCCGGGTTATCGACAACGACGATCTCCTGCCAGAGATCCGCAAGCCTGCGCTGATCACGCAAGCGTCGAACGACGCCTTTCTGCGGGCGGAGATCGGGGATCAGCTGAAAGCCGGCATCGCTCACGCGCAGATCCAGGTGCACAACACCGGCCGCACGCCGTTCTGGGAGGACGCCGCGGCGTTCAACCAGCGACTGCGCGCGTTCGTCGAAACCTGCAGCGGCGTTGCGGCGCGGTGACCGATGCAATTCGAGAGGCTCGACGGGGGCAGACGGACATCGGAGACGCGGATTTCGAGCGATTGCGGACCGCGTTCCGCGGCAGGCTGATGGCGCGCTGCGAGGCCGGCTACGACGAAGCGCGCCGCGTCTGGAACGGAACCATCGATCGGCGGCCGGCGCTCATCGCGCAATGTGTAGGGACCGCGGATGTGATCGCCGCGGTCAACTTCGCATCAGGTCACGAACCTGCTCGTCGCCGTGCGCGGAGGCGGACACAGCATTCCGGACACTCCGTGTGCGACGACGGCCTGGTCATCGATCTGAGCACGGATGCGCGGCGTAGACGTCGACCCGCGCCGCCGCACGGTTCGCGCGCAGGGCGGCGCGCTGTGGGGCGACGTGGACCACGAGTCGCAGGCCTTCGGGCTTGCGACTCCCGGCGGCGTGGTGTCGACGACTGGAATCGCCGGCCTCACGCTCGGAGGTGGCAGCCAGTCCTGGTTGATCAGAAAGCATGGCAGCGCAGCCGACAACCTCCTGTCCGCGCAGGTCGTGACGGCAAATGGGGAACTCGTCACGGCCAGCGACACGGACCACCCGGACTTGTTCTGGGCCCTTCGCGGCGGCGGAGGAAACTTCGGCGTCGTGACCTCATTCGAATTCCGGCTTCACCCGTGGGACCCATGGTGCTTGCCGGCGGTGCGTTCTTCGCGTGGAACAGGCTCGAGGAGATCACCGATTTCTATCTCGATTACGTGAAGAACCTTCCGGATGAACTCACCACGGCCCTTTTTCTACCGGACCGCGCCGGCCGCGTCGTTTCTTCCCCCGTCGATCCACGGACAGAACGTGGCGGCCATTTCCGCGTGCTATGCAGGTCCCATCGAAGAGGGTGAGAGAGTCATCGCGCCGATCCGCGCGCTGAAGCCGACGGTCGACCTGATTGGACCGATGCGCTACACCGCGCTGCAGGCGATGTTCGATCCGCTGGTCCCCAAGGGAACCCTCGCGCGTACATGAAGTCCGACTACTTCGACGAGGTGCCTCCCGCGATGGTGAAGGACATGGTCGCCTGGGCAGAGAAAAAGCCGGGCGCGCTGGCGATGGCGCAATTGCATCACTTACGGCGGCGCGTTGAGCCGGCGGGCTAGCGACGCGACACCGTTTGCGCATCGTGATGCGACGTTCGCATTCTCGCCGAACGGGTTATGGAACGAACCGGACGAGACCGACGCTCACGTGAAATGGGTCAAAGGCTTCTGGCAGGCGCTGCGGTCCTATTCACCGCGAGGCGCGTACGTCAATTTCCTCACCGACGAAGGTCAGGATCGTGTCCGCGAGAGCTATCAGGGCAACTACGATCGCCTGGTGCAGATCAAGCGCAAGCACGATCCGGCGAATCTGTTTCGACTGAACCAGAACATCAGGCCGGACGCTCACTGAGAAAGACGGCCGCGAAAGTTCGGCAGCCAGTTCTCGACGATGCGGACGAGCGGTTGCGGAATCTCGCGCTGGAATTCTACGGTCAGGAATTTCTGGCCGTCCGGCGAGATGTCGTAGCGGGCGCCGCCTCCGGTACCGACGAGAGCGGGATGTTCGAACACCACGACTGGCGTCGCGTCGGCCGAAAAACTACCACTCGTTGAGACACCGACGCGCATCAGCTGACCCGCCTCGACGAAAAACAGCTCGGCACCGTTGGGGTTCCATGCCGGCGCCGTGCCGCCGTTCGTGGAAATCTGCCAGCGTCCCGATCCTTGCGGAAACGGCCGGACGTACACCTCGCCTCGACCGCCGATGGTGGAGGTGTAGGCGACATACTTGCCGTTTGGCGACAACGTCAGGACTTGCTCCACCTCGGTGTTTTGTGAGAAGTCGACCGAGCGCACCTTCTGTGTCGGTCCGCAGTGCACCAGCCTCGAATGAGTTGCCCTTTTCGGAAGAATGAGCGGCGAGCACGTAGCGACCGTCGGGCGAGATGCCCTGCACCACGGTGAATCCGTCAGGAAAGGCCAACTTCCTGGGTTGACCGGTTCCGTCGGCTGCCGTGATGAACGACAACAGACGTTCGGACGGGGGATCGGTGAGAGTGAAGAAAATCTGATTACCGCGTCGTGTCCACCCTGCGTACACGTAATCCTTGCCCTCGTTTTCACTGCGCATGGCAAATCGTGTTCTGACGAAGCGCTGCACGTCGCACATCCACAGCACCAGGTGATCCTGAATACGTCGCGGCCACGATCGCGCGAGTGCCGTCGGGCGAGAGCCGCGGCGCCTGAATCACTTCATGGCTTCCGAGGCCTTCGCGAGCACCTTGCCGGTCCGGTCCCGCCAGGCGAGAACCTGCCCCCGCCTCGGCCGACATCGAGATAGACGAGGGTTCCATCGCTGGCGAGGCTCATTCCCTGCCCCGACGGCTCGACGATGAACGGATCACCCGTTGCCGTCAGTGTCGCCGGGGAAAACGGAAGCGCCCACAACGCCGGGCTCTCGACCGGGTTCCTTCGAAAAGAATATGACCGGTAGGCAGGTACATCGAGCTCGGGCCAGCTGGTTTCGAGCTGCGTAATCTCACGCCGCTCGCCTTCCGGCGTCTGGACAACGAGCTCGTGACCTCCCGGATTCGACACCGCAAACACAAGGGCTCGTCCCGACGGCGTGTCGATTAACACGATATCGTCGGCATGATCTTCGTTGTTCAGCCGCGTCGGGGATCCGCCGCGCGCCGGAACCTCGAAAATCCCGTTGCCATATCGGCTGAACACGAGCACGCTGCCGTCGCTGCTCCAGGTGAGGGCGCCGATTCGCCGGTTCTGACCGCGAAGCGTCGGCGGAACCTTGCAGAGCGTCGTCGGCGAGCTGTTGTCGAGAATCGATACGCGACGGATTTCTCCGTCGGCGACAAACGCGAGCGATTGGCTGTCGGGTGACCACGCGAGGTAGTACCCGACGTCGGCGTAGTAACCGCCTCTCGCCTCTCCGCCCGAAATCTCGCGCGAGATGTCGCTGCTCAGGTCTCGAACCCTACAGACGGTTTTGCGACCGGTAGGCGATGTGACGGCCGTCCGGCGAGACGACGGGCCGCACGTAATCGAGATCCATCGAGAATCGGCGGAGCGGTGCGACTGCATTGATCCCAGTTTGACGTCGGGCGTTCTGTAAAGCGATGGTTGCGAAGGCCCGATCGCAGTCATCGCGGCAACGACCGCCACGGCGACCGCCCAGCGTGGAATGCGCGCTCGATCTGCCTGCCGCTTCCTGAAACCGCTGGAGGAATCGCCCAGGATTTTCTCGATGTCGATTCTGACGTCGCCGATCGCGTGCCACCGATCCCGGAGCGGCTTCTCGAGGCAGCGTCGCACCAGCTCGCGAATCTCAGGATGCACATTCGCCGGAAGCGCGTCGAGATCCGGATCTCGAGCCAGGATGGATGCGAGCACGTCGCCCGGCGTCTTGCCGGCGAACGCGCGCGCTCCGGCAAGCATTTCGCACAGCACGCACCCGAACGAGAAAATGTCCGAACGCTGGTCGATTGCGGCGCCCCTTGCCTGCTCGGGCGACATATAGGCGGCAGTGCCCACGACGATGCCTATGTGCGTCAGCCCGGATCGTGTCGCCGCGTCGCCTCCATCTGTCTGTTCCGGCGAAGACAGAATCTTCGAGAGTCCGAAATCGAGAATCTTCACCTGGCCATCCGCCTGCAGCATGACGTTGGCCGGCTTGAGATCGCGATGGACGACCCCGCGGTCGTGCGCGGCTTCGAGTCCGTTCGCGATGTCGTGAGCGATGCGCAGCGCCTCGGACGTGGCGATCGGCCCATCACTCAGGCGCTCGGCCAGCGTCCTGCCGGGGACCAGCTCCATGACGATCGCGCACACACCTCGCTTGCCCTGAGCCTGACTCTTCCAACCCGTAGATCTGCGCGATGTTGGGATGATTCAGCGAAGCAAGGACTTTCGCCTCACGCTTGAATCTCGTGAGGCGATCGGAGTCGTTGGCGAACTCGACGGGAAGCTGACCTTCAGCGCGACGTCGCGATCGAGACGCCGATCGCGCGCGCGATAGACGTCGCCCATCCCGCCGGACCCGATGCGTTCGAGGACCCCGTAAGCGCCTACTCGACTGCCGGCCAGCACCTGGATCGCTCCTTCAGGGTGTTTGACACGCGAAGTTTGCCTCGTCGTCGGTGCTGCCGCTGCCTGAATACCGCGCGATCTGCGGATACGGGCAGAGCGGCCGCGTCCGCACCAGCTTGTCGTTCGCGAAGCGCGAGGCGACGATGCGCGCCGGCGCCTGGCCCTGTTCGACCCATTGCTCCAGCGCTTTGAGCATGTCGAAGGCCGAGGTGCCGTCGCCGCCGGCGCAGTGCGTCATGCCCGGCACCATGAAGAGCCGCATCAAGTCGGCAGTCTTGGTTGGTCCGGAGCGCCGACTCCACGCTTTTCAGATAGTTGATGCTGTTCGGCGGGGAGATTAGCTGATCGTTCCAGCCGTGCACATCAGGATCTTTCCCACGCGCGTGGCAAACGCCTGGAGGTTCGGATCATTCGCGTTGAGCTCGAAGTCCCGGTCGATGCGATCCGCCAGATCGAGATCCCGGTCGAAGTCGAGCGTCTTGAAATCCCAGTCCGGATTCTTGAAGACCACGTACTTGAAATGATCCTCGGCGATCGACAGCGGACGCGGCCCGCCGGCGAGCGCGGCCCAGCCCCTCTCGGCTTCCGATCGCGAGGCCCGGAAAGATCTCCCGGCCGGTGCGCGCACGGCGTACTTTCGCGAGGGATGGAGCTCGCCGGATCCTTGAGCGTCGCCTGCGGCCACCCACACGCTTTGCGTGACGAGATGCGTCCAGTAGTTCGCGGGCGCGCCCGCGACGATGCCGTCGTAGTCGGCCGGGAATTTCTGCGCCTCGCGGAGGCCCTGCTTGCCGCCCGACGAACATCCCACCCAGTACGAGCGCTGAGGAGCGCTGCCGTAGAACGCGTTGACGACCGCCTTGCTCTTTGACCGTCATCTCGTGGACGGCGCGCCATCCGAAGTCGACGAGCTTTTCGGGATGGCCCAGCGCGAACTGGCCGCTGCCGCCTTCGTGGCCGGTATCCGTGGAGGCTGTGGCGTATCCGCGGCGAAGGGCTTCGCTCAGGGCTCCGATGTTGATCGAGCCGGTCCAGCCGCCGTTGCCGACGCCCTGGAACTTGCCGTTCCATCCCGATGTGGGCAGCCAGACTTCGATCTTGATGTCTGAATCGGCGCTCGGTGCGAGGGTCGCCGCCACGCGGCAGAACGACGGGAGACTTGCGGCGCTGGCGGTCGCGCCGCGGCCAGGCGTAGTGGTAGGCGCCCGCCGCCACGGTCTGCGCGCTGGTGATCTTCGCGTTCGGCAGCGCAAGCGCCGCCAGGTTTTCGCACGAGGCCGCCGCTCTCGCCGGCGTGGTCGAGACCGCGACGGCCGCCACGACTGCCGCCAGGACCGCCGCAGATGTGGTTCTCATACAAGAGATTCTAGAGCAGCGGCTAGCTCTTGCGCGTGCTCCGACGTTTTCTCCCGCGTTTCGTCTTCGGCTTCACCCGCTCGGGGAGCTTCTTGCTTCCGGTCTCGCGGTTCCACTCCTCGAACGTCTGGTTCGAAATCTTCCCCTCGACCAGCAGCTGGGCGAACTTGCGGCGTTGTGCCTGACTCTTGAAAGGCATAAGCGGACACACGATGGAGCATGGCGTGTGCCACTTCTCGCCATAGCTCGCCTGAGCTGAGGGCGAGCGGAGGCGGAGCCAGCCGAACCGGCTCGTCCATCGCGACCGTGACAGAATCGATCGAGGTCCTCGATGAAGACACAGATGATGGCGCTGCTCTGCGCGATGGCACATCTGCTCTTTGCCGGCTGCGGCGGCCGCGCAGTCGTTGTCCGCGCAAGGCGATCGCTTCGCCGTGGACGGCGAGCCGCGCTTCCTGCTGTTCGTCTCCTAGCTTCGATGGTCTACACCGGCCGGCCACGGACCTGATCGATCGCGACCTTCAATACCTCAAAGACAAGGGCGTCGACGGCATCCGGGTCTTTCCCGACTGGCATGCTCCGCGGCTGATGGACAGCAGCGGCGCCGTGAACAGCGAGAGGCTGCAACGCTCTGCTGACGCTGGTGGAGCGCGCCGGGCTGAAAGGCATGATCGTTGACCTGTCGTTCTGACCCGCGGCTTCCGAAGATGACCAGCGTCGATCACTTCAGGAAGGAAGCGATGGCGCCGGAGGTCTCAGAAACATTGCCAGCGCGCTGCTCGAGGCCGGCAGCCGCAACGTGATCATCGATCTCTGCAACGAATGGGACTTGAATTGCGGCACGTTCGGGATTGCCGGCTTGCGGGGCATCAGGCGCGCGATCGAAGAAGTCGATCCCGATCGGCTGGTCGTCGTCTCGGCGCGGGACGAAGACCAGGCCGTTTCGTTCGTGAAGGATTTCGGGTTCGATGCGGTGACCTACCACGATCCCCGCGATCACGCGCCGGGGCGAAGCCCGCACGACAACTGGGCGACCGGACCGGCCGGGTCGTGGCCAGCCTGAAGACAAGACTTGCCGGCCGGGACGTTGCTGCGCCCGTCTACCTGCAGGAGCCCAGCCGGTTCATTCGCCCTGGAGAACACCGCAGCGACACCGACGGGGACCCGCTTCGCTACGGTATCGCCCCGGCGAACGCACGGAAAGCCGGAGCCGCCGCGTGGACGTTTCATACGATGGCCGGAGGCGAGCTGAGCAGCGATGAGCCCTTCTCGTCGCTGCTCCTGCCCGGCGAACAGGCCGTTCTCGACATACTTCGTTGAGTCAGAATTTCGCGTGACTGTCGATTTCGGCCGTCCCCAATCGACGTATCCATAGAAGGCACAATGAGAGGGTTGGCCTGAATGGAGGACACGACGATGCGATACCTGATGTTCATCAAGCATGCAGAGAATTCCCACCCGGTCGTACTCGCCAAAGCCGCTGATGGATGCGATGGAGAAATTCGTCGGCGAAGGTTTCAAGGCCGGCTGGCTCAAGGAAACGGCGGGCCTGAAGGGCACGGCCGAGAGCACTCGGATTCGTTCGAAAGGCGGGAAGCTGACGATGACCGACGGGCCGTTCACCGAGGCGAAGGAAGTCGTCGGAGGCTACGCCATCGTCGAGACGAAGACCAAAGACGAGGCCCGCGAGGTCGCGCGGCGCTTCATGGAGCTGCACCAGATTCACTGGCCCGAGTTCGAGTGCGAGAGCGAAGGTCAGGCCGATCGAAGAATTCTCTTAGGCGGCGTTTACTTCTTCACCGGAACGATGGGCGTGTTGCTGCTGCAAGACCTGCTGCCACTGTCCGCTCTTTGCTGCGAGCGAGGACCCTCAGCGAGCGGCTGGTGCCCGCCAGTCCATGTCACCGCGGCCACGTCGCCCTTTACGATGATCCGAACGTTCTGTGCCGTTACCGGCGGCGCCGCGCCAGCGGGCGGAGGCGCCTTCAACGCTGCTGCACACGCTGAGCAGCGCGACGCGCGGCTGCCATCGGGGCTGATGATCGCGCGGATCCGGAGCGGACAGCCGTTCCCATGCCGCAACGTCCCAATCGGCATTCGCCTTTTGAATGCCCTGAAACGCGGCGAGCGCCTCACGCCCGCTGGCGTAGACGCCGACCAGGCGGGCAGCGAGCGGGATCGGCAACCCGCCGGCGCGGCTGGCGGCTGGGTGTCGGTGCTCTGTGCAGAGCGCCGCAGCCACTGCGTTCCTTGCGAGCGCCATGACTCGCGTCAGGTAGCTCACGGGACCTGGCTGGCCGCCAGAGCCGGTGGGCGTGTTGTGGCACGTCACGACCGCGCCGTTGCCGTAGACGCGGACATTCACCTGATCGTGATCTGGCGGACCGCGCGTCTCGGCCCGGCGGCACTGACGTTCTGAGCCAGTCGCTGCGTCCAGAGGCGCGACGACGTTAGAGTCGACACGCACGAAATCAGTTGTCGTCAAGCTTTCGCACGCCTTGACGTCGCGACGCTGGAAGGCCACGGTTGGCCTGATCAGATCGACCGCATCACCGCGCGCTCCGCACCGCGGAGGTCTGTCCAGAGTCTTTGATGCCCGCGGCGGTCCACGCCGCGCAGAGAACGACGAGCCATGCAAAGTGACGATGCCTCATCAGGAGCCTCCGCCGCAGACTGCAGCTCATCAGGTCACGTGGCTGAGGAAGCCTCCCGCTAATAATCCCGCTCTCCCATCTCAAGATCGCAGATAGTTTCCCCAGAGCTCGTCGTTACCTCATCGTCGTCGCCGCTCGGTAGCCGTTCACCCATCTTCGGAACAGTCAGAGGACGTGATGTGACCGAAACACGCGGGCTCGTCTTTCCATCGCGGTCGTGAGTGCGTTGGCCGTCCTCGGAGCCGCCGTGCTCGCGCGGTGGGGCAGCGATCCACAGATCGGTTTGTGGAAACTCAACTCTGGCAAAGTCGAGCTTACAACCTGGGACCGGCACCGAAAAGCGCGACAACAAAGTGTTGAAGCGGCCGGCACCGGCGTCAAGATCACCGTTGACCAGGTCGCGGCGGATGGCAAACCGATTCACTGGGAGTTCACAGCGAATTACGACGGGAAGGATAACCGCATCACTGGCACCAATCCCGACGCCGATATGGCCGCTCGGACACGGATCGACGCGAATACGATTCAGACGGTCAACAAGAAGGGCGGCAAGGTCACGACGACGCAGCGTTCCGCGGTCTCGGCAGACGGGAAAGACGCGAACGGTCACGACCACGGGCACGAACGGCCAGGGGCAGACCGTCAACAACGTCGCGGTGACGACAGGCAATAGCGCAACCATCGGATGGCGTGCTCATCTCCGCGTTTCTAGCCGCCGGGGCCGTCGTTCGCCATACTGTTCCAGGGAGCTGACCCTCCTGGCTGAGGTCCTGCAGTCTGTCCTCCAGGAGCGCGCGGATTGAAAGGAGGCGCGAGCACCTTGCCGTCTGCGTCTGAGAATGGGCAGGTGGCGCAGATGTCCGACGAGCATGACGCTGCTGGCCTCCTCGGGTGTGAATGTCTCGGTGATCGTCTTCACTTCGGTGGTCATGACATCGCGCACCATGGTAGCCGCGGGGTCGCGCAACCGTTTCACGATCGCGCAGCATCAGATCACGTTCGGTGAAGATCCCCGCAACGCTCCCTTCTCGACCACCGCAACCGCGCCGACCTGAGCGCGAGCCATGACTCCCACGGCGTCCATGACACTGACGTCCGGCGCGACAATCGGCGGCGGAACCTGCGCGATTCTGAGCAGTCCCATAGGAGCCTCCCTCGTCTGATGTGGGGTCGATTCTAAGAAGGTGCGCCCGCAGACGCAACGGTTCTGATCAAAGTTTTCGCCGTGGTTGCATCGCGTCTACTACGGGGCTGCAGAGCTCAAGGAACCAGCCGGACAACCTCATACTCACTCTGGACGAGGCCGCTGGCACTTGCCGTGTGCCGCCGACGTGGCTGAAGCACGATGTCGCGGCGGCACACGGCCAAAGAGCGGAATCCCGGCACCGAATGAGCACCGGAACGCGAGTGATCACAAGGCGCTGGATCAGCCCGTCCTGCAGAAAGCCGCTGTAATCGTGATCCCGCCATCCACGTAAACGTGCCGGATGCCGCGAGCCGTCAGTTGCGACAGCGATTTCGGCCGGAGTCCCGGACATACGCTCCACGGCGGCCCCGAGCGGGGCGGGGCGAGCGGGCGAGTGCTGAGCACGACAACGGCTCTTCTCGCCGTAGGGCCACTGCTCGAAGGTCAAGACCGTTTCGAACGTCTTGCGCCCGATGACCAGCGCATCCACCGTCGCCATGAACTCGTCGTAGCCGTGGGGTTCGCCACCGCCGGGCGGCAGGAAGTCGAGCGTCACCATTGGCTCGTGCGATGAAGCCGTCGAGGCTGGTGCCAACGAAGACGGACACTTTCATTTTCCGGCTCCTGATAGGCCGTCCGCTTGGGATCGTCGTTCGAGCTCGTCGCTCGATCCGTAACTGTGCGGAAGTCAGTCACTTCGTGCGTCGTCATCGTGTGCGGCGCGCAGTTCTTGACCAGCCGCAGTGCGGCGGATCATGTTCTGGACACGTTCATCGATCGAACGCCGCAGTGGTCGCGAACAGCGTGCGATCGACACTGCGCTGGAGCACCCGCCGACCGGATCCGGCAGGAATCACCATCCCCTCGTCCGGATTGCGGTGTCGTTCGCCATCCACGACCTCATTGTGATGGAACCGTGCCGGGTCGGCGCAGACCGCCCCCGAGGAGCGCATCACGTCACGACGTTAGGTTCTGGCGTTTTGCCGGTAGCCACCGGGCAAGAACGCTTTATCAGCTGCGCTCGGATGGGCGAAGAGTGCCCTCCGGGCAGGCTGAACGAGGGCGCAATATCGATGCTGGCAACTCGGCAATACGGATCGCCGGCAGCATGTCGGCATCTCGACATCTTCCCGCTGATGAGCGAAATCGATCTCCCGCACCGCCTTGGCCATCAGATCGACGACGATTTCATCGGCGACACGGTGATGTGAACGTCGCGATATCGTCATCGGGCCACTTCGCCTGAGACAGCCTTTGATCTTCGAGGATCCTGAGCGCCTGCGAGGCGCCTGCTTTACCCGTGCCACGCTTTCCGGCGACGCGATCGATCAGAAGCGCCGACGCCTTCGTGAGCGCGGCGCCGGCCGCGAACGATGCGACAGGCGAATCCTCCGGATGAGGATGTAACGAGCGCTTCGCGCCAGCGCGCGACAGATCCCGGGCGAGATTTCTTCGATTTGAGGTTCGCGTGCGCGACGGCGCAACCATCCGGTGTCAATAACTTCACGCTGTCGGCCTGCTCGGAAGCTAAGTTGTGAAACGATAGACGCCTCTCGGCACAAGCGCGCTCGAGTGCCGCGGAGTCGCAGGACGTGGCAGCTGCAGCGTTCCATTCGATCCCGTGTCCACGCGACGTCGGCCGACCGTCTTCATTTTCACGATGCCCTGGGCATCGCCCCCGCGGCCGTTCTTTTGTGAGGCCGGAAAACCTCCCGCCAGCTTACCGCTGTCCTGGCTCGGGTGAGGTCGACGTCGACAGGGGCAGCGGATGGCTCTCGATCGGCGGCGGCTCTTCATTCGACCGCGTTCCTTGTGCTCCGCCGTTTGCGTCGTCCGGCTTCGCGTGCTCCTCGCTGACCGTTTCGTCGATCCCTCCGTGAGCGATGTCGTCGGCCACGTCGGCCGACGGCTCCGCTTCCATGTCCGTGCCTGACGCCGTGTCCGCAGCCGGAGCGGGCAGGTCGGTCGGCGGCCGGACGACGTTCATGCGCGCGAGAATCAGGCGCTGGCGGTTGCGCAGATCGCTTCAGTCGGGTTGGCTGGACTGAGGCGCCGCGGGTTGACGATGGCGCCCGCGAGCAGCGCAGGCTTCGGTCGGCCCGAGCGACGATGCCGCTGATGCCGAAGTAGGTCCGCGCGGCGCGCTTCGGCGCCGTAGATGCCGTCGCCCCACTCGATCACGTTGAGATAGATTTCGAGAATCCGCGCTTTCTTCAGCTCCACCTCGAGCCGGCGCGCGATGATCAGCTCGCGCAGCTTGCGCAGCGGGTTTCTCGACGGCGAGAGATACAGGTTCTTCGCGAGCTGCTGGGTGATCGTGCTGGCGCCGCGCACCACCCGTCCCTTCTGCCAGTCGAGCTCGATGGCTTTCTTCAGCTCGTCGTAATCCAGCCTCGTCGTGCGACCAGAACGCGGCATCCTCCGCCACCAGCACCGCCGCGCCAGGTTGGGCGAGATGTCTGTAATCCGACCCACTCCCGTCGTGTGCTGCAGCGCTTGCCCCTTCCGGCGCGCCTCGCGATACCGAATCTCCATGAAGGCGGTCGCGGGGATTGATCGTCGAGGCGGATCGCCGCAGCGTCAGGCATCAGGTGGTGTAGGCACCCGAAGAGACTCGCCGCGACACTGGCGATCCGCCGTGCCGATGGCGTCGAGGGCGACGTCGCCGGAACTGGCGCCGCCTAGGCGGTAACCTTCCCTCACTCCGCTGCCCCCTGCTGCAAGGGACGCTCTCGAGCGCGCCAGGAGCAGCACGATCAGCTCGCGGCGCGCGAGCTGGCGCCCATCAGCCCGACGCGCCAGATCTTTCCGGCGAGCGGGCCGAGACCGGCCCCGATTTCGATGCGTACTCGTCGAGGCGTTTGCGCGCGGCGGCTTCGTCAGACGTGCCGGATGCCGTCACCTTTCACGGCGTTCAGCGTCCAGAGCCGCTCTCCGCCTTCAGGCGGCAGCACGGACAGTCCCAGTGTTTTCAGGCCGTCGACGAACGCGCGGTGATTCGTTCGTGCCGCGCCCAGCGCGCCTCGAGCCCTTCTTCTTCGCAACATCGCGAGCGCCTCGGTCGAGCGCAGTAGACGAGCGTGGACGACATCGTGTGGTGCATATTCAGCGGCGTTGAGCCAGTAGTCCTGCGAGGAGCTGCACGTCGAAGTAGAAGCTCCGGCACGTGACACGCTTCTCGATCGCCCGCGGCCCGAACACGATCGGCGCACAGCCCTGACGGCGCACCCAGACACTTCTGCGAGCAGCTGTAGCAGCGCGTCGATGCCCCATGCGCCGACGTCGAGCGGATGTCCGCCGAACGAGGTGACCGCGTCGACGATCGTCAGCGCGCCGCGCTCGCGCGCGATCGGCGCCATCCTGTCTCACCGGATTCAGCACGCCGGTTGACGTCTCCGCGTGGACCATGCCGACGACATCGGCCGGCGACTGATCGAGCGCGCGCGGCGCAGCGCATCGGGATCGCACGCCTTCCCCACTCGACGTCGAGCCGCGACACGGTCAGCGCCGTAGCGCTGCACATCTGCGCAAGCCGATCGCCGAAATTACCGAGACGACGACGAGCGCGCGCGTGCCGCTCCTCGACGAGATTCGCGACGCAGCGGTTCTCCATGCCGGAGAGTGCCGGTGCCGACACCGCGAACGCAAACGATCCTTCGGGCGCGCGGAACATCCGGCGTCAAGCGCGTCGCACATCGTCGAGCAGCGCGATCATCTGCGGATCGAGGTGGCTGACGGTCGGCGACGTCCATCGCGCGCATCACGCGCGGCGATGTGAGGCTGGGACCGGGACCGAGCAGGATGCGGTTGTTGCCGTGGGAGGAGGCTCATACGGCGACCTTTTCGAATTGACGCAGGGCGTCTGCTGGCGAGTGCGTTGACTGGCATCGTCGGGAAGCGGCGCGAGCGGCGGGCGCGGAATGCCGACGTCGCAGCCCGAGAGCTCGAGCGCGCGCCTTCAGCCCGGCGACGCCGCCCGTGGCGAGCAGCAGCGTCCGAGCGGCACCGAGCTGGGCTGCAGCGCGCGCGCGTCGTCGTGCTTGCCCTGGTTGAAGAGATCGGAACAGCCGCACGCACGCGTCGGGAACGGGCGTTGCCAGCGCACATCGCGCCCGAGACTGCCGACCGACAGCGCCGCGTAGAACGTGGTGCTCCGATCCGGCCAGCACCCTGAACCGCTTCGGCGTGAGGTTGACGAGCTCCGCGATCTGCGCGATGTCGCTGTTCGATTCCTCTCATGCCCGGCGATGTTCGGGTGCTCGGCGAGACGCTCGACGGCCGCTGGCAGCGGAGGTTGACGCCGGTGACCGCGGTGAAGTTGTAGAGCAGCACGTGATCGGCGACCGCATGTCGGCCACCGCCGTCGTGGTGGCGGACGAAGCATCGTTGGTCATCTGCGATTTGAAGAACCCCGGCGTGCGCACTTCGGACGTCGTCCACGCCAAACGCCGCGGCGCGCCTGGTGGCGGTAATCGTGGCTCGCGTGGATTCGCGGCCCCGTGCCGGCGACAGCAGCGTCCGGCCGCGCGGATCGCATTCGCGCGCGATGCCGATGGCCCGCTGCTTTCTCTCTCGTCGTCCATCAGCGCGGCCTCGCCAGTTCGATCCGAGGATGACGAATCCGGCGAGCGCGGCCTCCCACTTAGATCTCGAAGGCCAGCTTGCCAGGCGCGCTCGTCCCAGCCGATCCTGCAGCACGTCGAGCAGGGACGGGCGCGCGCCAGGACGGCGTGCAAGGCTGGGTCACACGCACATGTTTTGATGGCCACATCGACGCTCGTGGGGCCCTGAGCGTTCAGGAGCCCAGACGATCAGAACATCGCAGGCGCCGCAGGACTGAGCAGCCACGGGAAATCCGCGAAAGCGCCGATGCTTGACGCGTCCTGCAGGCATCGTGCCCCAGCTCGCGATCGCCGGGAATCCCAGGCCCACGTGGGACAGCGTCGCGCTCGGCAACGATGAACGCGTACGAGCATGGTAGATCTGCGATCGAACAGGAATCCAGCGCGCCGCGGGCAGCAGGTGGCGGACGAGGACGCCGCGCGTGGCTCGCACCAAGAGACGCGGCGGCCGCGTGCGTCGAGCGCGCGCTCAGGTGACAGGACGATGGCGCGGACCGCCGCGGTGATGAACGGCGATCCGATGACGGCGAAGATGATCGCGAGGATGGCGAACACCGTCCGGGCACTCGAGCGTGAGCGGCAGCATCGACCGGGCATCAACGCGAGGCTATCGCCGGCAGCACCAGCACGAAATCCGACACGCGCATCATCACGCGTGTCCATCGCGCCGCCGACGTAGCCGGCGACGCCGCCGAGAACGCGCCGATCAGCGATCAGGCCGGGCGGCTGACGAGCGCGAGGGCGAGCGAGGAGTCGAGCCCGCTACAGCGGGCGGCTGAACACGTCGCGCCCGAAGTTGTCGGCGAGCAGCAGCAGCGGCGGCCTGCTCGTCGTCGCTCGATTGCACGAGATGGCCGCCCGAGAACCGCGCGAGCGGCACGGGCCGGGGAGGAATCCCTTCTCGCAGTAGCGCTGTTCGAGCTGGCTGATCCGTCTCGGTGGTAGACGAACGGGCGCGCCAGGCCGGCGGCGTCCGTCGCTACTATAAAGGTAGGGCGCTTCAGGCCCGTAAATCGCTGATCTCCGGCATGTGGCGCCAGCACGGGCCAGGAGCGCGGCCAGCGCCGTCACCACGAGCACCCGCAGCCGACGCTGCGGGTGCCCCTTCACCTCGCGCGGCCCTCGATCCACGCATGCCAGCGCCAGCGTCCGACGCCAGCGTGCCGGCGGCGAAAGATCGGTGGCCGCCGCGCAGCCGCCACCAGTGGCATACCCGCGCCGCGCAGCGCATTCAGCATCAGGCTGCCGAGGCCGGGCCACGTGGTGATCACTTCGACCGCAAACGCATCCGCTGAGCGGCGTGCGACGATCAGGCCGTAGATCGACGCGATCGGCCGAGCGCGACCTTGAGCGCGTCGCGCCAGATCCGCGCGAGCGCGGCACGCCGCGCGCGAACGCGTGGCGAGGACGAACGCGCCGCGGACGACCTCGGAGGTCGCCCGTGCCTGCAGGCGCTCAGAGCGCCGACAGCGGCAGCGCGAGCGCCAGCACCGGCGACGACATGTGATGCAGGCGATCGGAAGACCGCCGCCGTGCGTCATGCCGCCGATTGAAACCATCCGGGCGCGGCAGAAAGACGAGAAGAGCGAGGAGGAGCGGCGGCATCGGAAAGCGGGAAACCGATGACCGCGCCGGATCGCGCCCGGTGATGACGCCGCCGCCGTGCGTGCCTAGAGAAGACGCCGAGTGGAAGACCGATCCAGCGCGCGCCAGCAGCAGCGCGGTGACGACGAGCGTGGCGGTGTTGACCGTCGCATCCGAGATCAGCTCGGCGACCGGACGACGCCGGTTGGCGAGCGACCGCCCGAAGTCGAAACGCGCCGCCCGCGAGAGCCGTCGACGTCGCATTGCGTCGCGAGGGGACGATCGAGACCGTAGCGCGCGCGCGGACGCGCCACTTCCGCCGGCGTGGCCTGCAGGCCGAGCAGATCCGGTGACAGTAATCGCCCGGCGCCAGCTCGACGATCGACAGCGACGCCGACGACACCGGCGAATCACCAGGAACGCCGCAAACAACAAACGCGACGTAGAAGATAGAGCGGTCATTGCTTGACCGCGAGCGTATCGGGCGACCAGCAAGCTGCGGACGCGCCGAGCGCGGGCTTCAGGCCCGTGACGCGCGAGCTGGCCGGCACGGAAATCCGCGGCGCCGCGAAGTTCGATCACCGGCAGGTGCTCCGCGAAGATCTTCTCGGACGTCGTCGAAATAATTTCTTCCGCTCGGCCTCGTCGAACGTGGCGGTCTGCTTCGCCATCAGGGCGTCGATCTCTCTCCCACGGCGTGGCGGGCGTCTTCTGGCCCCAGGTCCCAGATGCGAAAGCGCGCCGCTCGGCTCAACCAGTATATCCGAGCTGAAGGCCCGGATCGGTGTCGGTCATCCCGACGTGGAAGTACGCCGGTGGCTGTAGGCGCCGGTCATGATAGCCCGCACCGCGGCGTTGCCCGCGAGGGCGGCGATGTCTACCGCGAGGCCGATCGCTTTCAGCTCGTCGCGAATCACCTGCGGCGCGCCGCTCCGACCGCCGTCTGCCCCTTCTTGCGTCGTGATGGTGAAGCGCGCGGGCCGGCCGCTCGAATCCTCGAGCATGCCGCCGCCGTTCGCGATCGGTCAGGCCGACCGACGCGAGCAGTCGCGCGCCTGCGCCGGATCGTGCGGCGTCTGCGGCAGGTCCGGTTGAGCACCATTTCTTGTTGGCCGGCGTGATCGGACCCCACACCGGAACGCCCGCGCCGAGATACACCGTGTCGGCAAACAGTCTTCCGGTTGACGCCGAGCGAGATCGCCTTGCAGCTCGTCGCTCTGCAGCCACGACGCGCGCGGATCGCCCGCAAACGCGCCCGGCTTGAGGTTGATCCAGAAGCTGTCGGGATCGAGCGCGCCGCCGAGATCGAGCAGCCGCAGGCGCCCGGCGTCGGCCGCGCGCTTGAGCGACGGCGTAGTCTTCGAGGCCGCGCCTCCGAGGCTCATCATGTCGGTCTGCCCGACTCCATCCGCAGCAGCTGCGCCGTTCTGATCCGGGCACGATCTCGACGATGACGCGATCGAGGTCGGGAGCGGCGTGCCGTCCGCGTCCTTCGCTGAAGTAGCGGTCGTTGCGCGAGAAAATCATCCGCTGGCCGGGCAGGTACTCGGTGAGCACGTAGGGACCGAGCCCGGTGATCTCCGACACCGGCGTCGAGAGCCCCACGCGTTCTTCGAACGTGCCGGGCCTTGAGCGCCGCTTCGAGCCGGTGGCTTCGGCAGCATCGGCAGGTTGTCGAGCAGGCGCAGGCCCGGCGCGAACGGCAGCGGAAACGTGATGACGACGGTCAGCGGATCGCTGGCGGTCGACGACCAGCGGCTTTCCGCCGACCATCGCGTCGTCGGCCGCATCACCGGCCTGCCGTTCGGCGCGCAGCCGCCGCAAACGAAAACACACATCGTCGGCCGTAAAGGGCATGGCCGTCGGCGAAGGTGACGTTCGGGCGCAGCTTGATGGTGTATTTCGCGCCGTCGTTCGACCGCGTCCAGCTTTCGGCGAGCCAGGCTCGAGGCTCGCCGGTGGTCCGGTCCACGCGGACTCAAGCGCGCCTGTCGTGAGAACGGCGACCAGGTCGCGTCGTCCCGTCGTGCTGTGGCACTGGGAGAAGGACTGGGGCTCGGTCCTGACCGAGGCGATGACCTGGCCGCCGCGCGCGGAGCGAGCGGCGCTGCCGCGTTCCGGTAGCGCGGGCGATCCCGACGGCACGACGGCCGCGAGCAGAGCTGCCAAACCGCGCATGAGGGCGACTCGTGTCTGCTTAAAAGCTGGCCCGGCGGCCAATCCACTGGCTGGTCACGTTTGCACGCAAACACTCGGCGATTTGATTTTCCGTGCAACCACGCGGGAATTTGACGGTCTCTGTATTGAGCTTTGGCCAAGTTTCTGGCCGGACTCGAGGATGGGCTCTTCGTTCCGCTCTTCCACATGTGCACCGACCAAGTTGCGGCGATTCAACCAGTTAGCAGATGAACTCCCGCGAGAGGCGTTTGACGCCGAGCTGGCACCGATGGTGCCCTATCCGCGCACAATCGCTCGACAAGCAGGGGCGGATCTCCAGAGCCGCCGCAATCCCCGGGGGCAGACAGTCATGAATCTTGACGCGGCACGTCGGAAGGCAATCTGGACACTCGTATCGGCCGGAGCGTTTCACTCGATCACGCGGCGGAGCTGCTGGGCGTAAAGTCGCGGCGGACCATCTACAAACCGCATTCGCGACGGCCGGTTGCGGGACCATTCGCACGCTGGGCGGATCAGCAGCGCGTGTGCTCGTCGACTCGATGGCGCGGCGGCGCGCGAGCGGGAAGTCAGAGAACTCAAACCCTAAAGACTCCACCCAGCCCAGGCAATTCGGATGGCACTCTCCGCAGCTTTACGCCGCGCTGCCAGGGCGGCAGTTGACACTTTCGTGCAGCGATAAAGTCCGTGGCAGCGCCGGCTGGGGGCGGCTGGCCATCGCGCGCGGCTCAGCGCGGACCTCGCGGATCACCTGGCGTCCGATCGCTGGCGGCGATCGACGTGGATCGCGCACGGCACGAGAGACGAGGTCGCCGACGCGCCTCGCGAAGAAACAGCAACGTCCGCATCAAACGGCTACCTTCGGCCGGCGGGCGCGGTCCGTCTATACGGCCGGCCAGCTCGACGCCATCCAGCAGGACGACACCCAGGAACATCTCTCCGGCGACATCCCGATCTCACTCCACCGCCGACGTGACGATGGAGTCGATTGGCGAAGCGGATCCAGGTGTGGGCGGGCGCGGGAGGGCTGCCGGCGCTGGTGCCGGGCGAAAGGGCGTAGGCGTGGCGGTGATCGATTTTCGGGCGTGGACGCGCAGCACAACGCGCCCAAGGAGGCGGGTGGATGCGTACACGAAGCGCGGATTTCACGGGCGGGACGGGGAGCGACGGGCACGGTGCACGGGACGCACGTGGCGTCGATCATCGCGGGCGGGTGGGCAAGACGAACGAGACGTCGTGGACTATCGCGGCGTGGCGAGCGGCGCAGCGGATCATCAACCCAGCGTACTGGGAAGGCCGACGGGTCGGGGATGGCGAGCGACGCGATCGAGGCGATCGCGACTGGCCACCGAGAACCGGCGGCAGGCCGGGATCGACGTGATCAATGTGTCAGCTGGGCGCGCCGGGTGACGCATGCCGCATCGCGACGATCCGATGTGCGAGGCGGTGGCGCGGTGTGGCGGCGGGCATCATCGTCGTCGTCGCAGCGGGGAATTACGGGTTCGACAAGGAAGGCCGGGCATTGGCCTCGGGAGCATCGCGACGCCGGGGAACGATCCTGAGCGTGATCACGGTGGGTAGCGGTGGACACGCACGACACGGCGATCCGGAGCGACGACACGATCGCGAAGTTCAGCCTCGAGGGCCGACGCGTACATGACCTGGTGCTGAAGCCTGATCCTGGTGGCGCCCGCACCCACGTCGTGGCGGCGGAAGCGGCGGGATCGTGATTTGTCGAAGACCTATCCCGCGCAGTCACGTCGCCGGAGCGGAGGTAACGCGTATATCCAAGCTGTCCGGCACGAGCATGGCGGCAGCAGGTCGCCAGTGGAACCCGTGTGCCCGCGCTACTCGAGCGCCGGTAGAGAGCTGACAACCGCGAGATACAAAGCCAGTCCTCCAGATGGCAAGCCCTCCCATGCCAGTTTCAGGGCTTGTGTCGAGTGGTGCTGGAAGCCCGGAACGCAATTGCGGCATCAGCGCTTAGTCGCAAGTCCCAAGTAGAAAACAATCTCAGAGAGACGACAATTTCAGGCGAAGACGTCCCCTCACTAGGAATTGGATTCGTCATGGCCTGACAGTGACATCTCAGGTGCCCCCGGCGGAAAAAGTGAGCTGCTTTTGCGAGCCACCTGCGCCTGCTGACCCCGGGCGGCGCGCCCGGGTTTCAGCGTCAGACTCTGAACTCCTTATTTTCTGGGGACAAGCTCAGCCTATCTTCTGGGGCCAATCGCCGATCTGATCGCCGGGCCTGATCCGACTCGAGATCGAAATGAACGTGGATCCTGGTCGATCGACGTCGCCGCCAAAGTGGCGCTGCCACTGGTTCAAGTCGATGTGGCAGCCGAGATTGATCACCCGAGATCAGCGCGCCGCACGATCTCTGAATCATCGGAAAGTCGATGACGTTCTCGTCGCCGTGGTCGATGCTGCAGATTTCAATCCACGCCGGACGCGGAGAAGGCGCAGCGCTGCATCGAAAGAAGAATCTCACCGGCTGCGCCGTTAGCGGGTAGCGTTTCACATCACCATCGCGCGATTGGCGATGCACGCTGGCAGCGGCGACGTAGCGACGATGTCGGCATGTCCACTCGCAAGGCAAGTCACGCCCTTGGTCAGGCCAGGCAGCTCCGGAGCTCCAGAAAGATCTTTCGCAGGTTCGTCAGGCGCGCTTCTTTCGCCATCGATCGAAAGAATGATTCGTTGTCACGATCACTGGGTATGGCTAGGCGCGCGCGATCCATTTGCGCGGTCTGCCCCGAGTTTCGGCGGCGAGGGGCGGCAGCTTCGGCGCCGCTTGCCGTGCAGGACGGTGCACCATCGACCGGCACATATTCGAGTTCCACGCCGTTTCAGCTGGCGTGCCGGAGCAGCGTAATCCGCGCCGGGCCTGATAAAGTCGCCGCGGCCGACAAACGCGATCGGAAAGCGGAGCCGCGAGGCCGAAGATGCTCGAACGGAGACATCTGGCGGCGCTTCGGCGACGCGCTTACGCGCCGCCCAGGCAACACGACGTCAGCACCTCGCTTCCGATTTTTCCGGAGAGCAGCGCGCGGGCACCTGATTCCAACGGCCGGCGATAGCGTGCGTTTTCGAGCATTGATCTCACGACGCGCGAATCCGCGAAACGCCGCGATTTGGAATCACCAAGCCGTATCGGCACTCCGCAACCCGTGCGGTGCTGAATCACGTGGAATACCGGATCCGACGATCAGGTTGCCAGGCTTCGGGCGGCGGCGGCAGAGGCGGCGCGCCCGTCAGCTTTGCCGCGAAAGCACGGCGACATTGGCTGGACGAACGCAAAGACGTCGCCGATCGCGGCGGCGCCCTCGGCCGAACAGAAGCGCCAGTGCGGCCGGGAACTGGGCGCGCGGCGAAAGAATCTGTTTGCGACGAGTGCCCCACGGCAGCTAGCCGGTGAAAGCTATGGAAGACGCGGCCCGACGGCGTACGGCAGCAGCAGATGATATCAACGAAAATCGGTATCGGCGCTACGCCGACGATTACCGCAATCACCGCCGTAGCACGAATACCCAGTCGCCGGCGGTTGCCGCCGATCCGCCAGGCGGCCCGCGACCGCAGCTGCACGTGGCGCTCGAGCAGCGCGGAAGTTTTCTCGTGCTGGACTTCGCAGAAAATTTCGATCGCGTCGCCGGAAGAGGGGACGACTCCGAGCAGCAAGTCGATCCCAGACGTTGAACACCATGCGCAGCTGCAACCGTACCTTGGGCACGCGCGCATGTGGTGGGCCTGGAGGACGACGCCGACGCCGAGAATCGCGGTCAGCGCATCGCCGGCCCACGGGAATCGAAGCCCGATCAGCGGATCCCAGCCGATCCGGAGATTGGCACCCTCCGGGACGCGGAATTTGCTCATCCAGTAAGCCGCTTCAGGGCGCGGAGCGATTCGAGAGGCGGCGATCCATGAGGAATGCAAAATGCAAATGCCGACCGCTCTGCATTGCGCATTAGATGCATTCCACGATACCTAATGATTTCAGAACCCCCAGCGCAGCAGCACCGAGCCGACGGTAAAGCCGGCGCTAACCGACGCCAGCATCACCAGGCTGCCCTTCGCGAGAGCGTCCTGCGCAGACCGCATCATTCAACGCCAGCGGAATGGTCGCCGCCAAAGTCGTGCGCTGCCGGAACCGCGCTCTCGATGTTGGATGGCACGCCCGGCTTGGGCTCGATGCGCCAGCTTTTCCATTACGCCAGGACATGATGATGCGGCGTTTAGCCTGATGTGAAACGAAAGGAAGAGGTCGGAGGTCCGAGGGACCGTCTGCCATTGCGGTCGAGCAGGCTGCCGCGAAATTTCCTCGGTCTTGCGCGCACCGCAAACTTGGTAAACCGTCTGTCCGTCCTGGCGGTTCAACGCAGTGCAGGCGATGGTCGACCGTATCGCGCGATGCAGGTTTGCTCGGCTGCTGCCGCCTGACGGCGATGCACATACATCGCTGACCTGCCGCCGCCGCTCCACTTCCGTGTTCGAAGTCGATGATGTAGAGGCTCGCCCGCGTTTCGCCGCCGGGAACGACGCCAGGCGCGCCGGCACCATCGCCGAAAATAACGCAGGTCGCGCGATCCTGGTAGTCGATGATGCTCGACATCACGTCGGCGCCGACCACGAGCGCGTGATCGTGGCGCGCCGGTGGCGACAAGCTGGCTGGCCGCCGTCATCGGCATACGTGAACGCGCGAACAGGCCGCGCCCAAGTCGAAGCCCCAGGCGCGATGCGCGCCGATCTTGTGCTGCAGTAGGCAGGCGGTGCTCGGAAAGATCGTGTCGGGCGTCGACGGTGCCGACGACGATGAAGCCGGATGTCATCCGGGAGTCATGCCCGGCCTTGCTGCGATCGCGTTCAGGGCGGCCTGCGCGCCGAGATCCGACGTGGCGACGCCGGGGTCGACGATGTGGCGCTCGCGGATGCCGGTTCGCTGCAAGAATCCATTCGTCGGTCGTTTCAACCAGGTTTTCGAGGTCGGCGTTGCGTCAGCAGCGCGCGGGGGACGTAGGTGGCTAGCGACGCATCGTCGTGCGGCCGCCCGCCCGTGCGCGGTGCCAGGCGCGTGTCACCAGCAGTCGTGAGTCCTTTAAGGCTGGTGGCTGGAGGGCGCCATCAGACCGAAATAGCCGATACGCGCGCGGCGTCGCCACCCGGCCGCGGCGTGCGATCCAGAATCAATCTGGATCAAAAACGGTTCGTAGATGTCTTCGATCGCGTCTTTCTTCTTCGCCGATCGCCGCGGCGATCGTGTTCTGGCCCAACCGGCCCGCCGCCGATCCCGGCGCCCGATGTTCGTCCGCCACAGGCGCGATCGACCTCGCCGAAGCCGTGCTCGTCCACTGGCGAGCATCTTCAGCCCGGCACACGCGCCACACTCGAGCACGTGATGCGCCCCGGCGCCCGCACCTGCGCGTAGTCGCGCACCCGTTTCCAACAACCGGTTGAGCAATGCTGCGGCGTGCCCCGCGCGCTGCTGTTGCAGATTTCGATCTCGCCGCTGCAGACATCGCCGTCCGTGGACCGGCGCCGTCGAGTACGTTTTTGGCGGACTGCCGCCGGACGATTTCGCGCGGGGGGTCGAGCCGGCGCATAAAACTCCAGGCGGTGGGTGGTACCGCCGCGATCGCAGGGGCGACGTCAACAGGCCGATGCGCGTTGTCGCGCCGATCGAGCGCGAAAACGTTTCAGGCAGCACTCACGGTCCGGTAGCACTCCGGACCCTGACCAATCACGATGTCGGACTTCGTAATCCCCGATGGCGTGGACAGAGGATTTCTTCAACCGCCGGCGACGATCCTGATGGATTTCGTCGATGAACAGCACCTCAGAGTGCCGAGGTTGCGACGACGCTGAAACTCAGGTCGCCTGGCTTTGATCGCCGCCGGAGAGGCGCGAACCGGCGCACGCTGAGCTTCGCCGGAGCGATCACGTAGGCCAGCGCGGCCGTCTGCGGCCGGGCGGACCGTGCAGCAGACGTGATCGGCAGCGGCTCGTTGCGCGCTGCTTCGCTGCGGCAAATGGCCACCACCAGGTTTTTCGCGTACCGCGGTCCGGGCCGATACTCGTCGAGTCGGCCGCACCGCTTCTGTATTGCGTCGTCGTCGACACGCGCTGTGCATCATCCGATCGTCCATCGCCAGTTTTTGGGACAGTTCCCGCAGGGTTTGCCAACGCGCGCCTGTATCGCCGGCAGGCGCTGTCGGAGCGCTGCGGCAACCGCTTGTTCGGCAGAGGGCGAAAGCTAATAATGCAACGGTGAAGTACAA
>ERZ1370068.388-contig-10350_pt1 | contig 38338 bp, 54 predicted proteins | sample MGYA00561227_ERZ1370068 | MGnify/ENA primary metagenome ERZ1370068 (study PRJEB38410, sample SAMEA6850437) | metagenome | study: Metagenomic assessment of the ecological functions of the soil: analysis of the soil microbiota associated with the...
CAAGTTACGGCTGTTTCGGCGTCGCGGTAGCATGCAGACCACGAGGGACTCGCGCCCGCCGTGGCTGGGCTCCATCGGGCTGGGGGCGCACGGTGATGGTTGAGGGAACGAGTCTGCAGCCCCCACCCGACCCCCACCCGCCCCGCCGTTCCGTGGCGGCCGATCTGCTTCCCGGCTGAGCTTCGGCGGGTCTGCGGCGGCTCACTCGCGCGAGAAGAATCCCCGGAGGTACGTCGCGGCTTCATCCGAGATGCCGACGATCTTGTTCGTTGCCTGACGATAGAATTTGAAATTGAGCTCGGTCTCGGGTCGACCGTCCTTCCAGTCGGAGAACGGTTTGAGCTCGCCCCGCCCCAGGCGCCGCTTCGCGAGCGCGGTGCGTCTGATGGTGATGCTCACGCGCGGCGTTTGCCGGGCGATTCCGCGTTCGCTTTGCGATCGCTTTGGCCGACGTGACGACGCCGCTCGCGATGAGACCTGGCCCGCCTTCGTTCTCGCTCGCGAACACAAAGATCGTATCGCCTGTGGCGATGCGCTTGCCACCGTACATCGTCTTCTGCGCGTTGAACACGAACGTCTTCGCCCGCGGATCGCTAACCTCAGCTTTGATCGCGAACATCTTCCTTCTCGTCTTGCATCGTCCGTCGCACCGTCCGTCCTTGGGGCCAGGCCTAACGACTTGCGCCGGTTAGCCGATCCTTTGTGCATGGCGGACCCTCCAGAGGGTAACGCCGACGGCGCCAAGGAGTGCAGCGGCAATACACGCAAGGTGGAGCTGCGCCGCCCCGATGAGCCCAAGGAACGGATTGTTGTCGGACCAGGGCATGAAGGGGCGTACGTCGGGATGCATGATGCCATCTAGAAACGGATGCGACAGGCCGCCGGCAAGACCACCCAAGAGGATCCCGAGAGACGACCATTCCGCCCGTGCAGTCGAAGTGGAGCCTCGAGCGGTATGATGCGTCGTGCGACGTCGAGCGCAGATGTGCGGACGATGACGAGGCACAGGATAGCCGCTACCAGCCCGGCAGCCGTGGCACCGAGGAACGAGTGGAAGAAGCGATGCACTGGGTATTCCTGGCGGACCAGATAGTAGAGCGTCTCGCAGTCGATGAGCACCTGGGCGGCGGCAAAGGCAGACCACGAGAACACCGGAGCTGCGACGCCCTTGAGCGCAAGGCCGGGTCCGAAGTGGAATGGGGTGAACGGCAAGCTCGGCCTAGCTATTCTTGAAGGTGCGCAAGGTAGTGTCGCGCTGTCTGTACGAGGCGTCGCGTGCTCCTTCCCGACACGGGTGCTGGCCAAAAACTGCTCAAGGCTGCGTCGGGCCTTCGCTGAGCGGCCGGCTCTCGCAGCGCCACGCCCTCCCACAGCGATGGCTCCCTGGCCTCCGGCCAGAGGTGAAGCAGCCTTGCGCGCCGCGGCGACGGCCACGTCGAGATCCCTGTCGTGTCCGCTCATGATAGTGAACAATTGCCCGCGCCAACGACAGATGGCCCGCCGGATCGGCTGGGCGCTGGCGGACGTCGGCCTTCGCCGCGGCGAGTCTGCTCACGCAACGCGTGTTCTGAACGGCGAAGACGCCGACATGCGGGACAGCGGACGGGCAGGGAACTGAAATTGAACTTCAGTGTCTCGTACCAGTATTTCTGTTCCGCCGCCCGGACACGAACGTCCGCCCGCACTGGAGGCACTTCCGCGGCTCATCGACGTAGAAGTACTTCGGGACGTGATGCGCAGCACTGAACACCTGTCTCCCGACGTCACCGGCCCACCCGCCTCCGGTGCCTTTGGTCGGGAAGTGTCGGATCGTGCCGCCACCCCTCATGGATCGAGCCGTCCCGGCCCGTGAAAGTGTCGCGGATGAGAGGGATGTCGCCGTATAGCGGATGGCGCTCAGCGACGAGCGGCTACCGCGCCGATGTGGTCGCTGCTGCTCGTTCCCTGGTGACCGGTCGCGACCGTAGGCGTCGGCGAATCATGGCGCTGGCAGTCTACGTCCCGACAATCCCCGCCCAGCGCCGATAGCTGTTTTCATCTTAGGTGGCTGCGACCAGCAGTTCCTCTGAATTGTTTGGCGGACGAAGGCCATCTGTCCTGCCCGCGAAGTAGCGTTGGGCAAGCGTAGCTGCCGATACGTGCTGGACCTCTCTAAAGCCGGCATCGCGGGCCAGTGTCAGCATCTCTGTCGGCGTGAAGAAGCTGATGAAGGGCGTGCCGTTTGCTCGCGCCCCCGCTGCCGCTCGCTCAATCCCGGGACGCACCTCGGGGTCCGCCAGCTCGATCGGAAGCATGAACGACATGGCGAGCGTGGAGCCCGGAGCGAGCGCCGCGACCTGGCGCAGCGTCGCCGCGATCGCGTCCTTGGTCAGGTACATGCTGACACCGGTGGACGCCACGACCGCCGGCCGCCCGGAGTCGAAGCCCGACGCTGCCAGCCGCTCCCACCACGCGTCGCCTGCCTCGAAGTCGACTGGCACGAGCCGCAGGAACGACGGGATGCCGAGGCCGAGGTCGACGAGGCGCTGGCGCTTCCACGCCTGGGGGCCGGGCCGATCGATCTCGAACACGAGCAGACGGGAGGCAAGCTCCGGCCGACGCTGGGCGAAGGTGTCCAGGCCCGCTCCGAGGATGACGTACTGCCCGACGCCGCGGGCAGCTTGTTCCGCGACGAGATCTTCGATGAAGCGGGCGCGGGCCACGATGGAGGCGCGGAAGGGCCGCGTGAACGGACTCATGTCCGGACGGCTGCGCCATCCGTCGTCTGGAGCCGCCAGCTTCAGGCCGACTTCGTCTTCGAGCACGTGCGGCGGCGAATCGACTTCTACGTGCAGCGCCCGCCACAAGGCGACCCGCACCGCCGTGTTGTCTGGCGCCGCCACTTGCTCATCATCCACGCCGTTCTATCTCATTGGTCTGAAGGCCCGGGCACCCAACCCGTGGTTGCGGCCCAGTCCTCAGCTCCACCCATGATGACGTCGCACACCAGGTCCTTGATTGCGTAGTACGCTTCGACATCGTCGGCGTGATAGGTCGGCCAGCGCCAGCTGTTACTCCGCCTCGTACGCGACGGCTACACGCCGGATTCGCCCGCAAGTAGTCCTGAAACAGCACCGCATATCGCTGGTTGGCCCGGCCCGCCACGCGGTGCAGGTTGACCTGCCGCCCATCGCCTCGCTGGTTGTAGAACCACGCCCCACTGTTCGGGATCCTCAGCCCCACCGGGCGGGACGTGATCTCGAGTGATGTGCGTCAGGCGTTCATAGCCGGCGCTGTTGACCGCGCCGTCCACCTCGGTTGTCAATCCGCGGGCGGTGACTCTAGAATGTCGAGTACATCTTTGGCCGCCAGCCCGGGCACCGATGTTGACCCAATGTGGTCGATGCGGAGCGCGAGGTCCCCCAGCGCATTCCGCAGCCTCCCGTCCGAGGCTCACGAACTGCTCGGACCACTCGCTGGTAGGGAAGGATCGCGATCATTGGTTTGTCCTGACCCGGTATCACGAACCATCACCTGAACCGCCTAACGGCCTCGAAGCGGCGGGCGCGTAGCGCCCGGCCGTCTTCAACCCCATATTGACGGCGTCCCACTATGAAGCGTGTTCCGTTCGTCGTTCGAGCCGCATTCCTCGAAACGAAGCCGGATTCGAACGGCGCGAGCGAGGTCATTGAACGTCCAGGTGTTGAGAGCTCGACGTCCGAAACACCATCGGCGCGCGAGGATCCGACGACGTGGCGAAGCAATCTGCGCTGCAACACCCTGGCGCCTGTGCTTGGGATGCACTCCAATCTGGTCGATCTCATACCAGCGTCTTTCATAGCAAAACACGTTCTCGGTACGCCGCCGGGGATCACCAGAACATAGCCAACTGGTTGGTCACGCCAACTCGCGATCCAGATCTGGCCGATGCCACTTTCAGGTGTCCAGAAACCAATCCTCGAGGCCGCGCAGGTCGGTCGGCTTGAAAATATCGGGGCGCTGACCAACGGTGCTCGTGTACGACGGCGCTCAGCGAAGCAGGATGGCCTCGTCCCCCGCCGCGGCTGCCTCTAATCCTGATTTCTTGCGACACGTGTCCTCGGCCCGTCCAGCGTCGACTTGCATCAGCCGCGACAGAAGGCCGTCGGCTGCGTGCCGTAGTTAGAGGCCCGCTCGGGTCGGGCGGACGCCGCGGAGGCCGCCTCATGGTCGGTCGCGCGAAGGAACGGCCATCGCGCCTCGACCGCTCTCTTCTCTTCGACTAGACGCCGGCGCGCTTGAGACGGCCGCGCGATGTTCTCCGCCGCGGGCTTGCGCGTTCCCTGCTCCACCTCGTGCATGACCTCGACGGTCGCGGCGGAGACCGGCGTCGGGATGCCCTTCTCGCGGCCCTTGGCGACGACGTGCCCGTTCATGTAGTCGATCTCGGTCGGCGCGGCCCTTGGTGACGTCCTGGGCCATCGAGGCCTTCCAGTTGCGGCCGGAGGCGGACTTGGGCGTGAGCATCGTGTCGAGCGCTTCCCACGTCTCGCGGCGGCCGGCGTCGGCCCAGCGCTCGGCGGTCTCGCCGTTGATCTTCGGGATCGTGTAGCCCTGCGCGAGCCCCACGCGCGAGGACTCGGCGGCCAGGTGGATGGTGATGGCGCGGCCGATCTCGCTGGAGGCGATCTCGAAGGAGCCGAGGCCCGACATGCCCTGGACGGGGTTGCCCATCGAGTTGGCGCTCAGCTTGGACCAGCGCTCGCCCCAGAGGTTGTCGGTCACCAGCGAGCCGTCGACCACCTGCGAGCATCTCGGCCACCGCCTCGATGCGCGGCGTGATCCGGCCGTCGTGCTCGCCCACGCGGAACACGTCGTGGCCCTTGTTGCCGCCCTTCTCCATGCCGCGCTCGACCTCGCCGGGCTTCCAGCAGCGCCACGCCGATCTTGGACATGATGAGGCCCACCGAGCGGCTGGCGCCGGCGACGGAGGCCACGCGCGGATCGGGCCAGCAGTTCTGCGACGAGACGACGAACCCGTCGGAGGTCAGGTGCCGCAGGGCGAGCTGCGTGGCCCACTCCGTGTCGTAGACCTTCATGGCGATGAAGGCGATCTCGAAGTCGCGCGGCAGCCGCTGGGCCTCGTGCAGGTGCACGGCCTTGGGGCGTGCGTTGAACGGGATCGTGCGGCCCGGTCACCGAGATGCCCTGGCGGCGGATGGTCTCCACCTGCTCGGCCCACGCGTCCACGATCGTGACGTCGTGACCGGCGCGTGCGAGAAACGCGCCCAGATAGCTGCCGATCGCCCCAGCGCCGACGAGAGCACCTTCTTGCCCACGGGACCCTCCCAGATACCAAGTGGTGATGCGCCCGGGGCATTATCGCACCGCCGCGTCCGCCTCGCCGGCCCGCCGCGGGTACCGCAGCGAGAGCACGATGGTCAGCGCCAGGACGCCCGCGATGATCCCCAGCGAGGCGGCGATCGGCAGCTCGCCGCCCAGCCAGCGATCGAATCCGAGCATCTTGAGCCCCACGAACGTCAGGATCACGGCCAGGCCGTAGCGCAGCAGGTGAAACCGCTCCACCGCGTCGCCCAGCAGGAAGTACATGGACCGCAGGCCGAGGATGGCGAACACGTTGGAGGTGAAGACCACGAAGGGCTCGCGCGTGAGCGCGTAGATCGCCGGGACCGAGTCGATGGCGAACACGATGTCGGTGGCCTCCAGACACACCAGCGCCACCAGCAGCGGCGTGGCCCACAGCCGGCCGCCGTCGCGGACGAAGAACCGGTAGCCGCGGAAGCCGTCGGTCACCGGCAGCAGTCGGCGCAGGAGCCGGAGCAGGGGATTGCGCTCCGGCGCCACGGCTGGCCTCGCGGCTCAGGCCCATCTTCACGCCGGTCACGACCAGGAACGCGCCGAAGATCCACACGACCCAGTGGAACTGCATCAGCACCGAGCCCACCGCGATGAACACGCCGCGGAACACCAGCGCGCCGAGGATGCCGTAGAACAGGACGCGATGCTGCAGGCTCGGCGGGACCGCGAAGTACGCGGAGCACCAGCACGAAGACGAAGATGTTGTCGACCGACAGCGAGTACTCGACCAGGTAGCCGGTCAAGAACTCCAGCGCGGTCTGCCAGGCCGCCTCGCCGGGATCGAATCCGGGTGCCGCCAGGCGCGTATCGGCGGCGAGCATCCGGCGCGCGTAGAGGAAGAGGCATGGCGTTGAACACCAGGGCCAGGCTCACCCAGACGGCGCTCCACCCGGCCGCCTCCCGGACGCTGACCGCGCGAGCGCCGCGGTGGACGACGCCGAGGTCGAGCGCCAGCAGTCCCAGGACTCCCGCGGTGAACACCGCGTAGAGCCACCAGTACTCGGCGAAGGGAAAGAGCACGGGCGGGGTCACGCGTGGTCCTCGGCCGGCGCCGCCGGCTGCATGGCCCACACGCGGGCGCGGGGCGCGACGGGTGTCGGCGAGGTGGCGACGAGCACCGCGCACGCGGCAAGTCGGACGACGCGCTCGTGCACGGGCGCTCAGCGCGGCGCGCTGCAGCCGCGATCGTCCGTCGCGCCCCACGATGACGACGTCCGCCGGCCAGAGGGCGGCGCGGGCCACGATCGCGCGGCCGGGATCTGACTGCCAGACGCGCACGCGGTGGACCTCGGGCGGAAACGACAAGGCGTTGATCAGCTCGCCGACGCGTGGCCGACACCCGCTGCTCGTCGAGCCGTCGCGTCTCGGGCCAGCGCGGCGTCGAAGCGCGCGGCGGGCGGCCGGCAGCAGGGAGGTGAAGGCCACCGACGGAGCGTCGAGCACCATCAGCAGCCGGAGACAGCGCGAGCCCGTGCGCCGCGACCAGGCGAGGCACCTCGTGGACCCAGCCCGTCGGCTCGTGCCCGTGCACGGCGATGAGAATCTTGCAGGAACCATGGCGACCTCCTGGGATCGAACGTTTCGTTCCCTGGAGCCGGCGGACGCGCCCGTGCCGCGCGGTCGGACGACCGACGCGCGGCAACGCAGCCATCGTCAGCGCGGCTCGGCTACTGGACGAAGCGCGAGGGAGGTCTAGGGCTGGTCTTCGAGCGCGGCGGCGGGTTCGGCGACGACGGGAAGGTCTTGCGGAGCGGGCTGCGCGCGACCGGACGGGCCGGCGCGACGCGGCGAGGGCCTGGCCGGGTCACCGCGGCGTCGCGGAGCGTGCACCTGGCCGGCACGGGCAGGCGGGCCAGCGTCTGCTCCCGGCGTCACGCCGGGCGACCGGGTGGCCGACCTCGTCCACCTCGTCGCGCGACCTCGAGGGCATCGGGCGTGGCCGGGACGGCCGCGTCGCCGATGGCGAAAGCCGAGGGCGAGGAGGATCATCCGAAATGTGCGCATCAGAGACTCGGTTTACCATCGAGATTCACGCCTGGGGCCCACGCGGGCGGCGCGGCTCACGTCCACTCGGGGTAGGTCTGGGGCGAGGCTGGTCGGCGCCGCGATTGGCCCAGTCGAACTGCCGCATGCGCGGCCGCACATGCGCTCGCCGGCCGCCTGCAGCGCGGCCAGGATCGCGCGCTCGTCGGCGGCCAGCACGCGCCCGCCGTCCACGACGAGCCGTCCATCGACGTACACGCGGTCCACGTCCTCGGCCGTGGCGTTGTAGACGATGTTCTTGATCGGATCGCGCAGCGGCGTCATCGCGCCACGAGCGCGGCCTTCCAGAGCACGAGGTCGGCGCTTGCGCCCGGCGCGATGCGGCCGAGGTCGTCGCGGCCGAGCGCGCGCGGCGCCGCCGAGCGTGGCGGCGTCGAAGGCGTGCATCGGCGGTGGTGGCCTCGGTGTTGCGCTCCATCGATCTTCGAGACCGACCGCGGCCCAGCGCATGGCCTCGATCACGCTCTGCGGGTTCGTGTCGGTGCCGAGCGACATGTTGACGCCGGCGGCGCGTGTAGCGCGCGAACGACTCCATCAGGCATGCCGCGCCGGGCGAACACCCACACCGCGTGGGCCACCGAGCAGCCGGCGTCGGCCATGATCTGCACGTCGCCCGCCGGGTAGTTGGTCCACGACGAGCCGCCGACGATGATCGCGTGGCCGAGGATCGTGTTGGGCCCGAGCACGCCGAGCTCGTGCAGCCACGCGATCGGCGTCTTGCCGTGGCGCGAGAGCATCTCGTTGAACTCCGACGACCGACTGCGCGGTGTGCACCTGGTACGGCCGCCCGCGCCTCGTCGGCCGCGCGCTTGGCCTCGCGCAGAGCTCGGGCGTGCACGTGTCGACCTGCGCGGGCGAGAAGTAGCAGCGCACGAGGTCGCCGTGGGCGCCGTCGTGCCGCTTGTGCGAGCTCGACCGCGCGGGCCAGGCCGCGCCGCCCGTCCTCCTCGTCCCACTCCCACACCACGCGCGCTGCCGTCGCGGGTGAGCCAGTGCCCGGAGCGGAACGACAGGCCCATGTAGACGCGCAGGCCGAAGCGCCCGGCCTGGGCCGACCACGTGCTCGCCTCAGCCGCCGATCTCCATCACCGTCGTCACGCCGCCGCGGAGCAGCTCGGCCATCGAGAAGTCGATGCAGGCGCGCGTGGCCTCGGCGTCCTGCGCGCCGCCGCGCACCGGCAGGTATCTCGAAGAGGCCGGAGTACCAGAACTGCGGGCTGCCGCGGTCCTCGATGAACGAGCGGTCGAGCGGCGAGCCGCCGATGTGCGCGTGGGTGCTGATGAGCCCCGGCGTCAGCACGCGGTCGCGGCGTCCACCGTCTCGTCCACGGTGCCGTCGAAGCGCGGCCCCACGTGCACGATGCGGCCGCCCTCCATCACCACGACACCGTCGCGGAGCAGGCGATGGCCGCGTCCGTCGTAGGCGATCACCCAGCCGGCCTGGATCAGCGTCCGCCGCTCGCGCGTGCTCCATGGGGTCGGCTCCGGTGGGCGAGGCGGCGGGGCCGAGCGTCCGCGCGGCGCGCTCCCGCTCCGCCAGCGTGCTCTCCAGGGTGGCCACGCGCGTCTCGTGGCCGCGGCTGTCGCGACCGCCACGCGCCGCCGCGCCAGTCGCCAGCGGCAGGCTCGGCCACGATCAGGCCGACGGCCAGCGCGCCCAGCGCCACGCCGGCGATGGGCAGCGGCCGGAAGCTCCAGAACAGGAAGTGGATGGTGACGGGGTCGCTGTTCTGCAGGGCGAAGGTCGCGATGGCCGCCGCCAGGATCGCGACGACCAGGTAGCCGAAGGCCATTGGCGCAGTATATAAAGACGGAGGCCCGAGGGGGAGACCATGGAAATCGGCTGCCATCTGCCCACGCAGGGACCGCTCGCCACCCGCGAGGCGGTCGAGACGTTCGCCCGGAGTCGGAGCAGCGCCAGGTGGCGTCGCTGTGGGTCAGCGATCACGTGATTTTCCCGCGGACGGCCACCGGGAGCTACCCCGGCGGCCGCTTCCCGCATCCGCCCGACAAGGCCTACCTCGAGCCGGTGATCACGCTGGCGGCGGCCGCCATGTGCACGACGCGCGCGCGACTGGGCGCCTCCGTCTTCGTGCTCGGCCATCGCCATCCGATCGTCATGGCCAAGATGCTGACCACCATCGACGCGCTGTCGCAGGGGCGCTTGATCGTCGGGGTGGGCGTGGGCTGGTGGAAGGAAGAGCTGGAGATGCTGGGCGCGCCGTTCCACGCGCGCGGCCGCCAGGCCGACGAGATGCTGCGGGTCTTCAAGGCGCTGTGGACCGAGGACAATCCGAACTTCCAGGGCGAGTTCTACAAGATTCAGAATCTCGGCTTCGCGCCCAAGCCCAAGCCGCTGCCGCCGATCTGGGTTGGCGGCGACAGCCCGGGCGCGTTCAAGCGCGTGGTCGACGCTCGGCGACGGCTGGCACGCGACGTCCAAGACGCCGACCGCAGTTTGCCGAGGCGCTCGGCCGGCTGAAGGCGGTCGCGGACACAGGCGGGTCGCCGGCTCGAGACGATCGAGCTCTCCCTGCGCTTCACGCTCAGCGACGATCTCCTCGGCAAGGGGCCGCAGGCGGTGGTCGATCTCCTCGGCGAGTACCAGCGGCTCGGCCTGCAGCACGTGGTGCTCGGAGTTCCGCCGCGACGACCTCAAGCGTATGCTCGAGATCCTCGACGTGGTCACCAAGCGCATCCGGCCGGCGTTCGCCCGGGCATGAGGGCACCGCGTTGACCATCCGCAGCGACGTCGTCGGCAGCCTGCTCCGCCCGCGAGCTCCTCAAGGCGGCGCGCCGAGCGCTGGAGGCCGGCCAGATCGACGCCGCCGAGCTCAAGCAGGTCGAGGATCGCGCCGTCGACGAGGCGGTGCGCTTCAGGAGGCCGCCGGGCTCGACGTCGATCACCGACGGCGAGTTTCGCCGCTACGCCTTCTTCGGTCACCTGATCGACGCCCTCGACGGCTTCGACAAGGTGGGCGGCTGGGCCATCCCGTTCCGCAACGAGGCGGGCGAGGAGCTGGTCTTCAAGCGCCCGGTGGTGGTCGGACAAGCTGCGCTGGCGGCACAGCATGTGCGCCGAGGAGCTGGTCTACCTGCGCGCGCGCGCCACGCGGCCCGTCAAGGTGGCGCTCATCAGCACGCAGCAGGCGGCCGCCTACTGGGACCCGGAGAAGTCGGCGTCGGCCTATCCCACGCGCGACTCGTACCTGGCCGACGTCGTGGACTTCACCCGGCGCGAGGTGGACGAGCTGATCCGCCTGGGCTGCGACCTACATCCAGATCGACGCGCCGCAGTACGCGGCGCTGCTCGATCCCGCGCTGCGCGAGGGCTACCGCCAGCGCGGCAGCGATCCCGACCGGCTGATCGACGCGTGCATCGAGATGGACAACGCCGTGGTCGGCCGGCCATCCCGGCGTCACCTTCGGCCTGCACATCTGCCGCGGCAACAACCAGTCGAAGTTCTACGCGAGCGGCGACTACGCGCCGATCGCGCGGGTCTTCAGCCGGAGCCGCTTCCAGCGCTTCCTGCTGGAGTACGACGACGAGCGCTCCGGGCGGCTTCGAGCCGCTGCGCGCGGTGCCCGACGGACCGCGTGGTGGTGCTCGGCCTGGTGACCAGCAAGAAGCCGCAGCTGGAGTCGGTGGCCGAGCTGCGCGCCGCATCGCGGAGGCGGCCAGGCTCGATCCCGCTCGAGCGGCTGGCGCTGAGCCCGCAGTGCGGCTTCGCCTCGACGCTCGAGGGCAACCGAGATCTCACCCGACGAGCAGCGACCGAAGCTCCAGCGCGTGGCCGAGACGGCCCGCGTCGTCTGGGGCGCGTGATCCGAGCCCTGCCGTGATCCCGAACGCTGGACGGAGGACACTCATGACGACTGCTCACGCTGCTGGTGCTGGCGCTCATCGGACTGGGACCGGTGCCCGCGCTGGCCCAGTCGATCAAGGTCGGCGCGGTCGGTGCCGCTCACCGGCCGCTATGGCCCCGGCGGCGCGCAGGTCCGCGCCGGCTACGAGATCGCCGTCGAGCAGATCAACGCCGCCGGCGGCGTGACGCGTGGCCGGCAAGAAGATGCCGCTCGAGCTCGTGCTGCTCGACGACGAGTCGGACGCCACCAAGACCGTCGCGCGCGGCTGGAGACGCTGGCCGCGCAGGGCGTGGTCGCCTATCTCGGGCGGCTTCGGCTCCGACCTGCACGCCGCCGCCGCCTCGGTGGCCGAGAAGAACAAGATCGCCTATCTCGGCATCGCCTTCGCGCTGAACAAGATCCACCAGCAGGGGTTCCGCTATCTCTTCTCGCCGTTCTGGAAGTCGCCCGACATCGGCAAGCACACGCAGGGCCTGCTGCGCGCTGATCCCGGCCGGCGAGCGCCCCAAGACCGTGGCGATCTTCCAGGAGAAGACCGACTGGGGCCAGGAGATGGCCGCCGCGTGGACGGAGGCGCGGCAAGGCCGCCGGCTACCAGGTGGTGGTGCAGCGGCGAGTACGCGCCGGGCGCCAAGGACTTCTCCGATCTGATCCTCAAGGCCAAGGCCGCCAACGCCGAGGCCGTGTTCGCGATCCCCACGCCGCCCGACGGCATGACGATGATCAAGCAGATGAAGGAGCTCGACTACACGCCCAAGATGAACGTCATGATCCGCGCCGCCGACTCGCCGCCGTGGACGAAGAACCTCGGCAAGGACGGCGACTACACCGTGCTGGCGGCCGGCTGGCACAACGCCATGAAGGCGCCGGGCGTGAAGGAGCTGAACGACGCGCACGAGAAGAAGTTCGGACGCCCGTCGGATCCGATCGTGGGCCCGGCCTACGCCTGCGTGCAGATCCTCGCCGGCCGCCATCACGCGCGCCGGCAGCGCCGATCGCGAGAAGATCCGTGACGCCATCGCCGCCGCCGACGTGGTCACGGTCATCGGGCCCGTGAAGTTCCGGCCCGACGGCACCGGCATCGTGCAGGCGGCCTTCGCGCAGTGGCAGAACGGCAAGCAGGAGCTGGTCTGGCCCGAAGGAGTATCGCCGACGGCGCCGCTGGCGCTATCCCGCGCCGCCGTTCGCCAAGCGCTGAGTCCCGACGCCTCGGTCGCCCGGCGGCGTGCCCTTCCTCGAGGTGGCGCGAGTCGTCGCAAGAGCTTCGGCGGGGTGCGCGCCGTCGGCGACGTCAGCTTCACGCTGGCCGAGGGCGAGCTGGTCGGCGTCATGGGGCCGAACGGCTCCGGCAAGACGACGCTGTTCAACCTGATCGCGGGCGCCCTCCGCCCGGACTCGGGCCAGATCCGGTTCGCCGGCCACGCCATCGGCGGGCTCGCGCCGCACCGGGTCTGCGCGCAGGGCGTCGCCCGCACCTTCCAGCTCGTCCGCGCGTTCGCCGGGCTCTCCGCGCGCGACAACGTCCTCGTCGGCCGACTCTACGGTCGCGATCGCCACGCCGCGGGCGACGCCGCGGCCGAGGCCGACCGCCTGCTCGTCGCTGGTCGGCCTCGGGAGGCCGGCGGCGACGTGCCGGCCGCGCAGCTCACGCTCATCGATCGCAAGCGTCTCGAGCTGGCGCGCGCGCTCGGCCACCTCGCCCAAGCTGCTGCTGCTCGACGAGTTCATGGCCGGCCTCAATCCGACCGAGACGGCCGAGGCCATGGCGCTCATCCGGCCGCCTGCAGACGCGAGGGGCTCAGCGTGCTGATGGTCGAGCACATCGTGTGGGCGCTGATGGACCTGTGCGGCCGGCTCATCGTGCTGAGCGCGGGCGAGAAGATCGCCGAGGGCGCGCCGGCGCGCGGTGGCCGCCGATCCCGCCGTGCTCGACGCCTACCTGGGCGGCGAGGCGAGGCGACGCGCCGTGCTTGAGGTCCGCGACCTCGAGGCGTCCTACGGCGACCTGCGCGCGCTCGGCGGCGTCACGCTCACGGTCGGCGCCGGCGAGATCGTCGCGCTGCTCGGCCCCAACGGCGCGGGCAAGAGCATCGCTGCTCAAGTCCATCGCCGGCCTGCCGTACGTCCGCGCGCCGGCACCATCTCGCTGGGAAGGCGAAGACCTCGGCGTGCTGGGCGCGCACCAGATCGTCGAGCGCGGCCTGGCCCTGGTGCCCGAGGGCCGGCGGCTCTTCGGCAGCATGACCGTCGCGGAGAACCTCGAGCTGCGGCGCCTTCGCCGCCGCGCGCGCGCGCGGTGCAGGCGCAGAGCCTCGAGCGCGTCTACGCGCTCTTCCCCGTGCTGCGCGACCGCCGCGCGCCAGCTCGTGCGCGCGCTGTCGGGCGGCCAGCAGCAGATGGTCGCGGTGGGCCGCGCCCTCATGAGCGCGCCGCGCCTGCTGATGCTCGACGAGCCCTCGCTCGGCATCGCGCCTCGGCTGGTCGCCGTCCATCTTCGAGGCGCTGGTCGAGATCAATCGCAGCGGGCGTCGGCGTGTTCCTGGTCGAGCAGAACGTGCACGCCTCGCTGACCCTGGCCCACCGCGGCTACGTGCTGGAAGGCGGACGCGTGGTCGGCGAGGGCGCCGCCGCCGCGCTCTGCGACGATCCGCACGTGCGCCGCGCCTATCTCGGGCCGCTGGCCGTGCGCGCGTGAGGATCCTCGCCCAGCAGCTCATCCTCGGCCTGATGCTGGGCGGACTGTACGGCCTGGCCGCGGCCGGGCTCTCGCTGGTCTTCGGCGTGCCTCAAGGTGCTCAACGTGGCCCACGGCGAGCTGATCATGCTCGGCGGCTACGCGGCCTTCTTCGCGGTGGCGCTGCTCGGCCTCGACCCGTTCGTCTCGCTCCTGCTCGTCCTGCCGCTGTCGCTGCTGCTCGGCGTCGTGCTGTACGCCGGCCTCTTCGGCTTCGTGGTGCGCGCCCACGAGGAGACGCGCGTGAAGAACTCGCTGCTCATCGGCTTCGGGCTGGCGCTGGCGCTTCACGCCCTCGCCGTGCGGCTGTGGACCGCCGACGAGCGCTCGATCATCACGCCGTACGGCGGCGAGCGTGCTCACGGATCGGCGGCCTCTCGATCCCGCGTGATGCGCGTGCTCATCCTGGCGCTGGCCTTCGCCCTCATCGGCGCGCTGCACCTGCTGCTGACGCGCTGGCGCTGGGGCAAGGCCATCCGCGCCACCGCCGAGGACTGGCAGGCCGCGCTGCTGACGCGGCATCGACGTGCGGCGCGCGCTATCTCCTGGCCTTCGCGCTCGGCACCGCGCTGGCCGGCGCCGCCGGCACGCTGGTGAGCGTCGGCTACTCGGTCAGCCCGTCGATCGGCCTCGAGTGGACGCTGAAGGCGCTCGATCGTCGTCGTGCTGGCCGGCCTCGGGCTCGATGATCGGCACCTTCGTCGGCGGCATGCTGCTGGGCGTCGCCGAGGCGCTCAGCGCGGCAGCGTTCGGCGGGCCCTATCGCGAAGTCGTCGGCCTGCGTCATCTTCGTGGTCGTGCTGCGGTCGCCCGGCCGCGCGGTCTGTTCGGGCGGTGAGCGCTGGTCGCGGCGCGCGGTCGAGCGCCGCTGGGCGATCGGTATTCTGGCCGCGCTCTCGGCGCGTGGCGCTTCTGCCGCTCGCTCGCGCGTCGCGACGACGTCGCTGAACTTCGTCTTCCTCATCCTGCTGTCGATCACGCTCGCGCAGAGCTGGAACATCGCTCGCCGGCTACGCGGGCCAGGTGAACCTGGGCCACGCGGCGTTCTTCGGCGTCGGCGCGCTCGTGGCGCGCACGCTCTGGATCCGCGGGCACGCCGATCCTCGCTCGCCGATGGCGGCCGGCGCCGCCGTGGCCGCCGCCGTTCGCGCTGGTGATCGGGGCGCCGGCCTTCCGGCTGCGCGGCGCCTACTTCGCCATCGGCACGCTCGCGCTGGGCGAGATCCTGCGCACCACGATCGGCAACGCCCTGCCCGAGATCTCGACGCTTCCGACGGCCGTCGATCGGCGGCTATCGCCTGACCCACCGCTACTATCTGGCGCTGGCCCTCGCGGCGGTGGCGGTGCTGACGGTGGCGCTGCTCGCGGCGCTCGCGGACGGGCTCGGCATGCAGGCGATCCGCGAAGACGAGGACGCGGCCGAGGCTCCGGCGTGGGCGCACTGCGCTCGAAGCTCACCGCGCTCGGCGCTGCTCGACCGGCCTGGCCGGGCTGGCGGGCGGGCTCTTCGCCTACTACCACATCAGCTACTATCCCTCGCACGCGTTCAGCCCCGACCTGGACCTTCGACGCGCTGCTCATGACCTTCATCGGCGGCGTCGGCACGCTGCACGGCCCGGTGCTGGGCGCCGTGCTCTACATCGTTCCTGAAGGAATACCTCGCCGTGCAGTGGGTGGACTTCCACCTGCTGATCTTCGGCGCGCTCTTCATCGCGATCGTGCTGCTGCTGCCGGGCGGCCTGAGTTGCAGGCCGCGGCCCGCGGGCGCGGGCTCCTGGCCCGTCGCCCGCGGGCCTGACTCAGCAGCCGCAGCCCGGCCCGGGATCGGCCGCCGTGGGGCCGGCGTCGGCGTGCGAGCCGCCGGCGATCGGCTTGCGACGCTTCGACCAGCTCCGACGCGCACGTCGTCCGGCGCGCTGCAGGAACGCGATGCGCGCGCCGCCGGATTCTGGATCGGCCCCTCCATCAGCTTGGCGCCGAGCTTCTCCAGGCGCGCGATGTCGGTCTCGAGGTGCTCGGAGTCGAAGCCAGTGCTCGAGCCCGTGATGGGGGTTGGCGTCGCCGTTACCCCAGACGCTCGTTGGTGCGCGCGCCCGAGATGTTGATCGCCATGCCGCCGTCCTCGCTCTGGCAGCGGATGAAGCGATCGCCGAAGACCCGTCGTCGTCGCCGACGATCTTGAAGGCGAAGGCCTTCTCGTACCACTCGGCGGTCTTGCGCGGGTCCGGCGCCTTGAGATGGATGTGGTTGATCCGGAACGCCATGGTCAGTTGCCTTTCGTTGGTCGCCCGTGCGGGCGTCGGTGCGCTCGAGGTTCATGGCAAGAAGCTTCGGTAAGCCGGACGGTATGCGGCGAGCTCGAGGGCTTGTCAACGCCGCCACCACCGAGGGTCCCGCATATCAGTGGACTCGGACTGGTGAGTCACGTCAGAATCGGCCTGATGGTCGCGGTACCGTCCGGTCTCCGGGGTCTTCGGAGCCTCCGCCTCGTTCTGGCTGGCGTGGCTTTGGCGCTCCTGTCGATCGCCAGCGGCTCGAGGGCCGGGCCGGTCCTGGCTCCAGACCGCGCCGCGCCGCGACCCGGCCGACCGCGACCGCCCGCCCGACGGGGCCCCGGAGCGGTCGAGGGATTCATGGTCGTGGACTGCCTGCTGCCGGGACAGATCCGCCAGCTCGGCGGCAAGGTCACGTACGTCGACGACCCGCCGGGCGGTGAAGACCGCGGCGCGCGACTGCGAGATCCGCGGTGGCGAGTACGTGTCGCTCGGTCGGGCCAACTACGCGACGGCGTTGGAAGGTGTGGCTGCCGCTGGCCGAGCAGGGCGATCCCGCGCGCCCAGACCTACGTCGGCGGAGATCTACGAGCAGGGACTCGGCACTCCATCGACCCCGCCGCCGCCGCGACGTGGTATCGCAAGGCGCGCCGACAAGGAGCTATTCGCGCGCGGCGCTGAACCTCGGCACGCTGCTACGAGCAGGGGCGCGGCGTCCGCGCGACCCCACCCGGGCGCTGAACTGGTACCGCCGCCGCCTCCAGGCCTGCCGCCGGCGGCGAGCTTCGAGCTCACGGCGCGCCACGCCGACCGCCGAGGTCACGCAGCTCCGAGCGCAGGTGGGCCAGCTACAGCGCGAGCTGGACGCCAGGGCCAGGAGCTCACGCGCCTGTCGGGTGAGCTGGACGCCGCGCGCAAGGCGCTGGAGGGGCGGCGTGGCGAGGCCGACGCCGACCGTGGCCACCGTGGCCCAGCTGCGCCGCGATCTGGATGCCAATCGCCAGCGCGAGAACGCCGGGCGCGGGCGCATGACGGATCTCGAGAGTCGCTGACCGAGCGCGAGGCGCGCCTGGCTCAGATCGATCGCGAGCTGGCGGCGGCGCGCTCGGCCCAGGCCGCCGCCGAGCAGCGCCAGAGCGCGGACGCGAGCCGGCTGGCCGCTCAGACCTCCCAGCTGCGAGACGCAGGCCGATCGCCGATCGCGGCCAGGTCTCCACGCTGCGTACGCAACTCGCCGATTCTCGGCGTGAGGCGGGCACGCAGACCGCTCGCGTCGCCGAGCTCGAGAAATCCGGTCGCGGAGCGCGAGGCGAGCCTGGCCGCCAAGAACAAGGAGATGGACACGCTCCGCGCGTCGGTGGCGTAGCTGGAAGGCGAGACCAAGGACCAGCGCGAGCGCCTCGAGCGCCTGCGCCAGCAGGCCCCGCCGACCGGCAGCGGCCCCGTCATCCAGATCATGCAGCCGGACCTGCGCACCATGCCGGGACGGCAAGAACGTCGCGCGCGCTGGTGGCCACGGATCGCACCGTCGTCGTCGGGCGGGTCACCAGCGAGACGGAGCTGCTGAGTCTCACGGTCAACGACCGCGCCGAGAAGCTGCTGACCAACAACGTCTTCCGGTCCGACGTCGCGCTGGCCACGCCCGAGCAGCCGGTGCGCATCGTGGCGCATCGACAAGCAGGGCCGGCGCAGCACGCTCCGAGTTCGTGGTGGCGCGCACCCAGCCGCCGCCGGCGACCGCGTCGTCCGCGTCGTCCGCGCCGGCCGGCGCCAGCCGGGTCGGGACTTCCGCGGACCGGGGCCGCGTCGTTCGGCACGTACTACGCGCTGGTGATCGGCAACAACGACTATCAGCAGCTGCGCAAGCTGAAGACCGCGGTCGCCGACGCGCGCGAGGTGGCCCGCGTGCTTCGGAGCAGGACTACGGCTTCAAGGTACGCCTGCTGCTCAACGCCACGCGGTACGACATCCTGGCCGCGCTCAACGACCTGCGCGAGAAGCTCACCGAGAAGGACAACCTCCTCGATCTACTACGCCGGCCACGGTGAGCTCGGACGAGCGCAACCAGCGCGGCAACTGGCTCCCGGTGGACGCCGAGCCGAACAGCACGACCAACTGGATCTCCAGCGTGGCGATCACCGACGTGCTCAACGCCTCGAACGCTGCAGCAGCTGCTGGTCGTGGCCGACCTCCTGCTACTCCGGCACCCTGACCCGCTCATCGCTGGGACGGCTGGAGGGCGGGGTGAGCGACGACGAGCGACTGAAGCTGCTCTCGGCCATGGCCCATCGGCGCTCCCGCATGGTGCTCACCTCCGGCGGGCGTGGAGCCGGTCATCGACAGCGCGGGCGGCGCGCCACTGGCCTTCGCCCAGGCCTTCCTGGAAGTCCTGCGCGCCAACGTGGGGCGTGATGCCGGGCCAGGAGCTGTTCAGTAATCTACAGTTGCGGGTGGCCGCGATCGCCGACCGGGTGCAGATGCGGCAAGTGCCCGAATACGCGCCGATCAGTACGCCTGGCCACGAGTCGGGCGACTTCGTCTTCGTGCGTCAGAACTAACCTGACCGCGGCCCCGGGCCCGATTGGTTTTGCTCCCGGCGACCGCCCTGCGAGATAATCGCTCGTCGATCTCGGCGTTCCCTTTCACTGGAGGAAGAAGTCGATGAGGCTGCGTTGGATCGTGGGAGCCCTGGCGACGGTGATGGTCATCGCGGTGGCGGCTCCCGCCAGCGCGCAAAGCCCCCTCCGGCGGGGTTGCCGCCGGCTCGGGGCTCAACGACGTTCTCAACCGGTTGCTCTCGAACAACTGTGCCCAGCTGGGCCCGGGCCCGCCTTCGGCCGGACCTCACGCCTCGGCTCTGCGCCTGCGCCCCGTCCGGGGCCGGCGGCTCGTCGGGAGGCTCCGTCGGCTCCGAAGGTGCGCCAGTTCACCGACGAGCAGCGTCAGCTCTTCCGCCGCCTGCGGCAACGGCAGCAGCGAAGGCGCGGCCAGCGCCGATCCCGGTCAATCCCCTCGGCGGTCGGCGTGTTCGTGACCACCGAGTACGAGAAGTTCAACCAGGACACGACCCGGTTCGAGACGGGCTACGATCGCGACACGGTCGGCATGTCGTTCGGCGCCGACTATCTCTTCCGCAACGGGCCTCATCCTCGGCGCGGCCTTCACGTACGCGCACGACTTCGGTGACTACGACGGCGTGGGCGGCGGGTTCGACCACAACTCGTACGGCATCCTGGCCTACGGCAGCGTCCAGCCGATCGCCAACATGTTCGTCGACGCGGTGGCCGGCTACACGCGCAAGGACTACAACTTCGATCGCCGGGCGTCGATCGTGCCTCGCCACCGCCAGCGTGGCCGGCTCGACCCATGGCGACACCAACGGCAACGAGTGGAGGATCGGGCTGAACAGCGGTTACGACTTCGCGTTCGGCGGGCTCACGGTGGGCCCGCGGCTGGGCTTCCTCGTATCGCGAGAGCCACCATGAACAGCTTCACGGAATCCGGTCACACCGGGCTCGAGCTCGTCCTACGACGACCAGTCCATCAAGTCGCTGACCCTCCGGCCCGGCGTCTATGGCTCCTACCGCCTTCAGCACCTCGTGGGGCGTGGTGATTCCGCAGATATGACGCTGGAGTACGTCCACGAGTTCTTCGACGACCAGCGCAACGTCCAGTTCAGCTTCGCGCAGGATCCGCAGAACCGCCGCTTCCTGTTCCAGACCACGCCGCCGGATCGCGACTACATGAACCTCGGCGTGGGCGTCATCGATGGTGCTGCCGCAGGGCATCCAGCCATTCCTGAACTTCCGCGACATGCTCGCCTATCAGGACCGCAGCACCTACACCGTCACGCTGGGCGTGCGTATTCCGTTCTAGATGGGGGCCCTTGAAGGGCCCCAAGACCCGGTCGTTCGGAGCGTCCCGGCGGAGCCGTGACGCTCCTCTGCCTCGCGTGATGGTGGACGCGGCGACCGCGACCCTGTTCGCCAATGCCGTGAACGGAAACCATTTCACCACGGCGGTCATCCAGATCTCGTCGGACGGGGCGAGCACGCTGTGCTTCCTCGAGTACACGCTGGAGGATGTGGTCGTGACCTCGGTCGTGCCGGGCGTCGTCGAGAGTCTGTCGCTCAGCTTCGGGAGGCTCACGCAGAAGTTCATCGCGGTCAACTCGAACGGCACCCCCAGCCCGCCGTGTCCGGCGTCATCGATCTGGCCTTCGGGGCGCCATCGGACAACCGAGCATCCCGAGTACCCGCGGTGACAGTCGCCACGATGCCGTCGACAGTGTCGTCATCTTCGCGCAGTTCGACGGGATCGTGGGAGCGCGACGAACGCCCAGCATCGGGACTGGATGGACATCGCCTCCGTGATCGGAGGAGGCGTGGTGGCTCCCACCCCGACCGGGTTCCCGGGCGGCGCGTCGGGCCCCATCACGTTCAGCCCCATCACGCCTCATCAAGGCGATGCGACCGCGCCTCGCCGGCCATCTTCCGGCGCGCCGGTTTCGGCGAGCAGCAAACCCTGCTGATCGACATCTGTTCGCCGCAACAGGGGGTGCTCGTCTGCAACGTCAAGTATCGGCTCGAAACGCCGGCGTGACGGCCATCGCCACCGACGTGTCGCTGGAAGGGCGAGCGAGGCGGTCTCGTCCTCTACGGCAAGATTACCCAGACGGTTCCGACGGCAAGCACCCCACGATCGTTCTGCTGGGACGTCATAGCGGGACAACGGCTGCTAGCGCGCATCACTTCGTCGGTCGCCGGGACGACAGCTCGCGGTCGAGCGTCGCGAGGACGCTCGGCCACAGGGCCGGCCCAGCAGCAGCGGTGGTCGTAGTCGGCAACGACGATGACCTCGGCGCCGGGCGCAGCGCCCTGCCGCGTGATTTGCGCGGGGACGACCTGGTCGCGGCCGCCGGCGTAGTGGCGCTGAGTACATGCGTCAGCGCGGGCGGAGGCTGACGGCGCCGGGTTCAGTGAGCCCGATCAGCGGCGGCGTGCCGTGAGACATCGGTCCACGCGTCGATGTCGCAGGTTGGCCGCGATCGTGACGACGCCGACCGTCTCCGGAACGCGCGCCGCCAGAAGACCGCCAGGACTCCGCCGCCGCTGTAGCCGATCCAGACGATGCGCTCCACGCCGCGAGCGGCGATGACACGCCGGACCGCCGCCGCCATGCTGGCCACCACGGGCTCCGAGTAGCGGCCCGACGTCCACAGCGCTGGTGAGCGCAGGCGCGCCCGACAGCCCGTGATAGCACGGGCGACCGACGCAGATGGCCGGCAGTCGGATCGAGCGCCATGAGATCGAGCACCAGCGGATCGCGCGGCGTGGGATCAGCCGCTGGATAGCCGCCGAGCGTCGGCGTCCCGTCGCCGTCGAGATAGACGTGCAGCGGCTGCGCCCCGCGGCCCCGGCGTCGACAGGACGAGGTGCTGAAAACCCTCGCACCATGATCACGACTCGGCGTGCAGGCCAGCGCTCGGTGGCGCGCTCGGGAGAACTGCTCGGACGCCGTCCGGCACCCGGCGCCCAGCGCCAGCACGGCGAGGGCGCCGAGGAGCGCGGCGAGCGCTAGGCGGCGGACGGCGTGAGCACGGTCTTGGCGCCGTGCCCGGCGGCGGCGTGGGCGAAGGCCTCGCCGATCTTCTCGAGCGGGAAGCGCGCGGTCACGAGCTTGCCGACGCCGAGCCTCGGCATGAGCTTGAGCGCGCGCGCGGGAACGCGGTGCCGCGGCCGAACGCGCCGTGGATCCGCACCTCGCGGAAGTGCGTGTCCCACAGATCGAGCGGCAGCTGGCTGCCTTCGGGACTCACGCCGACCAGCTGGACCACGCCGGTCGGCTTCACCAGCGTCAGCGCCTCGGCCACCAGCGACGGCTTGCCGACGGCCTCGCACACGACGTCGACGCCGCGGCCCGTCGTCAGCTCCAGCATCCGCTCGCGCAGGTTCTCGCTGCGTGGGATCGATCACGACACCGGCGCCGAGCCGCTTGGCGATCTGCCGGCGCTCCTCGATGGGATCGGAGAGAACCAGCCGCTTGGCGCCCGCCGCTTGGCCAGCACCATCGTGAGCAGTCCCATGATGCCGCCGCCGATCACCAGCACGGTCGCGTCGCGCCGGCATCTGGTACATCTCGAGGCCGGACAGACAGCAGGCGGCCGGCTCGGTCGAGCGCAGCGCGTGACCGGATCGAGGCTTCGGCGGCAGGGGATGGACCGCGCGCGCGGGCAGCGCCACGCGCTCGCTGAAGCCGCCGACCCGCACGCACTTGCTGCACTGGCTGATCCGACCCATCGCGCAGTCGGCGCACGCGCCGCAGCCGTACGACGGCTCGCACGCGACGGCGCGCGCCCACCATCGACTTCGGCACGCCGCGTCCGACCTCGCGCACCACGCCGGTGTACTCGTGGCCCATCACCAGCGGCGGCGTCCACGGAAACAGTCCCTGCGTGGCGTGGATGTCGGTGCCGCAGATGCCGGCCGCGCGCACCGCGACCACGACCTGTCCCGGGCCGGCCACCGGCTCCGGCGCATCATCGAGCGTGAAGCGATCGTCCCCGCGCCAGGTTGCGACTCTCATGAGTCTGCCTCGCCGAGCCTCCTTGAGTGCCGGCTGAGGGTATCATAGGCGCCTCGCCGACCCATGCCTGCGACCGTCCCCGCGCTCGCGCTCGCCAGCGCCATCCATCCTCGGCTGCCGCCACCATCTTCATCCGTCAGGGGCTGCGCACCGGCGGCGCGTACGCCGGCTGGATCAACGTCGCGGTGGGGGCGGTCGGCCTGTGGACCGCGCAGGTTGCTGTTCACGGGCGGCCTCGGCTCGCCCGACGACGAAGGGGATCGTCAGCTCTTCGTGCTGGCCGGCGTCATCGGCACGGTGGCCGGGCGCTTCCTGCGCTTCATGGCCATCCAGCGCCTCGGCGCCTCGATCGCCTCGCCACTCAGCAACCTGAACCCGCTGGTCTCGACCGGCCTGGCCATCCTGCTGCTCGGCGAGCAGGTGACGCTGCCGATCCTCTCGGGCACGGTCGTGATCGTCGCCGGCGCCACGCTGCTGTCGATGGGCGGTCGACAGGTGGGCTTCCGTCCCTGGCATCTGGTGCTGCCGATCCTGTCGGCGTTCTGCTTCGGCGTCGTGGCCATCTTCAGGAAGGATCGCGCTGGACGACATCGGTGGCGATCGCCGGCACGCGCCATCAACGTCACCACGGCCCTGATCGTGTTCACCGCGTTCCTGATCGCGCCTCGAGCGACCGCCGCGCGCTGGCCTGCGACGGCCGGAGCTTGGCGTATTTCGTGGGCGCGGGCCTGACCGAGAACCTGTCGGTGTTCCTGACCGTCGTGGCGCTCGGGGCTCGGCACCGTGAGCGTGGTGACGCCGCTGACCAGCACCTCGCCGATCTTCATGCTGCTGCTCTCGCCGCTGCTGCTGCGGGGTGGAGCGTGTGACCGGTCGGGATCATCATCGGCACCGTGCTGATCGTGCTCGGCGTCTATCTGATCACCGCGCTGGGCCGCTGAGCGGATGAACGGCCGCGCGAGGGATCGCCCAGCGCTCGTGGTCGCGCCAGCGCGCCGGCGATCTTGAGATAGCGCCGGGGAATAGCCTTCGCGGCGGAAGCCGAGACGCCGCCGGACGAGGCGGATCGACGGCCGAGTTGGCCGGGCTGGATGTTGGCTTCCAGCCGCGGTGCAGGGCGCAGGCGGCGGAAGGCGTGGGCGATCACGAGCGCGAGCCCTCGCGCATCAGACCGCGTCCCGCGTGGGGCGAACGCGTAGTAGCCGAGGTACCCGCTGCGGAACGCCCCGCCGACGATCTCGCTGACGCTGTTCACGACGCCCACGAGGTCGCCGGAGCCAGCGCCGGACGACGAGATAGCCGGCGTGGGCTCGGCCGGCCGAAGCCGGCGCAGGGTGGTCGGCGGCATACGCCGCGGCGGACGCGGGCGCTGGCGGACCCACGATGCGAATGCAGGCGCCGGCTGCGGCGCACTCCGCGGCCAGGCAGCGAGCATCGGTGCCGCGCGGTCGGCCGCTCGAGCCGGACCCGGATCAGCGCGCTCATCGGACCATCGGGAACGGGGCTGAGGGCGACCACGCTTGGCGCCAGCGTAGCGGGTCCGGAGCGAGGCGGCGGCGGCGCTGACGGGCCGGCCGAGGCGGCGCTACGGTTGCGCCGCGTGGGGACGAGCGGCGCGCGCAGCTTCGGGCGAGCGTGGTGATTGGCGTCAGGGCTGCTGCTCGCCCCTGGCCGCCACCGCCGGTCCGTTGCCCTCGCCCGAAGCCGCGAGCCCGGTGGGAGCCTGGCGGTCCAACTGCCGGACGCGGTACGGATGACCGTGCTCGCGCTCCTCGGGCTGTCCGCGGTCCTGCTGCTCGCGGTGCAGCGCCCGCGGCGCCCGACCGAAGACGACCCGTTCGGCGGCCGCGTGCCGCCCCGGCGCCGCACCTCCGTGGTCCTGACGCGCTGTCTGCCCTTCGCGCTGCTGCTGGCGGCCGGCGTGGTACTTCGTGTGGAACCGCTGGTCCGGGGAGCCGCAGCATCCGATCGAGCGGGCGTTCACCGCGCTCGCCGGGCTCCTGGATCTCATCGGCGCAGTACCGCAAGCCGCCGACCTCGGTCCCGTTCTTCGACGCTGACGATCGCCCTGCTCGTGCTGCTGTTCGCGCTCGGCGCTCTTCGCGCTGATGGTGGTGGTCGCGCTGGCCGATCGTCTGGAGAAGTGGTGGGCCGCCCGGACGGCCGCCGACCGGCGGCCGCGCTGCCGGCCCGACGCGCGCGACGACGACCCGCGCGCCGAGCGCGATCCGCGCGCGGGCGATCGTCCGCGCCGTACGCGCTTCGAGCAGGCGCTGGCGGCCGCCGCGCGCGCCGCGCTCGCCGTGGCAGACGCCGGCGGAGTTCATGCGGACGACGCTCGTGCGGGTTCCGGTGCCGGCCGCGCCCGTCCGAGCGGCTGACCACCCTCTTCGAGCTCGCGCGGTTCAGCGACCGGCCGCTCGGCGCCGAGGCCCGCGACGCCGCCTGCGACTGCCTGAGGCGCATCACCACCGCCCTCGGTACCGAGGAGGCGCCGCGTGCTCGCTGACCGATCGCGCTCGGCCGCGTGGTCGTTCGCAGCGCGACGCTGGGCGGCGTGGTGCTGTTCGTCACGCGGTGCCGGTGTACGTCTACGTGGAGCCCTCGTGGCGGGCCGCTGGTGGCGCGCGTGGCCTGCGCGTTCGTGCTCGGCGTGGCGCTCCTGCAATTCCGGCGCGCGCTCCTCGACCGGCTCGCCGAGCGCGGCGCATCGCGCGCTCGATGCCGCGCGGCCGGCCGTCGAGCCCGAACCCGCGCGTGCCGCATCACTTTCGGGACCTGGCCAGCGACGTGCGCACCGCGCTCGCGCAGCCGCCGCTATTTCGAGAAGGTCGCTGTGGCCGCGCCTGACGCGCGCTGACGCCGCGCCCGCTGCTGCGCCCGGCTGCTCGCCCGGGGCGCGGGCCCAGCCTGGCGAGCCTGCGCCGGGTGATCGCCGCCATCGAGAGGCAGCCGGTGAAGACTCGCCGTCGTCGCCGAGCGGGTCCGCGAGGTGGTGGCTGACGCTCGGCCGGATCGTGGTGGGCAAGGACGACGTCCTCGAGCGGATCCTCGCCGGCATCCTCGCCAACGGCCACGTCCTCGTCGAGGACTATCCCGGACTCGCCAAGACCCTGATCGGCCCGGCTCCTGGCCCAGGCGCTCGACCTCGGCTTCCGGCGCATCCAGTTCACGCCCGACCTGCTGCCGAGCGACATCACCGGGCAGCTTTCTCTACGACCAGCGCGAGGGCCGGTTCGAGTTCCGCGCCGGCCCGGTCTTCACCAATCTGCTGCTCGCCGACGAGATCAACCGCGCCACGCCCAAGACGCAGGCGGCGCTGCTGGAGGCCATGCAGGAATCGCAGGTGACGGTCGAGGGGCAGTCGTTCCCGCTGGCGCAGCCCTTCCTGGTGATCGCCACGCAGAACCCCATCGAGATGGAGGGCACCTATCCGCTGCCGGAGGCGCAGCTCGACCGCTTTCTGCTGCGCGTCGGCGTCGGCTATCCGGACGCCGACGCCGAGCGTCGAGATCTTGAAGATCCGGCGCGACGCGGCGCACCGACGCCGCGCACGGTCCCGACGCTCATCAGACCGCGCCGAGCTCCTGGCCATGCAGGGCTGGCACTCGAGGACGTGTTCGTGGGCGAGGCGCTCGAGCGGTACATCGTGACGCTGGTCCAGGCCACGCGCAGCGATTCGCGGGTGACGCTGGGCGCCTCGCCGCGCGGGAGCCTCGCGCCTGCCTGAAGCTCGCCCGGGCCGAGGCGGCCATCCGCGGCCGTGACTCGTCCTGCCCGACGACGTGAAGGCGATGGCGGTGGCCGCCCTCGCGCATCGCCTCGTCCTGCGACCGGAGCTGTGGTGTCGCGGACGACGCCGGCGCAGGTGGTCGAGAGCCTGCTGCAGCAGGTCCGCCACGCCGACGGCCGAGCCCGCGTGAGCTGGCAGCCCGACCGGCGCTGAACGTCTCGTTCCTGACCGTGGTGGGCTGGGCGCTGTTTCTCGCCATCGTCACCGGCCGGGCCGACCTCGTGATCGTCGCCGATCCCGCTGGTCGTCGGCGCTGATGGCCGGGCGCCGGCGCCACCACGTCGGTGTTGCGGATCGAGCACCGGGTATCCGCCGAGCGGCTGCTCGAGGACGAGCGCGCCACCGTCACCGCTCACGCTGCGGGCCGACGGACCGGTGCCGCTGGTGGAGCTGCTGGAGCCGCTGCCGCCCCGCGTACATCTCGAGCGCGGGCGCCACCACGCGTTCTTCACGCTCCGCGCCGGGCGCAGGAGGTCCGCTGGGAGATGGTGCTGCGCTGCGCGGGCCGCCAGCACCTGCAGCCTCGGCGGGCCGCACCTGCGCTACTGGGGACCGCTCGGGACTCGCGGCCGCCGAGACGCGCCATCGCGCGCCGCGGACGGTGGCCGTCTACCCCCACCTGGCGCCGCTGCGCCATCTGCCCCGGCCCTGCGCACGCAGACGTTCGTCGGGCAACTACGTGTCCCCGGCGCAGGGCGAAGGCATCGAGCCGGGCGACATCCGATCCGTTCGCCCCCGGCGATCACGTCCGCCACGTCAACTGGCGCGCCACCCTGCGGCTGGGCACGCTGCACGTGACGCAGCATCACCAGGAGCGCAACGCCGACGTCGTGCTGTTGCTCGACACGCTGTCCGGACGTGGGTCCGAGCGGCGGCACGGTCGTGGACGTCGCCGTGCGGGCGGCGGCCACGCTGGCGTCGGCGTATCTCGCCCGGAAGGATCGGGTCGGGCTGATCGAGTACGGCGGCCAGCCTGCGCTGGGTGAAGCCGGGCTCCGGCCGCGCGCAGCTGCAGCGCCTGCTCAGACACGCTGCTGGACGCCTCGGTCGTCTTCACGTACGTGACGCGCGACGCTCGAGTCTCGATCCCCCGCGCATCCTGCCGCCCCAGGCCCTGGTCCTGGCGCTCAGCCCGCTGCTGGACCGCGCGCTTCGTGCGGGCCGCGACCGATCTCGCGGCCCGTCGCTTCGATCTCGTCGTCATCGCGGTGTCGCCGGTGGCGGCGCGCGCGGCGCGTCCAGCGGGGCCGGCGTCGCCGACGTCGCCGCGCGGCTCTGGGCCCTGAGCGCCGCGGCGCAGCTCGACCGAGCTCCGCCGCCGCGGGCTGACCATCGTCGACTGGGACGGCGTCGAGCCGCTCGATGTCGGCCCTGGCCGCGCTGGGCCGGCGGCGTCCGCGGCGGATGCTCGCCGGATGATCCGCCTGGCCGCGGTCGGTGCTGGTCGCGGATCATCGTCGGCATTCCGCTGGCGATCGTGCCCGCGGCACCGTGTCACCTGGCTGGCGGTCGCCGCGCTCGTCGTCGGCACCATCGGCGCGCTCGCGCGGTCGGTGCCGCTCGTGACCGCCGGCGCGTCGCTCGGCGCTGATCGCGTACGCGGTCGCGCTCACGCTCGCGGGCCCGGCCGCCGATCCCATCGCGTCCGTCGTCCTCGGTGGGACGCTCGTGCTCCTGCTGGCGCTCGTCCACTTCGGCCGCGCGGATCGAGGGCGCGGTCGTCGGCCCTGGCGTGCGTCGCCGGACAGATCCGTCACTGGATGGTGATCGTCGCTGCTCGGTGTCGCGGCGGCCGCTGGTGCTCACGCTCGGCGGCGCCGTGCTCGGACCGCCGCTCGCTGGTCGGCGCGACGCTTCCCGTCGTCGCTCGTCGCCGCGGCGCTAGGGGCCGTGCTGACGGTGGCCGGCGTGATCTCTGCTGGTGACGGCGCCCCAGAGCTCGCCTGCCGCCCGCCCACCCGGCGAGTGAGCTGACCGGGTTCTACCGGTCCAGCCTACCGCGTGACCTCGAGCGCGATCTCGCCGAGGCCGTCGATGGCGAAGCGCACGCGATCGCCCGGCGCGGGGAACTTGGTGGTGATGCTGCTCCCCGTCATCACGATCATGCCGCGGTCGAGCATGCGCCCGCGGCCATTGAGGAGATTGGCCAGCCACGCCACGGCCTCCAGGGATGGCCGAGCGCGTCCCCGGTCTTGCCCTGACCAGCGGGCTGGTCGTTCACCCAGGCCCGGGTCACGGCGGTCTCGAGGTCGAGCTGGCGCCAGGCGGTCACCGGCGCTCCGAGGACCACGCCGCCGTTCCAGGTGTTCTGGGCCACGAGGCGTGAAGGCGTCGAGCGTCTTGTAGTCGGCGTCGCCGTCCTCCACCAGCTCGAACGCGGGCAGGCACGCGGCGACGTGCTCGGCCACGGATGCGCGCGTCCAGGGCCCACCGCTCGCCGGCAGATCATCGGCGAGGCGCACCGCCACCTCGAATTCGACGCCGAGGTGATGATAGGCGCCGAGGGCGACCCGAGCGCGGCGAGGAATGGATCGTGGTCGAGAAGATGGCCCCGGCCGCGGGCTGGTCGACCCCGGTCATCTGCTGCATGGCCTTCGAGGTGAGGGCGATCTTCCAGCCCGGCGATCTCGCCCCGCCCGGCCTCGGCCAGGAGCCGGTGGAGCGCGTCCTGGATCCGATAGGCGTCGTCGAGCGGCGCCGCGCGGACGGCGGCGTCGAGGGGGCGGTAGCGGGTGCGCGCCCGGTGCGTGTCGAAGCAGGTGCGCGCGGTGGCGTCGATCGTCTCGGGTGTCACGCGTGGTCTCCTTCTGGTGCGACGCGGTGGTCTATACCCCGCGCCGGCGGGCGCCATCAAGCCACCAAGACTGGCGGTCAGATTTGCGTTTGACGGAGCGGGTGGTCTGTGCCACACTGCATGAGGGATCTGGTTCACCTTGTTAGGTTGCTCGGTCACACAGACACCGAGAGACACGCCGCGCGAGACCCAGTTCGCGCGGCGTTTTTTGTCCTCCAATTCCGGAGGGCAACACCGGCAGGGGATATCACGGGGCTGCAGCCCCATACAAGGAATAGGTACATGGCTCAGGGAAAAGTGAAGTTGGTTCAACGATGCGAAGGGTTTCGGGTTCATCACGCAGGAGAGTGGCGAGGACGTGTTCGTCCACTTTAGCGCCATCGCGGCCCAGGGGTTCAAGAGCCTGGCCGAAGGGCGATCAGGTGGGGTTCGAAGTCACCCGCGGGGCCCGAGGGTCTGCAGGGCGACGAACGTTCGGAAGAGCTCAGCACACTACCCCTACAAATAACCCGGTAACGCTACCCCGCGCCGCACTGTGGTCATTCCCTGGTCACCCAGGAGGATGAGGACGCGTCTGCTCGTCCTCCGGGCTGATCGGGAAGACGCGCGCGGTCGTCATACGTGCGCGTCGCTCTCAGGACACCGTGTAGCCGCGGCTGGCCATGCAGGCGCTGAACGCGCGGTTGTAGTTCGCGTGGCCCCGGTTCAGGGCCCACTGCTGCTGCTGCGCGTAGTTCGCCTGCTGCCGCTGTTGCTGTTCCAGACCACCCGCGCGTCGCATCATGCCGAACAGGCCGCCGATCGGCCGCCCCGATCGCGGCCCTTCGCCGGCGTTACCACCGATCGCGCCCCGACGGCGCCGAGCGCAGCGCCGCCGGCGGCCCTGGAACAACGCCGCCCCTGCGGAGCGCCCAGGCGGGCGGCGGCGGGGTGGCATGACCTGGGGATTCGCGGGGTCGAAGCCGCTCTGCTGGACGGCCCAGCTGCAGCACTGCCCGCGGTCGAACTGCTCCTGCTGCGCGGTCTGGCCCCGGTTCGGTAGATGTACGGCTTGGGCGCCGGCGTGATGATCGGCGGTGGCGGTGGCGCGAGCGGCGTAGTGGCGGCGGCTCCGATCTGAATCATCGAGCCCGAGGGTTGATCGGAGGGTGGCGCACCCGGCCACGCCTCGCGACGACTGACGAGCATCAGGCCGGCGACGGTTCTCGACATGGCCGTCAGTAGAGTCCGACCCGCTCCGGCCTGCCATACGACCTTGGTCCCATGAACGCCCGCACGCTCGGCGTGAGCCTGCCGCAGGGCGTCCTCGAGCTCCGGCGCACCGCGGGCACACTGGCCTGCACGATCGAGTAGTAGGCGGAGTGGCGCACCGGAGCCGTCCTGGCCGGGCATGTCGGCCCGGCGCACGCCATCGAGGCGCGCGCCCAGCCGCTCGATGGCACGTCGCGAGGCGGCGTTGCGCTCGTCCGTTCTGAGCGCGACGCGATGCAACGCGCCAGAACCTCGAAGGTGCGGGTCAGCATGAGAGCTTTGCCCTCAGTGTTGCAGCGCGTGCGCTGGGCCGAGGCGGCCAGCCAGGTGGCGCCGATGTCCACGTACATCGGGAGCGTCCATGCAGCAAGCGGGGATCCGGCGGGCCACCGCCGAGCGCTGGATTTCCGGTAGCTGGTGGAGCCGACGACCTGGTCGCGCCACGGGATGGCGAAGGGCAGCTGGCGGCCTGACGATCAGCGCTCGGCCAGCGCGAGCTCGATGTAGCGCCACGCGTCGTGCTCACACCGTCCGGCACCCGCGTGCGAGCTGCAGGGCTGGCGCGATTCGGACGCGGCGGCGACCAGGTGCGCGCCGGCATCGGTTCTCGCCAGAGGGCGTAGCGTCACCGTCGGGCCGCGCAGGACGAGGGGCGGCGCCGCGGTGCTCACGCGGGTCGGCCGGCGCCGCGCGGTCTAGCGCTCGTTCGCGGCGCACCAGCGTTCCGGCGGCCGACAGCATCCCGCCCATCCCGTTGACCAGCCCGGAGCTTGGCGTTCGGCACCTGGCGCGCACCGCACTCGCCGCGCAGCTGGCGCACGGACTCGATGATCGGGAAGATCCCGACATCCCGCTGTCGGGTGTACGAGAGTCCGCCGCCGTTGGTATTGATCGCGCAGGCGAGCCGCCAGGCGTGGAGCGCCCCTCCTGGAAGAAGTGCACGCCTTCGCCGCGCTTGGCGAAGCCGAGCGCCTCCAGCATGATCGGCGGCCCCGAGGTGAACGCGTCGTAGAGCATGATGTGGTTGAAGTCCGCGGGGCTCACCCCGGCCATGCGCGAAGGCCTTCTCGCCGACATCCGCGTGGCCTCGCTGAAGGTGAGGTCGCGCATCTGCGTGAGCATCACGTGCTCGGTGGCCTCGCCGGCGCCGCGCACGTAGACGGGCTTCTTGGCGCAGTCCTTCGCCCGGTCCGCGCGCGTGAGCACGACCGCGCCGCCGGCGTCGGTGACCAGGCAGATGTTCAGCAGGTTGAACGGATAGCACGACCGGCCGCGAGTTGAGCACGTCCGTCGACGGTGATGCGGCTCGCGATTGCGCGCCTTGGGATTGAGCGCCGCCCACTTGCGCGTGGAGACCGCGACCTGCGCCCACTGCTCGAGCGTGGTGCCGTACTCGTGCATGTGGCGCGTGGTGATCATGCCGAAGTAGGTCGGGCGCGCCGCCGAAGCCGTACGGGGATCTCGTACTGGCCGGTGAGGCTCGTGTCGCGCCGCGGGCGACGACGCCGACCTGCGGACCGGCCGACTCGCCGTGCGGAGATCACGGCCACGTCGCAGAGGCCGTGGTGCAGCGCGGCCACGGCGTGGCCGACCATGATGATGAAGGAGCAGCCGCCGACGGTGGTGCCGTCGACGTACGCGCGGGCGTGATGCCGAGCGCCTCGCCGATGAGAGGCCGGGGAGTGCTGGCCGGCGGTGAAGACGCCGTCGACGTCGCGAGACCTTCGAGCCCGGCGTCGCGCACGGCGTTGGTGATGGCCTCCAGGTGCAGGCGTGAGCTGGCTCTTGTCCGGGCAGGATGCCGATCTCGTCGCTCTCGTCGACGCCGACGATGCAGGCCGGTGTTCCGGAGCTCTCTCTCATCGGGCGCCTCGCCGGCTGGAACAGCGGCAGCGCTGATCGTCGTCGCTGAGCTTGGTCGAAGACGACCTCGACCGGCATGTCGCAGCGGATGCGCCTTGGGATCGGGCGCGACGTTGATCAGGTTCGACATCATGCGCGGGCCCTCCTCGAGCTCCGACCATCGCCAGCACGTAGCGGCGGCTGCACCTTGAAGGCCCGGTTGAACGGTCTGGTACGAGATCTCGAAGGAGTAGAGCTTGCCCCGGCCGCTGGCCTGGATCCAGCGCGATGTCGCCGCGAGTGGCAGTGCGGGGCAGAGCGACGCGCGGGTAGAAGAACGCCGTGCCCGCAGCGCCTGGCACTTGGGCAGCATCAGCTTGCCGCTCGCGGAGCGCCGTCCCAGTAGGGCTTGGCCTCCGGCGTGATCGGCTGGGGCAGAGGACGCTGAAGGTCCGCTGGTCTCCTCTCTTGGGGGTCTCAGCGGCCCTGGAACTTCGGGTCGCGCTTTCTCGACGAAGGCGCGGATGCTCCTCGCGGGCGTCCTCGGTCTCGGAGGCGATGTTCTGTGAGAAGTGTCTCGAGCTCGAAGCGACGACTTGAGATCGGCGCTCGGCGTTGTCGTGAGAGCGAGCGCTTCGGCCAGGCGGATGGCGATCGGCGGCCCTGCCGCGATCTTCCGCGGGCCAGCTGCCCGACCGCGCTCATCAGCTCTCCGGGTGGCACCACCTGCGCTCACGATACCCAGGCGCAGCGCCTCGCTCGGCGTCGATCGAGCTCGCCGGTGAAGATCAGCTCGCGCGGCCTTGGCCATCCTGACGACGCGCGGGCAGGAAGTACGTCCCGCCCCAGTCCGGATGCAGGCCGCGCTTGACGAAGGCCTGAGAGAACTTCGCCGCCGTCGAGGCGATGCGGATGTCGCAGCCGAGCGCGAGGTTCATGCCTGCGCCGGCGGCGGCGCCGTTGATGGCGCGCGATGATCGGCTGGGGCGCGTCGCGCATGGCCGGAGCAGCGTCGGTCGCGATTGGGCGCGATCGTTCGCCGAGCGCCGCTCGCGCCGGCCCTCCTTGGCCTCGTTCATGGCCTTGACGTCGCCGCCGGAGCAGAAGCCTCTGCCCGCGCCGGTGATGACGATCGCGCGGACGTCCGGATTGTCGCTGCACTTGAGGATGGCGTCGTGCAGATCGTCCGCGCAGCGTGTCGCCCAGCGCGTTGAGGCGCTCGGGGCGGTTCAGGGTCAGGTGGCGACGCCGTCCTTCGAGCCTCGAAGAGCAGGCACTTGTAGGTCATGTCCGTCACGCTTTCGCCGGCGGCGGGCGGCCAGCGGAATGTTCATGGCGTCGAGTCGGCGCAGGCGTGTCCTGGCCGAGCGTCCGGTCCCAGCACTCGGCCAGCGCCTCCGGCGTCCACGCGCCGAGGCCGACGGCGGTGCGAATCGGCGCGGGTGCGAGATAGATGCTGACCTCGGGACCGCGCACGCCGACGACCTGGCCGGTGATGTGGGCGGCGCGGTCGCTGGCCAGGAACGCGACGACCGGGCGCGATCGCTTCCGGCGGCGTCGCCGTGGCCATCCCGCGCCGCTCGCTGGGCAGGCGCTGGGTCATGCGCGTGTCCGCGGTCGGCGAGATCGCGTTGCAGCGCACGCCGTACTTGGCCATGGCCGAGCGCCGTCGAGCGCGTGAGGCCGACGATGCCTTCCTTGGCCGCGGAGTAGTTCGGCTGGCCCGGGCTGCCCTCCGAGGCCGGCGGTCGAGGTGAAGGTCGACGATGCTGCCGGCCTTCTTCTCGCGCATGTGCGCGGTGGCCGGCCGCATCACCGTGAAGTGGCCCTTGAGGTGGACGGCGATGACGGCGTCCCACTCGTCCTCGCTCATGTTGAAGATCATCCGCTCGCGCAGGATGCCGGCGCAGCACACGAGGATGTGGAGGTCGCCGAACTCCTTCAGGGCGAGATCGACGACGCGCCTTGCCGCCGGCCATGGTGGCCACGCTCTCCGGCGCTGGCCAGCGCCGCGGCCGCCGCCTTGCGGATCTTCGTCGACGACCTCATTGGCCGGCTCGCTGGACGGATCGCGCCCGTCCACGCTGACGCCGTAGTCGTTGACGACTACCGCCGCGCCGTTCGCGGCCAGCCCCAGCGACACCGCGCGCCCGATGCCCGTGCCCCGCCCGTGACCACCGCGACCTTGCCGTCCAGCATTCCCATGACGCGCTCCTCTCCGGTGCGGGCGTCATGCTGCGGGCCGGGCGGCGGCTTGTCAAGACGCCGGAGGGTACGCTAGCCGCCGGTCGTCGAGATGGACGCCTGGATCGGACTCGCCCCGCCAGCGGAACCGCCAGGGATCCCGGCGCGTTGGCCCTGACGTTCGTGATCCGGAAGACGCGGCCGCCCTTCACCGCCTCACCGGCCCGCTTCCCAACCCGCAGGTCCTTGGCGGCCGCCTCGCCCTTCGCTCCTCTTGCTCGCCTTGCTCTTCTTCATGGCCCGTCCTCCCTTCGCGGTCTGGCAATAGCACGAAAGCCCGCCAGTCTGCCCCTCGCGAGGCGACCGCAGAAATCCCGCAATTTCCGCGAGTCGTCGCTCGCAGCGCGTGATCCGCGGCGCCGGCGATCGGCCCGATGATCCGAGGGCGATGCGCCCGAGGAATGTGCCAGAATCCGCGCACCGCAGTTCCCGACAAGGAGACCGACCCATGGCCGAGACCGAGACCTACCGCAAGGGCGCCCAGATGCGCCGCCAGCTGCTGGGCGACGCCTACGCCGACCGCACGAACCAGACGACGTACGCCGACCCGCACATGAAGAAGTTCATCGACGTGGCGACCGAGACCGTCTTCGGCGCGCTGTGGACGCGGCCGGGGCTGGATCTGAAGACGCGCACGCTGATCTGCGTCGTCTCCGACGCCGCCACCGCCCGCACGCCGCCGAGCTGGCCATCCACTTGCGCATGGCGCTGCGCCAGGGCTGGACTGAGGACGAGCTGATCGAGGTGCTGCTCGCATCTCTCTCGGGCTACGTCGGTGTGCCGCTGATTCGCGAGGCGATGCTGACGGCCAAGGAAGTTCCTCGCCGAGGTGAAGAAGGGCTGACGCCTCTCAGCGTCGCGCGAGCAACATCCGCGGACCCGGGCTCCGGACGCAGCGTGACGCTAGGGCGTGGGCGTGATGCTGCTGACCGGGCAGCAGACGTCAGCCGGAAGCGCTGGGCGATGGTGGCGAGCAGCAGGATGGCTTCCATCGTGGCGAAGCTGTTGCCGATGCACTGCCGCGGTCCGCCGCCGAACGGAAAGTAGGCGAACCGCGGCAGCCGGCGGGCGAGATCGCCCTCCCAGCGCTCCGGCCGGAACGCCTCCGGCCTCGAACCAGCGGCGATCGCGGTGCACCACCCAGGTCGGCGCGATGAAGATGTCCTTCGCCGCGATGGCGGTGGCCGCCGATCCTCGGTCGCGCGCACCGCCTGACGCGCCGAGCCCGTACGCGCCGGCGGATAGAGACGCATCGACTCCGTGATGACCATCTCCGCGTACGTCAGCGCCGGCAGGTCGGCCACCGCGGGCGGCCGTCCGCCGAGCACGTCGCGGAGCTCGTCGACCAGCCGCGCCTCGACCTCCGGAATGCTGGGCGAGCAGGTACCACGTCCAGGAGAGCGCCACCGCGGTCGTCTCGTGACCGGCCATGAACAGCGTCATGACCTCGTCGCGGACCTGCTGCGGCTCATCCGCGTGCCGTCGTCGGCGTCCTGGCGCCTGCACCAGGATCGAGAGCAGATCGCCGCGGTCCTCGCCGCTGCGCGCGGCGCGCCTCGACGATCTGCGGCGGATGAGCTGATCGAGGCGCCGGATGGCCCGGCGCGAGCGGAGGTTGCCGGGCGTCGGGAGCCAGTGGGGACCACGCGGAAGCTCTGCAGGCGGACGCCGAAGTCGTGCATCAGCATCTCCGCCGCCTGGCTGGCCTCGTGGGCGTCGCCGGAGACGTCGGCGTCGAAGAGCGTCTTGGCGACGATGGCCTGGGTGAGCGACATCATCTCCGCGTGGACGTCGCGGCGTGTCGCCGTCCTTCCACGCGTCCACGTGGCGCTCGGCGAAGGTCGGCCATGACCTCGCCGTAGCCGGCCACGCGCTGGCGATGGAAGGCGGGCTGCACGAGCCGGCGCTGGCGGAGCCAGGTGTCGCCCTCGGAGAGCGAGCAGAGCCGTCGCCGAGCACGGGCGCAGCAGGCGCACGCCCGGGCTCTTGATGAAGTCGCGGTTGCGCGCCACGAGCAGCTCTTCGATGGCGTCGGGATGGAAGATCATGAAGACGCGGTAGGGGCCCATGCGCGTCTGCACGAAGTCGCCGTACTGCCGCGCGCACGCGACGTAGAAGCCGAGCTGATCGCGCCGGAACTCGCCGGCGCTGCCGAAGAAGAAGCCTCCCCGTGGTCCTGGGAGGCGCTGCTTCACCGTCGCGAAGTCGCGCAGCACGCGGCCGGGCCGGCCGCAATCGGCGATGACGCCGCGCTCGTCCACCGTGCGCACGCCGTTGACCCACACGCCGTGCAGCCCGACGGCCGGCGTGTCCAGGCGCGCAGGCGCCGGTGCGGCAGGTCGTTGACGCGGCGCTTGTCGCCGCGCGCCACCGTCCGCGGATCGAAGAGGATCAGGTCGGCCCACGCGCCGGGCGCCAGCCGGCCGCGGCCCGGGATGCGATAGGCGGTCGCCACCGTCGCTGGTCACCGCGCTTCACCGCCTCCTCGAGCGTGAGGTCGCCGCGCTCGCGCACCCAGTGGCCGAACAGGTGCAGGCCGAAGCCGGCGTCGCAGAGGAAGGACAGGTGCGCGCCGGCGTCGGACAGCGCCACCGCCGCGTGCGGGTGGCGCAGCAGCCGCTGCACCTCGTCCTCGTCGGTGTTGAAGAGCCGGCAGTCGAACATGGCGTCGAGCTCGCCGTCGAGGCCGAAGTCGAGGAAGACGTCGAACGGATCGACGCCCCGACTGCGCGCGCCAGCGTCGCCGATCGTGCTGCCCTACGCAGCGCGGCGGTGCTCGGGGCGCGTCACCTCCATGATCGTCGAGGTGCGGCCCAGTTCTTGTCGCTGAAGCGGTTGGGCACGCCGGGCTGGCGGACTCCTTCCTTGAGCGTCGTCGCGGAACGACGGATCGGCGAGCGACGCGCCGGTAGCGCGGCCTCGTCGGCCGCCTCGATGGCGGGACGCCAGCCGAGGAACGCCTCCAGCGGGTAGGGATGGCGCAGCGTGAACTCCATGCCGAGCGGGAAGCAGCCGACCTGCGCCCACAGCTCGCGGCCGCGCGCGCGGGCCGGTCTCGATCTCGCCCAGCTCGCGGAAGACGCGGGTGGGATCGCCGGGATCCACGAACATCGCGGCGATCATCACCGGCCGGCCGCTGGCGGCGGCGATCTTCTCGAGCCACGGGATGGTGGAGGTCATGCCCTTGGTGAGCATGAAGACGCCGCGGCCCGCCTCGCCCAGCGCGCCGGTGAGCGCCAGCAGCTCGCGCTCGTCGGCCAGGCGCGAGGGCATCGGGATGCCGGTCCTCGCCGTTGTGCTGCTCGAGCGTGGAGGTGGCGAAGCCGATGGCGCCCGACGCGCACGGCCTCCAGCACGATCCGGCGCATCTCGGCGATCTCGGCCTCGGTCGCCGGGCGCTTGGTGGCGTCGGCGCCGAGGACGTAGGTGCGCACCGAGGAGTGGCCGACGAACGAGGCGACGTTCGGCACCACGCCGCGGCGCTCCATGGCGTCGAGATACTCGGGATAGCTCTCGAAGTCCCAGCGCACGCCGGCGCGCAGCGCGTCAGCAATACGTAACTGAACGAAGTACAA
>ERZ1370068.11036-contig-9686_pt1 | contig 38327 bp, 43 predicted proteins | sample MGYA00561227_ERZ1370068 | MGnify/ENA primary metagenome ERZ1370068 (study PRJEB38410, sample SAMEA6850437) | metagenome | study: Metagenomic assessment of the ecological functions of the soil: analysis of the soil microbiota associated with the...
CTGAGTGCCCGCGGGCATAGCCGGGGCCTCTCCCGGCAGCGAATACTTGGCCCAGGGCTCACGCCGGGGATTCTATTCACTGGCATCTCGCTCGCATGCAGAGACGGGCGGTTACAATCCCAAACCCATGCGCGTCAGCGTCATCATTCCGTGCCGCAACGGCGAACGCGGGATTGCAGCTGAGCGGTCCGCTCCCGCCCGATCGACCGCTGCCCCTCGAGGTCCCGGTCGTGGACGATGCCTCGGACGGACAGGACCCTGGATGCCGCGCACGCGGCTACCCGGGTGCTGGCAAAGACGGAAGTTCGCCGGATGCAGCAGCGGCAACGCCGCATCGAGGCCGCCCGGGCGACGTGTGCTCGCCTTCCTGACGCCGACGCCGCTGCCGCGCCGCCCGACTAATGAGCGCGTCCGCGCGGATTTCGAGAGCGACCCGAGGATCGTCGCCGTCGGGGGTCGCGTGCAAAGCGGCCGCCCCGGATCTGGGGGATCTCGACTCCTGTACCTGAACCACTCGGGAGTGGATCGGCGCGTCCCTCGGTCATGGCGACTTCATCCCTGACGCTCGGCGTGCGTACCGGCGCGCGGCAGGTGGGGCCGGTGCGCTTCGTCGAGACGAACCCCGGCGAGGACGCCTCCTTCGGCGCGGCGCGTCTCGCGCGGCGGCCGGCTCTGGTACGACCCTCGAAGATCGTCGATGACGAGCACCGCCACGAGCGGCTCGACCGCGCGACGTTTCGCGGCGCGGGCAGGTGGACGCTTGGGCGCACGATCTACCGGACCGCGGGTCGCTGCACGACCGGCCCGGCGCGCATCCTCGTGCGCATGCCCGCCGCTCCTCTTCTCTTCCCCACCTCTGGATCGTGATCGCCCGGCAGCGCGGGCTGGCCGCCGCCGGCAAAGCGGTCGCGGCTCGCGCCGCTGGCTCGTCGCCGGAGAGATGGCGCGCATCCGCGTGGTTTCTGCAGGCGCGCCGCGAGTACCAGGCGACCGGCGCGCTCGAGCGACTCGGCCGACAGGCGTCAGCAGAGCCGCGCTTGAGGCGCGCGCGCCGTCGGCTGCAGGGCCTCGCGCTCGCCCGCGACTGGATCGCGCCGGGAGAGGCCCTGCGCAGTGGACGCACTTCGTCACCTCGGTCTGCAACGCGCGCTGCGCGCACCAGCTTCATATCCGATCAACGCCGGGAAGAACGAGCTGACCCTGGACGAGATCGACAAGCTGACCCGGACGCTGCCCGCCCATCCGGCTCCTCCTGATCGGCGGCGGCGAGCGCTTCCTGCGCCGCGATCTCTCCGACATCGTCCGCCTCTACTTCGAGCGCACGCGCGTTCTTCACCTGCTCCGTCCCGACCAACGGCTTCGGCCCGGAGGAGATCCCGCGGGCCGCCGAGACGATCTGCGGTCTCGACCTCGACCTCTCCTTCTGGCATCACGGTACTCGCTCGACGGGTTCCGTCCCTTCCACGACATCCGTCCGCCGGCTGCCTCGGCCTCTACGACCGCGCCACATCGCGACGCTCGAGAACCTGCTCGCTCGTTCCCGCGCTCAGCTCCCGAACCTGACCGTCAGGCGTCACGACCGTCTTCATGCGCGACAACCAGAAGGAGTTCGAGGCGCTTCGTGCGACTTCATCTACGAGACGTACCGCCTCGCATCAGCACTCGATCAACCTGATCCGGGCGAGGCCTACGACCCGGCGCTCGAAGGACGAACCTGATCGTGACCTCTACACGCGGCTCTCGCCGCCAGGCCGACGCGCGCTACCCGCCGGGCTGAGCTCGCTCACGGGCTGGCGGGCGGCGCGCACGCGCCCGCCGCGAGGTCGAACTACCTCCGATCCGAATACATCGCGCGGCAGGCCAAGGGCGGCGCCTTCGAGCAGTTCTGGCTCGCCGGCGAGAGCGCGAGTTCGTCCTTTCGGAAGACGGCGTCGTCTACGGCTGCGAGCTGATCGGCGACGCTCTCGGCAACGTCCGCGACTTCGACTACGACTTCCGCGCGTCTGCGCATGGATCGCCCATTGCCGCCTTCTGACGCACAGAAGCGCGCCACGCTCTGCAAGTGCACCCAGGTGCAATACCCGCACGATGGTCCTCTTTGACAGGCCGAGTGCTTTGCTCGTCGGTGAAGCGGCGATGGCCAGGGTGAGACCGGCGGCGGTCAAGAAGAATTGGTGATTTGCGTGATTTGTGATTTTGTATCGTGATTGGGCAGAAGGCAATCGTTTTGAGCCTCGATCACAAATCACGCAATCCGCAAATCACGGTCACCGTCTAAGCCACTTCATGCCACCTACTGCCACCAGCGTGGCGGATCGTTCCCGGCTTTCTTCGTGTTTTGAGCTGAGCGCGCATCTGGTCGAGCAGGAGAAGAGCGGATAGAGGAGATCGGAAAGAGCAGTGACGAAGACGCTCCGGTGGGGTGGAAGGAGTGGCCAGCGAAACGCCAGTGGATCTGCGATCGAGAGCGCCCAGCGAAGGTAGCGCGCGTCTGAGGCGTTTTCGGAAGCCGCGCGCGCGCGAACTGTTCCCCGGCTTTCTGTGTCGCTGTAGAGACCGGTTGGTTGACAGCGGTATCTTCCTGGTGATGCCGCCGGAATTCTTCGAGTGTACTGGCGAGATCAGGTTGATCCAGACGGTCAGGGCGAAGCTACCGCCGGGCTTCGGGGCGGCGCGGTGGACTTCGTCCAGGACCCGGGCGTCGTCTTTCGTCGTGCTCGGCACGCAGAACGGGAGACGCGCAGCTGGGTCAACACAATGGGGCAAACTGCTCGATGACGGACGGAAGGACTCCCCCGTCCCGGGATGGAAGCTCGCCATCCGGGTCAGACGCATAGCTCTTCTGCGACCGCGCCGCCGTCCCGGGGGGTCCACCCCCACGACGCCGTGTCCGGCGCGCGCGAGCTCGCCGCAGAGGGCTCCTGCCGCCCCCACGTCGAGGATCCGCTGCCCGGAGGCGAGGATCGAGATACCGCGTCAGGACGGCGGGCTCAGCCGCCGCACCCGTGGACCCTCTGCCAGTTCTGACAGACGGTCCTTGAGCGCTTTCATCGTCCCCGCCGCCGATGCTATCTGCTTGCGCCTGCTGATACAATCGCTCATGCTTTACGTGACGCCTACCATCGTCATTCCGGATCCGAGCTGGACGAACGGTTCGTCCACTGCATCGGGCCCCGAGGCGCAGAACGTCGACAAGGTCGTCGCTGCCGTCGGAGCTGCGCTTCCGCGTCTCTTCGCCTCGTCGCCTGCCGGACGACGTGAAGGCCCGGCTCGTCGTGCTCGCGGGCAAGAGGATGACCCGCCGATGCGAGTGCTCCTGATCGAGCGCGAGCACGCACCCAGGCCCGCACCGCGGCCGCGCTCCGCGCCCGTCCGTCGCGGCCTTGCTGGCGAGTGAGCCGCGCGGCCGAAGCGCCGGAAAGAAGACCGGTCTTTCACCGGGGCAGCGCGGGAGCGCCGCCTGGAATCGAAATCTCAGCGCTCCCGCGTCGGCGGAGCGCCGCCGTCCGGTCAGCGGCGAGGACTAGCCCCCTCGGCGCTCGATCACAAATCACGAAATCACCAATCACACACCGCTGCGTTTTCTTCAGCAGTTTTCGTATTTCCAGTTCCGGGACTTCCCTTCCGCGAGCCATTGAGCGTCGTGGCTGTAGCGCTTCTGCCTCGTCTCGTCGCGCTTGGCCCCGTGGATCCACTCTGATACTCTTCCGGTGGCTGGGGCTGAACTTCCGGAACGAGGGCGGCGGCCGCTTTGTTCTTCTTCAGCGCCACCGCGAGATCCTCCGGCATCGGTGAGCGGCGCGCGCGGGCCGCTTCGCCGGCCGCGGCCGCGCCGGCGCGCCGGACTCGTTCAACGCGGCGGCCTTCCGGATGTAGCGGAGCATCGCCTTGTCGGAGGGGAGGTCCAGGAGGCTCTCGATGCGGCCGAGGCTCCCATCGCGGTCGCCTCCTTCTCGCCGTCCGCCGAGCTCCGGCGCCCATGCCCTGATGCCAGAAGCCGAACGTGCAGTGCCTCTGGAACGCCGCCATCCCGGCCAGCGATCCTTCCGCTGTACATGAACGTCGGCAAGCTCCACTTCAGCGTCTCTTCGGTGTCGGGGCACGCCCTCGTGGACCAGCTCGCAGGTGCCGCAGAATGGCCTTCGCAGATCCGCCGCCTTCGCCGCGACGTAGGCGATCGACGCGTGGATCAATGTTCTTCATTGCGATCACCCTCGTCCACGTCGTTCGGGTTGCCGCGTTTCGGACGCGGATCGTACGGGAAGGATCGCCCGCCGGGGCGCATCAGAAAACGTCGATCGGTCTGTCGATCCCGCGAGGTGTCCGTTCGTCGTGATAGTAGCAGCCAGGGTTCGAGGCCCGGTCGAAACCGCCCGGGGCCCGGCTCCGAACCGAAAGGAGACCTTGCACGATGAGATTCAGTGGTGATCGTCAAAGCGGACAAGAGCTCGGAGGCGGGCGTCCTCCCGGACCAGAAGCTCCTGACCGAGATGGGAAATATCAACTGAAGGAGCTGGCGAAGGCCGGCATCCTGCTGGCGGCCGAGGGACTCCAGCCGAGCTCGAAAGGCGTGCGCGTCCGGTCTCTGCAGCGCCAGAAGACCGTTATCGACGGGCGCTTCGCGGAGAAGCGGCGGAGCCTCGTCGCCGGCTTCTGGCTATGGCAGGTCAAGTCGAAGGAAGAGGCGATCGAGTGGTTGAAGCGCGCCCCGTTCGCCGAGACCGAGGTCGAGATCCGGCAGGTGTTCGAGGCGGACGACTTCGGCGACGCGTTTACGCCCGAGCTCCGGAGAGCAGGAGGAGCGCATCCGCATGCAGGCGGGCAGGAAGCCGTAGGCGTCACTTCTCCGGGAAGCCGGCTCTCGATCTCGAGCACGCGAGCCCCCAGCCTTGCATCACCCGATCCTCTCGGCGAACGGCGCGAACCACACCGTCGCTCCGTCGCCAGCGCAGCGCTTCCACGCTGGCGAAGAGCGGCGCGTCGGTTCGCAGGCGTCGCGAGCCTCTTGAAGAAGCAGCGCGCGCTCGCGGTTGTCAGCCTTCAAGACCTCGAGCGGGAACTGTTCGATCGCGCCGTAATCGCTCGATCAGGCGGGCCGCGGTCTTGGGCCGCAGCCTCGGACTCCAGGGTAGCCGTCGGCGGCGTCGCCGACGAGGGCGAGGTAGTCGGGGATGCGCTCCGGCGGCACGCCGAACTTGGCGCGCACGCCGTCCGCGTCGCGGATCTGGCCGCTCCTGCGGTCGACCTGCACCACGCGGTCGCCGACGACGCACTGCGCGAGGTCCTTGTCCGGCGTCCAGATGCACACCTTCTCGCACGCGCTCGTCCGCGCCGCGAGCGTGCGCCGCGGAGGCGAGCGCGTCGTCGGCCTCGAGCTCGACCATCGGCCAGACGACGACGCCCATCGCGGCCAGCGCCTCCTCGAGCGGGATGGAACTGCGCGCGCAGGGCGCGGATCGATGCCTTCGCCGGTCTTGTATCCGGGCCACAGGCCGTTGCGGAACGACTCGATGACGTGGTCCGTCGCGACGCCGATGTGCGTCGCGCCGCTCTCGAGCATCTGCGCCACCGTGTGAAGCACGCCGGCCGCCGCGCCGAACGGAGGGTCGGTTCCCAGGCCGCGCCGGATCCCGTAGAAGTGGCGGAAGAGCTCGTACGTGCCGTCGAGCAGGTGAACGATCATCCGCGCAGGATATCGGGCCGTCTCCATGAAATAGAATCCCCACCCCCTAGACAGAAGTGGGCGGCCCGAGAGGCTGTCCCGAACAAGAACTGGAGGATCCAATGGCAGCGAAGAAGAAAGCGTCGAAGGCGACCTCGAAGAAGAAGTCCGCGTCGAAGAAGGCCAGGCCCGCGCCGGCGAAAGCGGGCCGCCACATCGAGCGAGGTTGAGCTCGCCGAGGCGTCGCCCGGATTCACGGTCAACGACCTCGACAAGAGCATCGCCTTCTACCGGGACGTCCTCGGGTTCGCCGTCGATGAGCGCTGGGAGCGGGACGGAAAGCTGATGGGGTCTCGCTCAAGGCGGGCGACGTCATCTTCATGATCGGGCAGGACGACTGGTTGAAGGGGCGCGACCGCAAGAAGGGGGAAGGCTTCCGGATCTACTGCTCGACGACACAGGACGTGCGACGCCCTTGCGAAGGGGATCAAGTCTCGCGGCGGGACGCTCGACCAGCGAGCCGAAGGACCAGCCGTGGGGCTCGCGCGACTTCTCCATGACCGACCCCGACGGCTTCAAGATCACGATCGGCAGGGACAAAAGTAGCTCCCGTGCGCCGGACAGGATGATGTGATCGGCGGCCGTGACGGCCGCCGACGACGCACCGCGCGATCGACGCGGTCTGGAGGATCGAGTCGGCCAGGCTCATCGCCGGGCTCGCGCGGATCGTGCGCGACGTCGGTCTTGCCGAGGATCTCGCGCAGGACGCTCTCGTCGCCGCGCTCGAGCGGTGGCCGGAGTCGGGCGTCCCGGACAACCCGGGCGCCTGGCTCATGGCCACCGCGAAGCACCGCGCGATCGACCGGCTGCGCCGGCGCAAGCGTGCTCGAGCGCAAGCACGAGGAGCTCGGCCGCGAGATCGAGGCCCGGCAGGAGACGGCCGTGCCGGATCTCGACGCCGCGATCGACGACGACGTCGGCGACGACCTCCTGCGCCTCATGTTCACGGCCTGTCACCCGGTTCTCTCGACCGAGGCGCGCGTGGCGCTCACGCTCCGCCTGCTCGGGGGCCTGACGACCGACGAGATCGCGCGCGCGTTCCTCGTCCCGGAGCCGACCGTCGCCCAGCGGATCGTCCGGGCCAAGCGGACGCTCGCCGAGGCGCGCGTCCCGTTCGAGGTCCCCGCGGGGCCGAGCTCGCCGCCCGTCTGTCGTCGGTGCTCGAGGTCCTCTACCTCGTGTTCAACGAGGGCTACTCGGCGACCGCCGGCGACGACTGGATGCGGCCCGCGCTCTGCGAGGACGCGCTCCGGCTCGGCCGCATCCTGGCCGAGCTCGCTCCGAAGGAGCCGGAGGTCCACGGCCTCGTCGCGCTGATGGAGATCCAGGCGTCGCGCCTGCGCGCGCGCGTCGGCCCGTCGGGAGAGCCCGTCCTGCTCCTCGATCAGGACCGCGCGCGCTGGGATCACGCTGCTCATCCGCCGCGGCCTCGCCGCGCTCGAGCGGGCCGAGGCGCTCGGCGGCGCGCTCGGCCCGTACGCGCTCCAGGCCGCGATCGCCGCCTGTCACGCGCGCGCGCGTACCGCGGCGGAGACGGACTGGGCGCGCATCGCGGCGCTCTACGGCGCGCTCGCCCAGGTCGCGCCGTCCCCCGTCGTGGAGCTTGAATCGCGCGGTGGCGGTCGCGATGGCGTTCGGTCCGGCGGCGGGCCTCGAGCTCGTCGACGCGCTGACCTCGGAGCCGTCGCTCGCGGGCTACCACCTCCTGCCGAGCCGTGCGCGGCGACCTCCTCGCGAAGCTCGGCCGCCTCGACGAGGCCCGCGCGGAGTTCGACGCGCGGCCACGCTCACGCGAAACGCGCGCGAGCGCGAGGCATGCTCCTGGAGCGCGCCGCCGCATGCGTGAGCGGGATTTCCTGAAGAACGCGCGGCGGCTTACCAGCCTCCGCCGCCTCCGCCCCGGAGCTCGCCTCCCCCGCCTCCCCGCCTCCGCCGGAACCGCGCCGACGACGGAGCGGAGACTCCCGCCGCAGGCGTGCCCGCGGCCGCCGCCCACTGACGCCGACGCCTCCCGCTCCGCCGAAGGAGCCTCCGCCGCCCGTCCAGCCGCCCGAGGGCGAAGCCTGCGAGCCGCCGGAGGACGTGGTCCGACAGTCCGGGACGGCGACGGCGGCCTGCTCGGCCCCGTACGCCGCCGGAACCAGCGCTCGACTCCGGAGGAGAGGCCGAAGACGCACGATGTAGGGAACCAGCGATCCTCCAGTCGCGGCTGCGGGCTTTTCAGCTCCTGCGCGAAAAACTCCCTGGCGGCAATGAGCATCTTGCGCCGCGCTGATGCGGTGCGGGCCGTTGCGCGTCTTTGCGACGTTGAAGAGGTTGTTCACGATCGCGAGCTTCCAAAAGCAGGAGACCCACCAGGGAAGAGCGGCGCCGTCTGCAGAGCAGCCGATCCCCGGGCCGAGGTATAGAGAATCCACGCCGGAAGCCAGAGGAATCCGAGCGCCAGGCAGGAGAGAAGTTGTGCATCCGCTTCTGCCAGAAGGAAGCCGGAATGAGCGCGATGCCCCACAGGCCGCCGTAAACCATCGCGACGCCGATGATCACGCCGCCGTCAACGCCGCCGACCTTCGCAAGAGCCATCGCGGCCGCGGCGAGGAGCGTGAGGACGAGAGTCGGCCATCGCGACGGGCGCGGAGACCGGTCGCCGAAATCAGCGTGGATCGAGAGCCGCTTCTCCAGAGTCCTCCTTGATCTTCGACGACGGGTCGAAGCCCTTGCTCCTGTAGTGGGCGCGGATCGCGTCGGTGTCCGTCTCCTTCCGGCCGTCGAAGAAGAGCGCCTCGAGGAGCTTCTTCTCGTACCCTCGAGCTCAGGAGAGCGGCACGGAGAGGCGCATCGTGAGCTTCTTCCCTCCGCGCTCGAGCTCGATCTTCTTTTCCTCCGCGAGCCGCGCGCGAGCACCCGCCGCCACCTCCGGCGCTCCGATCGTCTCAGTCCCAGAGCGCTCCGACCTCTCGGGCCGGAGCGTGGAAGATCTTCTTCTCCAGCCACGCCGCGTCGATCGCCTCGGGAGTCGGCAGCGGCGCGGAAGCGGCCGAGGCCCGATTCCCTCAGGTAGAAGGCGCCGCCCAGAACGAGGACCGCGCACGAGGAAAATCAGGAAGAGACCGAGCCGCTGCCCGCGGCTCGTCCCGTGACGAACGGCGGCAGGCCTGACGCCGCCCGAGTGATCGAGCGTCCAGCCGGACGACCACTCCGGCGCCCGGGGCGAGCGGCCCGCGCTCGAGCCGGGAGGACGGGCGTGCGGGACTTCCACGCCGGATCGAGCGTCAGGTCGAGCGTGAAGGCCTCGATCCGCCCCGACCGGTCGGGAAACGCGAAGTCGTGGTCGAGGACGTACGTTCCTCCTCGTCGAGAAGGATTCCCGACAGCTCGTAGTCGAGCTCGTAGAGGATCTCCGTCCCTTCGAAGGGAGGGTCGGAGGAGAGCGGCTCCTCCAGCGCAACGTGGTCGGGTCGGTGAACGCGTAGTGGTCCACGTCGGAGAGGCTGCCCTGAGAGAGTGGGCTCATCTGCCCGGTCTCGTCCTGACGGGAGATGCCGGTCAGCCTCAACTTCTGCCCCGGCGCGACCCGGAATCTCCTCTCCCCCCGTTCCAGTCCCCTGTGAACACGATCGCCTGCCGCTCGGCCACGTGCAGGACTCCCTGGGCATCCAGCTTAGCGGCGACATCCATCCGCCGCCAGAAGAGCGACTTCTGGGCAAAAGACCGCCGCCGGCGCAAGAAAAACAACGAGGAGAGAGAGTGCTAATGCGCGGACAGTCCTGTGCATGCCCCTCCTTACTCGCGATTCGGGAATGGAGTCGATCTTAGCTCGGATACCTCGAGCTCGGGCCCTGGTCGCGGCGCGAGGAGTCTCCCGAAGTAACCGAAGGGAGGAGCCTCGCGCCGCGGGAGCGCAGCGTTTGCGCGGGATCAGGCGAGCGATCGAGGCCGCATCCGGCCGAGTCGATCGCCGGTGCGCCGAAGGCGCAGATCCGCGCAAGCGCGAGCGCGACGGACTAACTGGCGCGTCGGCGTGGAGCGGGTTTTTCTTGGGGGCGGCAAGCGGCCGGACGACCGCGGGAGCGGAGGCGAGAAAGACTTCCTTCATCTCGGGGAGCTTGCCCGCCGGCTTCTCGAAGCCGCAGCCCCTTGTCGCAGGCCAGGACGTTCCCGCCTTTCTCTCGCGCAGGAGCAGGTACGGGTTGCCGCACTGCGGGCACGCCTCCGGGATCGGGCGCGCCGAGAGCGTGAAGTCGCAGGCCGGGATAGTTGACGCAGCCGTAGAACGGGCGGAACCGCCCGCGCCGCTCGGCGATGACGCCGCCGTCCTTGGGGCAGACGCACGCCCGTGTCCTTGACGGGCTTGGGCGGCTTGTACTTGCAGGCCGGGTAGCTCGCTGCAGGCGACGTAGGCGCCGTAGCGGCCGTGCCGCCGGACGAGCGGGATGGCCCGACTCGCGGGCACATCTCGCCGGTCGGCTCGTCGGGCCGCGCCTCGGCCTTGCCGCCGGCCACGACGACGTTGACGATGTTGCGGCACTTCGGGATACGCCGTGCAGCCGAGGAACGTCGAGCCCGTGCGGCTCTGCGCGCAGCTTCATCGGCGAGCCGCACTCCTCGCACGTCGTGTTCTCGAGCTCCGTCGCGTCCATCGACGTCTTCGTCCGGGTCGGGGATGTTCTGCGTGAAGGTGCAGCCGGGATACCCGCTGCACGGCGATGAAGAGGCCGTTCTTGCCCATGCGGAGCTTCAGCTTCTTGCCGCACTTGGGGCACTTCTCGGTCGATCTCCGGCGCGACCGGGAAGCGAGAGGATCTTGCGCGCCTCGTCGAGCGGGATGCCGGCCTTGCCCGACACCATGTCGGCGAGCGCGCGGTCGCGGTCCCGCGTGAACGTCTTGTCGAACTCGGCGAGCGCCTTGCTCCACGAGATCTTTCCGTCTTCGACGTCGTCCAAGCGCCTCCTCCATCCGCGCCGTGTAGGAGGTCTCGAAGAAGTCGTCGAAGTACGGGATCAGCATCTCGATGACCGTGCGCCCGAGCGCCGTCGGCATGAAGCGCCGGTCCTTCTTGCGCACGTACTCGCGCTGCTCGATCTTGCGCAGGATCTCGGCGTACGTCGAGGGGCGGCCGATGCCGTTCTCTTCCAGAAACTTGACGAGCGAGGCCTCGTTGAAGCGCGGCGGAGGCTGCGTCTCCTTCTTCTCGGGCGTCACGGAGAGGAGCGTCAGCGTCTCCCCCTGCGTCAGCGGCGGCAGCCTGTCGCGCCGTCTCCCCCTGTCGGCTCGTCCTCCTCTTCGGCCGCGACGCCGTAGGCGCGCGAGGTACCCGGCGAACTTCAGCGTCGAGCCGGAGGCGCGGTAGACCGCCGTGCCCGCCTCGATCTCCGCCGACGTCGCGTCGTAGACGGCCGGCATCATCTGCGAGGCGACGAAGCGCTCCCAGATCAGGCGGTAGAGCTTCGCCTCCTCGGGCGCGACGTGCGTGCGCGACTCGCCTCGGGCGGAAGGTCGAGGTACGTCGGGCGGATCGCCTCGTGCGCGTCCTGCGTCCCGCGGCTTGCTCTTGAAGATAGCGCGGCGACTCGGGCAGCGTCTCGGTCCGTACGCGCGCCCGGATGTGCTCGCGCACGGCCGTCGAGCGCGTCCTCGGAAACGCGCGTCGAGTCGGTGCGCATGTAGGTGATCAGCCCGACGGTGCCGCGCCCGGGGATCTCGCGCCCTCGTAGAGCCGCTGCGCGATCTGCATCGTGCGGCGCACGGCGAAGCAGAGGCGGCGCGCCGCGGCCTGCTGGAGCTGCGACGTGATGAAGGGAGGCGGCGGGTTCTTGCGCCGCTCGGCCGTCTCGACGCGCGTCGACCTTCCAGGCCGCGCCGGCGACGTCCTCGCGGACGCGTTCGGCCGCCTCGCCGTCGGCCAGCCGCGGGTCCGTGCCGTCGAACTTGAGCTTCTGCCCGTCGAAGGCGAAGAGCCGCGCGGCGAAGGGCGGCAGCGCGGCGCCTCGAGCTGCGCGTCCATGCGTCCAGTACTCGACCGGGACGGAAGGCCTCGATCGCCGTCTCGCGCTCGCAGATGATCCGCAGCGCGACCGTCTGGACGCGCCCGGCCGAGAGCCCGCGCCAGATCTTCTTCCAGAGGAGGTCCGAGACCTCGTAGCCGACGAGCCGGTCCATGATGCGGCGCGCCTGCTGCGCGTCCACGCGGTCGCCCGTCGATCTCGCCGGCGTCTGTCCATCGCCTGCGAGGACGGCCTTCTTGGTGATCTCGTTGAAGCGCACGCGCCGGAAGACGCGTCCTTCGACGCCGGGCTTCAGGGCCTCCTGCAGGTGCCAGGAGATCGCCTCCCTTCGCGGTCCGGGTCGGCGGCGAGGAACACGCTGTCGGCGCCGCCGGGCCGCCTTCTTCAGTTCGCCGAGCGTCTTCTCCTTTCCGGGCAACGACCTCGTAGGTCGGCTCGTAGGCGTTGTCGCGGTCGACACCGAGGCCCTTTCGGGGCAGATCGCGCACGTGGCCGTAGGAGGCGAGGACGCGTGAAGTCCTTGCCGAGAAATTTCTCGAGCGTCTTCGCTTTCGCGGGCGACTCGACGATGACGAGGTTCTTGGGCAGCCATTAGGGCGCGAGCACCCTGCCACATCAGCGAACGCAAAGCGCAAACCGGGAGGGGCTCGGCAGTTCCAAACAAGACTCCATTCCCCGGCGAGTCCGTAGTGGGTCAGGGAGTTAGAGGATCGGGTGATCTGGTGATCGGATGATCGGGCGATCAAGGGCTCCTGTCGATCACAGATCACCCGATCGCAATCACTCCGATCCATTCAATTCCTCCTGGCTCCGTAGCGGCCGCCTTCGCCGAAGACGGCGAGGCCCGCCTCCTCGAGCTCGAAGAGGCGCGGCCAGGACGGTCGCGGCGGGAAGGTCCGTGGCCTGCGCGAGATCTTCGGCCGAGGCGTCTTCCTCCTCGCGCGAGCGTTTCCCAGACCCGCCGGGCTTCGTCGGAGAGCGCCGCGCCCGGCGCCGGCGGCACGGCGGCTGCCGGCCGTCGGGTCAGTGCCGATCGTCGGGAAGAGCTCCGGCCAGGACGTCCTCGGCGCCGCGGCAGAGGATCGCTCCGTCGCGCAGCAGCTCGTGCGTGCCGATCGAGGTCTGCGAAAAGACGCTGCCGGGAACGGCGAAGACATCCCGGCCGAACTCGTTGGCCAGGCGCGCGGTGATGAGCGAGCCGCTCCGCCGCGACGCTTCGACGACGACGACGCCCGGCGCAGAGCCCCGCGATGATCCGGTTGCGGATCGGGAAAGTTCTGTCGGCCTCGGCTCCGTGCCCGGAGGGAACTCCGACGAGGAGGAGATCGCGCGGCCGCATGCGCTTCCTTCAGCTGCGCGTGCTCGCGCGGGTAATCGACGTCGAGCCCGCAGCCCGAGCACCGCGATCGTCCCGCCCGGGCGCTCGAGCGCCGCCTGGTGCGCGCGCCTCGTCCACGCCGCGGGCGAAGCCCGAGACGATCGTGATGCCGGCCAGCGGACAGCTCGCGGGAGAGGCGCGCGGCCACGTCCCGCCCGTAGCGAGTCGCCGCCCGCGACCCGACGATCGCCGACCGCCGGCAGGCGCAGGCGTTCGAGCTTGCCGGCGGCGTAAAGCAGGAAGGGGGATCGGAAATCTCGGCGAGCGGATGCGGGATACTCGTCGTCGAAAGCCGTCACGACGCGGACGCCGGCGCGCTCGAGCTGCGCTGACCCATTTTCCGGACGAAACGTCCTCGGCCGAGCGCAGGACGGCGCGGCGCCCGCTCCCGATCCCAGCCGTCCGGACAGCTCGTCCTTGCCGACGACGCCAGAAGGGCCTCGACCCCGCCCGCGGCGCGCAGGACCGGCCAGAGACGCTGCGGCGTCAACTCGCCCCCGCGCGCCAGGAGATCGCCGCCCGGCGCAGAACTGGATCCCGGCTCATGCACTGCTTTAACGTTTCCTTTCATCCGAAACGGAAGCACGATTTACGGGAAATCTTCCCGACAGGAAAGCTTTCCTATAATAGCGACCGCCGGAGCAGGTAGGAGCGTGAGAATGCGTCGCAGCAGCCGGATCGGCAGTCCGCCTCGTTGTCGTCGCATCGGGCTGCCTCGCCGCCTCGGGCTGCACTCCTACACCGGACCGACAAGGCCGAAGTCGCAGATCGCGTTCGGTTCCGAGGTCGCGCACAAGGGCCTCTGGCGCGAGGCCGCGTTCCGGTTCGAGCAGGCGATCGCCAAGGAGCCCGGCAACCCGCGCGCCCACAACAACCTCGCCGTCGCGCTCGAGGCCACCGGCGAGTTCGCGCGGGCGCTGGCGGAATACAAGAAGGCGCTCGAGCTCGGCCCGAACGATTACTACATCCGGCGCAACTACGCGCGTTTCGCCGAGTTCTACACCGTCCTACACGCGGACGACCGGGAAAGGCCGCCGGTGCGCCCGTAGACGGCGCGGCGCGCGGCGCGCCGGCGGCGCTGCTGCTCGCGCTCCTGCTGGCGGCGTCTGCCGGCCTCGGCCGGCGTCGAGCCAGGTGCGGTTGAAGCTCCCGCTGAAGCCGCGGCTGCCGCTGCGCGGCAACGAGAAGCTGGCGCTCGCGCCCTTCATCCTCGTCACCGAGGCCGGAGAAGGCGCGCGACAAGCGGCTCCAGAACGTCGACCTCCAGGGAGAGTTCCACCGCTTCCTGAAGAAGCAGGTGGACAAGAAGACCAAGCTCGAGGTCATCGAGACGCCCGCCGGACCTCAAGCTGCCCGACCCAGAACCTGAGCGAGCTCGCGCGCGCGACCGGAGTTCTGGCGCTGCCGTCGGCGTCACGACCAACGCCGACGTCATCGTCTCGGGCTCGCCTCGAGTTCCGCATCGAGGACCGCTCCGGCTACAAGACGGAGGAGTACGTCTCCCCCATCAACGGGCAGACCTACTACCGCCAGGTCTACGTCGAGCAGACCGGCTTCCTCTTCGACATCGTGTTCCTGGTCTTCGACGGGCACACGGGCGAGAAGCTCCTGCAGGACGAGTTCAAGGACTTCCGCCAGACCGGCGGCCGGCGGGCCGACGAGCTGCAGGGCCTCTTCGAGAACCTCTTCTCGCTGGAGAACCAGATCCTGAACCTCTTCGTCGCCCGCGAACGGGAAGCCGACCGCTACCTCTTCACCAGGACTGACAACGATCCGGACCAGCAGATGAAGAAAGCCTGGCTTGCTCTCGGCCCCGGTGCGCCGTCCTCGCTGCTCCGCTCCGCGCGTCGCCGGCCGCTTCGCCCAGTACGACGAGCAGTTCGAGCAGAACAAGATCGTCTACGACAAGTTCGACTGGAAGACCTACCGCTCGACGCACTTCACGATCTACTTCTACGACAAGCGAGACGGCCTCGCTGCAGAAGGTCGCCTCCTACGCCGAGAGCGCCTACGACGACATCTCGCGGCAGCTGAACTTCCAGATCCCCAAGCCGATCAACCTCATCTACTACGCGACGCACTCGGATTTCGAGCAGACCAACACGCTCCTGAACTTCATCCCGGAGGGGATCGGCGCCTTCGCGCTCCCCTCGCGCAACCGCATGGTCCTGCCCATCGACCTGCCCGACGAGAAGCTCCAGCAGCTGATCGCGCACGAGCTGACGCACGTCTTCCAGTTCGAGATCCTCTTCGGCGGCAACTACCTCCGCGCGGCGACGACCAACGCGCCGCAGTGGTTCCTGGAGGGGATGGCCTCCTACTTCGGCAACGACGAGGACAACAAGGACCGGATGGTCCTGCGCGACGCGGTCCTGGCCGACCAGGTCCCCGAGATCGCCCAGCGCGGGATCTACGGCTTCTTCGCCTACCGCTTCGGCCACGCGGTCTTCGACTTCATCGCCGCGGAGTGGGGCAGGACGCCGTGCGCGAGTTCCTCTTCGAGTTCCGCAACCAGATCGGCGGGAGCCTGGAGAAGCCGATCAAGCGCAGCCTTCAACGTCTCGGCCGAGGACTTCGACATCAGGTTCCGCCGGTTCCTGCGGCAGCGGTACCTGAAGATCCTCGACGGAGAAGGGCGAGCCGATCGACTTCGGCGAGCGCGTTCAAGATCGAGGACACGCCCTCGGCCGAGCTCTCCCCGCGCGCCTACCCCTCGGGCGATTTCGTCGCGGCGATCTCGACCTACAAGGACGCAGGCCGACGTCGTCGTGATGTCCACGCGGGACCGCAAGCTCTACCGGAACCTGACGAAGCGGCTACACGACCGGCGTACGAGTACCTCGTCTCGCAGTGGGTCGACGACCGGGGCCGCAGAGCGGCGCCGGACCTCGCGGTCTCTCCCGACGGCAACACCGGTCGCGGTCTTCGCCCGGCGGGAGCGGGGCGCGACCTGCTGCTCTTGAACGCCTTGAACGGCGGCATCCGCGAGCGCATCGAGATGCCGGGCCTCGACCAGCAGCTCTCCCCCGCCTTCTCTCCCGACGCGCGAACGATCGTCTTCCGCGGCGCTGCGGGACGGCAAGGCCGACATCTACTCCTACGACCTCGCCTCCCGCGACGATCACGAACCTGACCCGGGACGACGAGTCTTCGGACTTCGGCCCGGCGTTTTCGCCCGACGGCAAGTGGATCTACTACTCCTCGGTCCACGGGCACGAAGGCCAAGATCTTCCGCCTGCACGCCGACGCGCCCGGAGTCGCGCGAGCAGGTCACCTACGGCGACTGGAACGACGAGGACCCGTCGCTCTCGCCCGACGGCAAGAGGCTCTTCTTCACCTCCGACCGCGACCAGGGCATCTACAACATCTACTCGATCAACCTCGAGACGGGCGAGACGCTCCTCCACACCAACGTCGTGGCCGGCGTCTTCTCGCCCGACCGTCTTCGTCGGGCGCGACAACACCGAGAAGCTCGTCTTCTCGGCCTACTACAAGCGCCGCTTCACGCTCTACATCGCCGACACGAACAAGCCGGTCCGGCGGCTGCCCGAACTGACACCGGCCGCGAGCCCGAGCGTGCAGCCGGATCGCGGCGCCCTACCAGCCCGCGATCGAGGTCACGGTGGACCCGGAGAAGGTCTCCGCCAAGCCGAGCAGGAAGCTGCAGCTCGAGGACGCGCAGGTCACGGCCGGCGTCAACACGGACCAGACGCTTCGTTTCCAACACCGTGCTCATCTTCGGAGACAACCTGGGCGACCGCCGTTTCATCGCGGTCCTTCCAGTCGCTCTCGTCGTTCACGAACTTCCAGTTCAGCTACTTCGACATCACCAAGCGTCTCCAGAAGGGGATCACGCTCTTCGACGACCGGACCTACTTCCTCGCCCGAGGACCAGTCGCACGGGCCAGATCGTCGCGCGACCGGCAGCGCCTACCGCCAGACCGGGCGGCCTGTTCGAGTTCATCTATCCGCTCGACCGCTACCACCGCATCGAGGCCCAGACCGGGTTCATCTCGCGCTCGATCGACTATCCCTACGTCATCACGAACAACGACGGGCAGCCAGGCTTTCTCGTCACGGCCAGGTACGGACAACTTCCCGATCGTCGGCGTCGTCCTTCGTCGGAGACACGACGCTCTACCAGGAGTGGGGCGCCGCTGTCGGGCCGCCGCTACCGGTTCTCGGCGTCTCGTGGGCGCCGGACCTGAAGAAGGGACAGATCGATCCCACCACCGGGCAGCCGGCCACCTCCCCGACGCTGACCCTCGACTCCACCGTCGATCTTCGCCAGCTACTTCAAGATCACGGCGCGGTCGCTCTTCGCCGTGCGCGTCTTCGGAGCGCGCTCGACCGGGCAACTTCCCGACGGTCTACTACTTCGGCGGTCTCGACACGCTGCGCGGTCTCGACTTCCGCGACGCAGATCGGCAACACGGTCGCCTTACGCGAATTTCGAGTTCCGGTTCCCGCTCATCGACTATCTCGCCTTCCCGATCGGCGGCCTGCGCAACATCCGCGCGCACGTCTTCCTCGACGTCGGCGGCGCGGCCGCTGAAGGACCAGAAGTTCCGGTTCTGGGACTCGAGCGAGCACCAGTTGATCGATGGCAGGGCGTCCTACGGCACGGGCCTCCAGTTGTCGGTCTTCGGCCTCGAGCTGCCACTGGGACTTCGCGAGGCTGACCGACTTTCAAGCACACGCTGTCGCCGGTTCGAAGACTGCCGTTCTACATCGGCCCAGTCATTCTGACGCGGCAGACGCCGCTTCCGGCGTGCAGGTTTCGTTTCCGATTCCAGGCTAGAATCCGGGACGCGTGTCCCCGGCAACAACGCTCGCGATCCGGGCCCTCGGTCCGTACGGCGGGTCTGCGCCCGGCTACCGGCTGACGACCTTCCTGCTGGACGGCGAGACCGCGCTCGACGCCGGCTGCCTGACTGACGCCCTGCCGCTCGTCGGCGCAGCGCCGCGTGCGCGGCGTCATCCTGACGCACGCGCACTTCGACCACATCACGTCTCCTGCCGCTCCTGTGCGACAACCTGTACGGCCAGCGCCGGCCGCTCGAGGTCCTCGCGCCCGCCGCCCGTCCTCGCGACGCTCTCGCGCGACATCTTCAACGACCGCATCTGGCCGGACTTCACCACGCTGCCGTCCCGGCACCGTCCGACCGTTCGGCTGCGAGCGATCGCCGAGGGAAGCCCCTTCCGGGCCGGGCAGCGTCACCATCACGCCGTTTGCCGTTGACCACACGGTGCCCGGCCTTCGGATACATCGTCGCCAAGCCCGGCCGCTCCGGTCGTTCTTCACCGGCGACACGCGGCCGACCGACGCGTTGTGGAAGGCGACGCGCGGCGGGCGCGCAACCTGAAGGCGATCTTCCTGGAGGTCTCTTTCTCCAACGCCGCAGGCGCAGCTGGCCCGCGCTTCCGGGCACTTTCACGCCGCGTCTCCTCGGCCGAGGCCATGGCCAGGCGCCCGCTCGCGAGTGCCGGTTTACTCTCTACCACATGAAGCCGCCGTCGCTTTCGCGCATCCGCCGCGAGATCGCCGCCCTGCGCGAGCCGCGGCTCCGACTGCTCGAGTCGGAACGGTCGTTCCGCTTCTAGCGATTCCAGATTCCAGGTTCCCAAATTCCAGGTGGCATGGGGCTCCCTGGAATCTGGAATGTGGACTCTGGATCTACTCCAGGAGCCGCGCCCACGCGACAGGTCTACGGCGAGCGTGCCGGCGAAGCGGCCGCGCAAGGAATCGTTGCGCAGCAGGTCAGGCGCGGGCCATCGAGCACGAGGCGCCGCACGAGGAAGGTCCTGCCGCCGCGGTCGATGAGCCTCGTAGAAGGAATTGCTGTTTCCCCGGCGCACGCGAAGGGAGAGGGATTGCGCGTCCGGCGTGATCTCCTCTTCGATCTCTCCGCTCCTCGAGGCTCGACTCCTTCGGTCGCGGGCGGCCGGAGGCGCACGCGCCAGCCGTTGCCGGCTGTGTTCCTCCCCCGCGACGCACGCGACGCCCTCCATCAGGCCGCGGTAGCCCGCGGCCGGAGGCGATCGCGTCGAAAGCCGCATCGCGGAGAGCCGGCCGCCTCGAGATACACGGCGTACCTGCGCGCGCGGCAGTTCCGGCTCCGGATCGCCGGCGATCGCGAACGCGCGCTCGAGGAGCTCCCGGTCCACGCCGAATTGCTCCTCGAGGACCGCCGCGCGCGGAGCCGCTGAGCGGGATGCGCGTGCGCGAATGCAGGTCGTCCACGCGGATCTCTCCGGCGAGAAGCGACACGGCCCGCCCCTCCTTCTCGCGCCGAAGCGACACGGCCGGTCAGGAATTTCGATTCGAGGCCGCGAACGTCTCCCGCCACCGATCGACGAACTCGCCTCGCGACGGGCGCGCTGAGAAGATCTCGAGCTCCGCGGGCCCCTCCGGCACGCCGTCCGAGAAGCTCGACGCGGCTGCCGCGGGCGCCGCGGCGTGACGCGCACGGCGCCTCAGGGGCGTCTCGGTCTCTCCTCCGGTTCTGAGCGCAAGGAGGGCCGGCAGCGGAAAGCCGACGTCGCAGATCCATTCCCGCCCGTCGAGCCGTCACCAGCAGCGCGGCATGATCGAAGTCCGCCTGGACGCGGCCGAGCGCGAGGCGCACGTCGAAACCCAGGCTCCGGCAGCAGGGCCTCAAACGCCGCGACGCGCGCGAAACAGGTCCCGCCGGCGCCCGACTCAGGTGCTCGGCCCAGAAGAGCTCCGGCCGGCGTGGCTTTCTCCGCCGGGCCGGAAGGCCTCGGCGTTGCGCACGATCTTCGAGGCCGATCTCGAAGGGCACGCGCTCGTTGAACCGAGCGAAGAGGGCCTGGAGGTAGCCGATTCCCGGTTCCGAGCGCGGGAGCTCGAGCGCCTCGAGGATGTCGTCGCAGCGAGTCGTTGTACATTTGTGATTTGATGAGTTGCAGTGATTGACCGGGGCATTCATCGCGCGATGGAGCCCTTCTTCGACAGTGCCTCGACGAGGGCGGCGATGCGTTTCCTCGCCTCGGGGCTGAACCAGAAGTCCAGGAACGGATCGTCCTGTCGCGCCGCGTCGAAACGCGCGAGCGCCTCGGCGCGGGCGCGGCGCTTGACCTCGGCGTAGGCGCGCGGCCGATCCGCGCGCGCAGCTGACGCGCCCTCTCGAGGCGCGGAATCGAGCAGGTCTGCGGGCGGCACGACGCGGTCGAGCAGTCCGATGCGCGAGCGCCCCGGTCCGGCCGGCAGGTTCTCGCGCCGACGCCGTCAGCCGCTCCATCGGCCGCGCGCCGAGCACGTAGCGCGAAGAGCTCGAGGCAGCAGGCGGGCAGCGGCACGCCGAGCGCCACCTCCGAGAGGCCGAACCGCGCCCGGACCCTCCGCCGCGTAGCGCTCGTCGGCCGCCGCAGGCGACGATCAGGCCCCCGCGATCGCGTGGCCGGGCAGGGCGGCGACGACAGGGGCGGGCATCGTGAAGATCTCGCGGACGAGATCGCAGTAGCCGTCGACGTGGTCCTTCATCGCGCGCGCGGTCCATGGCGGAGACCGGCGTGCAGGTCCCATCCCGCCGAGAAGAGCCTCGGGTTGGCCGATGTGAGAACGATCCCTTTGCGCTCGGCGCGTTTCGCGCAGGACGGCGCGCAGCCGGCCGACCAGGTCCGGGGCAAAGCGCGTTGGCCGGCGGACGGTCGAGCGTCGATGACGGCGACTCCGTCGCGCTCCTCCACGCGAACGAGGCTCATGCGCTCTTTCTCTGCCGCCCCGCGCCTTCGAAGCAGAGCCGGTGCACGCGATCGTCTTCCGTCAGCTCCGGGTGGAAGGTCGCCGCGACGACGTTGCCCTGCCGAACGAGCACGGGCTCTCCCGCGAGTGTCGCCAGGACCTCCGACGCCCGCCCCGACACGCCGGATCTTCGGAGCGCGGATGAAGACCGCGGGCAGCTCTCCCCGAGGTCCGGCGCCTGGACGGTTCCCACGAACGAGTCCACCTGCCGGCCGTAGGCGTTGCGCTCGACGGCGATGTCGATCAAGCCCAATCCCCTTCCCGCGGGGTTCGTCACTTCGCGCGCCAGCACGATCGCGCCGGCGCAGGTCCCGAGCACCGGCCGCGCCGCTCGCCCGCGAACCGCGTGATCGCCTCCTCCCAGGGCGCCAGTTCGAAGAACTTCCAGAGGGTCGTGGACTCCCCTCCCGGGATGACGAGCCCCGCCGCCTCCTCGATCTCTTCCGGGCCGCCGCGCCTCGAAGGACTCGATCCCCATCTGGCCGAGCTTCCTCCGATGGGCCTCGAAGTCCCCCTGCAGCGCCAGCACCGCCACGCCATGAAGATCGGAGACGAGAGACGGATGACGGGACGACGGTCACTCGCGCGTCCGTCGTCCCTCTCCCGATCTGCCGTCGTCCCGATCCTCGATTCTTCCATCACCATCCCCGCGCGTCTGAAGGCGTGCCTCTTCGGGCAGGCTCGCGGCCTCGATCCCCTTCATCCCCGAGCCGAGGGACTCTTCGGCCTCGACCAGGGCCTGCGCGTCGCGCCAGTGCGTCGTCGCCTTGACGATCGCGCGGGCGCGGCTGGCCGGGATCATCGGACTTGAAGATTCCCGAGCCCACGAAGACCGCCTCCGCGCCGAGCGCCATGCAGAGCGCGGCGTCGGCCGGTGTCGCGATGCCGCCCGCCGCGAAATTCGGGACCGGCAGCTTCCCCGTCTCGGCCACTTCCACGACGAGCTCGTACGGGGCCCCGAGGCGCTTGGCCTCCGCCATCCGCTCGTCCTTGCCGAGCAGCGTCAGGTTCCGGATATCCCGCCAGACCTCGCGCAGGTGCCTGACCGCGTGCACGATGTCGCCCGGTGCCCGCCTCCCCTTCGTCCGGATCATCGCCGCCCCTTCGCCGATGCGCCGCAGCGCCTCGCCGAGGTTGCGGCAGCCGCAGACGAACGGCACCCGAAGTCGTGCTTGTAGACGTGGTTGACCTCGTCGGCGGGCGTCAGGACTTCCGACTCGTCGATGAAGTCCACCTTCAGGGCCTCGAGGATCCGCGCCTCGGCCGAAGTGGCCGATGCGGCACTTGGCCATGACCGGGATCGTCACGGCCTGCTGGATCTCGCGGATCTTCGAGACCGGCGACATGCGCGCCGACTCCGCCGTCGCGCCGGATGTCGGCGGGCACGCGCTCGAGCGCCATCACGGCCGCCGCGCCCGCGTCCTCGGCGATCTTCGCCTGCTCGGCGTTGACGACGTCCATGATGACGCCGCCCTTCAGCATCTCGGCCAGACCCGACCTTCACCCGAAACTAGTCGTTCACGGTTCATCTCTGTCGCCTCCTCTTGGCTCCCCGAAAACCTGAACACCTAGAACGACTCATCGCAAGCATCTTCATTCTCGTCACACGACCGGCGTCTGATACGCCGCTCGCGAGCTCGACTCGCACTGCGCTGCACCGCTCTCCGCGAACAAGCCGATTCCCTGCTCGACGTTCCGTCTTGTCCACGCGCGAGACGGAGAGGCGCACGTTGGCGCGGTCCTCCCCTTCGGGTCGAAGTCGGCTCCCGGCGCGACGCCGACTCCTCGCGCCGCCGCGGCCTGGGCCACGCGCCGGCCCGAGGTCTCCGGCGGCAGATGCAGCCAGAAGAGCGCGCTCCCGATCTCTCCTCCCCACCAGGACACGCCCGGCAGGTGGCTTTCAGGACCCGCGCCGGCCGTGATGCGCTTGGCCTCCACGTCGAACGCGCGCGCGCGCGCGCCTGGCGGTCCGCGCCCTCGCGCAGGAACGCGGCGACGGCCGCCTGCAGCGGCAGCGGCGTCTGGAAGTCGCGCGGTCTTTGACCCGCGCCAGCCGCTCGATGATGGCGGCGGGGCGCGGCGATCCAGCCGATGCGGAATCCCGGGCACGAGGTCCTTGGACAGGGTCCCGAGCCAGATCGTCGCGATCGGGAAGCCGCGCGGCGAGAGGCTGCACGCCCGACTCGGGCTCCTCGAAGCCGTCCTCGACGAGGAGCGCCCCGGAGGCCGCCACCGCCTCGAGCGATCCCGGCGCCGGCGCCGCCCGCTCGTGGTTACGCCGGTCGGATTCTGCCGCTCCGGCATCAGGTAGACGAGCTTGGCCCGTCGTGCGCGAGGAGCGGCCTCGGCGTCCGGACCGTCCGGCGCCCATCGGGAGCTCGACGATCCGACACGCCGGCAAAACGCGCGAGCGCGAGCGCGCCCGAGTAGGTCGGCGATTCCATCGACGACGGCGTCTCCCGGGTCCGTGAAGGTCCGGAAGAGCGAGATCGAGTCCCTGCTGCGCGCCGCTCGACGACCAGGATCTCGTCGGGGATCTGCTGCAGGCCCGCTGCTCGGACAGACGGCGCGAGATCTCGCGGCGCAGCTCCTCCAGGCCGAGCGGGGAGCGTACTGCCAGAGGTCGCGCCTCCGGCTCCAGGCTTCCGCCAGCGTGCGCGTGAATTCCTCCAGAGGAAAAACCGCTCGTCCGGAGTCAGGCCGGGAGAAATCCGCGATCAAGCGGAGCGCCGGCAGCGGAGTTTCCTCCGGGCGAGGCTCCGACGACCCGCGGCGAGAGAAGCGCGTCCGCATCGAACGGCGACGTGCGGGACGGCGGAGCGCGGACCGACGGTCCCGCTGCCGACGCGGCCCGCGCGCGAGACCGGCCTCTGGAGATGGCGGTAAGCCGCCTGGACCGTTCCGCGATTGATCCTCAGGGCCGCGGCGAGTTCCCGCGTGGCCGGCAAGGCGGCTGCCTTCGGAAGCAGAGCCCCCGACGCGATCCTCCGCTCGAGCGCCGCCGCAGAGCTGGCCTGAGAGCGGCTCGCCCGAGCCCTCGTCGAGTCGATGATCACTGGCCAGATCCAATTGGCTCTGACATCGAGCCAATTGTACTGCTCAACAATGTCGGATGCATAGTAATGCGCCTTGCTATTCAGCTAATTTGGGCATGCTGAGATACTCAGCAGTGCTAGGTGCCGAAGTCGGACTGCTCAGGCTCCGTGCTTGCGAAGCTCGTCCTCGAGGCGTCCTGGAGAACTGGAACTCCATGGTCCCTCGGCGAGACTCTCTTGCGGCGCGCGACCGAGGCTCGACCTTCTGCTCGATCTCGTCGAGCTCCCTGTAGCTGTCCGTCAGGACTCCTCACGATCGCGCGGCGAACGAGTCTCGTCGTCCGGCCTTCTGGACGAGGTTCATGTTCTCCTTCAAGCTCGCGCGAGGATGACGCGAGAGATACAGGATCCGGTCCGCCGAGGCTTTCACGGCTTCCGTCCCGCCAGCAGCTCGTCGGTCAGCGGGATGCCGGCAAGAGCTGCTCGAAGACGGCCGGCGGCACCGTCGCGACGTCCGCGCCCATCAGGGCCGCGTCGAGCACGTGGACCGGGTTTCGCAGTTGCGAGACGCAGGATCTGCGTCTGGAAGCCGTAGTTGTCGTAGACGCGGATGACCTGCTCGACCAGATCCATGCCGATCGATCCGATGTCGTCGAGGGACCCGACCGCCGGCGCCACGTAGCTCGACGTTGGCCTTGGCGGCGATCGAGAGCCTGCGCCGGCCGAGTAGCAGCCCGAGGCGCAGACGGCCACCTGGTCCTGCGGCGAGCAGGCGCGCGACGCGCAGGCCGTCGGGCTCGATCGGGAGCTGGATGACGATGTCCTTGCCGAGCTTGGCGAGCTCGCGCGGCCTCCTTGTACATCCCCTTGGGTCGTCGGCCGAGCCGGCTCGACGCAGGACCGGCCCGTCGGTGACGGCCGCGAGCTCCCGCACGGCGCGCCGGTAGTCGAGTCCGGCGGCCTCGGCCGCGCCGACCGAGAGCCAGACGCCGTCGAGGCAGGCCCCAGTCGCGGACTCTGCGGGCCTCTTCCGCGCTCGCGCTGTCCAGAAAAACCGCATAGGACGGGGGATTCTATGGCACCGTTCCCTCTCCCCCGGGGAGGTCGGGGAGGGTCCCGGGGCCTCAGCGGATCTTCAGGCGCCTACCGTCCTCCGCCGGGAGAGGCAGCTTCTTCGTCGAGGAAGCTCGGGCTTGTCCGGCTTGGCCTGACTCTGGACTTGCCGCCCGACGCGGCTGGCGCTACCGGCAAGCTCCGCCTGCGGCTCTTCGTCGCCGTCGTCGGGCTCGGCGAGCTTGGCGACGGCCGACGACGCGGTCGCCCTCCTCGAGGTGGATCAGGCGCACGCCCTGCGCGGCGCGGCCGGTCTCCCGGATGTCCTTGACCTTGATGCGGATCAAGCATGCCGCTCTCGCGTGATCGAGCAGGAGCTGGTCGGCGTCCGTCACGGACTTGATCCCGACGACCGGGCCGTTCTTCTCGGTCACCTTGACGTTGATGACGCCCGAGCCGCCGCGCCGCTGGAAGCGGTACTCGGAGGCCTCCGAGCGCTTGCCGTAGCCCTTCTCCGTCACGGTCAGCAGGTGCGCCGTCTCCTCGACGACGTCCATCTCGACGACGTAGTCGTTCGTCCTTCTTGAGCGTGATGCCGATGACGCCGGTCGTGTCGCGCGCCCATCGGGCGCGACGTCCTTCTCCGGAGAAGCGGATGCCCATGCCCTGGTGCGTGCCGATGAAGATCTGGCCGCGTGCCGTCGGTGATCGCGCACCGAGAGCAGCTCGTCGCCCTTCTCGAGGTTGATCGCGATGATGCCGCCCGAGCGGACGTTGCGAGTACGCCGAGAGCGCCGTCTTCTTCACGAGGCCGCTGCTTGGTCGCGAAGACCAGGAAGCGGTCCTCCGGGAAAGTCCTTCGTCGCGGCCAGCGCGACCATGCGCTCGTTGGGATCGAGGTTCAGGCAGGTTGACGATCGCCTTGCCGCGCGTCGCCGGGCCCGAGCTGCGGCACGTCGTAGACCTTGATCCAGTGCATCCGGCCCGTGCGACGTGAAGGCGAGGATGTAGGCGTGCGTCGAGGCGACGAAGAGGTGCTCGACGACGTCCTCTTCCTTGGTCGTCGCGCCGATGCGGCCCTTGCCGCCGCGGCGCTGCGCGCGGTAGAGCGACAGGGGAGAGCGCTTGATGTAGCCGCCGCGGGACACGGTGATGACCATGTCCTCCTCGACGATCAGGTCCTCGATGTCGATGTCGGTCGCCTCGGCCACGATCTCGCGTGCGCCGCTCGTCGCCGAACTGCTTCTTGATCTCGCTGGAGCTCGTCGACGATGATCTCGAGGACGAGCTTCTCGGAGCCCAGGATCTCGCGCAGCTTCGCGATCAGGGCGAGGACCTCCTTGAACTCGGCGACGATCTTCTCGCGCTCGAGGCCCGTCAGCCGCTGGAGGCGCATGTCGAGGATCGCCTGGGCCTGGATCTCGTCGAGCCGCACGACCTGCGTGTCTTGCCCTTCGCCGCCCGTCGTCCGAGAGCTTCTGCCCGATGAACTTCTCGAGCGCCGCGCGCGTCATCGAGACCTCGGCCGACCAAGCGGTCCTTGGCCTCCTTGCGGGTCCTTCGAGGCGCGGATGATCTTGATGACGAGGTCGATGTTGGCGAGCGCCAGGGCGAGGCCGCGCAGCAGGTGGGCGCGCTCCTCGGCCTTCTTCAGGTCGAACTGCGTGCGCCGGATGACGACGGTCTTGCGGTGGTCGATGAAGTGGCGCAGCAGGTCGTGCCAGCGGCAGGACGCGCGGCTGGTTCTCGACGATCGCGAGGAAGATGATCCCGAAGGTCGACTGCATCGGGGTCAGCGCGTAGAGCTTGTTCAGGATCACCTGCGGCGTTCTCGCCGCGCTTCAGCTCGACGACGATCGCGCATGCCCGTCGCGGTTGGACTCGTCGCGCAGGTCCGCGACGCCCTCGAGCTTCTTGTCGTTGACGAGCTCGGCGATCCGCTCGATCAGCTTGGCCTTGTTGACCTGGTAGGGGATCTCCGTGACGACGATCGGACTCCTTGTCGCCGCGCGCGGCCTTCTCGATCATCGCCCGGGCCCGCACCTGCACGATCCCGCGCCCGGTCTTGTAGGCGTCGCGGATGCCCTGGCGCGCCGTGGATGAAGGCGGCGGTGGGGAAGTCGGGGCCCGGCAGCTTCTTCATCAGCTGGCCGAGCGTGGCGTCGGGGTGGCTGGATCAGCTCGATCGTCGCGTCGACGACCTCGCGAGAGGTTGTGCGGCGGGATGTTGGTCGCCATGCCGACCGCGATGCCCGAGCCGCCGTTGACGAGGAGGTTGGGGAACTTCGCAGGGAAGGACCGTCGGCTCCCGGAGCGAGCCGTCGTAGTTGGGGATCCAGTCGACGGTCTCCTTGTCGATGTCGTCGCCGATGCAGCTCCGGCCGAGAGCCGCGTCAGGCGGACCTCGGTGTAGCGCATCGCCGCGGCGTTGTCGCCGTCGACCGAGCCGAAGTTGCCCTGCCCGTCGACCAGCGGGTAGCGCATGGAGAAGTCCTGCGCCATGCGGACGATCGTGTCGTAGACGGCGCTCGGCGCCGTGCGGGTGGTACTTGCCGAGCACGTCTCCGACGATGCGCGCGGACTTCTTGTACGGCTTGTTGTGGAGGTTGCCCTGCTCCCACATGCGCGTAGAGGCAGCGGCGGTGCACGGGCTTCAGGCCGTCGCGCACGTCCGGGCAGCGCGCGCCCGATGATGACGGACATCGCGTAGTCGAGGTACGACCGGCGGACCTCCTCCTCGATCGTGACGGGAGCTTCTTCTGGCGTCAGGAGTCGCAGCTCAGTGCCGCCATCGCGATCAGATGTCCAGGTTCCTCACGTTCAGAGCGTTCTTCTCGATGAATTCGCGGCGCGGCTCGACGGCGTCGCCCATCAGGATCGAGAAGATCTCGTCGGCCTCGACGGCGTCCTCGACGGTTGACCTGGAGGAGGCGCCGCGCTCTCCGGGTTCATCGTCGTCTCCCAGAGCTGCTCCGGCGTTCATCTCGCCCAGGCCCTTGTAGCGATTGATCGACGAGGCCCTTCTTGGCCGACTCGTAGATCGGCGTCGACGACGGTCGGAGAGCGTCTGGTGCCGGCTCGGTCTCGCCGTTGCGCTTGACGACGTACGGGCCCGTCGAGGAACGCGCCGATCGCGCTCGGCGCGTCTCCCGGATCCGCTTGAACTCGTAGCGGCCAGACGAACTCCGCGTCGATCCGCGACCGAGCGCGCGACGCCGTTGACGCGCGCGCACGATCTCGAGCGCCCAGCCCGGAGTGCTCCTCGTCGGCCACGACCTCGACCTTCTCGGCGTCGAAGGCGCGCGACCGCCTTGGCCGAGGTCCTCGACCTTCTTCTTCTCGGTGAAGTCGCTCTTCGACGGCATCCCGCGGTCGAGCAGCGCGCGGACGAGCCCCTCCGGAACGCCGCGCTGCGCCGAGCTTCGCCGACGTGCGTCGCGGTACTCCTCCATCTTCTCGAGCAGCGCGACCGAGCTTCGCGCCCGACGACCGACGCGCCCGACATCTCGGAGGAGAGCGAGCGGTCCTCGCCGATGCGGGCGAGGAGGAACTGCGACATCTCCTTCTCGTCCTTCAGGTACGTCTCCTTCTTGCCCTCGGCGACCTTGAAGAGCGGCGGCTGCGCGATGTAGAGGAAGCCCTTGTCGATCAGCGCCGCCATGTGCCGGAAGAAGAACGTCAGCAGCAGCGTCCGGATGTGCGATCCGTCGACGTCGGCGTCCGTCATGATGACGATCTTGTGGTAGCGGACCTTCGCGGCGTCGAAGTCCGTCGCGATGCCCGCGCCGAGCGCGGTGATGAGCGTCCGGATCTCGGCGGAGGCGAGCATCTTGTCGAGCCGCGCCTTCTCGACGTTCAGGATCTTGCCGCGCAGCGGCAGGATCGCCTGGAAGCGGCGGTCGCGGCCCTGCTTGGCGCGAGCCGCCGGCCGAGTCGCCCTCGACGATGAAGATCTCGGAGAAGGCGGGGTCCTTCTCCTGGCAGTCGGCGAGCTTGCCCGGGAGCGAGCTCCGAATCGAGCGCGCCCTTGCGCCGGACGAGCTCGCGCGCCTTGCGCGCGGCCTCGCGCGCCCGCGCCGACTCGACGATCTTCTCGACGATCTTGCTTGCGCGACGCGCGGGTTCTCCTCGAGGTACGAGCCGAGCTTCTCGTAGACGACCTGCTGCACCCACGTCTTGACCTCGGAGGAGACGAGCTTGTCCTTGGTCTGCGAGGAGAACTTCGGGTCCTTGACCTTGACCGAGACGACCGCGGTCAGGCCCTCGCGGCAGTCGTCGCCGGAGAGGCGTCGTCTCCTTCAGGCGCCTTGGTCAGGCCGTTGGCCGTCGGCGTACTTCTGGATGGCGCGCGTCAGCGCCGTCTTGAAGCCCTCGAGGTGCGTGCCGCCGTCGCGGTTGTTGATCGTGTTGGTGAAGGTGAAGAGCGTCTCGGCGTAGCCCTCGTTCCACTGGAGCGCGACCTCGACCCGCTCCTTGTCGGCGTCGCGCTTGGGGTCGCCCGTGCCGCCCTTGACGTCCTGGAAGAAGATGACCTTGTCGTGGATCGGCTGCTTCGCCTTGTTCAGGTGCTCGACGAAGGACTTGATCCCGCCCTCGTAGGCGAAGTCGTGCTTCTTCTCGGTGCGCTCGTCGACGGATCGAGATCGCGCACGCCGGGATTCAGGAACGACAGCTCGCGCAGCCGCTGCGAGAGGCTGTCGAAGTGGAACTCCGTGACCGAGAAGATCTCGGGATCCGGCCAGAAGGTGATCTTCGTGCCCGGTCTTGCGTCGAGGTGCCGACGGCCTTGATCGGCGCCGGCGGCACGCCGCGCTCGTAGGCCTGCTGACCAGACCTTCCCTCGCGCCGGACCTCGACGTCGAGGCGCTTCGAGAGCGCGTTGACGACCGAGACGCCGACGCCGTGGAGGCCGCCCGAGACCTTGTAGGAGTTGTCGTCGAACTTCCCGCCCGAGTGGAGGTCCGTCATGATGATCTCGAGCGTCTCGCGCTTGTGCTCCTTGTGCATCCCGACCGGGATGCCGCGCCCGTTGTCCTCGACGGTCACGGAGTTGTCGGCGTGGATCGTCGACGGACGACGTGGTCGGCGTAGCCGACCTGCGCCTCGTCGATCGAGTTGTCCACGAGCTCGTAGACCATGTGGTGGAGGCCCGCGATGTCGTCGGTGTCGCCGATGTACATCCCGGGCCGCTTGCGCACGGCCTCGAGGCCCTTCAGGAGCTTGATCGAGTCGGTGGTGTAGGCGGTGCTCATAGGCTCTCGTTCGTTTCGCGTCGCTCAGGCATTGACGGCGCGCGGCGTCGGCCGCGCCACGCGCCCGGCGCGCATTTCGAGGACCGCGCAGCCGGCCAGACGCCGCCACCGCGACGGCTCCGACGGCGGTCGTCAGCAGAACGGTCTGGCCTGGCCGGCAGGGCGTCGAAGAAGCGCCTCGACCCAGCCTGCCGAAAGCCCCGCGTCGAAATCGTCCGCGCGCGAACAGCGGCGGCTCCGCCCGCCGCCTTCGCGACCGCGCGCCACTCGGCGAGCTTCGACGAGCGCCACCGTGCGGGCGAGCTCGCCCGCCGGACGCCGTGCGCCGCGAGCGGCTCGCCGTCGCGCGTCCAGAGCAGATCGTCCCGGTGCGGCCCGGCCAGCGAATGTCCGCGCCGGCGCTCGACGGGCAGCGAGCCGCGCGCAGGCCGCCGCGCAGGTCGTCGTCCGACTCGCCCGCCGCCGAATACGTCGCGCGCGATCGCCGGCGTATTCCGGCCCGGCCGTCGCGGCAGAGGCGGCTCGAAGAATCGCCTGCCATTCCGCGAGCGCCGCCCGCCGGTGGCGCCGCACCGCGGCGCCGGCGAGCGACGAACTCCTCCGTCCAGGCCTCGAGCTCTCCGCGCGCGCCCGGCGGCGCCCTTCGCGCATGCCGCCGCGAGCAGCGCATTTCGCTCGCGACAGCGCCCGCGCAGAACGGGCCAGGTCGCTCTCCGGCCGGCCGGCCGGCAGACCGAGGACCAGGCGGTCGAGGAACCGCCGGCGCACGGACGGCGAGCCCGTCGAGAAGCTCGCGGTGCTCGGGCGCGAGGAAGACGGCGGGCAGCCAGGCGCGAGGCCTCGCGGAAGCCGGCTCGCTTGCTCGCCGCGCGGAGAACTCGCCGGCCCGCCTCGCGCGACCACGCGAGCGGCGACGCGCTCCGCGCCGGCCGCGCGCCGCGAGCGTCGCCGCGATCCGGAAGCGCTCGCCGTCGCGGCGCCATCTCCGGCGGCCGCGCCCGGCGGAAGGAGCGCTGCCCGCACACGAGGGCCGACCGCCTCGAGCAGGTTGCGTCTTGCCCTGCGCGTTCTCTCCCGTGATGAGCGGTGACGCCGGCGCCGAAAGAAAACGGGGTCCGGGGAGAGGTTGCGGAAGCCGCGTGGAAATCTCGAGAGTTGCAAGCGCAAGCGGTCCTGTCTCACCTTGAAAGGTTCAGAGGCCGCATCGGCATGACGACGTAGAGATAGCGCGAGGCGCCCTCGATGTCTCCGTCGGGCTGGCAGAGGCACTGCGGTGTTCTCGTCCTTCAGCTCGAGCCGCACGTTCTCGCGTCTCGGCCTCTTCGAGAAAATCGAGCAGGTACTGGGCGTTCAAGCCGATCGACAGCGGCTCGCCGTCGTAGCTCGACGTCGAGCGTCTCGCTGCCCTCGCCGAGCTCCTGGCTCGCGGACGCGATCGGTCAGGAGATCCTTCTCGAAGGAGAGCTTGACGCCGCGCGACCGCTCCGAGGAGAAGAGCGCGACGCGGCGGATCGCCGCCCTGGCAGGCGACGTCGGCGACGATCGCGACCTTGTCGTTGCCCTTCGACAGGATCTTCTCGTAGTCGGGAAAGTTGACGTCGAGCAGGCGCGCGATCAGCTGGCGGCTGCCGACGGTGAAGAGCAGGTGATTCTCGGAGTGGCGGATCTCGACCGGTCGCGTCCTCGCCCGTCCGTCCATCTTGAGGATCTCCGCGAGCGCCTTCTTCGGAATCGAGGACGTTCGGGCAGGTCGCCTTGCGAGCCGTCCTTGGGGAAGTCGATCAAGCGCCAGCCGGTGGCCGTCGGTCGCCACGAGCTCGAACTCCTTGCCCTTGTCCTTGAGCAGGGCTCCCATGAGCTGGAATCGCGTCTCCTCGGCCGAAACGGCGTATAAGACCTTACGAGTCAGTCGCTTCCAGAGATCCAGCGGAAACGAGTCACTCCGTCTTCGCCTCGACCTTCGGGCACGGTCGGAAAGTCCTCGGCCGGCTGGGCCACGAGCCGGAACGTCGAGCGCTCGCAGGTCGACGCCCAGGTAGTGGTTGTCCATCAGCTTCAGGGCGACGTCCGCCTCGGGCAGGTTGCGGATCAGGTCGAAGAGCTTGCGCGCGGGAACCGTCACGCTGCCCGGCCGCGACGACCTTCGCCTCGGCCTGCGAGAGCAGGGTCAGGTCGAGATCCGTCGACGTGAAACTCAGGTGCCCGTCGGCCGCCTTCAGCAGGATGTTGGAGAGGATCGGAATCGTGTTCTTCCGCTCGACGACTCCCTGCATGAGCGTGAGCTCATTCAAGAAATCCCCCGTTCTGACGGTCAATTCCATGGAAATCCCACCTCCGGAAAGAGAAAAAGTCTATCACACTTAGCAGTATTCGTAGGGCTGCGGAGAAGTCGCGAACGAGCAGAAAAAGCCCAATAAAACGGGCTCGAAACGCATGCTCTGCCTGCGAACACGCGACGCGTGCTCGCGCGACAGTTGCGCGGACGCGCGCGGATCTTCGCGCAGGTGTGGAAAAGCGCGCGAGCGGAAAACGCGGCGCGGCCGCGCGCCGTCAGCGGTAGGCTGCAGAAAGCCGCTCGATGACCTTGCGGAAATTCGGCGTCGTCCTCGGCCAGGCGCTCGATCTTCTCGACCGAGTGCATGACCGTCGAGTGGTGCTTGTCGTTGAAGAGCCGCCCGATCTCCGGGTAGGACAGCTCGGTCAGCTTGCGGCAGAGATACATCGCCACCTGGCGCGGAAAGGCGATCGGCTTGGCGTTGGATTTGGCCTTCATGTCCGAGACGCGCAGGCCGTAGTGGGACGCGACGGCCTTCAGGATCTCGGACGGGACGGCCCGGTGTTCCTCGGTCCCGACGATGTCCTTGAGGGTCTCCCGGGCGAGCTCGACGGAGACGGGCTTGCCGGTCAGCGAGGAGAAGGCCAGCACCCGGTTCAGACCGCCCCTCGAGCTCCCGGACGTTCGATCTGCACCGTGCCGGCGATGAAGAGGGCGACGTCGTTGGGGATCTCGATCTTCTCGGCCGCCGCCTTCTTGCGGATGATCGCGACCTTCATCTCGAGGTCGGGCGGCTGGATGTCGGCGATCAGGCCCCACTCGAACCGGGAGCGCAGGCGCTCCTCGAGCGTCGGGATCTCCTTGGGCAGCGCGTCGGAGGTCAGCGACGATCTGCTTCTGCGCGTCGTGGAGCGCGTTGAACGTGTGGAAGAACTCCTCCTGCGTCGAGTCCTTGCCCGCGATGAACTGCACGTCGTCCATCAGGAGCACGTCGAGCTCCGCGGTAGCGGCCGCTTGAACTCGTGCATCGCGCTCGAAGCGCAGCGCGTTGATGAGCTCGTTCAAGAAGCGCTCGCGCGGAGAGGTACAGGACGCGCATGCCGCGGCGAGCGCCGCAGGACCTCGTGCGCGATCGCGTGCATCAGGTGGGTCTTGCCGAGGCCGACGCCGCCGTAGAGAAACAGCGGGTTGTAGGAGCGCGACGGGGACTCCGCCGACGGCGCGCGCGGCCGCGTGCGCGAACTGGTTCGAGGAGCCGACGACGAAGCGTGTCGAAGGTGAAGCGCGGATTCAGGACGAGGCCGCGCGGCGGGAGCGCCGGGCGAGCGGCCGAGCGGGGGCCGGCGCGACGGACTCGGACGCGCGGGGCTCGAAGCGGATCTCGAGGCCAGGAAAGCCCGTCCGCCGGCGGCCTCGCGGGCGAGGAGATCGCCGTGGCGCGACTCGATCCAGTCGGCGAAGACGCGGCTCGGAACCGACGACGGTCAGGACGCGCGAGTCCCGGACGCTCGGCGAAAGCGACCTGCCGCGTCGGGCTCGAACCAGGTCTTCAGCTCCTTGGCGTCGAGCTTGTCCTCCAGGCGCTTGAGAATGGCGGCCCAGATTTCCGTTCATGCGACCGCTCCGCGTTTTCCACAGGATTTTCCACAGCTGTGGAAAGCCTGTGGCAGCCGGGGGCGGGGAGTATAGCAGCCAGGACTGTCGGGCGTGAGTAAGCGGCTACGAGCTCTTTAAGCTCGACCTTGACTTCTCCTGGCTCGACCCCCTAGCATGCCCGCTCTTTATGAAGCGCACCTACCAGCCCAACAACCGGCGGCGCAAGCGCACCCACGGCTTCCTCGTGCGGATGCGGACGCGGTCCGGGCGCGCGCCGTGCTTTCGGCGCGCCGGCGCAAGGGCGCAAAAGACTCTCGGTGTGAACTCAGGCCCGGCCGTCGCGGGAGACCTTCTCCCGGGACGACCGCCTTCGAAAGCGAAGAGAATTCGAAGAGTGCTACGCCTCCGGGGTCCGCGTGTCCGGACGCCATCTCCAGCTGTTTCTCCTGCGCGCGCCGACGACGGCAGGCCGCGCCGCATCTGGGCATCTCGGTCGGAAAGCGGGTCCGGCGGCGCCGTCGTCGCGCAACCGTTTGCGGCGGCGCCTGCGCGAGATCTTCCGGCGCAACCGCGCAGCTCTTCGGGCCGGGCTCTCGAGATCGTCGTCAACGTCGCGTCCGTCCGCGGCGTCCACGCGGCGTTCTCCGGAGCTCGCCAGGACTACCTCGCCCTCGACGCGGGGTCGCGCGGCTGCCGCGCCCGAGGTCGAGAGCCCGGCGCGCGCGGCGCCGTCGCGCTGCTCGACTTCTACAAGCGGGCGATCTCGCCGTGGCTGCCGCCGCGCCTGCCGGTTCGAGCCGACCTGCTTCGGTCTACGCCCGCGAGGCGATCGCGCGGCACGGCTTCGCGCAGGGGCTGTGTCTGGCCGTCGCGGCGCCTGCTGCGCTGCCATCCCGTTCCACGCCGGGCGGCTTCGACCCGGTTCCGTGACACCTGAATACTGATGGAAAGAGGTCTATCTGCTCGCGGCCGCCGCTCTCCCTCGCCGTCCTGGCGCCCTGGGAGTTCTGGTCCCCAAGCCCCAAGCCGCAGCCGCCGAGCCCGGCGCCGCACCGTCGCGGCGACCGCCGCGGCTCCGACGGCCGGCCGCGGCGAACGCCCAGTCCGCGGCCGCAGCGCAGCCCCGGCCACGCCGCGAGTCTGCCCGCTCGCCGTCGCCGCGGAAAGCCGGGAGGACGACGGCGACGCTCGAGAACGACGTCCTCCGCGCGACCTTCTCCAACCGGGGCGCCGTCCTCGACCTCGCTCGTCCTGCTGCAGCACACCGACGACAGAAGCAGCCGCTCGAGCTCGTCCGGCAGTCGCCCGCCGCCTCGCGCGCAAACCGCTCGCGGTCGACTTCCCCGGAAGCCCCGACGCTGACTCGCCGCGTTGCCGACGCGCTCTTCGCCGTCGAGCGCGCAGTCCGACCGCGCGGCTGCGCTTCTCGCTACGCCGACGACAGCCGTCGCCGTCACGAAGGAGATCGCGCTTCGAGAACGGATACCTCTTCGACGTGAAGGTCTCCGTCGTCGGCCCGCCCTACGGCTCGTGGTCGGCGACGGGCCTGCGCAATCCCGACCGCCGACGAGCAGGCGCCTCGCGCTACGTCCTGCCGGCCACGGCCGTCGATCGCCGCGACGGCCGAGCGGTGTTCGCAGCGCGCGCGCCGGAGAAGCTCGAGAAGCCGATGGCAATGGCCGCTGCCGGCAGCGACGGATTCGCCGGGCTCGAGGACAACTACTTCCTGGCGGTGCTGCTCCCCGACGCAGGCGCCGAGCGCGGTCGCCTACTCCCGTCCCGCCGAGGACACGGAGGGCAAGCCGGCGCCCGATCGGTCGGCGGCGGGGCTCACCGGCAACGGCGAGCATCGCGGCCGCGGCGTACTTCGGGCCCGAAGGACGTCGAGATCCTCGAGAGCCTGAACCTCGGCCTCGAGAAGACGGTGGACTTCGGCTGGTACGGGATCCTCGCGCGTCCGCTCCTGTGGCTCTTGAAGCGCACGTACGGTTCGGTCGGACAACTGGGGCTCGCGATCCTCCTCGTGACGCTCTGCGATCCGCATCCTGCTCTTCCCGCTGATGCACAAGAGCTACTCGTCGATGAAGAAGATGCAGAAGCTCGCGCCGAAGATGAACGCGATCCGGGACAAGTACAAGAAGGCCAAGAGCGACGCGGCGCAGCGCGCAGAAGATGAACGAGGAGCTGATGAAGCTCTACCAGGCCGAGGGCTACAACCCGATGAGCGGCTGCTTCCCGATCCTGCTGCAGCTGCCGATCCTCGTCGCCTTCTACAACGTGCTCTCGCGCGCGATCGAGCTGCGCCACGCGCCGTTCATCTTCTGGATCACGGACCTCTCGGCGGTGGACCGGACGCTACGTCCTGCTCATCCTGATGACCGTGACGATGTACATCCAGCAGGCGATGACGCCGACGACGGCGGACCCGGCGCAGAAGAAGATCTTCATGGCGATGCCGCTGCATCTGGGGCTTCTTCCTGAAGGACATGCCGCTCGGGACTCGTCCTCTACTGGCTCTTCTCCAACGTCCTGACGATCCTGCAGCAGTTCCTCATCACGAAGATGGGCAAGAGACGAGCCGGACGTCGAGAAGCCGGCGAAGCTGAAGCGCGCGCGCGCGGGCGTGAAGAGCAGAGAGACAGCGATGAGATACGAAGGAAAGACGGAAGACGGACGCGGTCGAAGCGGCGGCGCAGGCGCTCGGCGTCCCGGCGGCGGAGCTGAAATACCGGGTCGTGCGCGACGAGAAGTCCTTCTGGGGCGGACGCGTCGTCGAGATCGAGCTCGAGGAGCCGCGAGGAGAGTCGAGAGTCGACGGTCGCAGCCGACGTCCGAGCGCGCCGACCTCGCCGACGATGACCGAGAGTCCCGAGCAGCCGAGCGGCGGCCGAAAGCCCGGAGCCAGCGGGAGCCCAGCGCAAGGGCGCAGCGCCGCGAGGGCGCGATGGACGACGAGGCCTTCGCCGCGGTCGAGGCGACGCTGACCGAGCTTCTCTCGGCGGCCGGGTTCTTCGTCGAGATCCGCCGCCGCCGGCGCAGAACGGAGATGCTCTTCGAGCTGATCGGCGACGACGTCGAGCCGCTGCTCGCGAGCCGGCGGCGAGGGCTTGAGCGGCCTGGAAGTCCTGATCGGACGCATCGCCTCCAAGCAGCTGGGCCGGCCCGTCTATCCGCGCCTGGACGCCGAAGGCTTCCGGGCGCACCAGCAGCGAGTCGCTCGGAGGAGCTCGCTCTGCGCTCGGCCGGAGGAGGTCAAGCGCACGCGCCGGCCGCAGCTCCTGCCGCCGCTCTCCCGCGGCGAGCGGCGCCTGATCCACCTCGCGCTGGCCGAAGACCCGGAGAGTCGAGACGCATCAGCGAAGGCGAAGGATTCCTGAAGCGCGTCGCGGTCCGGCCAAAAGCCAGCTGAGAGTCGACTCGAGTCGAGTGATCGAGATTGAAGCACTGGGCTCCGAGGCCTGAACTCGACCCTAGACTCATTCGACCTTCGATTCTCCGATGCGTCCCGGACATCGAATCCGCCCTCGACACGATCGCGGCGCTGGCGACGCCGGTCGGGAAGTCGGCGCTCGCGCTCGTGCGAGTCTCGGGGCCGGAAAGCGGACGGATCCTTCGCGCGGTGACGCGAAGGCCTGCCGGAGCAGGTCCGAGCCACGGCATCCGTATCTCGTCTCGTTCGTGGACGCCGGCGGAGAAGTCGTGGATCGAGGCCTCGCGACGTTCTTTGCCGGGCCCGCCTCCTCGACGGGAGAAGACGCGGCGGAGTTCTCGATCCACGGCAGCCCGATTGTCGCGCGGAGGCTGCTCGCGGCGCTGATCGTGAGCGGGCGCCCGCGCCGGCGCGGCCGGGGAGTTCACGGAGCGCGCCTTCCTGCTGGGCAAGATGGATCTCGTCGAGGCGGAGGCGGTCCGGGACCTGATCGAAGCCCGCACAGAGGCGGCAGCGCGACTCTCGGCCCGGCGACTGGAGGAGCGGTCTCGCGGCGCCTCGCTCTGATCCGGGACGACCTGGTCGGCCGCGGCCGCGGCCCTGGGCTCGACGATCGATTTCGCGGAGGACGTCGGCGAGACTCGCTTCCGCCGGAGGCGGTCGCGCGGCTCGAAGCGGCGGAGGAGACGCTCGCCCGCCTCGGCGCCAGTTACCGGACCGGAAGCCTCGTCGCCGCCGGCTGCCGCGTCGCGATCCTCGGAAAGCCCAACGCCGGCAAGTCCACGCCTAGCAATACGTAACTGAACGAAGTACAA